>Ga0265294_10000898_pt1 | contig 40196 bp, 38 predicted proteins | sample MunlanPumphouse3_FD_192504 | JGI IMG/M metagenome (GOLD analysis project Ga0265294, IMG submission 192504) | Groundwater microbial communities from a municipal landfill in Southern Ontario, Canada - Pumphouse #3 | ecosystem: Environmental > Aquatic > Deep subsurface > Groundwater | place... | reverse complement strand
CTGTGCCGTATTCAAGAGATAGTGTAAGAGTCTCACTTCCTCCATTGTCTTTAACTTCTGTTTTAACTAGAGCTGATGTCTGAGTAATGCTTGTTGCTGGTAGTGATTCAATTGATGGAAGATTAATCACAGGCAAATCACTAAAGTAACTTGAAACATCAATAGTAACCTCATTGAAGCTTCTTAATTCAACACCATAAATTGCAAGAGTTCCAATTAAGTAAATATTAGTATCTTCACTTGTTAGTTGATAATCAAATGACTGATTAGGTCCTTGATAAATTACCTCTCTATCTTTGTTTAAGATAATTGTTTCTTGAGATCCCTGACCTTTAGTAAAGGATATTCTAATTACATTGCTTCCTAATTCTGAGATATTAACATTAGAAACATCTCCTGGTCTTGTAATAAAAGTTTTCTTAGGAGAAGTGCTTGAGAAAGAAATATTCTCAAGTGTTATTGAATACTCATATATAGCTCCTTTAGAAAGAATACCGTTTTCTATCTCAAATGAATAAACTGTATCCTTGATTAGATCCCCTTCCATTGTTTTAGTTGCTATTGGAAATGACTGCCTTGTTCTGAAAATATTCAAAGTTGCTCTATTAACAGTAATATCATCATGTCCTGTTGAAAGCATTTCAAATGATATACGTCTTGATTGTTCTTCTTCGATAAATGAATGACTCTTCAGTGTTGGTGCAGAGAATACCTCTTCTTCAAATTCAATTATAAATTTGTTCCAAGTATTATCTTGTTGAAAATAGTAAACAAAAGTTCCATTCTTATTTATTTCAAAATAAATATTAGGGGCTATTATGTTATACTCTTTATTCGTCTCTCCAAACTCGTATAACTTTATTCCTGTTAAATCAAATCCTTCAATAGAATATTCATAATATACCTGACCTTGAAAAAGCTTAAGCTCTCCTGTCTTTATTACTTCCAATGAATTAACACCATTACTAAGTAGCTCTGCTTCGTACCTAACCTCTTCAAATAGAATTGAATAAATAAAATCTCTATTCTCTTCTACAGAAACAATTAAATTATCAACTTCTTCAAAGTTATCACTATTTTTTAATTTTCTTTTTATTTCAATTGCCCCTTCTGTTTCTATCTTATTTCCATCAAGATCAAAAAGCTCATATTCTAAATATATTCCATTCTCTCCCACGATATGATCCTTCAGAATTAAAGAACCCTCTTCTTCTCTTAATGGTTCTTCGGTAAGATCAAATTCAGTTTCTAATTCGTTTCCAGCAACATCTTTTACAATCAACGGAACAATATCTTGATTTCTTATTTGTTCAGCAATGGAACCATTAACACTAATAGAAAAATCATCTTCTGCGTCATTTTTAGCAACTACTATTCGAGAACCATCAACAAACATAGTAAACTTATTACTGTAATTGAATATATCAATATTAGTAAGCCTCATATTACCCTTCTCTGATATCATGTGCCATCCATAATAGTTATTATTGCCTGATTTATAGATTCCCTTGTATAAGATAGAGTAAAGACTTGGAGACATCTCTATTTTAATATAAGACAGCGCTTCGTTTGATAAAAGCCTATAAATATCAAATTCATTATCAGAGCTAATCTCTAGCTCTAGCTCTGGAGGAACCGTATCAATATAATATAAATCATCTGTATTTACAGGAACAACTCCATTAATCAATAATAATTCTGGATCAACTCCAATGGCTAATGGATCATAAGAGATAGATCTTTGATAACTAAAAATACCATTGCCGATACTTTCAGTTAATTCATTATTAACATCGTTAATCTCTCCCTCTGAATTAATAGAAATATATACGGGTAATGTGGAAATGCCTGTTGAGTTAATTTTTATATAATAATCTCCGGTTTTCAACTTAGACCCACTCTCTATCTTTTCAGTCAGTCCTTGATCTCTATAGTATTCAAAACTAAAACCATCCGTATCAGCAGATACAAAAGAATAACCAAAAAAAAGATTAATGAATAAAAATAATAGAATATATAATAATTTATTTGTTTGAAGCATATTTTTTGTTAAAATTTATTTTTTATAAGTTTAACAACATTTTATGCATTTGTCAAGTAAAAAATTACTATTATAGCTCCTATTTGATTCATTATTTCTGAATAATTGCTTGATTATCAAACCTTAAATCAATGTATTTTACATTCTCTCCCCTTCTGATTTGATCGTTTCTATCTAAAACAGCTATTAGTTTCTCAATCTGCCAAGATAAATCTTGCCTTAAGTCAAGTAGGATAAAGAAATTGTTTGTTGTATCAACTTTTAACCTGTCATTAAATATATTATAACTCAAAACACTGATTTCTTCTTTAGATAGCTTACTTGAAATAATTAATATATTATTAATCAATTCTTTCTTATCTAAATCAGTAGAATCTTCTTGCTTGATTTGAATTAATTCAGTAACATCATCGTCTTTCTCTATGTATCGAATAAAGCTACCATTTTTATCAACTAAAAATTCTTCATTATTATACTTCCACAAAGCAAAAGGTGTTTTTTCAACAATTTCTAGAGACAATCCACTAGGAAAATTCTTTTTAATTGATATCCTCTCTATCTCAGGCATTGCTTCTTTAATTTGATTTATTTTTCCACCAAGAGATAAAAAAATACTCTCTGTTACAAAGTCCATTCCCATTACAGAAAATGATGTCTTCATCTTTTCATTAGCAATTCTTTCTATTTCTTCAGTTGAAAGATTAGTGTTTCCGCTAATGACTAAATTGTCTATTTGAAATCTCGGAGAAAACAATAAAAATCCTAAGGCGCTAAGAATAATGATTGAAGAAAAAAGAGAAATAGAAAAAAAGAAGTTAGGAAAAATACTTTTCTTTCTTCTCCTAATTATTTTCTTCTTTCTTTTTTTAATCATAGATGTCTTTTTCTTCTTCTTATCTGTTCAATAACATATGTTATCCAATATTTAATTGATAATGGATAATCCTGCGTTTTAACATATTCCTTTTCACTTCCTCCAAAACCCTTTTTAAATAAGCTAAGTCCTGCCCATGGGTGGTTTTTTACTCCCTCAGGAATTACTCCCCAAAAATTATATAACTTACACCCCCTATTCTTAGCTTCTTTGATTGCTTCCCATTGTAGTAAATATGAAACGGGTATTTTAGGATACTTTAATGAAGACGCGCCCTGATGATAAAATCCTATACCCGAATGATAAACAATTATTGCTGAAGAAACAACCTCTCCTTTATACTTGCCCGTAAATATCATAATCTGATTATCATTCTTAAATGCATCAATTTCTTTTCTTAAGTAATTAGAGGAAAAAGGTGTGAATGATTGTCTTCCTGCAGTTTCTAGGTAGACCTCTTGAAAATCTTTTAATGCTTCGTCATTAATTCCTTTTACAATTTCTACATCTTCATTCTTTTCTGCATTTCTTACTAAATATCTCGTTGTCTTTCTCATTCCCTTTAAAATATCTTCTTCACTTAATGATATGTCTAGCTCCCAAGTTAATTCAGGATGCATATGAATTGGCGCATTCCTAAAGCCAAGGCCTTTAAATATGTTACTTTCTTTAACTTCAAGAATGGGACTGAATCGGATAAAAGAAACTCTCTCACCTTTTGCCATTCTTTTTAATTCTTCTAACAAGGTCTTAATTATTTCTTGCTTATCGCCATCTTTAATTAATGGACCATGAGGAACAAAAAGAAAAGAACCTCTTCTTGCAACTACTCTTAATACTTGAGCAACTCCAATTAACTTTTCATTTTCAAATATTCCAAACCTCCAGACCTTATCACCCATTGATTGATTAAAATCACCCCAGTTCCATGACTGGCAGAATGTTTTCTCTTTGCAAGTTAAAATAAAATCTTCCCAACTTTTTTTATCCTTAATTTCTTTAATAATCATTCTATCATTGTTTTAATAAAACTGTCTCTATTTTCCATAAAAGAATTAATATAGGCAATAGCTTCTATTTGCTCAATAAGATTATTACTTAATTCCATTGCACAAAAATCAGAGAAATAATTAACTGGATAATTCTTTAAATAGTCAAGTTCTGTATGATTTCCTAAATCATGACTATCATACCTTAACTTTCTCTTTTCAGCATCAATAAAAGAAAAATCTTCTTTAATAGCTGATATATGGTTACATCTTATCTTAAACTTTGATATTATCTCCACTTCTTTATTATATCTCTCTGTTTCAAGTATTCTTGAATTCTCTAAGTGCGAAAAATCAAGACATATCCCTCCATATTTATTAAGCTCACTTTCTTCAAATGGAGTATTATGAGTATTCTCAATAGAAATTAATTCCCTATAATCCCTAAGCCACTTCTCACTTATTGGAAATTCTTTTGAAGAATGAGTATTAAATATTTGAGTATCATATTTCTTAGCAAAAAAATCAAGCTCTTCTATGTCCATATCTGTCCTTAAGTGAACTATTGGAATCTTCTTAATAGATGATTCTTTAATTAGTTGATAAAGATTTTTTCTATCTGACTTCTCTAATAAAGTAGGAAAAACAGCAACCTCTTCGATCCTTAAATAATCTATTTCTCTAAACTTGTCTCTCCAGTTAGAGTTGTTTCCTGTTGTAATTGCAGGATATATGTTCATAAACCAAAGCCTGTAATTTCAGAAGCTTTTCTTGCCATAAGCATTTTAGCTTCTCTAGAAGCATCATTTATACAATCCTTTAATGATTGTTCTTGTTTTTCTTTATCTAATTCTAGATTCAATAATATACTTACAATTTCTGATTTACCATTAATAATAACTCGCACTCCATTTTTCTCTTTCTCAATCATCTCTTTTCCTAGCGCACTTTCCAAGTCTTTTAATTTTTTCAAATCTTTTAGTTTATCAAACATATTTTTTTATTAATTAACCTTGTTATTTATCTATTTTGCCTTATATTCTCTAAACAGTCAAATACCCATTTTGCATCTTGTTTTGATATATTTATATGTGTTGGCAGTAGTATTATTTTTTTTGATATTTCTTCTGCCTTTGGACAACTCCCTGCGTTATAGCAAACTTTATCTAATTCTGTTGAAAGGGGCACTATTGGAGAGCCACTCCAACCATCATTTATATATATATTATATTTTCTTAACTTATTAATAACTTCAAAAGGATTATCAACTAAAACAGGATATTTTAAGTATATATTACTATCATCAATATCTCCTTTTAAAAACAAATGGTTATAGTATTGAGCAATCCCTCTTCTATGATTATTATACTGCTCTATTTTTTTTAATTGATTAATTGCTAAATATGACAATGAGCTTGGCATCTTTTTGGGAAAATACTTAGGAAGAATACCCATCCCTTCCTTTTTAGTGACGGCCTTAGATAAGATATTTAGATTCAAGAATAATGCCATAATTATTCTTCCAACTTTTAAATTATATAGTGGCAAAACAATTTTATTCAATAAAATGGGATGAAGTATTTGTTGTATTGTCCAAAAAAGAGATGGAGCCTTTAATTCTTTTTGAAAACTTGAGACACCATTAATTAAAGATTCATTATTTATTGTTACCATTCCACCATAGACAGAAGATATTACCTTATCTCTGCCAAAGCTAAAGAAAGAGGCGTCTCCGAAAAATCCACAAAATTCACCCTTATACATCGCGCCGAGCGAGTGTGCACAATCCTCAATCAAATATATCTTCTTTTCTAAACAAATTTCCTTAATTTTATCAATTTCTGCTGGAGATCCAAAAGTATGTTGAATCATTACTGCCTTTGTTTTTGATGTTATTTTCTTTTTCAAATCATTAACTGAAATGTTCAAATCATCATTGATGTCAGCAAAAATAGGAGTCGCACCAACATATCTAATTGGATTAACTGCCGCATTACAAGTGAATGCTTGTAAGATTATCTCATCACCTGCCCCTATATTCATTGCTTTTAAGATGGCTATTAGAGAGCTTCTGCCACCATTAAAAGCAAAGGCATTTCTAAATCCAAAATAATTTCTAAATAAACGTTCTAATTTTTTAGTTCCTCCCTTTCTAGTAGTAAAAAGTAGCTTAAAAGCCAAAGACACATCATCTTTTTGGGTATTGGGAGATAAAGATACAGAAATTACCTTACTCATACTTCTTAATTAATTTATTGCTCACCCTGCTTTCTAATAGGATAACACTATCCGCCTTGTCGCACAAATTAATTCTATTATAAATCTTTTCCGCATTATCGCTAAATATTATATTTTTCATTTGAGAATGATTCGCCCCCCTTATAATTTCTTTTTTGTAATCATTGGTAGTAATAATTGCTAAATCACAAACTTCTCCAATTTTTCTTCCTATTTCATAATGGGCTATCTTAGCATCTTTCCCTAGCTCTATTAAGCATGGCATTACTATTATTTTACTTCCCTTCCATTTCTTAAGTTCTTCTAGATGAGAAATTATTCCATTAAAATTAGAAGAATAAGTTGCATCAATTATATCAAAATTACCCCTCTTCTTTATATTCAATCCACCCTCTATCTTTAAAACCCTGTCCTGAATCTCTTCAATAGTCATTCCTAGTTTCTTAGCAACAGAAATTGCACCCAAAAGATTTGGAATGTTAAAAGATCCTTTTATTTTATGCTTTATCTCGTGACAACCCTTAGGAGAACACAAATTAAAAGAATTTTCGGTTATTTCTTCTGCCCATAAATCATCACCACAATATTTAATATTAGCTATTTCTGATTTAAAATTTTCTTTGATATAAGCATTGTCCCAATTTAAAACAGCAAGGCCTTCCAATGGCAAAGCATCAATCAATTCAAATTTCGCCTTAATAATATTCTTTTGAGAGCCAAAGGTTGCCAAGTGCTGATTGTTTATACCTGTTAAAACTCCTATTTTAGGTTGAGCAATCTTTGTAAGTAGCTTTATTCCGCCCCTGTTATATGCTCCCATTTCACAAATAAATATCTCGTGCTCATCGTTTATATCATTTAATATACATCTTGATATTCCCATTTCAGAATTTTCATTCTTATTAGTAGTAACAACTTTAAAATCATTTTCTAATAATGTTTTTAAGTACTCTTTAGTTGAACTTTTTCCATAACTTCCTGTAACTCCAATAACTAAAAGATTATCTAGCGTCTTTCTTTTTTTAATTGCTTTTCTAATGGTTCTATTTCTCAATAAAACAGTGATTGGCTGAAAAAGAAGAATTATTAGAGAAACAATTATTGGTGTTAAAATATCAAAAATCAAAATTAAAAGAAAAGCTGAAAAAGGATCAATGCTTGATGCAAAAACAATGAATGAGGCAAAAATCAAGAAAATTATAAATGATAAAAATATTGTTTTAGAAGTTTTTTGAGGAAGAATAACTTTCCTTTTGAATACCTCTAAAGATTCAATTAGATATATAAAAAGCAAAACATAGAATAAATTAAATTCTATTAAGGTTAAAGCTAAAATAACAATCTTAATTAATGGATTAATAAATAATTTCTTTCCTTTTGATGTACTGAAATGGGCTAAAAATCTTCCAATGTGATAATTCTTTAACTGCCACAAGTACTCCCAAAATAACAAGTTTTTAATACTCCTTACTATAAACAAAAATAATAATAAGTAAATAATTTCCATTATTTATTTAGATAATTAATAATTATTTCTGAAAGTTCTTTAAAGTTTGTCTTATGTGGATTGTGTCCACAATTTTTAATGACTACCAATTCAGAATTAGCAATTTTTTCTTTTAGAAAATATGCATCCTCTGTTGGAGTAATTTTATCATTATCTCCCCAAATTATTAAACAAGGATTTTTAATTTCACCTACTAGCAAAGATAAATCTTCGCTTATAACCTTCTTAAAAATATCTTTCATTAGAGGATTAGCAGAATAATAATCATATGTTCCTGAAATAAAATATGTTGCTTTCTCAAAAAGCTTATATGCAAAAAAGTTCTTTGAAACTAGTCTCCCACCAATTCTTGAAATAAATCTAGAAAACTTTTGCCTCACACTTAATCTCTCTTTTCTAACTATCGCCGCATCACAAAAGATTATTTTTCCATAAATGTTTTCCATCTTTGTAATAATTCCCCCACCAAAAGAGTGCCCCAAGACGGAAACATCTTTAATACCAAGCTCTTTAACAAAATCATCTATAAATTTAGAATAGTCACCGACTCCCCAAACATCTTTAGGAGATTCCGTTTTCCCGAAGCCGGGCAAGTCAGGAATAATTAACTGAAAACCATTAGAGGCCAGCTCTTCTATAATTCTCATCCAAGAAAAAGATCCACCTCCCCAACCATGAAGAATTAAAAGAGGTTTTCCTTCCCCAGCAATTTTATAAAATAAATCAATCCCATTAAGATTAATCTTATTTTCTTTTAATTCGTAAATTGTCATTAACTATCTTTTTATTTCTTTAAAATTGAGATACTTGTGAAGCGCTTCTGGAATAGCAATACTTCCATCGCTTCTTTGATTGTTTTCAAGTAATGGAATTAAAACTCTTGGGGTGGCAATTCCAGTATTATTTAATGAGTGAGCAAATTTTATATCTCCATTCTTATCTTTGTACCTAATATTCAATCTTCTAGTTTGGAAATCAAAGAAATATGATGATGAATGTGTTTCTCTGTATTTTTCTTGTGACGGAACCCAACATTCAATATCATATTTTTTAACTTGTCCCAAGCCCAAGTCCCCAGTACAGTTAACTACAACGTGGTAAGGAATATTTAATCCTTGCAAAATCTCCTCAGCGTTTCTAGTAATTTCTTCGTGCAACCTTACTGATTCTTCTTTGTCATTAATACACAAAACAACTTGCTCTATTTTCATAAACTCATGAACTCTTAATATTCCTTGCGTATCTTTTCCATAACTTCCAATCTCGGTTCTAAAGCAAGGTGAAAATCCCATATACTTAATTGGCAAATCTTCTTCTTTTAAAATCTCATCACTATGATATCCCATTACAGAAACCTCTGATGTTCCTGCTAAATACATTCCATCAGTTGTTTGATAGACCTCGTCTTTTGCTTGAGGTAAATATCCAGTTCCCTTCATTATTTTTTCATTAACAAGCGAAGGAGCATGCATTGGAATAAAACCATTTTTCATTAAAATATCTGTAGCGTAATTCATTATCGCCATAGATAATTGAAAGGCCTCTCTCTTCAAATAATAACCCCTAAAACCTGCCACTTTAGCTCCTCTTTCAAAATCCACAAGGTCTAAGTCCTTAGATAGCTGAACATGGTCTTTAATAGTAAAATCAAACATTGGTATCTCTCCCCATGTTTTAATTTCCTTATTATCCTCGTCAGAGTCACCAAATGGAACTGATTCGTCGGGAACGTTTGGAACTAAAAGCATCAGCTCTTCAAATTCTTCTTTTATCTTCTTGTATTCCTCTTCTTCATTATCTGAGTTCCTATCAAGCTCTTTCATTTGACCAATTAACATATCTCTTTGCTCTTGTGTTTCTGCCTCCTTAATTCTCTGATTGGCCTGATTCTTCATTGCATTCTTTTCTTCGACTGTCTGAAGCAACTCTCGTCTTTTCAAATCAAGGTCAAGCAAATAATCAACATCAAATTTGATATTCTTTCTTTGAACAGCTTCTTTAACTTTATCTTTATTTTCTCTTATGTATTTTATATCTAGCATATTTTTAATATATTCTATCAAGTAAAATTAGAAAAATCAAATTAAGAAACAATAATCGTATATATTCTAACTATATCCGATTATATCCGATTAATCTCTATCTTTCATTAGTGGAAAAAGAATAATCTCTCTTAATGAGTTTGAATTTGTAATAATTGAAATTATTCTATCAATTCCCATTCCAAAACCAGCCGCTGGAGGCATTCCATATTCTAGTGCCTCAACAAAGTCCTCATCTGATCTTTGAGCTTCTTCAAATCCTCCGGAGAACAACTTCTCTTGACTCTTCAATCTATCTTCTTGCTCCATTGGATCGTTTAATTCTGAGAAAGCATTAACTACTTCTGCTCCATGAATAACCAAGGCAAAACTAGCCAGCTTATCCTTGTCAAAACTTTTTGCTAATGGCTGGAATCCTTTTGGGTGGTGAATTACAAAAGTTGGTTGAATTATTTTTGGTCTACAATATTTCTTGTATATCTCATCAGCAATATTTGGCTTATCTGCCCCGTCAGGAATATCAACTCCCAACTCTCTTCCTTTTTTCAATAACGCTTCTTCATTCAATTCTTCATACTTAATACCTGTATATTTTTCTAGTAATGCAAAAAACTCTATTCTTTCCCACTCTCCATCAAATGATATTTTTTCTCCATTGTATTCTATTTCCGTTCCTCCAATCACATTAGTTAATATCGTTTGAAGCATTTTCTCAGTCATTTTCATTAATTGCTTGTAGTCCGCATAGGCCCAATAGAATTCAATCATTGTAAAATCAGGATTGTGAAATTTATCCACTCCCTCATTTCTAAAACACTTCCCTATTTCATATACTTTCTCAAATCCACCAACTAATAATCTTTTTAGATATAACTCCGGCGATATTCTTAAATAAACATCTAAGTCCATTGCATTGATATGCGTCTTGAATGGTTTAGCTCTTGCTCCTCCATACAGTAATTGAAGAATTGGTGTTTCTACTTCTAAAAAGCCCTCGTTATTTAGAAAGCTTCTTAATTCTTTAATAAAGTTTGAACGAATTACAAAATTATTCTTAACTTCAGGAGAAAACATTAAATCAAGATATCTTTTTCTAAATCTTTCCTCAACATCTTTTAATCCATGCCACTTTTCTGGTAATGCCCTTAAGCTTTTTGTAATAATCTTACAATCCGCAATCTGCATTGTTTTTTCACCTCTTTTTGTCTCAAATAAGGTGCCTCTGGCTTGAATAAAATCACCCATATCAAACATCTCCAAAAATAAATCGTAAAAATCAGTACCAATCTTATCTTTAGCAATTAAGCCCTGAATCTTTGCGGTTCCGTCTTCAAAATCAATAAAAGTCAAACCACCATGAGTTCTAATAGTTTTCATTCTACCAACTAGTATAATTTCTTTTTCTTCTTTTGATATTAAATCAAAATCTCTAAGCGCCTCACTTATTTCGCAAGTTCTTTTAATTTCAATAGGATATGGATCTATTCCTGATTCCTTTAATCTCTTTGACTTATTCTTCCTATTTTCTCTTATTTCGTCTATTACAGACATATTTTTTTAATCTATTTTAAGTATCTTATACTTTAATAATCCCCTAGGGGTTTCTATTTTTACTTCTGCTCCTTTCGGCTTGTCCATTAACGCTCTGCCTAATGGCGATTTAAAACTAATTCTACTTTCAAGTGGGTTCGCTTCTTCCTCTCCAACAATGTGATATTTCTCCTCCCCACCATCGCTTTTAATTGTAACATAAGAACCAATTTTTACCCAGCCGCTACCTTGATGATCTTCTATAACTTTAGCAGAATTAATTAATCTTTCCAAATCAACGATCTTACTTTCGAGCATTGATTGGTTTTCTTTGGCTTCATCATAGGCTGCATTTTCTGATAAATCGCCAAAAGAAATAGCTTCTTTTAGTTGTTCAGAAACCTCAATTCTTCCCTCCTTTTTAAGGTATTCTAGCTCTTTTTTAAGCTTATCTAGCCCTTCTTGTGTTAAATATTTTTCTTCCATATTTTTATTTTGCTTTTAATTATAAAAAATAAATTAATCTTAAAAGATTAATTATTATTCTTGATAGTATATCACAAATAGGAAATAAAACAAGCTAATTCCCTGCCTCATTAATTATTTCTTCATCTTCTTGAGCTCTTTGTTTTTCACCAAAATAGTATCCAAGAACTTCTCTAGCAACCAAATTAGCTAGTCCCATATTATTAGGAACATTTTCTATCACTACCGTTAGAACAATTTCTGGTTCATCATAGGGAGCAAAAACAGTAATCCAGTTATGATAAACCTTGTACTTTCCTGTTTCTGCAGTTCCAGTTTTAGCACCTGAATCAACTGGAAGATATTGCAAACTTCTAGCTGTTCCTAGTGAAGATGTCACTGTTTCTTTCATGCTTTTTTTAATTTCATTCAAAGAATTAAAAGAAACAGAAACTTCTGAAACTATTTCTGTATCAAAACTTTCAACTATATTATTATTCTCATCTAAAATACTTTTAACGACTTGTGGCTTAACTATTTTACCACCATTAGTAATCGCTCCAATCGCTACTGTTAATTGCAATGGAGTTCCTTTAATATATCCTTGTCCAATTGAAACATTGTATGTGTCACCTGGATACCATGGAAGACCATTTAATTGTCTTTTCCATGTAGGATTAGGAATTAGTCCGGGTCTTTCTCCTGGCAAGTCAATTTGAGACAAATTTCCAAGTCCAAAGTATTGTAAATATTTCTCTATTTTCTCAATTCCTAGGCCAATAAAGTTTTTATACCCTCCTCCTAGATGATAAAAGAAGACATTAGATGATTCTGCTATCGCCTTTTTTAAATCTGTCCAGCCATGAAACTTCCAGTCACTTTTAAAAGTTCCGTCACTTAGTTCAATTTTTTCATCACAATATATACTTTTATTAGGAGTAATAATATTTTCTTCTAAGGCAGCAACTCCTATCATTGGCTTAATTGTGGAAGCAAAAGAATATTCTCCTGCTATTGCCCTATTATAGAAGGAAACATTGGGACTAGAGATAATTTGGTTAAATTGTGCAGTTGTTAGATTTTTTGAAAAGATATTGCTATCAAATGAAGGATTGCTTGCTAAAGATAAAATTTCTCCATTTTGAGGGTTCATCGCGATCACAGCTCCACCACTTGCATTATACCCCTTAACAACTTCATCTAAATATTCTGAGACCTTTTTTTGTAAATCAAAATCAATATTTAGCACTAAATTATTACCTGACTTAGCAATCTCAATTATTTCTTCTTCAATTTTCCTACCAAGAGCATCTCTTTCTATATAAAGAACTCCTGGATCTTCCTTAAGGTATTCATTGTATTGCCTCTCTATTCCCGCTTCTCCATTAAAAGTGTCTCCTGAAACATAACCCAAGATATGAGAAAAATTATTGCCATCTAAATATTCTCTTGTGTTTTTAGTGATTAATTCAAAAGATGACAACTCTTTTTCTTTTGTTTTTAATATAATAGCTTTTTCTTTTTCAATGCCTCTAGCGATTAATAATCTTCCTGATTCTTTCTGTCTAATATTTTCCATTAATTCATAAAAAGGAATTTCTAGTATTCTGGCAACCTCTCTTATTTCCTTTTCTCTCAATGTTCCATCAACATAACAAATCAATTCAAACTGCTGAGAATTAAAAGCTAGTTGATTCATTGATCTATCATAAATTATTCCCCTTTGAGCATTAATTTGTTTTGAAAGATATTTATTTTCCTCTGCCTTGGCACTATAATCATCATAGGAAAAAACTTGCAAATTAAAAGAATAAAAAAAGAAAAATACTATTAAACCTAAAAACAATCCAAAAGTTAATTGAAATATTCTTTGAGATAAAGCAGTTTCCATTGTGTACGCCCCTTTGTCTTTCTTGTGCTCTAACACATCTAAAAAGATTTCCTCGGTATCAATATCTTTGCTCCTTCTCCTTATTTTAAATTTTTGGTATCCACGAGATTGAAAAAATCCTAACATATTTAGATAAAATAATTTTTAATAAATAAAAAATAACTAATAAAAATAGAGTCATTAAACCAATATAATTAGACGAATAGATATCCCAAAATAATCCAATAAAAAAAGCTAAATATAGTCCTGTTCTTGAATTTGGATCCTCTAAAAAATTAATTAGAAAACATATAATTAATAAAAATGGGAGGGCATATAAATTACTTATTTCTATTAAGAAAATAAAATATAAAAATAATCCCAATAAAAATATTTTACTAATTTTTTTAATCATTAAATATTTGTGTTACTTTTAATATATTCACCCTATCTATTGAAAAAAGATTATATGCTTTTTCAATTTCAGAAATTTGAAATGGTTCGTTATCAATCTTTATAGGGTTTTTTACTTTTCCCACAACAAGGCCTGCGGGATAATTTCCACCCAAAGAAGATGTTAAAATAAACTCTCCCTCTTTTAACTCTTTGTCGCGTGGAAACATCTCTAGAACAATTGTCTCACTTCCTTTACCTTTAGCTAAAGCAACAACTCCATTGATTGAAACGTCAGTGAGGTTGTCTCTTAGTGACAATAAACTTATTCTAGAATAATTATTGTAAACTTCTGAAACTCTTCCTATTAAAATATTGTCTGTTATAACAACAGGAAATCCAACCTTAACACCATCTATTGAGCCAGTATTAATTAAAATAGTATCATTCAAGTAGTCCTTTGAAATAATTCTTCCAGAGATTAAACTAACTTCAGGATAATTATTCAATCCCAAGCTTCTTTTTAGAAATTCGGTCTCCCTTTTTAATTCTTCATTCTCAGCCATTATTGAGATTAATCTTTGGTCTTCAATTAAATTACAATTATTATTAACTTTCCACAAACTAAGCTGAATATCCTCGCCTAGAGAATAAAAAAATTCTTTAGTATTAAAAATATTAAGAATAAAAAAAACAACTAAAAGTAAAAAGAAAACCAATATTTTTCTTTTAGTAAAAATCTTCATAATCAGATTATACACTAAACCCAAAAAAAATACGAGCACAATATACTCGTAGAAATTCCTTTCGATCTTTAATACGGGGACGACCTACTTTCGCGGAAACCACTATCATCGGCCTTAGAAGATTTCACTTCCGAGTTCGGGATGGGATCGGGTGGAGCACTTCCAGTATTATCCCCATATTAAAAACAAAAAGGAATTGTATGTATAAGAATAAAACTATTAATTGCTAACCAAAGGTTTAATACCCAATTAGTAGTGCTCGGCTGAACTCCTCACGGAGCTTGCACCTGCACCCTATCAAAGTCATAGTCTTTAACCTGGGTAAGAGTTCTAATCTTGGAGTGGGCTTCGAGCTTAGATGCTTTCAGCTCTTATCCCTTCCCAACTTAGCTACTCAGCTGTGCCCTTGGCAGGACAACTGATACACCAGAGGTTGGTTCACCCTGATCCTCTCGTACAAAGGGCAACTCTCCTCAAAACTCGACGCCTGTGGTAGATATGGACCAACCTGTCTTACGCATGTTAATCACCTATTACTAGATGCATGGACTATACCACCACCCTGTTGATTTTTACAGGGGACCGACGTATTAGCCATTCTGTATAAAAGAATGACTCTCGCTTATAAAAGCTCAGTCTCTACGGGGTTAATAAATTTTTCCTTATACAATTAATAAAGTTTTCTCTTCCAATATTACAAAATCTTAATATTAAAAGTAATCTACTTTATTATTATATAAGTTCGAACTTACAACTTCCCTCGGTATTATCCTACCATTTGACAGGTTGAAAATCAATGATAGGACTTCACCGATATGAGTCGGTTTTGCTAACCAGATTGCTCTGGAAAGCCGCCAAATTGACGGTCTGAACCCAGCTCACGAACCACTTTAATTGGCGAACAGCCAAACCCTTGGGACCTTCTTCAGCCCCAGGATGTGATGAGCCGACCACTAACTTCTATTATTACTAATAGCGCAGACTATACCTTTACATAGATGTCCGATCTATGTACCAACGTGTTATAGCACTTTAATTCTTGCTATCTTCATCTCGTCTTTGGCAAAACGAGAATCCAGTCGTTACGGGGTTGTGAAATATCTTGTACATCATCGAAGGGATGATATATGGACAGATAATTTTTACTAACTTGTGAGTTTCTTTTTGATTAAAATACATTCTATATCCTTTGTCACGATCTTTATAATATCCTGATTTAATATTGAAAATATCTTTAAAGCATTCTTGAAAGAAATTAATTTCTTTCAATGAAAAACAATACGTACTTATATCAATCTTATTCTGAGAAAAGGATCCATCATCCATAATCCAAACAGCTACAACGAAGGGTGAAAATTCTTTCTTTAACCACCTAGGAATGATTTTCTTTCCATTCCTATATCCTTCTCCTTTGTAAAAATCTGTATAGATTTCAGTAATTAATGGATGTCTAATTGTTCTAAACCACCAAGATTTTTCGTATTTTATTCTATTTGAATTATATCGAAAACTTATCTTGGGCTCAGTAAAGACAAAATCTTTGAGTATTTCATATTTCCATATTACATACTCTTTTTGGGCTAAACAATGTTCTACTTTGAAATTAACATTTCGAGCATTCTTACCCAAACGCATTGTGCCATCTCCAAGAAGAGATCCAATAATTAACTCTCTTTGCCTTAAGCTAAGCTTGAGTTTTTTCTTTATTGAAACCCACTTTTTTTGCCAATTTTTATTTTCACAACTTCCCACGGTGTTGACCATATATATGTGATTTATTTTGTTAATTATAACAAAACACTGGGTTAATGTACATATGGCTTTCTCCGTTATGAGTTGGTTTATCCTCGACATTCGGCTAGTTTATCGAGGTGCCGAACAGTGCCGTTGATATGGACTCTTGGGCACTACCAGCCTGTTATCCCCGGGGTAACTTTTATCTGATGATCTCCCACGGTCCTACAAACCATGGTCGGTTCACTAAGTTCTGCTTTCGCATCTGCGCGACATATCCGTCTTGCAGTCAAGCTGGCTTATCCCTTTACAGGACCAATCCGATTTCCATCCGGATCTAGCCAACCTTTAAACTTCTCCGTTACTTTTTAGGAGAAAAGCGCCCCACTTAAACTACCAACCAAGCACTGTCTTCTATTACCCTCCTCAGGTAACAAAGTTAGAACCTTAATATTAAAAGAGAGGTGTTTCATTGGCGACTCCACTATCCCCGAAAAGATAGCTTCAAAGTCTCCCTCCTACGCTACGCAATTAGTATCAAAATTCAATGCCAGGATATAGTAAAGCTCCCGGGGTCTTCTTGTCTAGCCACAGGTAAGAGGCATTCTCACCTCTATTGCGATTTCACCAAGCAGATCCTGGAGACAGTTCTCCAGTCGTTAAGCCTTTCATGCGGGTCGGAACTTACCCGACAAGGGATTACGCTACTTTAACACGGTCAGAGTTACCGCGGACGTTCACCGGAGGCTTGGAGCAGTCAGCTGCTCCGCTCTCGGTCCACGAACACAATCTCTGAGTTCCTTAATATCGCAATATGTCTTACCTATTTTAAAAAAAAGACACATTAAATTATTACTATCTTAACTAATCAAACTACTTACAAGAACTCAGGATCGTCTCATGAAACAAGAGCGGAGCAACCGCCACTTTTAACACTCCAGCACTGGTCAGGCCTCAGCCCCTATACTTCCTCTTACGAATTAGCAGGGACCTGTGTTTTTGATAAACAGTCGCTAGAGAAACGCTTGCTGCGGCCTTTCTTCTTGCAAAGAAAGGCAGATCTTATTCCTAAGTTACGATCACTTTTTTGCCGAGTTCCTTCAGGATCTTTCACTTGTTCACCTTGGCACACTTGTGCCCATCCACCTGTGTCGGTTTTAGTACGGATCCAACATTCTTAGCCTTGCGGGCTTTTCTTGTCGACTTGCTCACTTAGCTTAAATTGTCCGAAGACAACCTTCGCGCCCATTCTTGGGTTGCCCCTCAAATGGTCGACGGAAATCCAATAATCCGCCTAAGCTACTAAATCGCGTCACCCTTCAGAAAAATGTTAGAGGGCCGGAATATTAACCGGCTGTCCATCAGATAAACCTTTCGGCTTCTCCTAAGGCCCGCCTAACCCTTGGTTGATCTACATTGCCAAGGAAACCTTGGATTTACGGTGTTGAAGAATCTCACTTCAATTGTGGTTACTTATGCCAACATTCTCACTCCTCATCGCTCCACAGAACCTCACGGTTCAGCTTCAGCGCAATAAGGACGCTTCCCTACCCCTGGTATCTAAAAGATACCAAGTCGTATCTTCGGTACTAAACTTTAGTCCCGGGAATCTTCGGCGCAAAATCTCTTAACTAGTAAGCTGTTACGCACTTTTTAAAGGATAGCTGCTTCTAAGCTAACCTCCTAGCTATCTGAGAAATTTCACCTCCTTACTAACACTTAGTTTAGATTTAGGGACCTTAGATGACGATCTGGGCTGTTTCCCTCGCGACAATGGAACTTCGCTCCCACTGTCTGACTCCCTCTGTATATATTTTGGCATTCGGAGTTTGATAGAAATACCTAGCCGAAGCCGCAGTATCCCTTTCAGTGCTCTACCTCCAAAATACTAAGCAGAGAGGCTAGTCCTAAAACTATTTCGGGAAGAACCAGCTATTACCAAACTCGATTAGCTTTTCACTCCTTACCACAGCTCATCCCAATGAATTGCACGACAAACGGGTTCGGACCTCCACTTTCATTTCTGAAAGCTTCATCCTGGCCATGGTAAGCTCGTCTGGCTTCGGGTCCTCCTCCACCAATTATATTCGCCCTATTAAGACTTGGTTTCCCTGTGCCTCCGCGCCGTAAGCGCTTAGACAAATTGGTAAAAGAGACTCGTTGGCTCGTTCTGCAAAAAGCACGCCATCACTGATATAAATATCAGCTCTGACTCCTTGTAGGCATAATGGTTTCAGATTCTATTTCATCGTCCTTACCGGACTACTTTTCACCTTTCCCTCACGGTACTAGTTCACTATCGGTGACCAGATTGTATTTAGCCTTAGCGGGTAGTCCCGCTGGATTCCTGCCGACTTATCTTGATTCGACAGTACTCAAGAAAGATAACAAGGAGCATAATTTAATTTTCACTTACCGGACTATCACCGTCTGCGGTCTCTCTTTCCAGAGAAGTTCAGCTAATTAAATTATTTATAACTCCCTCTAACTAAATAGACGCTATCCCCTTACAACCACCATTCACGCAAAGCGCGAATGATTTTGGGCTTCTCCCCTTTCGCTCGCCGCTACTTAGGGAATCACTATTGTTCTCTTTTCCTCCGCCTACTGAGATGTTTCACTTCAGCGGGTTCGCATTGGATTTAACTCCAACAATTTCGTTTAAACGAAATTAGGTTTCCCCATTCGGAAATCCCCGGTTCACAGGTTGCTAACACCTTCCCGAGGCTTATCGCAGCTACGCCACGTCCTTCATCGCGTCTGGTCCCAAGGCATCCACCATTTGCCTATAAAAAAATAACCTTTGATTAGCAAATAATAATTTTATTCTTATTTACTCGTATTTAATTTTCAAGTTACTCGCGTGGAAATAAAAAAGACGCTTTTGTAGCGGCTTTGTAAAACAGTAAAATACTATTAAAACCGCTTAACTATTTTTTGTCTTTTATTATTTATCATGCTCTATTAATTTAGCAGATTAAAAAATAATGTCAAGTCAAAATAATATTGATTATTTTGGCGCTTGTAGCTCTTCGGTTTCAATTAGAACATCGTGAAATTCATCAAGGTTTTCTAGCACCATTCCTGCCCCTCTCGCAACGGCAGTCATAGGATCTTCAATGATATAAGTTGGTATATTTGTTTCTTTAACTATTAGCTCAGCAAGGCCTCTTAATTGAGCTCCCCCACCAGCTAAAGCAATCCCCTTTTTCATAATATCAGCAAGTAATTCTGGTGGCGTAACCTCTATTGTATTTTTAATTTCAGCAACAATTTGATTAGCTGATTTTTCTAATGCGCGCTTAGCATCTGTTTGAGAAATAATTACTTCTTCTGGAAGTCCAGTAACTAAATTCCTGCCTCTCATAGGCATATTTTTGTTTTCATTTTTTGTTGGCTCTTTTTCAAAGTAAACTGCACCAATATTTATTTTAATTTTTTCTGCAGTTCTTACTCCAATCAATAATTTATATTTCTCTTGAGCAAATTGAATAATATCATTATTTAATCTATCACCTGCAACTCTTAAACTTTTTGCAACAACTATTCCACCCAAAGATATGACAGCAATTTCTGCTGTTCCACCTCCAATATCAACCATAAAGTTTCCAGATGGATCTTGAACTGACATCCTTGCTCCAATTGCAGCCGCCATTGGTTCTTCAATTAAAAAAACTTCTCTTGCTCCTGCTGATTTGGTAGCATCTTTTACTGCTTTTTTTTCAACTTCAGTTACTCCCGAAGGAATACCAACAATTACTCTTGGTTTTAATAGTGTAAATTTGTCTTGCCTCGCTCTATCAATTAAGTACCTTAACATTTGTTCTGTAACTTCAAAGTCAGATATTACACCGTTAACTAGCGGTCTAATTGCAATAATGTGTGCTGGAGTTTTTCCAACCATTTTTTCCGCCTCTCTTCCTATTGCAAGAACTTGTCCTGTTTTTTTATTCAAAGCAACAACTGATGGTTCTGATAAAATTATTCCCCTACCTCGGACATAAACTAAACAGTTTGCAGTCCCCAAATCAATTGCGATATCTTGAGATAATCCTGAAAATATTTCTTTAAAGTTCATTTTTTATAAATTCAATTAATTTGTTAATTTCTATTAGCTCTATTTTATCACTACCTCTTCTCTTAATTTCCACACAATTTTTTTCTATTGTCTTTTTGCTTAAAATAATCCTTATGGGAATTCCTATTAAATCACAATCACTTAACTTTTCTCCTGCACTCTTTTGCCTATCGTCGTACAATACTTTAACCCCTTCTCTTTGTAAATTATCATATATTTCACTCGCATCAGTATCTAGCTCAATTAAGTGGATATAAAATGGTGAAACTTCTTTTGGCCAAATAATCCCTTTGTCATCATTAAAAACTTCTACGATTGCTCCCATTACTCTTGTAATGCCAATTCCGTAACAGCCCATTACAATATTGTCCATTTTAAATAATTTAGAATACTTGTCTCCTAGCTTGAAAATATTTCCCACTTCAATTGATTTTCTCTTGTCAAATTGAGTAGAGCCACAATCACACCTTGACTCAAAAACTTCCTCATTGAAAGAGCAACCACAATCTTTACATGTATAGATATTATCTTCTCCAGCATCAGTAATTGTTTGAAACTCATGAGAGAATGAAGAAGAAAATTCTCCACCACTAGCAAGAGCTAAAAATGTTTTTTCTTTTATTCCACATCTTTCGTATATCTTGAAATATGCCTCTTTAACCTTCTCATAATAATCATTTAAATCTTCCTCACTCTTATGAAAAGAATAAAGGTCTTTCATCAAAAATTCTCTGCCTCTTAAAATGCCAGATTTTGCCCTTGGTTCATTTCTAAACTTTGATTGTATTTGATAAATATATTTAGGAAATGTTGATGCATATTTTTTCACAAGTGGCGTAATAATTTCTTCATGAGTCCAACCCAAACCAAGGTTCTCATCTTTTATTTTATACATCTCCTCTACTCCCCACCTGCCTGTAATCTCCCAATTTTCTTTTGGATGAAGCGATGGCATTAAAATTTCTTGACCGCCAATCTTATTCATTTCTTCCCGCACAATATTTTTAATATTTTCAATTACCATTAGTCCTAGTGGCAAGTATGAATATATACCAGCGCCGAGTTTGTCTATAAAACCAGCCCTCATCAAAAGCTGAGCATTAATACTCTTCTCATCTTTTGGATTCTCTTTTGTAGTTTTAGTAAATAGTTCTGTTTGTTTCATATTATTTAAATATTATATCTTTAAACTGGATAAAGTCTTTAACAATTAAAACAATTGCAAGTAGTATCAAGAACACAAAACCATAAGATTCAATTCTTACTTGAAGCTTCTTAGAAAAAATTCTATTATTAATTCTCTCTAAAAAAGTAAATATAATTTTAGCTCCGTCCATCGCTGGAATTGGAAGTAAATTAGTTATACCAACAGCAATAGAAAGAATTGCAATCAAATTAATAATTTCATAAAGGCCTTGTGAAAGAGTTACTTTTGTAATTGCAAAAATACCAACTGGACCAGCTAGTGATTGACCGATTATTTCTGGAGAATTAGTTTTAAAAGCATGTGAAAATATATTGCCAATAGCTGAGAAAGAGTAATCCATTACATTATATGAATGAAGAAATCCTACCAATGATTTATTAATAAAACCATCATAACTAACTATTGACACTTCTCTTAGGGCGACTCCAAGTGGGCCCTCTCCCTCCGGAGAATCAACTCTTGGAGTAATACTTATTTCTTTTCCACTGCCAGTATTTAGAATAATTTCATTTCCCCTGTTTTCATCAATAACAGATTGAAAATTAGAAAAAGAATCACCATTAATCGAGGTTATGTAATCGCCTATCTCTAGCCCCGAATTATGTGCAGGAGAATTATCTTGTATGGCTACTATTGCTGGATAATTAGATTGACTACCAAAAGGAAATTTATATTCCTGAAACATTAGTCCTTGGGTAAAATTAAATCCAGAGAAACCAATTAAAAAATAGAATAGCAAAGAAGCAAACAAAATATTCATTATAATTCCTCCGCCACAAATCCAAATTTTTTGCCATGTTCTCTTAGAATCATAGATTGATTCATTTTCATCATTTTCTCCATCTAGTGCACACAATCCTCCAAATGGAATTGCCCCAATAAAATATTCCGTTTCCCCTTTTTTCTTTTTCCATATCTTGGGAGGAAATCCTACTCCAAACTCATTAACAGGAATACCTGTTTTTTTTGCAGCTATAAAGTGTCCAAACTCGTGAACAAGTATAACTATTCCCAATATTAAGAAAAATACAATTAAATCTATTAAAAACATATTATCCTTCTATTTCTTTTTTCTTACGTTCAATTAATTCGTCAATCTTTTTATTATAACTATCAACTAGCTCTTGAAGATTATCCTTACCCTTAAACTTATCATCCTCTCTAATTAAACCTTCCCTTGTTTTATCTTGTATCTCACCCCATGCTTCATCTCTGTATTTCCTTATAGTCCTCTTAGCATCATCATTAACCTGAGAAACCGCTTTAATAATTTCTTTTCTTAACTCTTCTGACATCTGAGGAAGATTAATCATAATTGATTCACCGACAGTTGCAGGAGAAAGACCTGATGCCTCGTTTAAAATTGCTTTTTCAATCATTGGAAGATAAGTTACGTCCCATGGCTGAATACTAAGTTGTCTTGCGCTCGGAACAGATATTGAACCAAGTTGTGATATTGGCATTACTTGACCAAAGCAATCAACTTGAATGTTTTCTACCAATGCTGGAGATGCTCTGCCAGTTCTAAAGCCACCTAACTTCTTAGTTGTGAAATCCATTACTTTCTCCATCTCAGGTTTTATTTTGTCTATAATTTGTTGATACATATTTTTTATAATTTTATTAATAAGCTTTCGAAAGCTATTCTTTTATTAACATTACTACTTTCTATTATATATTTTATTTTTTCTAATTCGTCTATCACTTCTTTTGTTTTTGCTAAGGAATAATTATTCATACTGCTTTTATAATTAAAAACTTTCAATAAAATCTCCCTTCTCAAGAACCTCTCCCAAATATCTAGTATCTCTATTATTTTCATTTTATCATCTTTTAACTTCTCTGCATACTGAAACCGCTTAGACATACTTGAAGTAGATAGAGAAATAATATCCTCGATTGATTTATTAAAGAAATCCATTTTGTCATTATCTTTAAAGAAATTAATCGCCTTGCCAATTTGTCCCGAAGATATTAAAGATATTTCTTGTGCCTTTTGAAGACTTGATCCTAAGGAGACTAAATGATTCTCAATCTCCTCTTTGCCTAATAAAGAAAACTTGACTTCTTGTGCTCTTGATTTTATAGTCTTCAAAATCATTTCTGGAAAAGAAGTAATAAAGATGATTAGCGTGTCCCCTTTTGGCTCTTCTAGCATTTTAAGAAAAGCATTTTGAGCGTCTTTTCTCATTAAATGACTGTCATCAATAATCAATGCTTTTATTTTATTATGATATGATTTCAAAGATAATCTTTCCTTAGCTTTCCTTATTTCCTCAATCTCTATATTCCCCTCTACCGGAGAAATTATATTCATATCGGGATTACAGTCAATCGATTTACAAAAATAACATTCACCACATAATTCTTTACAAAAAATATTTTTAATGAAATCTATCGCAATTTTCTTCTTACCAATCATCTCAGGCCCTGAAAAAATCATAGCGTGAGGAACATTATCGTTTCTAATAATCTGCTTCAATATCTCTATCTTCTTTTTATTACCAACTATCATTTTATTCTTTCTACATCAGCACCTAACTTTCTTAGCCTTTCTTCAATTCTTTCGTAACCCCTATCAACTTGATAAATATTTCTAATAATTGTTTTTCCCTCAGCAATCAATCCAGCTATTATTAATGATGCTCCTCCTCGCAAATCAAACGAACCCATATCAGCACCATATAATTTCTTAACTCCAGTAATTAATGCCCTATGAGGATCGGAGAAGAATATGTCTGCTCCCATCTTAGTTAAGCCATCCATATATCTTAATCTTCCTTCATACAACGGATCATGAATAAGTGTTGTTCCTTTTGTTTGTGTTGCCAGAACACCAACCACGGAGAGTAAATCAGGTGGAAAGCCAGGAAAAGGAAGCGCTTGTATTTTTCTAATATTCATATTCTTTGATGGTAGAACCCTAACGTCAACTAAATTCCCCTTTCTTTTAATTATTTCGAATTTCGCTCCATAGTCTTCAAGTTTCTTTAATGCATATTCTAAAAAAGGATATTCTACATTCTTAACTGTAATATCTCCTTTCACGACTAATGCCATAATAATGAATGTTCCTGCTTCGGTTGGATCATACATTAAGGAATGTTTAAATCCCTTTAGTTTCTTTTTACCTTTTATCTTTAATGTATGACATCCCGCACCACTAATTTTGACGCCCATCTTCTTGAGCACTCTGGCAAGCTCTTGATTCTGATAATCACCATCAGCAACCTTTAATGTAATTTCTTCTTCTAGTAAACTTGAAAATAACATTATGTTAGAAGTGGCTGTTACTGATAATTCATCCAAAATAATAACATTGTCTTTAATCTTTTGGGGCATAATTATTTTAAAGTCCTTCTTTTTCTCTTTTATTATAGCCCCAAGCTGAGAAAAAGCATCTATGTGTGTATCAATTGGTCTAATTCCAATCACGCATCCTCCTGGTTGAGGCAATGATGCTTTTCCAAATCTTGCGAGCAGTGCTCCAAATAAAAGAACAGACCCCCTAAACCTTAAAACTAAATCTTTATTAATCTTATTAGGATTAATATTTTTAGCGTTTATCTTTACTTTTCTTTTTCCGATCCATTCAACATTGACTTTCATGCTCTCGAAGATTTCTAACAATCTAAAGACATCTTCTATCAAAGGAATATTATCAATCACACAATCATCATTAGTTAAAAGAGATGAAATCAAAACACCGAAAGCAGCGTTCTTAGAACCCATTACTTCAATTTCTCCATTCAATTTTTTACCTCCATTTATTAAAAGTGCTTCCTCTGTCATATTATTTTTTTGACATTATACTCTTCTTGTATAGATCTAAATTATCTAAAACTGCACCAGTCCCTCGAGCAACACAACTTAATGGCTCTTCTGCAACAAAACATGGAACTCCAGTAGATTGAGAAAGCAAGGTTGCAATATTTCTCAAACAAGCTCCTCCCCCAGCAACAACCATTCCCTTGTCCATAATATCAGCCGAAAGCTCTGGTGGAGTTTCTCTCAAAACACCTTTTACACATTGAACGATTTCTAAAAGTGGATCTCTAATCGCTTCGCAAATTTCATTTGAAGAAATCTTAAGCGTTTTAGGAAGACCTAACGCAAGATCTCTTCCTCTTATTTCCATATACTTAGGCTCCTTTTCTTCTAGGGCTGTCCCTATTTTCATTTTAATTGCTTCAGCTGTTTGATCTCCAATAGCTAAATTATATTTATTCTTAATGTATTCAGAAATGTGATTATCTAATACATCTCCTGCAACTCTTAATGATTGCGCAGAAACAATTCCCCCAAGAGATATTACAGCGACTTCGGCAGTTCCACCACCAATGTCAACAATTAAATGACCAGAAGAAGAATTGATTGGAATACCTGCTCCAATCGCAGACAAAATTGGTTCTTTTGCTACAAATACTTCTTTAGCACCTGCCTGTATTCCTGATTCGATAACAGCTCTTTTCTCAGTTGAAGTAATTCCAGCCGGAACACCAATTAAGAGTTCCGGTTTTAAAAACTTAAAGAATCCTGTATTTACTTTATTAATAAAATGTTTAATCATTGCTTGAGTAATTCTATAATCAGCAATAACACCATCTCTTAACGGTCTAAAAACTTGTATTGATTCTGGGGTCCTTCCGATCATCTCTTTTGCATCCTTGCCAACAGCTAATATCTTGTTCTCATCTAAAGAAACAGAAACAACAGATGGCTCACTCAAAACAACCCCTTTATTAGGGACGAAAACTAGAGAGTTTTTAGTTCCAAGATCAATTCCTATTTTCATAAGTCCATTCTATACAATTAAAGGGCGATTGGCAAGAGCTCATTTTTAAGGTATATAATTATTATATGAACAAAAATCAACGCAGAATATTCTTTTTTACTATGGTTATTATTTTTTTAATAATAGGTCCTTCTTTGTTTATGTATTCTCAAGGATATAGATTTGACATTAAGAAATTCCAGTTCGTAGAAACAGGTGGGCTATACATAAAAACATTTCCGGAAGAGACTCGCCTATATATAAATGATGAGTATATAAATAAAACTTCTTTTTTTACTAGAGATATCTTAGTTCAAAATCTTCTACCAGATAGTTATGAAATCAAAATTGAAAAAGATGGATATCATATTTGGGAGAAAAGTCTTGAGATTGAAAGCAAGAAAGTAACTGAGGCGAAGTACATTATTCTATTTAATAAAGACAATGATTTTAGAGAAATTGAAGAAGATATTTCTAACTTTTATCATGATGGCAATCAAATATTTTTTATAAATAGCTTAAATGAATTATTCCTATACAGCTCAGATAAAGATAAAATAGAAAGGATTCTTGATGCCACACAATTACCTGATAATATAGAAGAAATGTCCTTTCTATCAAACGAGAATATTATCATAAGAACAAGTACTGGCTTGTACTACCTATTAGACGTTGAAAATAAAAAGACTAAATTAATAAGGTCATTTAATATTGATAGTAAGAATATAAATAATAGAAATAATAAACTAATTTATCAATTTAATAATTCTATATACGAAGTTGATCCTAAAGAAGATTCTCCCAAGTTGTTATCAAGAGATAGAGTTGATGCTTTTACGATAGAGCAAAATTCTATAATTGCATTAAGAGAGAATAAAATAATCAAATTATATGACCTAACAAGACCAGAAGAATTATTATATTCTTTTGATGATTATAAAAATAATTATAATTATCAAATAGTTTTTATTGAAAAAGAATTATTTATAATAGAAAATAATAGAAATCTTTACCTACTAAATAAAGAGACTAATTCTTTTGATAAGAAAATAGAAACAACTACTGATTTAGAATATACCTCATTCTTTAATAAAATACTTTTTTATGACGAAAATGATTTATGGCTAATGCCACTAAAAAGATATGAATCTCCTTTCTTTAAAGACGCGTACTCAATAATTAATATTGGAAGTTTTGATAAGAAAATAGAAAATATCAAATGGCTTAATGGTGATTATTTTATTTTTACACTAGACAAAGAATTGCATATTAGCGAAATTGACAATAGGGATAATCTTAATGTATTTAGTTTAAATAAAAAAAATACATCAAACTTGTTCTTTAATGGAAACAACAAAAAGCTATTCCTCTTAGACAACGATGAATTTCTTGAAATAGAAAAATTAATACCTTAATTCGAAAACTATTCTCCTCCTCTAACAAAAAGCCTCCTATAACATAGGAGGCTTTTTTTTCACTATCTTTTACTCCACTGCGGAGCTTTTCTCGCTCTTTTAAGTCCGAACTTCTTTCTTTCTTTCATCCTTGAATCCCTAGTTAAGAAGTTAGCCTTTCTTAATCTTTTTCTATAATCAGGATTGAACACAACCAATGCTCTTGCTATTCCATGCCTCACTGCTTCAGCCTGAGAATGGACTCCACCTCCCTTAACAGTTGCTACGACTCTAAATCTTCCCATCGACTTCATCTTTTCAAGAGAATCTAAAACTATTGATTGTAATTCAATTATCTTGAAATATTCTTTATAATCAACTTCGTTGACTACAATATCCTTGTCCCCCTTCGTATACAAACGAACCCTTGCAACAGATGTCTTTCTTCTTCCAGTTCCTTCAAAATATCTGTCTCCCAGATCTTTAAAGTCGTCTTCGTTAACAACAAAATCGTCATCATTCATAACAAATAAAGTAGTTTCTTCAATTTCTTTTTTTTCTTCTTCTTTTATCATAATTAATCAAATTTTAATCTTTTCATGTGTTTTGCTCTCAATCTATTTTTAGGCAACATTCCATTAACCGCATATTTCAAAATATCTCCTGGGTTCTTCTCAAAGATCTTAGACATAGGAATGTTCTTATCATTTCCAATATATCCAGAGTGCCTAAAATATGTCTTGTCTTCCATCTTGTTTCCTGTAACTTTCATTTTCTTAGCATTAGAAATAATAACAACATTATTTGGTTCTTTGTTGGGTGCATAGTCTGGATTATTCTTACCCTGCAAAACTAAAGCAACCTCGGTAGCTATTCTACCCAATGATCTATCTTTTGCATCTATTCTAATTACTTCTTTTTTTGTTTCGTTTTTCATAATATTAAACTAATTCAATAATAGCCATTTTAGCACTATCACTTTTTCTTTGTCCTAATTTAATAACTCTTGTATATCCACCCTGCCTATCTTTATATCTTGCACCTAAATCATCAATTAATTTTCTAACAACTCTTTCTGGGAATAATGTTAATAGATATCTTCTAGCAGATAAATCTCCTTTCTTTGCTCTAGTAATTTTTCTTTGAACAAAAGGAGAAAGCTCTTTTGCCTTTGCTTCTGTTGTCTTAATCTTTTCTTTTAATAATAAAGAAACTGCTAGCGTTTTAAGAAGCGCTCTCCTTTGGTCTCTTTCTCTATTGAATTTTCTTCCTTTTTGTAACTTTTTCATACTTATTTTTTCTTCTTTTTTGTTTCTTTTTCTTCTACAATTTCTATATTATCTGATAGGTATTGGAATTGTGATAACAAAATATTCAATGATTGATTTAATGCTTCTTCAGGAGAAATTGTTCCATCTGTTTCAATCTCTAATGAAAGCTTGTCAAAATCAGTCCTCTTTCCAACTCTCATATTTTCAACAACATAATTAACTTTCTTTATCGGTGTAAATATTGCATCCATTCCAATAACTCCAACACTTCTTTTAATTTCCTTATCTTCAAAGACATAGCCTAAGCCCTTCTCAATCTTAATTTCTATTTCTAATTCTGTAGCTTTCTCAGTAATTGTAGCAATATGCAATTCAGGATTCGCTAATTTTAAATCGGCTGGAAGCTCAAAATCCTTACCAGTCACTTCTTTTTCTCCTTTCACAACTAATGTAGTTGTTTGTTGGTCGTCTGTAAACATCTTAAATCTTAATTGCTTAATATTCATTAAGATGTGTAAAACATCTTCTTTTACTCCTTTAATTGTAGCAAATTCATGAGGAGCATTCTTAATTCTAACTTCTGTGACGGCAGCTCCAGCCAAAGACGATAAAAGAACTCTTCTAAGCGCACTACCTAAAGTAACTCCATAGCCAGGATAAAGTGACTCTATTTCAAAAATAGAATTATTATTAGATATGTTCTTTGTTTTAATTGAAGTTGGTAATGGAATCATATATATATTTTAATAATTAATTATTACCTTGAATAATGCTCAAAAATTGTTGATACTTCTGATGGCAACTGTACATCCTCTGATAATGGTAATCTAGAAAGCTTAGCTTCCATTTTCTCAGAATCATAAGCTAACCATTGAGGCAATTGATATTTTTTCATTGTTTCTGGCAACGCCTTCATTACTTCTGTTTCTTTAGATCCCCCTCTAATTGAAATTACGTCTCCAATAGAAACCCTGTATGATGGAATATCTATTCTTCTTCCATTAACCAAGAAATGTCCGTGTGTTACTAGTAGTCTTGATTGTGCTCTTGATTTTGACCAACCTAACCTAAATACGATATTATCTAATCTGCTTTCAAGCTTAATAATTAATTGAGAAGCAACATCCACTTCTGATGACTTGTTTTCCATTACTTCGTAAACGTATTTTTTAAACTGCATTTCTGAAACATTGTACCACTTTTTTAACTTTTGCTTCTCTTTAATCTCACGACCATATTCTGTTAAATTTGATCTTCTTTTTTTAGCTTTTTGACCAGGCGGAAAAGGCCTTTTTATCATGGCACACTTAGTAGATAAACACTTCTCTCCTTTTAAGAAAAGCTTCTCGCCTAATCTTCTACAAATTTTACACTTTGATTGTTTCATATTTTAAAAATTATAACCTTCTTGGCTTCTTAGGCCTGCAACCATTATGAGGAACTGGAGTAACGTCTTTTATTGAAGATATCTCAAATCCTTGATTAGCAATTGATCTTAATGCTGACTCTCTTCCTGAACCAATACCCTTTATTACTACCTGGATTTTCTTAATTCCCATCTTTTCTGCAACAGCACCTATAGTTTCAGCTATCTTAGATGCAGCAAAAGGAGTTGATTTTTTTGAACCCTTAAATCCAAGCTTACCTGCTGACTTGCTAGCTAAAGAATTACCAAGTGTATCCGCTAATGTAATTATTGTATTATTGTATGAACTGAATATATATATTCTCCCTTCTTTAACTGCAGTAACTTTCGAAACTTTTGGTTCCTTGCTTAGGGCTTTTTCTAGCTGTTCCCCCTCTTTAATCATCTCTTCTTCAGTTTTTTTGATTACGTGTTTTTTTCCCATATTATTTTCTATTTAGGAGCAGGGGCCCCTTTTCTTCCTGAGCCAACTGTTCTTCTAACATTTCCTCTTGCAGTTCTACTGTTAATTCTTGTTGTTTGCCCTCTTACGGGTAATTTTTTAGCATGTCTTTGACCTCTCCACGAATTAATATCTTTTAATCTTTTGATATTAACCATAATATCTCTTCTTAGATCTCCTTCAACTTTATAATTCTTTTCAATATATTCTTTTAAGACATTAATATCTTCCTTGGTTAAGTCCTTCACCTTCTTGCCTGATGAAATATTAGATCCTTCTAATATTTTTTTAGCCAAAGATGGTCCTACTCCGTAAATGTAAGTTAATCCAATGTCTATTCTTTTTTCATCTGGAATATTTACTCCAATTATTCTTGCCATATTATGATATATATTAATTAAGCACCTTGTCTTTGTTTATGTTTAGGATTCTTCTTGCATATAACATAAACACGTCCTTCTCTGCGGACGATTTTACAATCTCTACAAATTTTCTTAACTGATGGTTTAACTTTCATTTATTTATTTCTAAATATTATTCTTCCCCTTCTAGGGTCGTAAGGAGTCATCTCAACAGTAACTTTATCGCCTGTCAATATTCTTATTCTGTGAACTCTTAGCTTCCCACCTAAATGAGCCAGTATTTCTGACTCGCCTTCAATTAGAACTCTAAAAAATCCATCAGGCAGACTTTCCGTCACAACTCCATTTTTTTTTATCTTGTCTTCTTTTTTATTCATGTAAAAGATACTAGAACAATAGCAAAACTTTTGCTTTTGGTCAAGAGATTAATTAAACTTTAATTTTATTTCCACACTTTTCTCTTTTGAAGGTAGTGTTGATCTCCAGAATGGGAAAATATCAATCTCAACCTTGTTTATTTCCGCCATATTTTCAAGCAAAGACGCAGAATGATCTTTACTATTATTTAGCAGTCCCCCTTTTAATAATTCTTCTTCTGGCAATGAATATGTCTTTGCAGTAAAAACAATGCTTAATTTAAGTTTCCCCTCAACAACCTCATATTCTTCAATATCACACAAAATACTATTAGGAACTATTTTAACACTATCAAATATTTCATTATTGATTAATTTTTCACCCACCTTAATTAAATCATCCTTTCTAAAGGCAGTCACCTTGCTATTAATTTTTCCAGAAACACTAAACTTTTCTACTTCAGCACCAGCTGGGGCATTAGCATAGACATCTTCTGCCTCTAAGGATATATTTTCAGGAACATACATAAAACTCTCGGGGATAGAGCTTATCAATTCTTCTCTAGCTATCTCGCTGTATTTCTTCTCAAAATCTTCTTTTGATGATGAAACATCATCAGCAGTAACTATTTTAATTTGTGAATCCTCTCCCCCTTCTAATGGAGAAATGGTTTCAGCATAAATACTTGAGTAAATGTTTGTCCCAAAAAGTCCTGGGATGGAAAATGTTGCTGAATTAATATTATATTCTTTTCCCGCTTTATCCGCAGTAACCGCTATGTCAACATATCCATCAGCAGGAATAGTAAATGCTTCATCAGCTCTATAAGTTAATTCTCCTGGGACAGATAAAAATCTTGTATTCTTAATTAATGACTGGCTTTTAGCGGGACTTATTTTATTATAAACTCTGATCACTCCAGTAGCTCTTTTCGTTTTTGAATCAGTTCCGGTTGACGAATAATTATCTGTTGTTTCTTTAGTGTCAGAAAATATAATTCCTGGTAAAACTAAATTATCAAAATCAATTAATGCCTCTGAAACATCGATACTTACCAAAGAAGTAACCGAAACCTCCTCTATATTAGGATATATACTAACCTCTGCTTTTCCTGGGAAAAAAAAGAACGCTCCTAATAAAACAATGACAAAAAAAAGAGAAATAAAGATAAATGGATTCTTTCTCTTTTTGGGTTTCTCTTTATAACAAAAATTCTCTTTTTGCTCTGCTCTTTCGTTCGGAATTATATCGTATATTTTCCTTGGCATATTGCTTTAATTCTTCTTACCCCTCTACTTGAACTCTCCTCCTTAATTATTTTAAACGACTCTAATACTGATATATCATCTATATGCTCACCACCACAAATTTCTTTTGAAAAAATCTCTCCACTATCCTTATTATATATCGTCCAGACACTTACTTTCTCAGGGTACCTTTCTTTGAAAAAAGATAGTGCCCCCGATGACAATGCTTCATCTAATGGCATTGTCTCCTTTTTTAAAATTAATCCTTCTTCAATTTTTAAATTAATCAAATCCTCAACTTCTTTCATTTCTTCCGGTGTCAATTTTCTTTCAAAGGAAAAATCAAACCTCAATCTTTCATCATTAATGTCTGACCCCATTTGCTGGACACTATCCCCCAAAACCTTCCTTAATGCTGAGTGTAGCAAATGCGTCGCAGTATGTAAATATGGATTGCTACCACCGCAAAACTTCTTTTCTACTCCAGCCCTTGATAGCTCTTGGTGTTTTTTTAGTTCTTCTTGGAATTCTTTTTCATTTAATGATAAATTCTTTTTACCCAACTCTTCTTTAATCATTTCTAAAGGAAAACCATAGCTTTGATATATATTAAATGCCTCTTTACCTGAAATATCTTTTTCAATTAAATTAATTATTTTAAGCCCCCTATCTATTGTTAAAGAAAACTTTTCTTCTTCTTTTTTGATAATCTCATATGTTTCTTTTCTGTCTATGCTAGGATAAACATCTTTGTATTTGTTTATAGTTAATTCAACTAAAGTAATCCAAAAATCTTTCTGTAATTCTAACATTTTACCATACCTGATTAATCTTCTAATTAATCTTCGTAAAATATATCCTTGTCCTGTGTTTGATGGAATAATTCCGGCATCAATTAGAAAAACTATTCCCCTAATATGGTCAGCAATAATTCTATAAGCAATTTCATCTTTTTTATTACTTATCTTAGAAATAACATCAGAGAATAAATCTGTTTCATACGCAGAATTTTTTCCTTGGATAATTGAAAGCAACCTTTCAAAGCCAATTCCTGTATCAATGTTTGTCTGATTTAATAATTCATACTCCCCTGCTTCATTTTTAAAATACTGCATAAAGACAAGATTCCATATTTCAACATATCTCTTACAATAATCACAATTTGGTCCACAATCAGCCCTGCCACAACCAAATGATTCGCCCCTATCATAGTGAATTTCTGAGCATGGTCCACATGGCCCTGTTTCGGCCACTGGTCCCCAAAAATTATCTTTTTGATCACATTCTTTAATGCTAGCAATTCCTCTTTGTTTCCAAAGATTAATCGCTTCTTCATCTTTAGGAACAACATCGTTTCCACTAAAAACAGTAATATGCATTCTTGATTTATCAAGACCAATGCTTTCTAAAAACTCTAAAGCATAATCAATTGCCCCCTCTTTAAAATATCCCGATTCGTCTTGACCTATTGACCAATTACCAAGCATTTCGAAAAAAGTATGGTGAGTATCGTCTCCTACTTCTTCAATATCGTCAGTTCTAAAACATTTCTGACAGCTTGCTAAATGTCTACTGCCAAAATCAACAACTGCATCTTTTCTACCTGCTAAATAGGGGGAGAATTGCTGCATTCCAGCAGTGGTGAATAGAACACTAGGGTCATTTGGTAAAAGAGAAGAAGAGGACACTATTTTATGCCCCTTACTCTCGAAAAAATCAAGAAAATGTCTCCTTAATTCATTAGAATTCATAAATACATAATAACAAAGAGAAGTTCTTTGGTCAAATAAAAAAGCACCGCTAATGCGGTGCCTATTTACTAATCGTCCGATATTTTCCTTTTCGCTTCTTCTATTAATTTTGCTGCTGCATCTTTTCCTCCTAGTCCGAATGCTAACCCTAGTGCAATGGTTAGAGTTCCAACAAAACCCATAACTAGTGCATTTACAATTTCAGGAGCTACTCCTAATTGAGATAAAACTGCTAGTCCAGCGAAGACATATATTCCGCCCTTAACTATTGTTCCCAAGAAATTAACAAAGTTGACTCCCATTTTCTTTGCTGAAACCTTAACAATCTTTTCTATTACATCAGCTATAACTATTGCTACAACTAAAATAATAATAGAAACGATTAAGCTAGGTGTCCATGCAATAATACTAGCTAGAATTGCAGCAAAAGCTGTCCAACCAACTATATCAGTAGCAATCATTAGAAATATAAATACTAGTATCCATTTAAAAATTGCTCCGACAAAGCCAGATGGCTCTACCTTTATATCTGCATTAGCTAAAGCATCTTTCCATCCTGTTCTTTCAAAGATAGAATTGAATTTTAATTTACTTAAAATGCCAGAAACTAATTTACCTAGCCAAATTGCTATGATCCAACCTATTATAAAAATAATTATTGCTCCCAATAAGTCAGGAAGGAAAAGCAATACATTTTCCCAAGCACCATATAGGGCTTGTGTTGTAATTGATGACCAATCTTGTGTCATATTTTTGACCATTTTTTCTTTATCTATAAAATCATAAAGATAAAAAAGATAAGAAAATAATGGATGTTAATTATATTATAATTATACCACACCATTAAAAGAGTGCAAATAATTTTTCAACAATTGAAAAATCTCCCCATAGGGAGATTAAATGTGGACCGACGGGGACTCGAACCCCGAACCCCCTCATTGCAAATGAGGTGCTCTACCAATTGAGCCATCGGCCCTTATTTAATTATCAAGATACTGTGTGGGTATGCCTGGACTCGAACCAGGGACCTCGTCATTATCAGTGACGCGCTCTAACCAGCTGAGCTACACACCCTTCTTTAATATGAAAAGGTGTTCTTTCATTGGGTTGAACCAGGCAGAAACCTTTTTTGAATGAATAACTTCTAATCCAACTTCTTTAAAAATATCTTCCCACTCTTCTTTTGTAAAGAACTCTCCTATCTCTTCATTTTTCTGAAATAATTTTGCAAAAGATACTCCATGCAAGAAACACATAACTCTACTAAGTATTCCCTCTGGAATATTTTCATATAAAATAATGGTATCTTTTGAAACTCTCTTTATTTCTTTTAGCAGTTCTTTTGGATTTTTGCAATGGTGTAAAACAAAATTAATTAAAACTATATCAAAATAATTGTTGTCTAAAAAGGATAAATCTTCACCATTGTATTTGATAAATTTCATATCCTCTATTCTGTTGTCAATAATATCAACTCCTAATATCTCCCCATTAAAGAATATCTCAAATTCTTTTCCTACCGTTCCTGAACCACAACCAAAGTCAAGTATTTTTGAATTAGGCAAAATAAAGTCTGCGCAATCTTTGCACATTTCTCTTGCCGCATTCTTGTAAAGTTTACGAAAAATACGATACTGAGATGGTCCTATGCTTTTCATTATTAGTTAGTTTCTTAGAGTTGTTCCGCTATGTATAAAATAATCTCTTGTTAAGGTAGAGAGATCAATACCTCGCCATTAATTCAGTGATCACTCGCGAATTAATAGCGGTCGACAAACATTTAAAAAAATAAATGATCCACGAGCAGCTTCCGCTACCCGTGCCTTGTTACGACTTCGTCCCTCTTATTGAATCTACCTTAGGCCCATTTGCATGGAACTTCGGGTATCCCCAACTCGCTTGACGTGACGGGCGGTGAGTACAAGACCCAGGGACATATTCACCGCAGCGTGGCTGATCTGCGGTTACTAGCGATTCCGGCTTCATGAGGTCGAGTTTCAGACCTCAATCCGAATTGAGGAATTGTTTGATAGGATTTGCTCCAGATTACTCTTTCGCTTCCCGTTGTCAATCCCATTGTATCACGTGTGCAGCCCAGGGCATCAAAGGGCCATGCTGATTTGGCGTCATCCTCACCTTCCTCCTGGTTGTCCCAGGCAGTCCTCTATGACACATGAAACATAGAGCAAGGGTTGCGCAGGTTACCCCATTTAAGGGAGCAACTCAAGCCACCTGCTGACGACAACCATGCAGCGCCTGGGTTAATGTCCTTGTGGGTGGGCAAATCTTTCGAAATGCTTTCATTAACTTTTCAAGCCCTGGTAAGGTTCCTCGCTTACTGTCGAATTAAGCCACGTGATCCACCGCTTGTGTAGGTCCCCGTCTATTCCTTTGAGTTTTAGCCTTGCGGCCGTACTTCCCAGGCGGAATACTTAACGCGTTAGCTTCGCCACTGCAAGGGTCGACACTTGCAATAGCTAGTATTCATCGTTTAGGGCGTGGAATACAAGGGTATCTAATCCTTTTCTCTCCCCACGCTTTCGTCTTTCAGTGTCAGGACTGTCCCAGCTGATTGCCTTCGCTTTTGGTGTTCCACTTGATATCAACGGATTCCACCCCTTCACCAAGTGTTCCATCAGCCTCTAACATCCTCTAGTTTGCCAGTTTTTCCCGCTTTTCCAAGGTTGAGCCCTGGAGCTTTAACGAGAAACTTAACAAACCACCTACAGACCCTTTACGCCCAATAAATCCGGATAACGCTTGGGGCACTCGTATTACCGCTACTGCTGGCACGAGTTTAGTCACCCCTTATTCCTAGGGTACAGTCAAAGTTCTTCCCCTAGAAAAGTGGTTTACAATCCGAAGATCTTAATCCCACACGCGACGTCGCTTGATCAGGCTTTCGCCCATTGTCAAATATTCTCGACTGCTGCCTCCCGTAGGAGTATGGCCCATGTTCCAGTGCCATTGTTGGCGGTCAAGCTCTCACTCCGCCTACCCGTCATTGCCTTGGTGAGCCATTACCTCACCAACTAGCTGATAGGACGCAGACTCATCCTTTACCGAAAAATCTTTACCGTTTCCGGACTATCGGGAATTAGCCTGGATTTCTCCAGGTTATGCCCGAGTAAAGGGTTGATATCTACGTGTTACTAACCCGTTCGCCACTGCTGTATTGCTACAACCGTTCGACTTGCATGCCTTATCCACGTCGCCAGCGTTCATCCTGAGCTAGGATCAAACTCTCAAAAAAAATAGCGGAACAACTCTAAAAAACTTACTAAGTTGTTCTCAAAAAAATCCTACTAAAATGATTTGCTGTATTCAATTATCAAAGTACAAGATAACATAGGGATAATACCCAATATTTCTCAAAATGTCAAATATGAGCCGGTAGACGGATTTGAACCCCCGACCTACTGTTTACAAAACAGTTGCTCTACCACTGAGCTATACCGGCAAATTACTTTTTTCTATTAATTGACTCCTTAATTTCTGACCAATACAAGTCAATCTTTTTCTTCTTTGATCTCTCTCTTAATTTAACTATCCAATCAGACAATTTCTTATCTACCCTCAGAGATAATATTCTAACCTTACTTAAAAATTTATGCAATAGTGCCTCTAAAAAATTAGCACTTTGTTTTGTCGCTTTCTTTGTCTCAACCTTAATCTTTTCCTTTAATTCTTTCTTAATAAAAATTGCTTCTGCTTCAGGAGCTTCTTTAACTTTTGGTATTTTTTTAAAAATAAAAAATGCTAAAGTTAAAAAACTAGTAATTGCGACAACCAAAGCAATTGTTTCAAAATTCATAAACTACAAATCTTTTAACAATAATATTCTCACCTGTTTTGGCAATATATTCATTGATTAAAGATTGAATTGTTTTACTGTCATCCTTGACCCACAACTGATCTAGCAAGCAAACATCTTTTTTGTATTTTTCTAATTTTCCCTTAATAATTCCTTCTGCAATTTCAGAGGGCTTGTTTAATTCCCTAACTTGCTCAGCAATAATTTCCTTTTCTTTTTCTAATACATCTTCAGGAACTTCTTCTTCTTTTAAATACATTGGTTTCATTGATGCAATTTGTAAACAAATCTCATGAGACAAGTTTTGAAAATCCTCTCCCCTTGCAACAAAGTCGGTCTCACAATTTATTTCAAGCAAAACTCCTGATCTTTTGTTTGAGTGAATGTATGAATCTATAATTCCTGCACCAACTTCTCTTTCAGTTTTCTTTTGAGCTACAGCAGCTCCTCTTTTTTTAAGGTAATCCTTAGCTAAAGAAATATCACCATTTGATTCTTCAAGGGCTTTCTTACAATCACCTAGAGAAATTCCTGTTTCTTCTCTTAATTGTTTAATAGTTTCTATTTCAACTGCCATTATTTTTTTAAATTAAAACTTCTTCTATTTTGTATAAGATATATTCTATAGCTGTGTACGCGTCATCATTTCCAGGAATTGGATAATCAATCTTAGTTGGGTCAATATTAGTATCGGCAATAGCAATAATTTTAACTTTTGACTGAATAGCTTCTTTTAATGCAATCTCATCTTCTTCTACATCAACTATAAAAATTGCGCCAGGCATTTCTTCCATATTCTTAACTCCCTCAAATTTAATTCTCAATCTTTCTAACTCTTTTAACATTTGCAATCTTTCTTTCTTAACGAACTTCTTTTCGAAGTCAGCTTCTTTTGTAGATTGCTCAAGATCCTTATAATAATTTATTCTCTTTCTGATTTCTTTAAAGTTTGTAAATAATCCGCCAATCCATCTTTCGCTAACATAATGAGCGCCACACTTGATAGCAACATCTTTAACCAAATCTCTTGTTGCAACTTTTGTTCCAACAAAAATAATTGACTTGCCTTCTTCCTTTAATTGTTTAATAAAGTCCAACGCTTCGGCTAAATTCTCTGCTGTTTTGTCTAGGTCAATCAAATTAACCCTGTCTTTTTGTTTGGCAATATAGTCCTTCATTTTAGGATTCAATTTTGACTTGTCGTGACCATAACCAAGACCAACTTTAATCATCTCGTCAATTGAAATATTATATTTAGAAATTTTGTCTGTTTTTGTTTCTTCCATATAGGTAATGTATATCATAACAATTTTCAAATGGCAAGAGGTTAGAATAAAAAAAGAGGATCATTGTGATCCCTTGTTTTCGGCACAAGAAACAAAAAATCCTAATACCAACAGCAAACCTATGGACACAATACATAAAATATATAAAATCAGGTATATATTAGTAATCGTACCAATTATATTTTCCCCACCGTGATTAAGGTTAATTATTGTTTTACCAATTTCATAGTCTTCTTCGTAAAAAATTATAACCTTTTCCCCAGGAATTATTAAATTATTTCCTGAAGCATCAGCGACATATTCTGGAGATTGCCAATAAAACCATTGATATACAGTAAAAGTATCAATAAGTTCTTTA
>Ga0265294_10000895_pt1 | contig 40227 bp, 41 predicted proteins | sample MunlanPumphouse3_FD_192504 | JGI IMG/M metagenome (GOLD analysis project Ga0265294, IMG submission 192504) | Groundwater microbial communities from a municipal landfill in Southern Ontario, Canada - Pumphouse #3 | ecosystem: Environmental > Aquatic > Deep subsurface > Groundwater | place... | reverse complement strand
CGACCCCAAGGAATCGGCTTGGATCTACGCGATGGCCCTCCTGAAGGTCTGCAGCAAGGACATCCCTTATTACGAGATGGAGCAGAAGTACAGGCAGGGCTGGGCAAGCGAGCTGTTCCCGGACCTGCCGATGAGCAGGGACAGCATCTCCGATTTCCTGAAGACCCTTGGGCAGAACTACTCCAGGATAGCCGGTTTCATGAGGAGCCGCTGCGCCGCCATCGCCGGGAACCAGCACATAGCCATTGACGGCATGCTCAAGAGCGACACAAGCGGCACCAACACCCTTTCGCAGTTCTCCAGGAAGGCCAGGATCAAGGGGGCCAGGGACATCTCGGTCCTGTTCGCCTACAGCATAGAGAGCAAGGAGCCCGTCTGCTCCAAGGTCTTTGCCGGCAACATCATCGACCAGGTCGCCTACAACGGCTTCTTGAGGGAGAACGGCCTCTCGATCGGCGTTGTGATGGGGGACAAGGGCTTTCCCAGGAGCCAGGCCGAGGAGGCCTTCGCCTCCAGCCCGAATCTCCATTGGCTGGACCCCCTCAAGCGGAATGACCGCAGGATGGAGAGATACGAGCTTTACAGCTACACAGGAATGCTTGATGACAAGCAGCGGGATGTGCTCTTCAAGAAGGTCGAGCTGGAAGGGACCTTCCTCTACTCCTTCTATGACCGCAGGCGCGGTGCGAAGGAGGAGGCTGATTACTTCAGGCATCACAAGGACAAGGCCTACGACCCCGAGGACAGGGAGTCTCATGAGAAGCGGTTCGGGACCGTTGCCTTCGAATCCGACCTTGATGCCGAGCCACTTGTCATCTACAAGATGTACGATGAAAGGTGGCTGATCGAGGAGTTCTTCCGCTATTACAAGGACTTCCTGGGGTTTGATGACACCAGGGTCCAGTCAGACTATTCTGTCCTGGGCAGCGAGTTCGTCAATTTCTTCGCTTCAGTGATGACCTCCCGCCTCTTCAATCGCTTCGATGACATCGGGCTGTTCAGCAGGCTCTCCTTCTCACAGATCATGGAGGAGCTGGACACCGCCAAGAAGGTCCGCATCGGACAAGAGGGCGCCTGGGAGTTCGTCCAGACCACCGAGAAGACCAACGCTCTTCTTGTGGCCTTGGACCTCGTGCCCAAGCCGGAAGCGGCTTCTGAAAGGGCAGAGGCGAAGAAAGAGCCGGCCAAGGATGTGGGACAAAAACGGCCTCGTGGGCGCCCCAGGAAAAACCCACTGGTGATAAAGTGAAACAGGATCCAGTTGTATATAGTGTTGTAAATTGGGAAACCTTTAGTTAATATTATATTAATAGCACTATAGCTCCATAATGTCACGCTATTTGCTTTAACAAATTATCAAGCATTTTTTTATTGAAAATCGAATATTACATCCGACTGATCTCGCTACGGAGCATCCGTTTGATTTTGTCGCTCATGGTTTCGCTACTGGTGGCGCTAAAATGGATTTGTACCCGGTAAGTGGTCTTGCCAATTTTCTTCACAAGCGCAGGACATCCGTCATCCTGTACAATGAGAGGGACAGCACTGTCGGATGCGGCGCTGTTGACGGCTTTTTCGTTCATAGGCGCTCCTTTCGATTATCTGATGGGAATTTATCGGTTGTTAGAGAACCATTTTTGAGTCTTGGGATACAAACACACAGACCCCCTGTTGATGCACACCCGGAAAGCCTTGATTTATCTGGTCTTTTCCGGCCCTAAATGCGTAGAAAGCTCATATCGTTTCCGCTGTCTCGCGGCCTCCTTGTGGTGGCGCTCCCGTCCGGCGCAGTTCGGGCAGTATTTCGCCCGGTTGGAGCCGGGAAGGAACAATGCCCCGCATATGACACATCGTTTTCCATCTTGTCGGTGAAATAGGTCGGTTTCCAGCTCCTTGTCCAACGGGAGGACGGCAGTTCGGAACCACCGACATAACAGAGAATAGGAAATGCTTTGAACGCAAACACATTCCTCTCCGCCATCCAGAGCGATGCAGTTGCCGTCATCGTAGTTGCAGCACTCATGCACTAACTGACGCATTCGGCGGTACTGGTGGTAGTTCATGGTAGGACTAGGTTCATATGGCTCTGTCGTTTTCATCGGCGGATTGTTCCATTTCTTCCGGTTTCATAGCTGCTCCGAGCGCTGGGCGGTAAGGGCGGCTGGATAAGAATATGAATCGTGATAGTGACGGTCAAAACAAATTCTTTTATAAGATAACCTCCTTGGAAGTCAAATATATTGTTAATTTTTCGTGCCGTGTATTGTATTTATCGTGCAAATAGCATATACTATAAATACTAGTAAAAAGGAGTTGATGATATGGCTGGAAATACAACGAATATCAGCATCCGCATGGATTCGAATTTGAAAGCACAGGCCGATGTTCTGTTCGGTGAGCTTGGCATGAATTTGACCACGGCTTTCAATATCTTTGTTCGCCAATCGCTCCGGGAGGGCGGCATCCCCTTTGATATCAAATTGGATCAGCCCAACAAGGAAACGATGGCCGCCATGCTGGAAGCGGAAAGGATTGCAAAGGACCCGTCTGTGAAGGGTTACACTGACTTGGACAAGTTGTTTGCAGACCTGAAGAAATGAGAAAGATAAAGTACACGGTCAAGATCACCACGCAATTCCGAAAGGATTACAAGCTGGCAATGAAGCGCGGCCTGAAAATCGAATTGCTGGAAACGGTTGTTTCATTGCTGGCGACAGGTACGCCGCTGCCGGAGAAAAACAAAGGCCATGCGGTGTCCAGCGATTGGGCCGGGCACCGGGAATGCCATATTCTCCCGAATTGGCTGCTGATCTACCGCATTGAAAACGATGTACTGGTACTGACTTTGGCCCGCACCGGAACGCACAGCGACTTATTCGGAAAATAACGGAGCGCCGTATGGGGAAACCTGTACGACATTTTTATCATTCCGGCTCCTTTATCCGATCTTTGGATTTTTCCAACCGGGCAAGCTCATCGGCGGTCTTACGGATTTTCTCCACAGTCTGAATATCCTTGCGCATGGCTTTCATCTGTTGATACAGGGTGCTGCTTTGGGTGGCAAGTTGTTCCGCTTGGGTCTGCCAACGCTTCGGGGTGATATTCTCTCCGGCGTCTTTCAACTCGTTCAGATACTGCACGGCGGCGTCATACAGCGCAAGTTCCACACTGTGTACATCCTGAAAGTTCTCCCGTGCTTTCGGTTTCAGGGCGACAAACTGCTGACGGAATGTCTTATTGTTAGCGTACTGCTTCCACATGGAAAGCCGCTTGTTCAATTCTTCAATTTTGCGGGCGGTAGCCGAAATCTCGCCGCGCATACTGTAATACTTCGTTTGCAGGACGGTCACTTTCGCGTGAAGCTCCTGCATGGAAGAAATGTCGTTTTCCTGCAAAAAATTGAACAGGGCGGCGTTCTCCTTGAGAGCCTTAACCTTGCCGTATTTTGTTGTCGGTTTAACTGCGACCTGCGCCTGTTGAAGCTGTTCCCAAATACTTGGTTTTTGCTGCGGCTCGGTTGCCTGTTGCTTCGTCCAGTTGTAAAGGTGGGTAATCCGAGCTTTGATTTCTTTGAGCAGCCGGTTCTGTGCGGCAATTTCCCGGTTGACGGTACCTTTTTCGGTAACGAAGCCCCGTCGCTCCATCTGCGTGGCCGTGACACCCATGTGGCCGGTACTCATATATGCGCCCTCCCTGTATGTAAAATGCTCTAAGCAGCTCCATCAACCATGACAAAAATCATGATAAATAAGCCTCTTAGAGCATATAACACCAGTATAGAGGAAATAGTTCCTGTAAACAGAGAGCCCATGGCATTGATTTTATTTTTGAAATCCCATAGTTCTTTCCTGCTCAGCAGATTGCCCCCAAAATTCTTATCCATATTCTCTGTCATAATCGTTTGCCATCCTTGGATTGGCACACATATTGCATCCTTGCAAGAGCTCACAAGGAGGTTTTATATGCGTTGCAACTTATATCATTACCAAAAGAAAAGCGAGTTATCAGACTTGATTACTCTTTGCCAGAAAAAACCCGAGGACAAGTCTCTTTGGGATAAGGCCCGGAAGGAGACAATGAGCCTTATCTATTTTTTCCCACAATATTACAATATCATTCCCCCGACCCTCTGCTCTGCGTTCTTGCTGTATTGCAATGCATCCATTGATACCTACATTGCGAAATACAATCAGGACAACCAATCGTTCGAAGTCTTCATTGCAAATATCATCCGTCGCCGTGCCTCATTCTTTCTACTCCGCTGCCATAGTCTTGATGACCGGGATACTTATATGTGCAGCTGTCCTGAGATTACCGACGGCACACTGGCAAGAGACCAGGAGCCGAATTATGGAATATCAACGGAATTCCCAAAGATATCATTTGAACAAATGCCCAAAACCTTCACTCGGCTTTGTGAGCTCAATCCTCCCAAAAAGAACTTCTCCAATGAGAAATTAAACAAACTGGCAAGACAGTTGGGTAACAAAAGGAACAGAAAAGGATTCCTCTTGCTTGTCACAGTCAATCCTCACCTGATGCTTACCTATTACCTTGGGGAACTCACAATCCTGCTTGGAGTGGACAAACGTCTGTTAGGGGGATATCTGAGTACGGCTCAGTCCTTGCTTAGTGAAAATCGCATTGAAGAACAAAAGCTCAAGGAACTTGCCAATTCCCACTTCAATCGTATTGTGGAGTGCCAAATCAAGGAACTTTCCCTCCTCGAGGACGAATATTTGGAAAGGGAGAAAATCCTGTACAAGGAGAAAATCAACCAGAAAGCTTTTAAGACAAAAATTGAATCAATAAGGAGACAGCCATACCATCTCAGCCATACACAGATCGGCTCTCTGGTTTGCATCGCACGAGGAACAGTCAACTCAAGTATTTATTATGCCAAGCAAATGATCCAATCATGTATGGACGCATAGACGGCAAATCGATATCTTTGGAATATGGATATCATCTTAGCCAGTTCAAACGAACACAAGAAAAAAGAATTCGCACGCATCCTCAATGGATATAACATCCTGCTTCCAGATGAAGTCGGAATACCATTCAATTGCGTGGAAAACGGTCTGACCTTTGCAGAAAATTCCTTGATCAAGGCACAGGCTTTGTACAATGTCGCTCCCAGGGATTTCTGGATACTTAGTGATGACAGTGGCCTTTGTGTTGATGCCTTGGGAGGTGATCCCGGTATCCACACGGCCCGCTATGGTATGAGAGAGGATGGTCTTGAGCTACCCAGCCGGGAAAGAAACGCCTTGCTGCTGGAAAACATGAGGGGTTTTACAACCCAGGAAGAAAGAAAGGCCACCTTTGTCTGTGCGCTTACCTTGATTGTTTCAAAGTATCGCATTTTTTCCTTGCAGGAATGTGTCGAAGGCCATATAGCCTTTTCCAGTTTCGGCAATGGAGGATTCGGTTATGATCCGATCTTCTTTGTTGATGAGGCACACAAGAACATGGCACAGCTAGATGACAGCCAGAAAGATCTGTACAGCCACAGAGGCAGAGCTTGTCGCCATCTTATCACCTTATTAGGAGAATTGAACAATGGAAATTAAAAAACGGGCAGAGGTCGCGAAGAGTGACCAATGGGATCTCTCATCCCTTTTTGCAAGCACACAGGATTGGGAAAAAGCACTTGAGAGACTTGGGGATTATATCAAGGAGGCACCCTCATACAAAGGGAAGCTTACTGCAGGCAAGCAGGATTTCCTTGATACGTTTGCCTGGTATGAGAAAGTATCCATCCTTGCCGAGGCGCTTGCCAACTGGGCCATGCTCAACTACAGCGCGGATGCTTCAGATAGTGAGAATGTCAGGCGTTACTCGCTTATCTCACAAGCGTACAGCCAACTTGGGGCTTCCTTGTCGTTCTTCGATCCAGAATTGCTTTCAATCGACGATGCAACATTCGATTCCTATCTTAAAGACAACGACTTCAAGCCTTACTGGGTATACCTTGCCAAAGAGCGAAGATTCAAAGCCCATGTGCTCAGCGAAAAAGAGGAAAGGATATTGGCCTTGCAAAGTGAAAGCGCCCAGACCAGCAGCCTCACCTTCCAGGATCTTACCAATGTTGATTTTGATTTTGGACGGATTGGTGACAAACCCCTCACCCAAAGCACTCTTGCTTCATTCCTTATCAATGAGGACAGGAACATCCGTAAAGAAGCCTATGATCAGTTCTACCATGTATTCGAATCGCATCAACATACGCTAGCCCGCCTTTACGAGGGATCGGTGAAGCAGGATATCTTCAGTTGTACGGTCAGAGGGTTCTCCTCCTGCAGGGCAAAAGCGCTTTATCCTGACAATGTCGAGGAACAAGTATATGACAATCTCGTGGAGACAGTTCACAGCGGGTTCGATTCTCTCCATCGTTTCTATGGACTTAAGAGACGACTGCTGCATGTAGACAAACTCGGGCATTGGGATGTGTACATGCCTCTTGTCAGAGGAGTCACCTACAAAACAAACTATGAAGATGCGGTCGACACGGTATGCAAAGCACTTACGCCTCTTGGTGACGACTATGTCCGTACAATCAAACAAGGTCTGACTAATGAGCACTGGGTGGATCGATATGAGAACAAAGGAAAACGAAGCGGTGCCTTCTCAAGCGGTTGTTTCACTGGCAAACCCTACATCATGTTGAATTTCACAGGGGAGACGCTTGGGGACCTGTTCACAATGATTCATGAGGGAGGACACTCGATGCATAGTTTCTATAGCAAAAAGTCCAATCCCTACTTTCAATATGACTACACCATCTTTGAAGCGGAGGTCGCCTCCACCTTCAATGAACAGCTCTTGTCCCATTATTTGTTCAATACCGCCCAGGATAAACAAATGAGGGCTTATATCCTTGGTAAACAATTGGATGACATTGTCGCAACCTTGTTCAGGCAGACCATGTTCGCGGAATACGAGGACCAAGTGCACAAGGCGGCGGAAACAGGAAATCCGTTGACTGTTGATTTTCTTAGGGAAATGTATCGTAAGCTCCTGGATTCCTACTTCGGGCCAGACGTGCAATTCGAGTCCTTCAGTGACCTGGAAGGATTGAGAATCCCCCATTTTTACAATGCCTATTATGTATACAAATATGCCACAGGCATCAGTGCCGCCATTGCCCTAAGCCAGAGAGTACTCAACGGCGGAGAGAAAGAAAAACAGGAGTATCTTTCCTTCCTGCATAGTGGTGGTTCTCATTTTCCCATGGATTCCCTCAGGCTTGCGGGAGTGGATATGTCCAAAGGAGAGGCGGTGAAATCAGCAATCCAACAGTTCACAAACCTTCTCAACAAATTTGAGGCCCTGGTTCTGTAACTCTTCACCCTGTCCCCCCTACCAGGTCTTTCCTGGCAGGGGTATCCTTGGTGCAAAACTCATCCTTGCATTGGAAAATGAACTATCTTTATTCAATCCAAGTAGCTACCATAGCCTACTTCATTGCACTGCCGGCGGAACTTGACGACAAGAGCCCCTGAGGAATCCTTATCCAGAGAATCAATCACAAATTTCCTTTTTCTTTTTTCCAGTAATTCCTTATAGTTCTCCAATTCTTCGACATTTGAAAAACAGATGGTCTCCAACAGGCAGGCACTCTTGATACATCTCATGGCAACCCCCTTATATCTTATTTAATCAGAACAAAATATTGGCTATAGTATAGTGTGTTTCTGCTTTTTATGTAAGCGCAATGCTCTAAAAAATCTTGATTCATTCCTCTCAAGATGGGGACAGAGAATGCAGCAAGAAGACTGCAAAAGACAAAACGAAACGATAGGCAGGAAAATACTGGACAAGCCACAACAAAAAAACCCCTGTCGCTCCAAATAAAAAAAGCGACATCTCAATGATATCGCCTTCCAACAACTCTCACTTTTGCGGCAGAAAGGACTTGAACCTTCACGAAGTTTCCCCCACAAGCACCTCAAGCTTGCACGTCTACCAATTCCGCCACTGCCGCAACTAAAATCGTACAATTTTACAACTGCACGACAAGCTACGATACAACAGTATGACTTAAAACGTCAAGTGCTTTTATTCAAGAACCATGTTCCTGATTGCATTTGTCTTCCCCTCCAAATATAAATCACAAGGATGCAAAATCAGGAAAAGAAAAAACAAACAGGACTTCTTGTTGACCCTGTTTCCTCATTTCCCAAGTGTGAACTCACCTTTGCTACTTCTTGTTCTTTTTTCTGTTGAGTATTCCTTGTAAAAGACTTACCTTTGAGGCATGTCACTTAATTGGAAAGAAATCGGATTGGTTCTCAGCGAGTTGCCTCTGGAAGGGAGCACGATACAAAACGTCATCCAGCATGACTTCCATTGTATCAGCTGGCAACTATATCATCCCATGCATGGACGTTGGACACTCTATACTGAAATCGGAACTCCAAACAGCAGGTTGCACCTTCTCAGTTCCGATATTGCGGCGACCCAAAGCATGAAGACGGCAAAATTGCAGCGATTCATCCAGTTCACCCGAAAAAACCTCGACGGGTCAAGGATTACCAGTTGCTCCCAAATACCATTTGACCGTTTGGTCTTGCTCAAGTTGGACAACCATGGTTCACTCATGAATCTCTACCTAAGGTTTTACAGTGGCAGCCAGGCGAACATAATCATTACCGATGAGAAGAACTGCATACTGGATTTGCTTTACAGGAGACCTTCCCGGAATGAAAAAAGCGGCGCCATTCTTGTCCTTGACCCGCAAAAGAAAGAAGAGACGAAAGAGTTCGCTATCAGAAACAGGACAGAGGGATCCTTCAACAAACAGATTGAAGCCGAATATGGCGCAAAGAGCAACGACGAGTCAATGCAAAGTCTCATTGCTCGTGTCTCTCAGCGACGGGACAGGGAATTGAAGAAAATAGAGACCACTGTCAGGACGTTATCGCTCAAGGTCAGCGCAAATGCTCAGTATGAGCTCTACAAGCAACTCGGGGATCTCCTGAGCTATAATAAACATATAATCACAGACCACAGCAAGAGCGTTCTCGTGGACGACTACCTCACTGGTCAAAAACGAGAAATTGCACTTGATGCAAAACTCAACGCAAGTGCGAATATTCAAGCCTATTATAACAAATACCAAAGGGCAAAAGGTACATGGCAGGACAGTGAGAACGAATACAAGAAAGCCATAGCCTATCTAAAAGAGAGACAAGGGCACTATCAGCAAATACTTTCCCCCTGCCCTGATTCCGTGGAGATGATTCGGCGCCTGCAAGGTGAACTTGAGGAACTCACCGTTGACAAGGCAATAGGGAAAAGTAGCCCTGGTCTTGTTTTTCATAGTGGTAAGTTCACTATCCTTGTCGGACGAAATGCCAAGGAGAACGACCAGTTACTGCGTCATTGGGTAAAAAGTTATGATTTCTGGATGCATACCCGTGATTATCCAGGCGGGTATGTGTTCATCAAGGCAATGAAAAATAAAAGCATACCTCTTGAGGCCCTTTTGGATGCAGCAAATCTTGCTGTCCTCTATAGTAAGGCAAAAGGACAACCCAAAGTCGACTTGTACTACACCCAGGTGAAATTCCTTCGGAGGGCCAAGGACGGCCCGCTTGGATTGGTATTGCCGACACAAGAAAAAAACTTTGCAGTTGCACTAGACGACAACCGTATAAAAAGACTACTTTCTGAAGGTGATGAACATGCAAACGAGTAAGTTCCAGACCATCTTTTATCCTGATCAAGTACAGAAGCGGGAAAATGTGGCAAATAAGAGCATTATACTCCCCTCTTCGCTGCTGGTTCCCCATGCTTCCTATGAATGGATCGGGGAAGATCTTTACAGCGGCTATTCGCTTATGGATGGCTGTTCCTGCCGTTTGGTAGTAGTGCTTTCCGCTTTGCATCAAAGCGTGATCAAAAGCGAGGAAGGACATCTTTTCTTTATCCCGACAGGGGAAGGCTTTTCCCTTGGAGATCGAACAATTCGCTATGCAGAGGTGCTGAGGAATAAAATAACATCCACCTTCAGCCTGGCCCTGCAGGAGGATTGTTACTTCTCTGAGGAACCCTCAGTGGAGTTGCAACTCCCTATGATAGCGGCCTATTTCCCTACAGCAGCAGTACTGCCTATCCTTTGTTCTTCCTCCATGGACAGCAAAGAGACAAAAGCCCTCGCCTTGTTGCTTTCGTTTATCACAGAGAACGAAAAAAACACATTGTTTGTCATTAGTGGCAATGCCAGTGCGTTGGGTACTGCGGAATCAGCCCTAGAAAAGACAAAGGCTCTTGATTTGGCCCTTCGAGATGGAGGACAGTTGCTCGAACTTCGCCATCAAGGCAGGATTGATTCGTGCGCCACCTCGATAATCGAAGCCATGAACAGACAACCATGGAATAACGGGAAGTGGAAGATAGCATCCTATTCATGCCTTCATGACCGGTTCAATAAACTTCCAGACACCTATGCAGCGGACAGAAAGGTGGTCTGGCATATAGTCGCCACACTCGAAGGAGAATCATCCAATGTATAAAAGCGAAATTTTTTTTCATGATATCGAAGGGGTGGACTCCACTTGCATAACCCTTGGAGGCAAGAACACAGAACTTCCTTCCTACATGATGCAAGGTGAGAAGAAATGTGGATATATCTACAAAGAGGGAAAACTCGAACGCTGGCTTTGGAAAGGCTTTACCCTGGTGGAAAACAAGCGTTGCCTTTATTTTGATAAAATCGACATCTTCTCCTTTTGGGAAATAATGGACAAACGCAGAGACCAGGGCCTGTATTTGGTGAGAGAGCTGGCCAAGGCTTTGCTCTCTCTGGATGACAAGTTTCTTGATTTAAGTAGCGGAATTCTTCCTTTATGGCGAATCTATGGCATCAATGGTGGAGGTATCCTCATATTTCCCCAAAGCCTTTGCGACCTGATAGCATCGTGCGCCAATGAAAATGATCGCTATAGTAACCTTGCATGCTGGGTCCACCACAACATCCAACCATCCTTCAGTCTTTGCGACCAGATGGTGCAGTTGCTCTATAGCGCTGCCAGTTCCTTCCCCCCCTTCGCTGATGCGAATACCCGAGAGGATGGCTTCAGACCTATCCCCCTTGCATATCTGCAAACCACGCTTGATGACAGAATGGTAAGCTTTATTGACGGGACCTTGCGTATGGGACTTACCCAACAAAGGGACATCGGAGGTAACGGACCAAGCCAGAAAGCCCTTACCTGGTTCCTGGAACAAACCAAAACATTGCAATGGCCAGGGATATTGCATAGCGACAGCGAGGGGGAACTCCTTCATGGTTTTATTCAAGGCCAAAAAAAACGTGCTGGCAGAAGAATCTTCTGGAGAAAGAAAGGGTGGATAGTCATCTCAATCCTGGTGGCAGTAACCACCGTGGGTTATTTTACAGGGACCAGAATCAAGCTTGCCCTCACCCCTCCCTATACGACGGGCATGAGTGACCAACAGATTATCGAAGAGTATTATACGGGACAGAATGAGCTGGATATTCAAAAAATGGATGCTTCGCTCGATAAACATGTGAAGAGCCCTTCTGAACTTGAAGTCACCAATTTATTCGTCACCAGACAGACAAGGATGGCATATGAGACGATCAATACCATCAACAGGGCCGATGAGTGGGTGGCTTCAGGCGAACCTGCAATCATGGAGGGAACCAATGTCTACGGAGTAGCAGACCTCTCGATCAAGCAGGTCGATACAGGAGTGTATGATGCCAGCAGCACCATCTACTCCCCTTATGCCTATGAGGAAAACAGCGAGGAGAAAAAAGCCTCAGAAGGGCATGTACTCGTGTACCAGTATACCCAGACCCAACGATTTACCTTCATAACTGACAAACATGGATGGCGTCTGATTCACAAGATAGAGAACATGAGTTATGCCTTTGTACAATGTAAAGAGATACCTACGTATCCAAATACAAAGACAATTCTTTCTCAAAAACGGGAAACAGATCAGGACCAATCCACGTCACAGAGGTGAAGCTCTTAAAAAAGGTCATTTGCCGTTTTGCATACAGCCTGCTGTTCCGTACTATGGAGGCCTTAATGGTCTCAATGCTACATTCCCCGCTTTCCCTTGCCTCAAAGAACTCCCTGTAGCCGATGCCTTGAAGCCCTGGCCATGTAGCTTGCGCTCCCGATTTCAGCAAAGTACGCACCTCTTCAATGAGTCCTTCATCGAACATCTGCTCCACACGCACCCTTATGCGATTATCAAGCTCAGCAGTGTCACGGGTCAAACCGATCACCAATGGTTTCATCTGATATCTCGCCTGATTTGATGGCGCAAAAGAACTCAAGGGTTTCCCGCATGCACGATACACTTCCAAAGCCCTGGTAATCCTGTAGGTATCCTGACAATGTATGCGCCTGTAGGAAACAGGATCAACCTTTCCCAATTTCTCGTAGGCCCAAGCCAGCCCTTTTTCCTTGGTGTCCCGCTCTACTTCCGCTCGTATCGCTGGATCACTTGCAGGAGCTTCCGACAGACCATACAAAAAATGCTTGAAATAATATGCGGTCCCTCCGCAAAGCACAGGAACCCTTCCCTCGTTTGCTATCTCAATGCAAGCCTTATCAGCCAGTTCGATGAACCGAGCTACAGAAAATTGGTTCCGAGGTTCTTCAACGTCAATAAGATAATGGGGAATCTTATTCCGTATCTCAAGAGACGCCTTTGCCGACCCGATATCAAGCCCTTTGTAGACTTGTATCGAATCAGCGTTGATAACCGAGAATTTTGAACTGTCTAAGGATAAGAGAAACTCTGTTTTTCCGACTCCAGTAGGACCGAAAAGAAAAACCAGCTTTGAGAACGGGTTACTTTTCTTCAGCTGGAGTAAAGTGGATTTCACCATTCAAAGCTTTGGTAAGAACGACGCTAACAATTTTCTCGTTCCTCTCTTCAATTTCCTTGCCACCGCAACCAGGTTCGCTAAGGATATTAGCTTCTTTAATCGCAGCACAGGTAAGCTGGTAGATGTTGCCCTTGTAATCAATCAAGCTGTTCAATGGAATGCTCACCGTAGAATCTCCTTGTGTCTTTCCGACACATCAAACTAATACAACCTATTGATTGTAGTAGAAAACAGAAAAGATGTATAGTGCTCAGAAGCAACCCGCACTTTTACGATATTATACAATTTTTCCTTTTGCTTTTGCAATAATAATCTCTGACACTTGCTGAGCGCTCAGCTCTGTCGCATCAATGACCAAATCGGCAACGCTGGAATCATTATTATCGATATGATACAGTTTCATATATCGCGCACTGTCCCGCTCATCACGTTCCTTGGTCTCCGCAAGTCTTTGCTCCAAGGTCCCCCCTTCCCTTTCGAATACCCTTCTTGCCCTCTCCTCGATAGATACAGTCAGATACACCTTGAGGTCAGCCTCATGAAGCATCCAAATCGCCAAACGGCTGCCAAGCACACAATTCTTCTCTTGCAAGGCCATCCTCACCTGACGGGAGTCGACTTCCTTATCCGGTTCATCACTTTGCTCGGCCATCCTGCAAAATTTCCAAAACTCGATTCCCCTCTCCTTTGCAAGATTACGAAAGGTGAAATTAATCATTGGATACCCAAGGGCCTGGCTCACCAATGTTGTCGTCGTGGTATTGCCACATCCACTCTTGCCACTAATAGCGATACGCATATTACTCAATGTTCCTTATCTGTTCCCGGATGTTTTCCAGTCCATCCTTCATTCTCACCACCTGCAGGTTCATCTCCACAATCTGGCTTTTGCTCCCAATGGTGTTGATCTCCCTGTTCATCTCCTGACATAAAAAATCCAAACGTTTGCCTACAGGTTCCGCAGAACCAAGCAATTTATCATATTCTTTTAGATGGGTCTCCAGACGCTTGATCTCCTCATTGACCGAATAGCGCACAAGCATAACCGCCACCTCGCTAAGAATCCGATTCTCGTCATAGTTCCTGTCGCCCAGCATCTCCTCAAAACGAGAGCGAAGATTCTTCTTAATCAGAGACTCCAATTCACCAGCATGGAGCTGGATGACGGACAATCCCTCCTTGACCTGATTCCCAAGCCGGACAAGATCCGCCTTGGTGCTTTCTCCCTCGCGAGTCTTTGACTGCTCGAACTGCAACAAGGCCGTATCAAGGGCATCAAAAAGAGGTCTGCGATATGGTTCACTATCATTGCAATCACGAAGACTGGTAAGAACCCCTTCCGCACTGAGATAATCGGAAAGCTGTGGCTTGAGGGCCTTGTTACTATAGGTCGCGATTTGCCCAAACGCCTCGCTATATCGTTCAACAGCGCTCTTGTCCACCACAACCTGAAGATCCGTGACCAGATTCTTAATCCTGACGGTCAATTCCACATGTCCACGACTAGAAACAGCCTCGATCCTTTTGTCAAGCTCAATCTCGAAGGGAGACAAGTAATAGGGCATGGTATGCTCAATCTCAAGATATCTGTTGTTATAAGATTTAATCTCCAAGGAAAGTTGGAAAGCCTCGGTATTGACCGATGCCGATCCATATCCTGTCATACTTTTCATCGGATACTCCTTCGTTTTTCCCGTATTTTTTCTATAAGGAAACGGTTATTCCCCGCACCCATGGTAATACACAAGTCCCCGCTTAGCAACCAAGCTGAAGCGAGAGAGACAGCCTCCTCCTCGCTCTGTGCATAAACCGATGCGCTGCACTGGTTCCTGAAATTCCTTAGCATCCTATCTTGAAGTCCCTTCACCAACATAAGGGCGCTGTCCTTTCCTTCATCTTTATCGTTGCGGGCAGAAGCATAAGTACTTTGGATAATCACTTTATCACACAAGGACAAGGCAGACACAAAATCCTTGAACAACGCCTTGGTGCGGCTGGCCGTATGAGGGCAGAACACCACAAGTATCGAGTGGTTGGGATACTTGAGCCTGAGACTCTCAAGCGAGGCTTTAATCTGGGAAGGATGATGGGCGTAGTCATCGATATACGTCACTTTGTCATCCACGGCGATGGACTCCAGTCTTCCTACCGTTCCAGGATACCCCTTCAAATCATAAAGCATTGAAGAGAGTACCGTAGGCAGGACCTCCTCGGTAACCAGCACATCATCATCAAGATACAAATTGACCGATTTGCTGTCAAGCAACATGGCTGTAGCAAGAAGGGCCGCCCCCACCAAGTCATCCGCCAAAGGACGACCATAAAAAGGAAGGGTGAAATGGATATTGTCAATAAGAGAGAGACTATAACTGTCATCCATCCTGTTCTCCTGAATGCGGAAAGGACCTTTGTCATTGAACCCATAAGTAAGCACCTGGAGATCATTCCTTCTCTCCTGACAGTAACGGGCCAGTCGTTTGGAATACTGGCTGTCACTACAGCAGATGAGAAAACCCCCTTTGTCCATTTGTGAGACGAACCGGCAGAAACTCTCATACACCGCCTCTTCGTTGGCAAAATAATCAGGGTGGTCATATTCAATATTGGTCACCAGGGCCCCCCTGGTCTTGTAAGAAAGGAAATGGTCCTGGTATTCGCAACCTTCCAAAAGAAAATAGTCCCTGCCTTGACAGGGAAAGGTCTTCTCTGTCGTCAAATGAGAACCATAGATACAGAAAAAAGGATACTTTGTACGTTTACCCCGGCTAAGAAGATATCCTGTGGTGGCGCAGGCAGTGGTTTTCCCATGAGAGCCGCACACTACATAACTTTCACTCCGGTGGGAAAGAAAGGAAAGGAACTCCACATAAGTATAAAGTTGTTTTTTCTCATCAAAAGCCCGTTGCAGGATTGGAAGAGTACGACTATAGACGCTGCTATGGATGACAATTTGGCAATCAGCAGGCAAAAGAGAAACTTCGAAACCAATAGAAAAATTGATATGGTTCTCTTCAAGCAGAGCATCAGTATAAAAGACCTCAGCACTGTCACAACCGGAAACATCCTCCCCCAACTGCTTAAGGAGCACCGCCAAACTGGACATTCCGGTCCCTTTGATACCAACAAGGAAATACTTCGGCAAAGGAACCTCCTAGAAATAAAAAAGACTCTCTGAAAACGCAGAGAGTCCTCTACAACACAAGCAACCGCTTATTCAGCAGCAGGAGCAGGAGCAACAGCGGCCTTCGCAGACTTTGCAGCCTTAGCTGCGGCGTTCTTGATGGTGGCATCACAGGTCTTACAAACATTAACCTTGGTACCTTCTACGGTCTGCTCATACAGCAACTTGATACCAGTACGCTTGCAAATCGGACAAGTTCCACGTCCGGAATTCGGAGTCTTGCGTATTCCACTCCCTCTATGTGCTTTGGACATTATTATATCTCCTTAAAATTTATAACAATCTAACCTTTGAGACTATACAGGATAGCAGTTTATGGTGTCAAGTTCATTCCCTGAAAAAGTCCTGTCACTGACCATAACTGAAAGAAACAATAAAGGGAACGGAGGAAAAGGTTTCCGTACCTTTGTAGACGGCAACAGGAACCTGGACAGCACAATCAATGGAAAAATTGTTGAGCGCAATCCCCAACCCCATTGTATGATACCCGTTGTCGATGTTGAATGCAAGTATATTCCCGTTTTTGGGTTCCCTGTAACCGGTTCTTAAGGTTACGCTATATTCAGGAAGCAACTGGAACTTCAGGGCAAGCCCGGACCTGAACTCAGCGAGAGTGCTGCTTCCTGCATTGACAATCTCGGCAGAGGCCTCGACCTTGAAAAAATTCAGTTGGCTTTCCCTGTTGAAAGTCGGGCTGGAAAGAGAGAGCCCAAAACCAAAGGACTTGTAAAGCTCCAGAAAACTGAAACTCATCGTACCATCAGTGGAGGCGTAAGCGAATTTTGAGCTTACCACTGCCACCTTCAGCCATCCCTCATCGTATAAGATTCCCACTCCCGCGCTTAGCGTTGTCGAGCCGTTCATCGATTCATATCGTTTGAACAGACTCTCCACAATATAATCCAAGACACGCTGCCCATCGGAAATAAGCACGGGGGACCGGGTCATGAAGGTGGTCGCCTTGATACTCGCACCAAACGAGAATTTTTTGATGGAGTAACCCCAATCCAGTTGCAGACGGGTCGCATTAATCGAGTCGTAGGTATCACCACCCGTGACGGACACCTTGTTCTTGAGAGTGTTCTGAATCTCAATGGTAAACGCAAGATTACTCCCACAAAAGGATATAAGGGAGTTTGAGATTGGATTGTTGATGATTTTAGCACCAAAATAATCCTGAGTGCCAACAGAGACAAAGAAACGGGCGCGATTCTCTGGAATTCTGGGCAAGACCGCAGGATTGGCAAACACATTGCTGTAGGACGAAGAAAATGCAAGAGAAACATTGCCCATGCCAAGGCTTTCAATGCTTTGCGCATCAATCGCACCGCCGTAAAGAGAATAAAAGGACAATGAGAGAAATACCAATAATCCTATTCGCTTCAAAGGGCTTCCCTTAGCGCCCGGGCCAACTGGTCAGGACAACTTGTGGGTCTCCCACCACAGGTCACCCCTTCCAAAAGCCGGGCGACTTCTTGGGCGCTGTGGCCTTTGGCCAGGCGCTCAATACCTGTGTGGTTGCCATCGCAACCACCCTCAAACTGGACATCTTCAATTATTTGGTTATCATCCATGGTCACCGTAATCTTACGTGCACAAACACCATGAGGAATATAGGTCAACGTTTTCATGCTGTCCAGCATAGCAAAAAACACCAACAAATGATAGCATAATCAACGTGAGAAAACTACATGAGTTGCTTCAAGCTTGCGCCCTCAATACAGAGGGAATACCTGACTGCACCATCGAAGGTCTTGCCTATGATGGGCGAAATTGTAAACCGGGATATATTTTCTTTGCCTTTGAGGGTCTCCATTCTCAGGGGACAGACCACATAGGACAAGCGATATCTAATGGCGCAGTTGTCATTGTGACGGAAAGGAAGATCCCCGAGCATGTACACACTATCAGCTATGTCGTCTCCGAGAACAGCCGGTCCTTATTTGCAAAGATGTGTGCTGCTTTCTACGATTATCCTTCAAGAAAACTTACCATCATAGGAGTTACGGGAACCGATGGGAAAAGCACCACGTGCGACTATCTCCAGCAATTGTTGGCAAAAAAGGGAATCCGTAGCGGGTTGCTCGGCACAGTCTACATGGACGATGGCTCCTCAAAACAGTTCAGCCCCTACAGGCAGAGTACTCCAGAAGCCGATCAGATGCAACAATTCCTTTCCCGTTGTGTATCCAACGGTTTGACATATGTAGTCCTGGAATGCACAAGTCATGCTCTCAGTCGGCAATATGACAGGCTTAATTCCATTGAATATGATATTGCAATTGTAACCAATGTAACCAGCGAACACCTTGAGTTTCATAAAAGCATCGAAGCATATGTTGATGCAAAATGCAATCTTGTGCGTCATCTGAAGAAAGGAGGAGTATTCATCAGTACGACGGATAATTGGCACCTGCAGGAATTTCTCTCTGTCCTGCCAAAGGATTGCACAAGCCTGATCCTCCATACCGACCTGGAAGCGACCATCTCTTTCTGTGATGACGGCAGGACACTGCAAGTCCTCTCAGGAGACAAGTATTACCCTATCAATGTGCTGCTTCCTGTGCTGGCAAGCAACGCCTTGCTTGCGACCTTGGCCTGCGGTGCGATTTGCGACTGTCCTGTCTCCTCGCTACTTCCATACCTGGGCACTCTTTCTCCTGTTGAAGGACGCATGCATGAAATTCCCAACAGGTTGGGGAGGCGCATCCTCATTGACTTCGCCCATACCGCGGACGCCTACCAGCAATTGATGGGGCCCTTGTCCGGCAAAGGCCGTATGCTTGCTCTCTTCGGTTGCGCGGGGGAAAGGGATACCAGCAAGCGCAAGCCCATGGGAATGATTGCCAGCAGGTATTGCGACATTCTTGTGCTAACAGACGAGGATCCCAGGTTTGAGGATCCTCAAAAAATCAACCAGGATCTCATAAGTGGCTTGTCAAGGAATATCCCGATATACCAAGTACCCTCTCGCAAAGAGGCAATACATACGCTTTTTTCCCTCTCAAGACAAGGAGACATCCTCTTGTTCCTTGGAAAAGGACATGAGCATACCATTGAGAAGCAAGGAGTCAAGTATCCTTGGAACGAAACCCAGGAAGTACTTTCAGCGATGAAGGAGTTTGAACAATGCAAGTAGCATTATTATACGGGGGAAGATCCAGTGAGCATGTTGTCTCGGTCCACAGCGCCCAAACAATTTATGGGGTGCTCAGGAAACTCGGGCACAAGGTGTATCCAATAGCAATAACCTTGGAAGGACACTGGTATCTGCAGGAGGATGCAACACCTTGTGAACTGATAAAGACCGATAAGGAAATAGTCGTCCGTTGTGGTGAGGGTTTCTTCTTCCAGAACACCAAACTGCCCATAGAAGTGGCTTTTCCTGTAACCCATGGACATGGAGGGGAGGATGGACAGCTTCAGGGGCTTTGCTCACTGGCACGCATACCTTTGTGTGGATGCGACACCCTCAGCTCAAGTGTGATGATGTTCAAAGCCATCGCCCAACAAGTATTTGCGCAAAATGACATCCCTGTGGTTCCCACCTATGTTGTCGACGACACTGCTGAAGATTACATCTCCTTACTTGCGCAAGCGCAAAAGGCCTGTGGCAGGTCACTCTTCGTCAAACCTGAGGATGGAGGCTCCTCCATTGGAGTAACAGCCCTGCCCTCTCCTGACGAAGAACAATTAAACGAGGCGATAACTCGTGCACGAAACTATGCACAGCGGGTGCTTATCCAAAGCCTGATCCGTCCTGTATCTGAAATCGAATGCGCCCTTCTGGAAGTTCCCTACGAAGGATTGAGGGTCTCGGAACCTGGTCTGGTCATAGACCCTGCCAACAACCAGGTTTTGTTCCTTTCCTATGAGCATAAATATGGAAAGGCCGATGCGGATCACATGGAATGCCCCTGTTCCCTACCTCCTGCCGACAAACAAAAGATCAAAGACTATGCAATCAGGGCTTTTCAAGCTGTGAAATGCAATGGGTATGCCCGTGTTGATTTCTTCTATCAACAGGGGCGGATATGGCTCAACGAGGTCAATACTCTGCCAGGTATGACGGAAAACAGCCACTATCCTGCCTTGATCCAAAGCCTTGGATACAGCTTAGAAGAGGTGGTGTCCTTCCTGTTGAAGGATGCATTGCTGTCGTTTCAAAAGGAGAGTAAGCGGACTTACCTTCCGCCTTGCAAGTGATGAAAAACCTGTTTTTCCATGTCGATATGGACGCTTTCTTCGCCAGTGTGGAAATCCTGGACAATCCCTCGCTGAGGGGAAAGTGTGTGATTATCGGGCGAAATGAAAAACGAAGTGTCGTATCCACAGCCAGTTATGAAGCTCGGAAATTCGGAGTGCATAGTGCCATGCCTATAGGACAGGCCCTGACGCTCTGCCCTCAAGCGGTGGTTGTCCCTCCCCGTATGCAACGCTACAACCAGCTCAGCCAGCAGATAATGCGAATCTTTGGCACCTTCAGCAGCGAGGTGATCCAGATTTCCATTGATGAGGCTTTCCTGGACATGAGTGGCATGCAACGCTTGTATGACAATGCAAGGCAAGCCGCCCTGTTGTTGAAACAAAAAGTAAAAGAAGAGACGGGACTTACCATCAGTGTCGGCATAGCCCAAAACAAATTCATTGCAAAGATGGCCAGTGACTATGACAAACCAGATGGGCTTTGCCGTGTTGCCCCGGGCAATGAAATGAAATTTGTAGATGCCGTCACTTTGAATAAGCTCTGGGGCATCGGGAAGGTCACCCGTCAAGAACTGGCACGCCATCATATCCTTTCAACCGAGCAACTGAGGACCTATAGTGTGGAGAACCTGAGAAGCCTGTTCGGACAATCAATGGGGCAGTACCTTCATTATGCATGCAGGGGCATCGATCCGGGCATTTATCAAGGAGAAGGGAAGAATCACGGTATCAGCACCGAAATCACCTTCATTGATGATATGAGTACCGAGGATACGCTCTTGCAGTATCTTCTGCAAATGAGCCACGAGCTGATGTTCCGCTGTCTTAACGAAGGACAGATAGCGCGGACCATCGGTGTGAAAATCCGCTTCCCCGATTTCAGTTGCCGCGAAGGACAAGTCACTCCAAAGGAGAACATCTACAGTGCGGACCAAGTCTACGAGATAGCTAAGCAACTTTTGTTCTCAAAATGGAAGGAAGGAACCCCTGTCAGGCTTTTGGGGCTGTCCATGGGGAACCTGTATTTGGGGACGATGCCGATACAGCAGGAACTTTTCTCGGAACAAAACGAAAAGAAAAGAAAACTGGAGGAGGCCGTCCTCACAATGCAGAAAAAGGGCCTTGAGGTATTCAAGGCCGCAACCTTAGCGTCCACTGACAAGAAAGAAAACGGTCACTACAAAAGAAAGGACGATACGATACCATCCAAAGACTGAGAAATCGTGATTACGCACATAGTTCAGCAGGGCCTTGATCACCAGAAGCGAGACCAGGAAAGCGGAGAGGAACCCCACCGCGAGCAGGAGATACTCAAAAAGGCTCAGTGAAAAGCCAAGCTTAAGCAGTTTGACAAGAGATGCCCCCATCATGACAGGGATAGCCATAAAAAATGAGAATTGCGATGCCACCTGGCGATTCAGCCCTATGATGATAGCCCCAAGGATTGTTGATCCGCTACGACTGGTACCAGGTACCAAAGCAAGCATCTGAAAAAATCCGATGGTTATCGCATCCTTGTAATTTATTTGTGACAAGGACCTGACACGCTCGATTTTACCGTTTTCCCTGTTCTTCTTCTCCAGAACGATATAAAGCACCCCATAAAGAAAAAGAGCACAAACGATTACCTGCCAATGATACAGATATTTGTCCACTTGGCGATCAAAGAGAACACCCACGATTCCTGCGGGGATAGAAGCCACCAGCACCTTAATCCAGAGGTTCCAGGTCTGCTGTTTTTCTTTATGGCTCTTTGTAGGGGAGAACGGATTGAGCAAATGCCAATACAGGATGATAACAGCAAGGATGGACCCTAGCTGGACCAGCACCATGAACAGTTCCCTGCATTGCTCGGAAACACGCAAAGTGAACAATTCATCAAACAAAAGCATATGGCCGGTCGAGCTTACCGGCAGCCATTCGGTGATGCCCTGGATTATTCCAAGGAATAAAGCTTTGAGAAACTCCATGAGCACTCGCTCCTTGTCATGGAGAAAAACATACCAGAAGAGCAGGAAGTTTTCAACAATGGCGATATACAAAGAGAACATATCTGATTACACTATGGCCGAAGGAGTGCGGATGTCTTTACATATTGTGCTGTTTCAGCCAGAGATACCTCAAAACACCGGCAACATAGCCAGGACTTGTGCGGCAGTTGGAGCCACGCTCCATCTTGTCCATCCTCTTGGCTACAGTCTTTCGGATCGTTACTTGAAGCGGGCTGGAATGGATTACTGGCATCTTGTAAAGGTCAAAGAGTATCAAAACAACAAGGATTTCTTCGATCAGCATCAAGAGGACAACCTTTTTTTCTTCACAAAGAAAGCTCGGATATGTTACTGTGAGGTCACTTATCCTGAGGAAACCTACTTGATTTTTGGTAGGGAAAGTGTTGGCTTGGACGAGTCGCTCATCAGGATGAAGAAAGAAAGTTGCATCCGTATTCCGATGATTGAGCAGGCACGAAGTCTGAATCTCTCCAATAGTGCGGCAATCGCCGCCTATGAGTATCTTCGCCAACATGATTTTGCTTTGTTACAAAGATATGACCATACCTTTGATTGGGGGGCCTGAGAATGGTAAGCATTGGAATAATTGGTTGTGGCAATATGGGATCTTCCATCGCTTCTGCTTTGGTGGGGAATCCTTCCTATGAAGTCTTTGCCACAGACCACAGTGAAGCAAAAGTACAACAAAGCGGAGCGCATTTTCTTTCATTGGACCGGTTGCTTGAAAAAAGTGACATCATCATCCTTGCACTCAAACCGCAGGTGCTCCCTGCCCTTTATCAACAGTTGCATACGATACAGAACAAAGAATGGATAAGTATAGCTGCTGGTGTCTCCCTCGAAACCCTGACGGGGCAATTAGGAACCAAAAATGTGGTGCGTTTCATGCCGAACATCGCGGCGAAGGTAAAGAAAAGCGTCACTGCGGTTTGCTTTGAGACGTTGTGTTGTGAGGATTTACGTGCAAAGGCCATGGACATAGCCTCCCTCTTTGGCTCGGCCTTCATCCTTCCGGAAAGCCAGATGGCGGCTTTCATCGGTCTCAGCGGAAGTGGTATAGCCTATGTGTTCGAATTCCTCCATGCGATGGCCCTTGGCGGTTGCAAGGAAGGGATTCCGTATCCACGTTCCTTACAGATAGCCGTGGATACGCTGGAAAGCGCTACGACGCTACAGAAACTGACAAATAGGAATCCTGTTGATTTACTCACAGGGGTCTGCTCGGCCGGAGGCTCCACTATCGAAGGTGTCGAGGCCTTGGCAAGAAATTCATTTGATCATGCAGTTATCGAGGCTGTCTGCCAGGCAGCTGAAAAAACAAAAAGAATGTAAGAAGGACGAAGAAATGATTGACTTGAAGGAACTGAAAACCAGACATGACGAGATTGCCAAAAACATCAGGGACCGAAATATGAAGGTCGACCTTGATGCCATCATCGCTCTTATGGATAAACGGTCGGCCTTGATGCAACAGTCTGATAACCTGAGGGCCCTGCGCAATGACAATGCAGAAAAGATGAAGACGAAGCTTGATGAGAAAACTCGTTCCAGCTTGATAGAGGAAGGCAAGACACTCAAGTCAAAGATCGCTGAGATTGAGAAAGAGGAAGTGGAACTGGAAGCTGAATTCCAGAACACGGCCCGAACCATCCCGAACTATTGCAACCCCAAGGCCCCCATTGGCAAGGAGGACAAGGACAGCACGGCTGTCAAGTTCGTCGGCGAGATTCCTCATTTCGATTTCAAGGCCCTGGACCATGTCCAGCTTGGTGAAAGACTCGATTTGATTGACTTTGACAGCGCCACCCGGGTCAGTGGTGCCAAGTTCTATTATTTAAAGAACCAGGCTGTCATCCTCCAGATGGCCCTGGAGCGGTATGCAATGGACATCGTACTGAAGCATGGATTCACTCCGTTCATCACTCCTGATGTGGCCAAGGAAGAGATTCTCAATGGCATCGGATTCAATCCCCGTGGCGCCGAAAGCAACATCTACACGATTGAAGGGACCGATACCTGTTTGGTGGGAACCGCGGAAATAACCCTTGGTGGGTATTACGCCAACCAGATTCTCGACAAAAGCAAGCTTCCCATCAAGATGACAGGCCTTTCCCATTGTTTTCGTCGAGAGGCAGGTGGCGCAGGCCAGTATTCCAAGGGATTATACCGAGTACACCAATTCTCTAAGCTGGAGATGTTCATCTACTGCCTGCCGGAGGATTCTGACAAATACCATGATTTCCTCTTGAGCATCGAGGAGGAGATTTACCAAGGTCTTGGCCTTGCGTATCGTATCGTGGATACTTGCACCGGGGACCTTGGCGCCCCTGCATATCGCAAGTTCGACATCGAGGCCTGGATGCCTGGCCGTGGTGACAATGGTGAGTACGGGGAGGTAACCTCCACCAGCAATTGCACCGATTACCAAGCAAGAAGCCTTGGTATCCGTTATCGAGATGACGACGGGAAGCTGAAGTTTGTCCACATGCTCAATGGAACGGCTGTCGCCTTGTCCCGGACCATGGTCGCAGTGTTGGAGAACTATCAGCAAAAAGATGGTTCTATCACCATTCCTAAGATATTGGTCCCACTCACTGGTTTCGATGTAATTCCAGCGAAATAATGATTCAAGGGGAAAAGACATGTATGTTAGCGCTTTGACAACTGATTTTTATGAATTGACCATGATGCAGGGATATTTCTCAAACAATCACAATCCTCAAGTGGTTTTCGATATGTTCTACAGGAATAATCCCTTCAACAGTGGGTATGCAATTTTTGCTGGTCTTAACGAGTTGATTGACAAATTGGAGAATCTTTCTTTTGACGCCGAGGACATTGAATATTTAAGGAGCCTGGGCAAATTCACGGAACCGTTCTTGCAATATCTGCGGGAATATCATTTTTGCGGAGACATCTATGCCTTCAACGAGGGCTCTGTAATATTCCCAGGCGAGCCTCTGGTTCGCGTGCACACCACGCTTATTGAGGCCCAGCTCATCGAGGGCCTGCTTTTGAACAATCTTAATTTTCAGACCCTTATCGCCACCAAGGCTTCCCGCATGGTGCTTTCCAGCGAGCAAGGTCTGATTATGGAGTTTGGTCTCAGGCGCGCCCAAGGTGAGGATGGGGCGCTTTCCGCTTCCCGGGCGGCCTTCATTGGAGGGTGCCGGATGACCAGCAACACCCTTGCAGGCAAGAAGTATGGTATTCCTGTAGGGGGGACCATGGCCCATAGCTGGGTTATGGGATTTGATAATGAATTGGAAAGCTTTCGTCTGTTCGCCAAACTCTATCCCGAGAATGCCATCCTTCTGATCGATACCTATGACACCTTGGGGTCGGGTATCGACAATGCCATCATCGTAGGCTTGGAACAAAAAAAACTTGGGAGAAAGATAGGGGTCCGTATTGATAGCGGAGACCTGTCCTACCTGCCACGTGTCATTCGCAAGAAGCTTGATGACGCGGGGCTTACCGATGCAACAATCTGCATCTCCAATGACCTAACAGAGGAGATTATCCAGACACTGGTTCATGACAAGGTACCCATCGACAGTTGGGGAATCGGGACCAATCTGGTCACAGGAGGGGACCAAAGTTCCCTCAACGGGGTCTATAAGTTGGCGGCAAAAGAGGAAAATGGGAAAATCGTCCCTACCATGAAGATATCCAACAGCTTTGAAAAGACTACAAATCCAGGTATCAAGCAGGTGTATCGTTTTACAGATAAGGATGGGAATGCCCTTGCGGACTTGATAAGTCTCGATGATGAGAAAATCAAAAGCGGGACAAAGCATATCTTCTACCATCCTTTTGCTGAAGGCGATTTCTTTGAGATGGGCCCTTCTTCCTATGAATTCTGCATACCTATGCTGGTCAAGCAAATGGAGAAAGGCAAACGCGTCAATCCCAAGCCCTCGCTTGTGCAGATACAGGCAAATGTTGCAAGGAATCTGGAATGTCTCCATCCCTCGTTCAAAAGACTCATCAATCCTCATATCTACAAAGTGAGCCTGACGGCAAAACTCAAGAAACTGAAAATGCAGCTTCTTGTCGAGCAAAGACACAAAAGCCAGAAAACCGAGTCATAAAGTCTCAATGGCCGTTGCTATGGCGTTAGCCATGCTCTGTCTCCAGGTCGCGGTGATAAGGTTTTTTGCATCCACCTCGTTGGTGATGAAACAAACCTCCACCAAGACCGCAGGGACCCTTGAGGCGTTGAGCACCTGGATGTTCTGTTCCTTCACTCCCCTGTTGTGCATCAATGGCATTTTTTCTTGAAGCACCTTCCCGAAGGTGCTCGCTATGATGCTGTTCCGTTCATTGAGCATCTCGTTCAGTTCATTCTCTCCGAAGCCAGCCAGAAGACTGATGTTCGTCCTCGGGGTGAGTTCATCAAGCAATGTCACTCTATGTCCTTGCATTTTGGTAAGGATCTCATAACCCTCTGCTTGGTTGTTTGGTGCGCTATTGACATGGATGGAGACAAAGACCGCACTGCTTTTCTTCTCAAGAGGAATGCCGTAGGCGATAGCACAACGATCGGCAAGGCTAATATAGGAATCGCTATTCCTGGTCAGTATGATATTCCAATCGCTATGGGCCACTTCCAAAAGGGCCTTCACTCTCAAAGCGATGTCCAAGGTGTACTCTTTCTCATAAATGGTTCCACCTGCAAAACTCCAAGCATAGGAGGTTCCTGGATCCTTACCCCCGTGTCCTGCATCGACAATGACTGTCTTAACTGGATAGGAAAAGGGATTCGTAATGCAAAAGACGGAACCAATTGCTAAAAAAAGTAATGAAACAAGAAGAAAAAGACGTCTCACAAGGATTCCTCGCTTTCAACCCAGAAGGATACCAAGTGTCGATAATCTTGTTTCTGCAGCCAGAGAAGCCTGCTTTTCACCTCTTGTCTCATCGCATCCCGGTCGTAATCCTTTTTGATTTTCCGTGCAACATTCTTCCCATTAACCTGAACCACTGTCAAGGCCTTGGTACAGCAACGCTTATAGCCTTCAACCTCGGTAAGGTCCTCAATAAGAGAAAGGCGGGTGGGAAACTGCACCAACAAGGCCTGAGTCAAATACAAAGGATATCCAAGAAGCCAGCAGCGAATACCCCAATCGAGAACCTGCCAATACTCGCTATGTATCTGCTCATCATATCCACGAAGTCTCTGGAACAAGGCCCTATCATACAATCCTAATCCCATTACGGGATACAAGGTGTCCACCTTGGTATCGTCCAGCATGTTGGGAAAACTACACCCGCAGAGGATGCTCTGTTTCTCAAGCTTGGGAATGCGGACACAAGGGACAATTTCCCGCGCTGAATTCGCCAGCACGGGGCAAACCATCGAAGGATGGTCCTTCCGGTCCAAAAGGGCAAAGAGTTTCAACCCGTCAAAACGGATCAGGTCGCAATCGGTACGGACCACTAAAAAATAATTGGTCTTGCACTCATTCGCAAATACATTTATTTTCTCTCCACTGAAAGCCTCGCTGGTGAACAAGATGAATGTCACCGAAGGAAACTTCTCCTGCATGAGGTGGATGTCGACCTTGTCATTCTGGGTAATCACATGTATCGCATAGCCAAGGTTCTGGACATACCAAGAGAGGGTCTCCTCCAGCCTCTTAGCCGTGGAGACATCCAATAGCCCCACGGCAAGCAAAGGATTATCATGCAAGGTACGAATCCTCTGCTCCAGATCTTGTCTGCTTCGATAGATGCGATAATTATTCAACATGCGCCGAACAAACCTCTTGTAATCTTGACTTCAGTATACACAAAACCATTTTCATGACAAGCAAATCTTTCCTCTCTCGCAATCACAAGGAAATGAAGTAGTTATTCCCAAGCATCAATTTGAAGAGAATCCCCCTTGAGCAAGCCACGTGGCCTTCACAAAGAAAACAGTCCTTTTGCGCTACAATGAGCCCATGCTATCATCAAGAAGCACAAGGTCCTCAGGACGGAAGATGACGTCTTTGTGCCCTGTACCCAGCAACGCATCAATCTCAAGACTGGAATGTCCGGCTATTGATGCGATCTCGGTGCTGTTGTAATAAGGGACGGCTTTCGCAAAAACCTTCCCTGAAGAGGAAACGACCTGAATAACATCACCACTGCCAAAATCCCCCTGAACAGAAAGGACCCCCTTGGGTAAAAGGCTCTTATGGGAATAAAGCGCCTTCCGGGCACCATCGTCAACGACAATCGAGCCCTGATGGGAATTGTTCAGTATCCACCGCTCTTTCTGTGACAATCGCTTCCGGGGATGAATAAACGACCCCAGTTCCTCTCCTTTCACAATCCTTTCCAGGGATCCCTTTACATATCCACTTGCAATGACGGTGCCACAACCAGCAATTGTGGCAATCCTGGCTGCCAGAAGCTTGGTCTTCATCCCACCGGTTGCGAACTTACTCCCGGCATCCCCCGCATAGGAGAAGGTCTTCTCGTCAAGAGAAGGTATGTCAGAGAGCAGTTTTGCTGTGGGGTCCTTCTTGGGATCTGCTGTATAAAGACCCTCTATATCACTGAGAATGACAAGAAGATCCGCATCTATCTTGGAAGCAACCATAGCACTCATTCGATCATTATCCCCAAAGGCCGAGCCTATCTCAGCCGTACTGACCACATCGTTCTCATTGAAGACAGGGACCACTCCAAGTTCCAGCAAGGTGAACACACTGTTGCGTAAATTCACATAGGTTGTACGATTGTTCATATCCTTACGGGTCAGAAGTATCTGAGAGCAGATGATACCATGTTTTGAGAACGACTGGCGATAGCTATCCATCAAGATAGGTTGGCCTATGGAAGCACAAGCCTGACGCATGGAGACCTGTTTGACCGCATCCATGAGCTTCAATTCCTTCGCTCCCATGCCAATGGCACCTGAGGTGACAAGAAGCATATGGTATCCTTCCTGCCTCAGGTTGGCTATCTGGGTGACGATATTCTCGATTCGCAATAAATCAATCCCATCTTTAGCGGAAAGCAAATTGGTTCCGACCTTCACCACTATCCGCTTGACTTTTGAGAAGTCCCTACTCATAACAAATCCTTATGTATGAAGGTCTTGGCATGATCCCCCACATACGACGAGACCACATTTCCTTTTCCGTACAACAACCACTTACTGCTCATCAGCCCGGAAAGTCCGACAGGACCACGGGCATGAATCTTGCTGGTGCTGATTCCTACTTCGGCACCAAGCCCGAAGCGGTACCCATCGGCAAACCGTGTGCTGCAATTGACAAACACATCCGCGGAATCAACATCCATAAGGAAAGCCTTTGCGGTAGCGTCATTATCAGTGATGATGGCATCCGTATGATGGGATCCATATGTTGCGATATGGTCGACGGCCATCTGGTAGGAATCGACAATATGGACATTGCATTCAAGGGCCAGGTATTCCTTGCCCCAATCACCTTCCTTGTAGGGGAGACACCTGATGAAGGAACAGACCCTTTCATCTCCATGGATGACCACCTTCTTCTCATTGAATTTCTTTTGCAGAAGAGGAAGAAAAGAAGCAGCGACAGAGGAATGCACAAGAATGGTCTCAATGGCATTACAGGCGGCAGGATACTGGGTCTTGGCATCAAAGGCACAATTGACAGCCATATCCAAGTTCGCATCCTTATCAACATACAGGTGACAAATACCACTGCTATGCCCTAAAACGGGGATGCTGGTATGGTCCATCACATACTGGACAAACTTATTTGAACCACGAGGAATGACCAGGTCTATGTCAGAGCGGCAGGAAAGCATCTCCTCAACATCCTCATGGGATTCCAACAGCAACAGCCATCCGTTGCCCAGGGAGGATGCACCGGCACTTCTTGCAATGGAAGAAACAAGAGCCCGGTTGGTCAGCAATGCTTCCGCACCTCCTTTGAGAATGATGGCATTGCCACTTTTCACACAAAGGGAGACTATCTGGACCAAGGCATCTGGACGAGCCTCAAAAATCATTCCAATAACTCCGAGAGGGACACTCACCCTGCTAAGAGTCAGCCCTTCATCAAGAAGACGTTTCTCCAACACCCGACCCTTTGGATCGGGAAGAAGGGATACCTGCGTGATACCAGTGAGCACACTACGTCTCTTGTCCTCGGTAAAGGACAACCGGCCAAGCAAAGCTTGGCTTTCACCCTCTTTCATGGCTCTTTGGCAATCCTGTTCATTAGCGCTCTGAATCAAAGGCCAGTCTCGTACCAGTCCCTCTGCGATAAGACCAAGAAGTTCTCTCCGCTGCCCGTCGTCGCTTGTGGACAACTTCCTGCTTTGCTCTTTCACCTTATGTATCTGTTCCCTTATGGTCATACTATGTAACATTACCGAGAAAGGGCAAAGCAAGCAAGAGAGGGAATCAATGACGCTTTGGGAGCTCCAGGTCAACCAGCTTGAACTGGGAGACATCAAACAAGCCCATGTCGGTGACCTTGTAGTCAGGTATGACTGGAAGAGCCATGAAGCAAAGAGTCATATACGGATCAATATCAGGGCTCACCCCTAGGTTCTCATGGGCCAGCTCATGAAGCTTGGAAAGCTTGTCACTGACGGAAAAGGCATCCAGATCGGTCATCAAGCCGGCAATTGGCAACGCAAGATGATCTATCACCTTCCCTTCACGAACGACTGTCATACCGCCACCAAGACAGATGAGATCATTGACCGCGGTCTCCATATCACTGTCATTGTCTCCCACGACAATGATATTGTGAGAATCATGGGCAACGGAAGTGGCTATAGAACCATGTTTCAAACCATAGCCACGAAGCAGGGCAAGCCCCACATTTCCTGTTCCATGATGACGTTCAACCACTGCGATTTTCAAAATGTCCTGGCTTGGATCATGCACCCATAATCCATTCTCCACCTTGACAACGGCTTCCCCCTTGCCAGTAACCACGCCACCGGCAATAATATCGATGACACGCACATTATCACTTGAAAGATGCAAGGAAAGACGTTTTGCGCTAAAATCCTTCACATTCATCTTGCCACTTACATTTTTTGCTTCGACATGAGCCGATAAAGACAGGATCTTTCCTCCCTGGGCTACCAGCTTGCCTTGCACATACACGCTTTCGGGCTTGAACGTGGAAAGATCATCCAATAACAGAAAATCAGCACGTCGTCCTGGCGCGATGGCCCCGCGATCATCCATATGATAACAATCACTACTGTTGAGCGAGGCGATGCAAAGGGCCTCGATAGCTGGCATGCCAGAGTGGACAGCCAGACGTACATTGTTATTGATATGCCCTTCTTCCAATGTCGTCTTGGGCTGCCTGTCATCAGTGCAGAAAAGACAACGCTGGCTATTCGCCCTATTCACCCCGTCAAGCAACGCAAGCAAGTTGCGACATGCGGAACCCTGACGAAGCATCACATACATACCCCGGCGAATCCTATCCTTCAATTCCTGAGGGGTCGCACATTCATGGTCAGTCCTAATTCCACTGGCACAATAGGCATCAAGCTCGCTACCGCTAATCACAGGGCTATGCCCATCAATGGGAAGGTTCGCGAGTTTTGCCTCCCAAATCTTATCCAGTACAAAAGGGACACCGTGGACGACCCCTACATAATTCATCATCTCCCCAAGACCAAGTATCCTATCCTTGCCAAACATCGTCTTAATATCCTTGGCAAGCAAAGTAGCTCCTGCATGTTCAAACTCAGTTGCAGGAACACAGGAAGGAATCATCAGGTTCACCGACAAAGGAGTGTGCTCGGATGCCTTGAGCATGTACCTAAGGCCATCAAGACCACACACATTACAAATCTCATGAGGGTCAGCGACCACGGAAGTGGTTCCGTAAGGAAGAACCAGATTGGAGAACTCCGTCGGGGAAAGATAGGAGGACTCGATATGCACATGGCTGTCAATAAACCCAGGGACAAGATACCGGCCCTGGGCATCGACAATGCATTTTGCCTTACCCTCCCCCATCTTGGCGAAGCCAGCGATATATCCTTCAGCAATCAGCAAATCCCCATCAAACCATTCTTTATTGAACACATCCAATATTTTCGCATTGGAGATACATAAATCCGCTTGTCTTCTTGAAGAAGCAACCGCAATGACCTTTTCAAAAGAACGACGAGAAATCATGGCAAAGCCCTCCCGAATCAAGTGTACCATTTACTGGAAATCTTGCAAGATAAATATATGTATTACGCAAATAATTTATAAATTTCTGTAATATATTGCAATAATTAATAATTTATTTACCAAATATGAACCAAATACAATAAAAGGAAATCCAGCGATTTTTCTTTTCTGATTTTCATAACCATGATAGGATGAGATTATCTAAACTTTATTGGGTAAGGAGCGATTTGATGGAAAAGTTTTTCAAGCTCAAAGAAAAAGGTACAGACGTTAAGACTGAGATCCTGGCTGGATTGACCACATTCCTGACCATGGCCTACATTCTTGCCGTAAATCCAGGTATTCTTTCCGCTGCCGGAATGGATTTCTCGAAGGTGTTCGCCGCAACTGCAATCGCATCTGCAATCGCGACACTGGTCATGTCATTGGCTGGCAACCTGCCATTCGCCTTGGCCCCGGGAATGGGATTGAATGCGTTCTTGGCGTTCACCGTATGCGGAGCAATGCATAAGTCATGGCAATTTGCACTTACTGCAGTATTTGTAGAAGGTATCATCTTCCTCATCCTTACTGCGTGCAACATCCGCGAAGCCATCGTCAATTGCATCCCTGCAAATATGAAAAAGGCAATCGGCGCAGGCATTGGCCTTTTCATCGCCTTTATTGGTATGCAGAACGCACAGATTATTTCAGGCAACCAGAGCACCTTGGTCGAGCTAAGTCCGACTTGGTTCAAAGGTCCCTCACTCCTTGCATTAATCGGTCTGATTATCATGGCTGTCTTGATGGCGAAAAAAGTCCGTGGGGCAATCCTCATTGGTATCATCATCACCACTATCATTGGCATCCCGATGGGTATCACCAAGTACAACGGGGGAAGTTTCGTTCCTCCCTCTCCTTATTTCTTTCCCTTCGATTTTGGTGCCGTAGCGGCCGATCCGTTCGAGTTCGTCATGATTATGTTCACCTTCCTTTTCGTTGATATGTTTGATACAGTCGGTACACTCATCGGCTGTGCAACAAAGACCAACATGATCAAGGAAGACGGTTCAATTGAAAATTGCAAGCAAGCTTTGTTTGCCGATGCTGTGGGAACCACCGTCGGAGCCATACTGGGTACTTCAACCGTGACCACCTTTGTTGAATCCTCCTCGGGTATCGCAGAAGGCGGACGCACAGGCCTCACCTCCCTTACTGTCGCCATTCTGTTCTTGCTGGCTTTATTCCTGGAACCTTTGTTTGGTTCCATCCCATCCGCAGCCACCGCCCCTGCATTGATTATCGTCGGCGTGCTGATGATGAGCCCAGTCAGAGATATGGATTGGTCCGATATCACTGAGGCTTTGCCAGGATTCCTGACCATGATCTACATGATCGTCGCCTATTCCATCGCCGATGGTATCATGTTTGGTATTCTTTCCTACGTCTTGGTAAAGGCAATAAGTGGAAAATTCAAGGATATCAATCCAATGTCCTGGATTTTGTTTGGACTGTTCATTTTCAAGATTGTCGCCAAGGCATTGGTATAGGCTTCAATTCCCCCATAATGAAAACGAGGCCCGTGCAGACCTCGTTTTTTAATGTATTGTCAATTGTGAATTTTCTTAATATATTTCATAGGTACGGAGGTACAACAATATGGAAGACAATATGAACAATGTGCCCTATGAAGTGAAACCCAACCGAAAGGACAATAGTGGCTTGATTTCCCTGGTACTTGGTATCTTATCCATCGTCTGTGGTCTGACGGGTACCATGCTTGTGGGCACAATACTGGGAATCATCGGGATAGTACAAGGAAGCAAGAACAGAAGAATAGATTCGGAAGCCCAGGCAGGTTTTATCTGCAGTATCATCGGTACCGTGCTCTCGAGCATCATCGTGGTGATTGCCGTTATCCTCTTCGCATCCTTCGGTTCGCTTCTTCAGTGCATGTTCCTGCCAATGTTATTCTGGTAGAATTTATAAAGCATCAGTTTTCTGATGCTTTATACTTAAAATTTAATATACAAATAGCAAATAAAAATATAAATAAGATAACATGAGCAATAATAAGTAATTAATCCTTGACGATTTTGAAATTTGTGTTATGATTAGTAGTACAAAAGTCGGTGTCGATGAATGGCATGAACATCTTCACTGGTTTACCAACTGTGGTCTGGTAACGTAATCTCCAATGGAACCAGGATTATTATCCGAGAGGGCAGACGATTGTCTGCCCTCGCTTTTGTTTATAAGGATAATCCTTACAACTCAATGAATTTCTGAAGTTCCTGATGATAAATCCCAAGCTTATCCAAGAAAGGCAGAGTATTGGCACTGCTTGGAGAAGGAAGTTCACAAAAGACAACCCCCCTAGGATAGTAATTGACAAATCTTTTGTAAAATACCGATGCTTTCTTCCCTGTGAAAAAAACCGCACGTAAGGATCCATGCCCTATAATGAATGGCTTAAGGTCATTGGGAACCACAACTTTGTAACTGCTGTCCAAGGATCCCTCTCTCTCAAAACACTTCAAGGTATCCCATAAGGCGATGTGATGCTCAAGCAACAATTGTTTTTTTTCTTCATAATTATTCGTCTCAACATGAAACAACTGCTGCATGATTGGCCAAAACGCATTCATCTTATGGGCATAATACTCCTGGGCCTCAAGCGATTTCACAGAAGGCCCGGTACCAAGAAAAAGCACCTTGCAATCCTGATTCTCAATCGGAGGAAACCCTTTATCCATTTTACCTTACCGTAGCGTATCTCTTTAGTGCATCCGCACAGTTGATGCCATCAAGGGCCGCACTTACAATACCACCGGCATAACCAGCGCCCTCCCCACAAGGAAACAGACCTTCAAGCTGGACATGCATCAAGGAGGAATCCATACGAGGAATACGTACAGGACTGCTGGTCCTTGTCTCTGGAGCTATGAGCACAGCATCATTGGTCAAAAAACCATGGGCTCTTTTATCAAACTCGACGAATCCTTCCGCCAAACGCCTACTTATGAACTGAGGGAGCACGCTATGCATATCCACGCTGGCTAAGCCATTGTAATAACTTGACTGGGGCAGGGAAGAGGACACTTTCCCCTTCACAAAATCGTCCATACGTTGAGCTGGAGCCACCAGTGAGCCTCCACCAGCCTTGGCGCAACGACTTTCCAGTGCCTCAAGGAAATTTAGCATCCCCAGATTACCTTTGAACCTATCCTGAGGCAAATCCTCAGGATGCAACTCAACCACCATCCCGCTATTTGCCCAGCGACCGCTGCGAGTGGAAGAACTCATGCCATTGACAACCAGCAGCCCCTCCTGGGTTGAGGCGGGGATCACCACACCACCGGGACACATGCAAAAAGAATAGACTCCCCTTTTTCTTACTTGGTCTACAAAGAAATAATCTGCGGGAGGCAGGAACCTGCCACGGCCTGCCGGATTATGATATTGAATCTTGTCAATCAAATCCTGAGGATGTTCCAAGCGGACACCAACAGCCAAAGCCTTGCTCTCCAAAGCAAGATGGTTATCCTCGAAATACTGATATAAATCCCGTGCGCTGTGACCTGCTGCTAAAATCACAGGACCGTCAAACTGCTCACCGTTATCAGTCCTTACCGCAATCACCCTGCCCTCTTTGATTACCAGGCTGGTCACCTTCGCATGAAAGTGAACCTCTCCACCATGATTCAATATGGTGGTGCGAATCTGTTCAATCACTGAGGGAAGTTTATCCGATCCAATATGGGGGTGCGCATCATAAAGTATCTGCTCACTTGCTCCATGTTGACAAAACTGGGATAAAACCTTGGATACGTCACCACGCTTGTCACTTCGAGTAAAAAGCTTACCATCGGAGAACGCTCCCGCCCCCCCTTCTCCAAAACTGTAATTTGAATCAGGATTCACTTTTCCATTTTGCTGCATCTGTGCGATATCCAGTTTTCGTTGATGCACATCGCCTCCACGTTCCAAAATAACTGGCTTATACCCCAATTCCAGCAAACGTAAAGAGGCGAATAGGCCGGCAGGTCCGCTTCCCACCACAATCACCTGCTGTTTTCCCTGGACATCCTGGTAGACAGTCTTCTGGTAGGACAAAGGAAGGTTCTCCCCTACCCCAAGAAGGATTTCCTGGTCGACAAATACACTTCTATGTCTTGCATCAAGAGAGCTACGCACCACTCGCAATTCTCTAATATCATCGGGACTCACCTTTGCTTGCCTGGAGGCAACAAGGCGCACTATTTTCTCATCAGAGGACTGCTCGGGAGTCAGCCTCACTCGTACTTTATTAATCATGCGGACATTGTAAACACCCTTGGATACTTGGTCAACAAACCTGTCTTCACAAACTCTCCACATTCATACAATTAATCCACAACAGCCACACGATGTAATATACATTAAAACCCTGTAGGTTTAAGTAAAATTTGGAAAGGAGTCTTTATGACCAGGAAAAAAGTAATACTCACCTGTATCGGGTGCCTATTTACATTAGCTCTCTACGGTCAGGAATTGACATTGCAGCAGGCACTTGATTCAGCCAAGGAAAACAACGGAACACTGAAAGTGGCCACTTTGGAACTGCAGCAAAGTCTGAGAAACACAGAGGTCAATAGCTATCTGCCTTCTTTGACTTTGGAAGCGGGTGTCAGCGCCACAGGGAGTATCATAGATAAGAGTTATTCAACTTCCTACAGTGTCGGAGGCCTGAGTTTCTCATTTGATTCGGCTTCCACCGCGACAGAGAGTGAAAAGAAGGAAATAAACAAACAGAGTGCAAACAATACCTATCAGTCATCCTTGAACACGGTTGCATCCAATGTGACCACTGCTTACTGGAATACGGTCGCATGTACCTTGTCGTTGCAAAGCAAGCAGAACACCTTGTCCGCAGCCCAGGAAAGTTATGCAACCATCCAGGCAAAATACGAGGGAGGAAAAGCATCCACCCTTGAAGTAAGCCAAGCCGAGTTGACAGTAAGCGATGCCCAGTATGATCTTCAAATAGCACAACAGGCACTTGATTCAGCCAAGGAGACCTTACAAAACCTTATTGGAATTACCGGTGACTGGACATTCGACGATATGCCTCAGATAAAGGAACCTCAGCCACTGGCATTACTTGAGACGAGTGAGCTGAACACCAGCACCGCAAAAAAGCTCAAGTTGGCAATCGATAGCGCAAAGCTTACCGCAAAAAGTACCAGTGCAAGCTACATCTTCCCTTCTGTGAACGTTAGTCTGAGCACCCAGCTTGGTGGCAACCTCTACAGCAGCAGCAATTCCAGGATGGGGATAACGGACACATCCAAAGTATCCGTAACGGTTTCAGTGCCTTTGGATTATCTTATTTCCACAAGCAGTGCCGCCGTGGCTATCGATGACGCCAAGTATGCAATTGAGATAGCACAACAGAATTATACCAATGGGATTTCCTCACTTGACTCTTCCGTGAAGGAGGCTCAGGTGACTTTAAATCAGACTATTTCCAACCTGGACAAGCTTGAGAAGCATCTTAAACTGGCAGAGGAGCAGTTGCGTCTCACCCAGGAAAGCTATAATGCCGGCAAATCCAGCTATTCCGAACTGAAGGATGCCACCAACAGTGTCCAAAGTGCACAATTGTCCATTTTGCAACAAAAACTAAATTACACTATTGCTTTGTATGATCTTTCCAGCTTGCTGGAGACCTCAGTTGAGAAACTCGTAAAATAAAGGAAAAAGAGCATGGAAAAGAAAAATTCCGCATTCGATAAAATCGTCACGGTTATATTGTTGGCCATTTGTTTGTTTCTCGTATTTCTGATCGCCAGGCATTATCTTGGCAACAAGACCTCAAACGTTCAGACGGTGAATCAACAAAATCAAGCGGCAAATTCAAATGTGGTGAATGTCAGTACAACCGAAATCGGGACTTCGACTTTCATCAAGACTACCATTTTAGGTGCTGATTTGGAAAACAGCATGGATACTGTCAACTTGTATTCCTCTGAGTTGGAAGGAAAAATCACTGCGCTATATCTTGCTGTCGGGCAAGAGATCAAGGCAGGAGATGTCATCGCTGTCGTTGACCCTTCAAGCGCGGGGAGTGTCTACAAGCCGACAGAGGTGAAGAGTCCGATTGGAGGAACCATCTATTCGGTGAGTAGTTATGTAGGGCAGCAAGTCTCTACTTCAACAGTCCTCGCAACCATAGGCTCAGCAGGGGATTTGGAAGTCGTCGCCAACATGTCTGAAAGATTCCTTTCCTCTCTCAGTATTGGTATGAAAGCCACCTTTACCACCAGCGCATGGCCTGATGACCCCATCAATGCAACGGTGAAAGCCATCAGCCCCTCGGTGGATAGCAGCAACAGGACTTTCAAAGTGACCTTGGGCATCGATGCCAAAGACAGTCGTCTGAAAGAAGGCATGTATGTCAAGCTCAAACTGGAAGTGGAGCACATTGAGAATGCCATTGTAGTGCCCACCAAGGCTATTGATACCTACCTTGGAGAGAATGTGGTGTATATCGTTGAGAACGAACAGGCAAAAAGAGTAAATGTCACACTTGGGTCGTTCAACGATACCGATACCGTGGTCACCTCGGGGTTGAAAGAAGGAGACCTGCTGATCATTGCAGGTTCAGTAACCGATCAAAGCCCTGTCTCGATTGTCAAGGAGTAGGAGATGAAAATCAGTGAATTGTCTGTACGGAGGCCTGTGCTGATCACGATGATCTATGTGATCATCCTGATTGTAAGCGCCCTCTATCTCTCAAACCTTCAAATAGCTCTCTATCCCTCGGTGGACATGCCTGTCATAGCGGTAATGGTCGATTGCAATGATGCAGGTCCAGAGGAAATCGAACAGCAAGTATCCAAAGTATTGGAGAACAACCTTGGTTCTATCGAGAATCTCAATACCATGACCAGCCAGTCAAGTGAAGGCCGGAGTATTGTCTCCCTTGAATTTGACTATGGGACGGATTTGGACACTGCAAAAAGTGATGTCGACTCTGTCATCAGCACAATCAATGGCAATAGTTCGCTTCCCGACTGGGCGGACAGTCCTCAAGTCTTCCGTTTTGACAGGATGAGCAACTCCTCTTTTATGCGGTTGGTCCTTACAGGGGACAATGATTTGAGCAAATTGAAGAATATCGCAGAAAACGACGTGTCTCCTTTGCTGCTTCGTATCTCAGGAGTATCACAGGTGGAAGTCCGTGGTACGGGAACCAAAGATTACGAGGTCAACATCGACCCTATCAAGCTTGCTTCCTATGGTCTTACCCTGACCGAGGTCAAGACGGCTTTGGCTGCAGAGAATGTCCAAAACACCGAGGGTTCCCTTACACAGAACAATCTTGACTACTCTGTCACCATCGATGAGCGGTTCATGGATCTGGACGACATCCGTCAGACTGTTGTCTCTACCATTGATAACGTCAATGTGACTATTAATGATATCGCCACCGTATCCGAAGGAACCTCGTCCTCGTTCCAGGAACGGTATCGTAATGGAGAACAGGTTGTCACCATCCAGGTCTCCAACGAAAGTGGCACCAACAGCTCCACAATAGCAAAGGCTGTCCGCGCTAAATTGGACAGCATCAACAGTGCGCTGCCTAAGGGGATTGTCCTGTCTATCCAGGAAGATAGCACCAAGATGATTAATTCGACGATGAACGAAGTGTATTCCAGTGCTGTCGAAGGAGTCTTGCTTGCTGCACTGTTCATCTTTCTTTTCCTCAGGAATATCAAGGCGACACTGATCATCTCCCTTTCCATGCCTGTCTCTATTCTCATCACTTGATGGCTAT
>Ga0265294_10000894_pt1 | contig 40233 bp, 30 predicted proteins | sample MunlanPumphouse3_FD_192504 | JGI IMG/M metagenome (GOLD analysis project Ga0265294, IMG submission 192504) | Groundwater microbial communities from a municipal landfill in Southern Ontario, Canada - Pumphouse #3 | ecosystem: Environmental > Aquatic > Deep subsurface > Groundwater | place... | reverse complement strand
GGAAAACAACCGCATATTCCAAAGGGACAACAACGGCAACGAGATGAAGCCCGAAAAAACACTTTACCCCCTTTGGGTGACGACAGAGCTGTTCGACTCATCGGGGTACTCAAACGAACCGCTTTATTTCTTTTTGGATTCCGGCGAGCATGGAATCACCTTCACCGCCGTCCGCGAACCGGTTTTGGTCAAAAGCGTAAAACTCGTTCCTCCCCCGGTGGAAAAAACATACAGCGAATACCTTGAAGAGTACATATCCGCCGGCGTTAAAGATTATACCGGCAGCGAAGTAATTAAGATACAGGCTGAATATCCCTCTCTTATCTCTGACAAAACCATTTATCAGCTTAACGACCGCTCGTCCGCCATCACCGAACCACAGGACGCGGCGCTCCAGCGCCTTAACGCCATAGGCGGCGACAAATGGACCTATGTCGGGCAGTGGATAGAATATAAAGTAAATGTCCCCGAAGACGGCTTTTACAATATAGCCATTCGCTATAAGCAGTCGTTTTTGGAGGGCATGTATGTTTCGAGGAAGATATACATAAACGGCGTTCTCCCTTTCGCGGAGGCCGCCAATTGCCGCTTTAACTTTGACGACAGCTGGAGCTCCGGCGGATTTTACGATTCGCAGGCGACCCTCCCCGACGGCGAAAAGTTTTTTAAATTTTTCCTCCGCGAGGGCGAAAACACCATTCGTCTTCAAGTGGTGCTGGGCGACATGGCGGAAGTGCTCAGCGCGGTTGAGAACATTTTAACAAACGCCAACGGATATTACAGAAAAATATTGATGTTAACCGGCCCCGACCCCGATGAAGTCCGCGACTACGGCTTTGAAAAGCTTATGCCCGACGTGCTTAGGGGGCTTAAAAACGCCGCGGCCGACCTTTACGATATTTCCGCGAAGCTTACCGAAATAACCGGCGTTCGCGGCAACAATAACGGAACTCTTGAAAGAGTGGCGCTTATCCTTGACAGAATGGGGCGCTACCCCGACAAAATCGCCGCGACTTTCTCCACGATGAAAGACTACTTGGCGGCGCTGGGCTCATGGCTGACCTCAATGCAAAAACAACCGCTTGAGCTTGACTACATAGCCATTCAATCGATAACACATAAGCTCCCCAAGGCGGAAGCGGGTTTTTGGGCGACAATTTGGAACGAAATCAAAAAGTTCTTTGTCTCTTTCTTTGCAGACTATAACTCCATAAGCTCAACTCGAAAAATGAGCGATGAAGAAGAAGCAAACCTGAAATCGGCCGCCATTGAGGTGTGGACTACATCCAGCCGCGACCAAGCGCAGATAATCAAGCGTTTGGTTGACGACGACTTTATGCCGAAATACAATATCCCCGTTAACGTTAAGCTTGTTATCGGCGGCACCCTGCTGCCGGCGACCCTTGCGGGAACGGGGCCTGACGTCGCCATGAATATCGACCAGTCGACCCCGATAAACTACGCGATCCGTTCCGCCGTGCTGTCTCTCAACTCGACCAAACACGGCTATGACTTCAACGACTTCAGCCAGTTTGAGGATAACCCCGCTTACACCGGGATAATTGACAAAGTGGCGACCTTCGACGAAGTGTTTTCGCGTTTCGCCCCCACCGCGAGCGTGCCCATAACGCTGTACGGCGAAACCTACGCCGTCCCCGACACGATGTCTTTCTCAATGATGTTCTACCGCAAGGATATCTTTGTTATGGAAGACCTCGCCGTCCCCAACACATGGGATGAGTTTAAGACCTGTATCTCAACCCTGCAGGCCGACAAGCTTAACATCGGGTTCCCGCAGGGCGTCTCGGGCGCAATGATACTTATGTATCAGCAGGGCGAAAGGCTTTATGACGAGGGCAATTACGATTATTACCTCGAAACCTACCCCGAACTCTTCGGCTATGACGAAAAAACCGGCGAATACACCCAAAACGTGTATGAAAAAACGTTTTATGACGACGAGGGCAACGCTTACACCAAGACCGTTCCCATGACCGACGGCATGACAATCAACCTTGACTCGAACGTCTCGCTCGCCGCGTTTAAAAAAGTCTGCCAGTACTTCACAATGTATGACTTCCCGGTTTCATACGCGCTCGCCGACCGTTTCCGCGACGGCACAATGCCGCTTGCGGTGGCCGACTACGCCTCAACTTATAACACGCTCATCGTCTTCGCCCCGGAAATCACGGGACTGTGGGAATTCACCCCCCTCCCCGGCACAGTGCTTGAGGACGGAAAAACCATTGACAACACTACCGTGGCGTCTATTTCAACACTGATACTCATGCGTTCGGTGACAAAGCAAAACGCTTTTTCCGCTTGGACTTTCATGCAGTGGTGGACATCCGCCGAAATTCAGTCGTCATACGCCAATGAAATGGAAGCGCTCCTCGGGCCCTCGGCAAAACAGTCGACAGCCAACCTTGAGGCGCTGTCCCTCATGAGCTGGTCAAAGGACGAATACGACAACCTTATGGCTCAGTTCAACGCCGTGCAGTGCACTCCGGAATTCCCCGGCAGCTATATAATCGGCCGTTACACCGGGTTCGCGTTCCTCGACGCCTATAACAAGCACGCGGAACCGGTGACAAAAATGCTTTCATATATTGTCTCCATCAACAAAGAGCTTACCAGAAAGCGCAAGGAATTCGGCTTGCTGACACAAGACGATTTCAGGGATATAGACGCTTCCCGCCTTGACGGCTGACGCGGTTATAAAGTAAGCGAGGAGGATTTTACATATGTCAAAAAACAGCGCCGACACGGTCATAGTCAGGAGCGGTATGACCAAAATACGGTGGACGCTAATCCAGATGAAGAAATATAAAGTCGCCTATATGATGGTAGCGCCGTTCTTTATATTGTTCTTCCTGTTTACCGTCATACCTGTCGTGCTTTCGCTCTTGCTGAGCTTTACCACGTTCAACTTGCTCGAATGGCCTGACTTTGTGTTTATGGATAACTACATAAGGCTGTTCCTCGATGATGAAATATTCCTTATAGCCATTAAAAACACCCTTGTGTTCGCGGTTGTCACGGGGCCGGCGTCTTATCTTATCTCTTTGTTCTTCGCTTGGTTTATCAACGAACTCAGACCAAAGATAAGAGCGTTCGTCACCTTGCTCTTTTACGCCCCGTCGATTTCCGGCAGCGTTTACCTTATCTGGACCGTCGCTTTCTCAAGCGACCAGTACGGGTTCGCCAACGCTTGGTTTATGAAACTGGGGATTATCAATAAACCCGTGCTCTGGTTCCAGAACGAAAAATATATCCTGCCGCTTATTATAGTAGTGGCGCTCTGGACCAGTCTCGGCACCTCGTTCCTCACCCTTATCGCGGGGTTTCAGGTAGTCGACCGCACGCTTTATGAGGCGGGCGCCGTCGACGGCATTAAAAACCGCTGGCAGGAGCTGTGGTTTATCACTCTCCCCACCATGCGCCCGCAGCTTATGCTCTCGGCAATCCTCGCCATAACCGCGTCGTTTGGCTTCGGGGGCATTATCACCGCGCTTGTGGGGTTCCCAAGCCCTAACTATTGCGCGTGGACGATGATGCACCACCTTGAGGACTACGGCGGAATGCGCTTTGAAATGGGCTACGCCTCCGCCATAGCGACCATTCTCTTCCTTATGATGATAAGCTGCAACCTGCTTGTTACGAAAATGCTGAGAAAGGTAGGCACCTGAGCATGAGTATAAAGAGTTTAAATATCTTCAAAAGAAAACAGCCAAAGGAACAGTTCCAGCGCTCGATAAACCGCACGGTCAAGGGCGACATCGGCATTTACATAATACTCGCCCTGTTCGGCACTTTAATGGTAATACCGCTCGTCTACGCTATCGGGCAGTCGCTCAAACCCCTTGAGGAATTCTGGGTGTTCCCTCCAAGACTTATACCCGTCAACCCCACGCTGAAAAACTTTAAAGACCTGTTCAGGCGGATGGGGGACAGCTGGGTGCCTTTTTCGCGGTATATATTCAACACCGTGCTTATCTCCACCGTCGGCACCGCGGGGAACGTGCTTTTCTCGTCCTACGCCGCCTACGCCATTTCAAAAATCCCCTTCCCGGGGAGAGGCCCCCTGTTTAAGATGATCGTCTACTCGCTGATGTTCAGCTCAACCGTCACGGGTATCACGATGTTTATAATAATGAAGAACTTCGGCTGGATCGACACCTACCTCGCCGTAATCGTGCCGGCGTTCTGTACCACTTTCGGGCTGTATCTTATGAAACAGTTTATGGAAACCTCCGTGACCGACGCGGTGCTCGAATCCGCGCGAATCGAGGGGGCGTCCGAAAACAAGATATTCTGGAAGATAGCCATGCCCATGGTTAAACCCGCGTGGATCACGCTTATCATATTCGCGTTTAAGGATCTCTGGAACACCGGCGCCAATATGTATATTTACAGCGAACAGCTCAAATCGTTCAACTACGCCATAAGCCAGCTCGTCACAGCCGGCATTTCGCTGACGGGCGTTTCGGCGGCCGCCACCGTGGTTATGATGATAGTTCCCATCGTGGTCTTTGTCATAACCCAGTCAAACATCATTCAAACCATGTCCACCTCGGGCATGAAAGACTAAGGAGGAATACGATGGGTAAAAAAATAATTAAAGTATTGCTTCTTTCCATTTGTTTAATAATGCTCTTCGGCGGCGTTATGGCAAGCGCGCTTATACCGTACCAGACATATACATATAATGTCAACGGCGTACAGCAGCCCTCCCCCGACGCCTATGTGCCGGAAAAAATTATTTCATCAAGCACTATTAAGAAAGGGCTTGACGACAAGGTCAACGAAATGGCATCCCAGCTTTACGGGGAAAATTGGGTGGACATTCAAACGCTGAGCGACGTCTTTGTGGATAAACTCGGCTATGTGTACCTTGTAGACAAAGGCTCGTCCTCGGTCGCCAACAGCGGAAGAATCATCTGCCTTGACGAAAATTACAATCTCCGCCTTATCATAAACACGTTTGTAAACCAAATGGGCGTTCCGGACGCGTTGTCTTCCCCCGGCGGCGTTTATGTCTCCGACACCGAAATAATAGTGGCGGACACCGAAAAAAAGCGCGTTGTTATTTTTGACAAAGTGGGGAACTTCAAGCTTATCGTCCCCGAACCCTCAAGCGATATCTTCCCGGAAGTAAGCATTTACAAGCCCGACGCGGTTGCCACCGACGCCGCCGGGACGATTTATGTCGTCTCGAAGACAGTCCACTACGGGGTTATCTCCCTCAACCGGGACGGCTCGTTCAACGCTTTTATCGGCCCGCAAAAAACTACTTACAGCGCGTGGCAGCTTATCTGGCGGAAGTTCCAAACCGAAAAACAAAGAAAAGCCTCAATCCGTATCGTCCCCACCCCTTACAATAACCTGATGATAGACGACGAAGGCTTTTTATACGTCACCACCGCCTCTATCGAACAGTGGGCGCAGCAGTCCGCTATCTGGGGCAAAGACAAGACGGGCAAATACGCGCCCGTTAAAAAGCTCAACCCGAGCGGAAGCGACGTCATGCTGAGAAACGGGTTTTACCCCCCGTCCGGCGAGGTTAACATCCGCACTTTCAGCAACTCCACGTTTTCAACTTTCGGACCGTCAACAATTGTCGACGTGGCGTTGGGGCCAAACGGGATGTGGACAATTATCGACCAAAAACGCAGCAGAGTTTTCACATATGACACAAACGGCAACCTGCTCTTTGCCTTTGGCGATAAGGGCGACCAAGTGGGGCTTATTCAAAACCTTACCGCGGTTTCATATCAGGGGACAAATCTCCTCCTCCTCGACTCCACCTCCAACAACGTCACGGTGTATAAACGCACGGTGTACGGCGACCTGCTCGCCGCCGCGCTGCAGAACACGGAAGACCAGAATTACAGCGAGGCGGTGAAATATTATGTCTCCATACTCCAGCACAACAACAACTATGACGCCGCTTATATCGGAATAGGCGACTCCCTTTACAACGACCGTAACTTTGAAGAGGCAATGACGTTTTACAGGTACGCGTATGACACCACTAACTTTTCCAAGGCATACGCGGAATACCGCAAAGCGTGGGTTGAAAAATGGATACTCGTCATCCCCGCCGTTGTTATTGTTTTTGTGGTCGCGTGGAATCTGCTTTTAAAGTACGCCAAAAAGGAAAACATTAAAAACCGCGTTTACCGCGAAAAGCGGACTCTTAAAGAAGAGCTGTTATACGCTTTCCATTTAATACTTCACCCGTTTGACGGTTTCTGGGACTTAAAGCACGAAAACCGCGGCGGCGTCAGGGGCGCTACGGTTATCTTCTTATCCACGGTCTTAGTGTTTATCTATCAGGCGATAGGGCGCGGTTACTTATATAATCCCTATGGGTCCGGCGTAAGCTATTTCCAAGAAATCCTATCCGTGGCGATGCCGCTGTTTTTGTGGGTGCTCGCCAACTGGTGCCTTACGACATTATTTGACGGCGAGGGCACTTTCAAGGATATTTATATCGCCACCTGCTACGCCCTCACCCCGCTTCCCATACTCATTCTCCCCACGATATGGCTCTCCAACATAGTCACCGCTGAGGAAATGGCTATCTTGGGGCTGGTCAGCTCGCTCGCGTTTGCATGGCTGGGGCTGCTTGTCTTCTTCGGGATGATGGTTATACACGACTACACGCTGGGCAAGAACGTGATGACGACGGTCGGCACGATAGTGGGAGCGGCGTTTATCATGTTTATATGTATACTCTTCGGCAACTTATTAAAACAAGTCTTTACTTTCGGCTATAACATATATGTTGAGATAGCCTTTAGATTATCATAGAAAGGATGGTTAGTAGAATGAAAAAATCGGCATTAAGGCTAATAATCCTGTTTTTAACCTTAATTATTATAGCCCCTTCCGTCCTTTCGGTCGTTTCATTCGCGGCGGAAAATTCGGAGGCAACGGGGGGCAATGACTGGAGCGCCCTGGACCCCGCTTACACCGCGGCTGAATTCAACACGGTTGGGGAAAGAATTTTGGGCAACGACGTCATCTCACCCATGAAACTCGTGCTGACGGGCTACGGGTACGCGCTTTACAACGACCCGGCGACAGGCGAGGTTATCTGCCTAAAGCTTAAACAGCCGGACGAAAACGGCGAATACTCTCGGACCGACGGGGTTTACGACTACACCGGTTATTACTGCACAAACCCCTATCTTTTGGGGCAGTCGGTATCGACAGACGGCAAGTCGTCTTCGCTTTCGGTTAAGAAGACATTGCTCTCGCAGCTGCTCGTCAAGTTTACCGAAAACACCACCGCCACAACGCTTGAATCCTACGCCAACTCCGCGCTGTTCAACCAGATAACGGTCAAAGCTATCCGCGGGGGGTTGAGGGTTGAATACACCATAGGGCGGGAAGAAACCACATATCTCGTCCCAAGGCTTATCAGATTTGAAAAGTGGATGGACCTTCTCGTTCAAATCGCCGAAACCTCCACCACCCCCAAAGACAAAAAAGTCTTTATGGCGTACTACGTGATCAAGGCGATCTCGCCCGAACAGCTTTCCCCTTGGCTTGATGGTTTTGATAAAGACAGCGTAACGGCGGGAACTCTCGAATACCTGTTTATGACCCGCAAGGAATTTAACAGCCGCTATAAGGGCACACAGTCGTCAAACGCTTTCGGCGTTCTGGCGGGCGTTTACTCGAACTATGTTGAGGACACTCAAACAAAATCCAGAAAAACCATAGAAGAAACCCAAAAGCTGTACCCCTGCACCTCGTCTTTCGCGGTGATGCTTTTTGAGGGTTCCGCGAAAGCCGCGGAAATCAGAAAAGTCGAGCAAATCGTAAAGCTCAACACCAGCTATACCAAAGAGCAGCTGGCGGAAGACCACGCGGAAACCGACTATATCGCCAGCGATAAAATCCCGGCGCTGTTTAAAATGGCTATCGAGTACACCCTTAACGAAAACGGGCTGTATATCCGCCTCAACGCCGGCAACATAAGGTTTGATTCTTCCAACTATACGCTTGACAATATCTCCGTTCTCCCCTACGCCGGGGCGGCAAGCGTGTATAACGAGGGGTATATCTTCTCGCCGGACGGTTCGGGTACAATTTTTGACTTAAAATCGTTAGCCGGCACTCAGTTTACCACCACAAACAGTATTTACGGGCAGGACTACGCTTACCACAGCATTGTCGGCGCTAATAAAGAAGTGGTGCGGTTCCCGGCGTTCGGCGCCGTCGAGGCGATAACAACTTCGGAAGAATATATCGATTACGAAACCATTCTTAACGAAGAGGGCGAAGAAGAGACCATCGAGGTCATTAAGACTAAAGACACCCGGCATAAATACGGCTATCTCGCGGTTATCACTTCCGGCGACAGCCTTTCCAAAATCACCATCGCCAACGGCGGCGCGCTCCATATGTTCGCCTACGCCTACACCATGTTCAACCCCCGCCCGAGCGACACCTATGTGCTTGACGGCGGTATTTCCGCCGGCACGGACGCCATGTGGACGGTTGAGTCAAAGCGCAGGTACACGGGCGACTTCGGCATCCAAATCTTTATGCTTGACGAAGAAACAGCCTCCTACGCCGGCATGGCTAACGCGTACAGGGACTATCTTGTTCAAACAGGGGCGCTCACCAAGCTGGAGGAAGACGCAAGCGCCGACATTCCCCTCTACATAAAGACTCTCGGCGCGCTTGAGACGACAAAAACCGTGTTCGGCGTTCCGGTTATCACGACCGTTCCGCTAACCAGCTTTGACAAAACCGTTGAAATGCTGCAAAAGCTTAAACAAAGCGGCATTGACAACGTCAAGGTGTTAATGGAAGGCTGGTGCAATAAAGGCATGTGGCCTTTGGTACCCTCCGGCATTGAGCTTTGCGACGCGCTCGGCGGCAAAGCGGGGTGGAACAGGCTTATGAAGTATGTTAACGACTCCGCAAACGGAACTGTAAGCTTGTACCCGGACCTTGAATTTATGCTCGCCTACCGCGACGAAATGTTTGACGGCTTTTCGCCCTCCGACGACCTCGCCAAAACCATTGACGACAGAGGCGCGAGCTATAAGATTTATGACTCAATCTTTCAGGGCTACTGGCGCACCGGCGACGGAATAATGTCCTCCAACGTCATAGAAAAGTTTTACAACAAAACCTACGCCGACTATTCCAAGCTTAACGTGGGCGGCATCGCGGTTTCCTCAATGGGAGCGCTGCTTTCGTCGGACTTTAACGAAGACGACCCCCTCAACAGGGAAGACTCAAGGAAAATAGTCACGCGGCTTCTTAAAAAGATAAGGGAACAAAACGGAAAAGTGCTTGTCGCGGCGGGCAACTCCTACACCCTGCCGTATGTAACCGATATCGTTGACGTTCCGCTTGACGACTCGCGGTATAAATACACCGTGGCGTCGGTTCCGTTTTACGGGATGGTTCTCCACAGCTATGTCGAATTTACCGGCACCGCTATAAACCTCGCCGGCGACTACCGCTATCAGCTCCTTAAAACAATTGAAAACGGCGCGTCGCCTCAGTTTGTCATCGCGATAGAAAACACCGCGGAACTTAAGCAGTACGCCAATGACTCGGTGCTCGGCGCTTATTATTCCGTCAAGTATTCTATCTGGCTCGCCGATATGGTCAACACTTATAAGGAGCTTAACGCGGCGCTTAAGGGCGTAAAACATTCATCTATTATAAACCATGAATTTATTGACGACGACCGCAGGGTGGTGATGGTGACTTATGACAACGATACCGTGTTTCTCATCAATTACCTCAGGAACGATTATGAATTCGTTTACGGCGGCGAAAAACTTCTGGTAAAAGCCAATGACTTTTTGGTCACCACCGTAAAAGAAGGAGGAGCAGCCAATGGATAAAGCAAAAAGGCGGGGCACAGCCAAGGACACCATTGCCCCTCCCAAGAAGAGCGTGCAATCGCTCAATAAGAAAAAAGCAAGGCTCGGCTGGCTTTTCGTAGCGCCGTTCTTGTTAGGTTTCTTCCTTATTTATCTCCCTATGATTGTCGATTCCATTTACTTCAGCTTTGTTAAGATCGAACCCGTAAGGGGCGGCGGTTACAACGCCATCTGGGTGGGGCTGGAAAACTACTCGTACGCGTTTTTTGAAAACGTTGACTTCACCCAAACGCTTATCGGAAGCATTAAAGACCTTATCTTCAACATCCCCGCGATAGTCATCTTCTCGCTGTTTATGGCGGTGCTGCTAAATCAGAAGATGAAGGGCAGGGCGTTTTTCAGGGCTATATTCTTTATCCCGGTCATTGTTTCCACCGGTATTATCGAATCCATTGACCTGCAAAACATACTTGCGGAAGCCCAGTCGACAATGTCGGACTTCACTTCCGGCACCATGACGTCCACGGCCAACGTCGGAACACAGATTGTGTCGATGATGGACATGCAGCGGTTCTTTTCCGGTATGAAGGTGGGGAACGAGCTTGTCGGCTATGTCACGGGAATCGTAAACAGCGTTTACAGCATTATCAATAAATCCGGGGTGCAGATGCTCATCTTCCTCGCGGGGCTCCAGTCTATTTCCCCGGCGATTTACGAATCCTGCAAAATAGAGGGCGCGAGCTCATGGGAAATCTTCTGGAAGATCACTTTCCCGATGATATCCCCCATGATCTTCGTAAACACCGTGTATACGGTTATAGACTCTTTCACTTCTCAGTCAAACTCGGTTATAAGGTTTATAAACAACGTATATTCCAGCGCCGGCGGCAACGTGCGCTCCACGGCGATGAGCTGGGTATATTTCCTGCTGGTGCTGATGATCTTGGCGCTTGTGGCGGGAATACTCTCGGCCTACATCTTTTATCAGAGAAGGGATTAGGAGGTATCTGAAATGGATAAAGCAGAAAGAAAAGTCAAAATCGACCCTTCGCTCCGCGTCTTTGACGAAAAAACTTCATTTTGGGTACTCCTGCGCTACAAATACCTGACAATGTTCTTCCTCCAGAAAATTATCTGGTCAGTGTTCAGGCTTGTGCTTTTGGTCGGCATATCATATGTCATTCTCCTCCCGTACTTTTCAAAAATCTCGGGTTCGTTTATGAGCAGAAACGACTTTGTCGACGTTATGGTTAAGCTTATACCAAAATACCCAACGCTTGACACCTACAAGGCGATTATCAACGACAACAAGTATTGGTCGGCGCTCCTAAACACCACCACGCTCTCGGCGCTCTGCGGTATAGTTCAAATGCTGACCTGCGCTATCGTGGGTTACGGGTTCGCCAAGTTTAACTTTAAGTTTAAAGGCGTGCTGTTCCTCGCGGTTGTGTTTACCATGGTCGTCCCCCACCAATCAATTCAAATGTCATTGTATATGCAGTTCAGATATTTTGATTTTTGGGGCATCTACGGGGCTGTGGCTAAGGCGTTCGGACTTTCAAAAGAGGCAACCCCCGCCATCGCCAACCTGCTGAATACATACTGGCCGCTGGGGATACTGTCGTTCTGCGGGCTTGCTTTTAAAAACGGGCTGTATATATTTATCATGCGCCAGTATTTTAAGGGCGTTCCCGACGAGCTTGAGGAAGCCGCCTATGTCGACGGCGCCGGCGTGTTTAAGACTTTTATCAAAATCATTATCCCGATGTCGGTTCCGATGATGGTGACAATCTTTATGTTCGCGTTCTCGTGGCAGTGGACGGATATGTTCTATGTCGACTTGTTTTTCAGCAACACCGCCGGTAAGACCGTGCTGCTCCCCGACATCGTCGCGGTGCCGAGATCCCTTGACACGGATTACGCCGCCAAGACGACATATGAGGCGGCAATCAGAAACACCTGCGGGCTGTTAATCCTCGCGCCGATAGTTATCCTCTATATGTTCGCGCAAAGGACGCTTATCGAAGGCGTTGAGCGCAGCGGCATAACAGGTTAGCGTTTCAGTAAGTTTTCACCTTTTGTTTTAATAAAGCCAAAAGCCCCGTTTTTCGGGGCTTTTGGTATGTTTTTATAAAATTATATATCATTTTTATGATTAATTCGCGTTGTTACCAATTACCGCCTTGTAATAAGCGGCGGCGAGATCCGCCACAAGCCCATAGCTCTTCACCCCGGAATCAACCTTCTGTGAGGATAAAAACGCGTTGTTGGTTTTGGTAACCACCTTCGCGGCGGGGGATTTGCGGTATTTTTCAAAGAAAACCGAATACGCGGACATTTCATCCGCTATCTTTTCGCCGTAATAATTGTTTCTGAAATCCTTATAAAGCTGCTTGTCGGCGGAATAAAGCGCGGGCGTCACTTCGTTAAGCACGTTTATGTACCCGCTGTAACGGATATATGGGTCGCCGCTGTTTACGCACACCAAAAACGCCACAAAATTGGCCTCGTCCTCCCGCGCTATACCTCTCTGGTGCGCCATCTCATGCGCTATCGTAAAGGGAATAATAAAATCGGGGTAGTTTACGTTAACATTAGCCTCCCCCGTGAAAAACGTATACACACCCGAAATATGTGTGTAAGTCATAAGGTTTGACAGCGCCACCGGTTTTACCCGCGAGGTAAACATGCCCAAAAAGGCCTTATCTTTCGCGAAATCCGCGAAAGCGCGGTTTACCAGCGTTTCAAGGCGGTCAAACGAATATGGCATATGGGATTCCCCCGAGGCAGCGAAGGATATGAAAGGGATTAGTTTGTCTATTTCACCCGCCAGCCAGACGGCGGTTTCATAAAGCATTTCGCCCGACAAGGGCTCTTTTTCAAGAGACAGATTTTCGGGGAGCGTTTTTCTGAAATAAAGCGGCCCGAACCCTAAAAGAAAGGTAAAAGCCACCGCCAGCGCAATACAAGCGGCACACTTAGCCGATTTTTTAAGAAGCGGAGATCTCGGCTTTTTTCTGAATATGGCAAACAGCAACGCAAGGCAAATTATTACAACCCCCGCCGCCGATGCGATAATAAGAACCTCCGCAAGCGAAAAGGGGAAAAGGGAAGTGACCTTTGCCAATATGTATCTAAGCGAAGCGGAGGGATATCTAGCCCAGAACTCGGCAAACCCAACCGAAAACCGCGCAGTGAGATATACGGCGGCGGAAAACAAAAGCAGCATTAAAACCACAAGCCTTTTCGGTTTTTCCAAAAGCGAGCCGCGCAAAGTTTTTTTTATTAAATTTAAAGCCTTCGCGAAGGTTTTCATGGATTGCAGCATACCTCCACGGTCCAGCCGTTTACGTCGTCAACCCTCCCCCACTGAATATCCGTCAGCTCTTTATAGAGGAACGAGGCGATAGGGCCGATCTTAAAGTCGTTGATTTTCATTTTCTTGCCGCCCCACGCCAGCTCTCCGACCGGGGAGATAACAGCCGCCGTTCCCGTGCCGAACATTTCGTCAAGCCTGCCGTCACTGGCGGCGGCGTAAACCTCGTCTATGGAAATCCGTCTTTCGGTCACTTTATAGCCTTTTCCCGTCAACAGCTCAATTACCGACCTGCGGGTAACGCCGGGGAGAATGCTCCCCTCAAGCGCCGGAGTGATTATCTCGCCGTCTATTTTAAAGAAGACGTTCATCGCGCCCACTTCGTCAATATATTTGTGATGAATCCCATCAAGCCAAAGCACCTGCGCGTAGCCGTTTTCTTCGGCCTTTTTCTGCCCGATAAGGGACGCGGCGTAGTTTCCGCCGACTTTGGCGTAGCCCGTGCCCCCCCTCACGGCTCTGACATATTCGTCCTCAACGACTATCTTAACCGGGTCAAGCCCCGCCGCGTAGTAGTTGCCCGACGGCGAAAGAATAATTATAAACATATAGTTATGGGAGGGATGCACCCCGAGAAAAGGGTCGGTCGCTATTATAAACGGCCTTATGTAAAGAGAAGTGCCGGGCGCGGAGGGTATCCAGCCACAGTCGACCCTGACAATCGTTTTAATCGCCTCCAGCGCGAAACCCGGGTCAATTTTCGGTATGCACATCCTCTCGTTTGTGTTGTTGAGCCGCTCGATATTCTTGTCCGGCCTGAACAGCAGCACCCTGCCGTCTTTGGTTTTATAGGCCTTAAGCCCCTCAAACATCGCTTGCGCGTAGTGAAACACGGCGCAGGCGGGGGAGAGCGAAAGGTTGCGGAAAGGTTCAACCCTCGCGTTATGCCAGCCCTTTGACGTTGAATAGTCGCAGATAAACATATGGTCGGTAAAGAGCTTGCCAAACCCAAGCTTGTCCGGGTCGGGCTTTAGTGAGGGAGAAGTGTTTTTCGTTAATTTGATTTCCATATATATGTTTCCTCCTGAGGGTGTTTATAATATCGGGTTGAATAATATAAGCCGGCTTTTCCGCTTTTCGGGGGTAAAATTAAAACCCCTTAACAAGGTCTGATTATATCACAAATTAATTAGTTATTCAATAGAATTTCATATCCTTTTGCAAGAAAAGAACAAATCTCTTTCATCCTTTATTTGCAAACCCGGCAAACATAGCCTAAAAAAAGGTTTTTGCGGGAAAAACAAGAATAAAACTGAAATTATAGCAAAACCCCCGCCAAAATTTTAAGGCGGGGGTAAAAATATTTTGTTTTTCGTCTGACCTTTAAGAGAGCAGCGCCCTATCGTTGGCGAACTCTCCTCCGCCGGACTGCGAAAACTTTTCAAGGAGCGTCTCGACGGTCAGCTTTTTCTTTTCCTCGCCCGAAATATCAAGCGTTATCTTTCCGTCGTTCATCATTATAAGCCGGTTGCCGTGCTTAATCGCGTCACGCATGTTATGGGTGACCATAAGCGCGGTGAGCGCGTGCTCGGAAATTAATTTTTCCGTTAGAAGTAAAACTTTTATCGCCGTCTTGGGGTCAAGAGCGGCGGTGTGCTCGTCAAGCAAAAGGAGCTTTGGCTTTTTCAAGGTCGCCATAAGAATTGTCAGCGCCTGCCTTTGCCCGCCGGAGAGGAGCCCCACCTTTGTGGTAAGCCGCGTCTCAAGCCCCAAATCCAGCTCGGCGAGGGCTTCCTTATATTTTACGCGCTCTTTTTTGCTTATCCCCCACCTCAGCGTGCGGGTTTTCCCCCGTCTCAGCGCCAGCGCGAGGTTTTCTTCTATCCCCATATTAGAGGCAGTCCCCGTCATCGGGTCTTGAAACACCCGCCCCAAGAACAGCGCTCTCTTATGTTCGGGGAGCCCCGTCACGTCTTTTTGATCTATGACAATCTTCCCGCAATCGACCGGCCATGTCCCCGCGACAGCGTTGAGGAGCGTTGATTTTCCCGCCCCGTTTCCGCCGATAACGGTGACAAAATCGCCCTCGTTCAAGACAAGGTCAATGCCGTTCAGGGCGTTTTTCTCGTTTATCGTGCCGGGGTTGAATGTTTTGCTTATCCCTTTTACCTCAAGCATTGCCGTTATCCTTTCCCTTTGGGTTTACCGCGTTTTTCCCCGCTTTGCGGAAAGAGCTCTTCGCCTGCCCCGAAAGATAAGGCGCGGCGAGGAAGAGCGCCACGACAACGGCGGTGAACAGTTTAAGGTCGTTTGTGTTAAGCTTAAGCCAGAGCACAAAGTTAACCACCATATAATAAATCACCCCGCCGCTAATGACAAACCCCAAAGACCCGGCGAAATTAAGGCGTTTTCTAAACAGCGCCCCGCCTAAAATCTCCCCTATTATAACCGCCGCGAGCCCTATCACGATAGCGCCTCTCCCCATGTTAATGTCGGCGTAGCCTTGGTACTGTGACATAAGCCCGCCCGACAGCGCGACAAGCCCGTTTGAGAGAGCAAGCCCCAAAACCTTTGTGCGGTTAATGTTTATCCCCTGCGCCTTGCTCATGGCGGTGTTGTTGCCCGTGGCGCGGAGCGAGCAGCCGACTTCGGTGCCGAAAAACCAGTAAAGCAGTCCGATGAGCAAAACGGCGAAAACAATCTCCACCAAAATGGCGGTTGAAATATACCGCGAGGATATAATAAGGTTGTATTTGTCAACATTCAGCGCCTTGTTGGCGGCTCCGTCCATTATTCGCAGATTTATCGAATAAAGGGCGAATTGGGTGAGGATTCCGGCGAGTATGGCGGGTATCCCGAGCGCGGTGTGGAGCACCCCGGTAAAAAACCCGGCGAGCATCCCCGCGGCGACGGCGATAACAAGCGCCAGCGGCGCGGGCGTGCCCGAGACGATAAGCATAACCGTCACCGCGCCCCCCAAGGCAAAGGAGCCGTCAACCGTCAGGTCGGCGATATTTAGCAGCCTGAAAGTGATATACACGCCGAGCGCCATAACACCCCAAACCAAACCCTGAGCCACTCCGCCGGGGAGACTGTTAAAAAGATGAACCGGGTCAAGGGAAGAAAAATACGCGAGCATTTAAAATTAAATCTCCTTTGTCTTTTGGCTTTTAAAGTCGCCCCAAGCGGGCGCTTTTAACCTTTCAGCTAAAAGCGCCGGCTTTTCAGGCGTTTGTTGTATTATTTTAAGGGTTGAAAGCTTTAGCCTTCAAGTTCAGCTATTACTTCATAGCCTTCGGGAATGGTGACGCCAAGAGCCGTCGCGATGGCGGAGTTATACATTTTTGTCACCGACGCGGCAAACTGAATGTCAAGCGTTTTAATGTCGGCTTTCCCGGTAAGCACTTCATATGCCATAAGGCCGGCTTTGTAGCCGATGTCGTAGTAGCTGATTGAAAGCGTCGCCACTCCGCAAGCCCTGCATATGTTTTCCTCGCCGGCGATTATCGGCTTACCCGCGGGGAGAGCGACGTTGTTGATTGCCTCGGCGCACTCGGCCGCCGTGTTGTCGGTGGGGATGTAGAGCACGTCGCATTCGTTGCAGGCAAGCTGCGTGACGCTGGCGACGTCGTTGGAATCCGAAAACGCGAAAGTTTTAACCGTGTACCCCAAACTTTCAAGCTTTGGCTTGACCACGTTTACCTGATAAATCGAGTTCGGCTCACCCGAGCAGTAAAGGATTCCCGCCACGCCGTGAGTTTCGGCGGGGAAGAGTTCGGCGACCATTTCAGCCTGCTTGTCAAGCGGGGCGAGGTCAGAGGTGCCGGAGATGTTTTTGCCGGTGGCGCCCGTCCAGTTTTCAATGTCAAGCGCGGTGGCGTAGTCTGTGATCGACGTCCCGATAATGGGGATTTTCGCCGTAGCGGATGATGCCGCTTGGAGCGCGGTGGTGGCGTTTGCCATAATCAAATCCACTCCGGACGCCACAAAGTTAGAGCAAATGGTGGAGCTTGTTGCCGGGTCACCGGCGGCGTTCTGGTAGTTAAACGTAACTTTGTCGCCTAACTTTTCGGTGAGCGCTTCCTTAAAGCCGCGGGTCGCCTCGTCGAGAGCGGGGTGCGGCGCGAGCTGGCAGATGCCGACCGTGTACTTATCTGTTTTGCCGGTGTCCGAGCAGGACGAAAGAAAAACGGCGGTAAGACAAGCCAGCGCGATAAAAACGGTTAATAAGGTTTTTTTCATTGTTGATAACTCCTTTTTTTATTGATAACTGATTGCATATTTGGGCAGGCGGCGATTTTGGGAACAAAAAAGCCCCCGTACCCAAATCGGATACAGAGACGATGAGAATACAAACACCGTGTTACCACTCTGCTTCGCCGTCCCCTTGCGGTGACGGCCTTATGGGGCATAAATGTCCCGCGATATAACGGTCGCGCCCGGCGCTGTTTTGTCTTTTCTTCAGCGCGCGGCTCCCGGAGCGTATATACATGCGAAAGCAGGTTTGCCTTTCACCGGCCGGCAACTCTCTTGACAAGCTATTTTCCGCAGGTCTCTCTTCCGTTCACAGCCTTAACCTTTTTGTTTGAAAACAACTTTTTCCCGTATTTTTATTAAAGAAAAAGTAATCCCCCAAAAAAAGATTGATTAACTCTACCATATTAAAATAAAAAAGTCAATATCCTTTATAAAAAATCCATTAAAAACAAGCAAAAAAATAGAAATAAGGCGTTTTACCCCGGTCTGTTTAAGCATATTGACCTCAAAGGGATATTATTCCGCCAATAAACTTGTGTAAAAAGCTTGAAAAAGTCTTTTAAAAGTGCTATAATTACCTGTAAAACAAAAAACCAGAAGGATATTTTAACTTAAATCTAAGGAAAAAGCAGGTTAAATAAATCATGGTTGATTTTTTTCGGGTACTTAAAAGCTCGGCCGCCGGGCGTGCTTCGGCTATTTTCGCGAAAGCCAAATCTCTCTTCAAGGCGGCGCCGAAGGCTGTTGTGGCGGGGGCGCTGTCTTGTATTGCCGTGGCGGCGGCTTTTTTGGTGTCCCAAGCGTTTATAGGAACGGTAAGAACGCCGCCGGAGAACACAAAAACCGAATATAAATCCGCGGCGGAAGACAAAACCCCAAGGCTGTTTTCGGCGCAAACCCCCTCGGCAGAGACAACAATAGAAATTGAAACAAAAACAGAAAAACCGCCAAAAGATAACCTTGTCCGGTGCTACGCTATCTACATAAACGGAACCAAAATCGGTACGGCAAACGCGAGGGCGACCCTTGATTATCTGCTCTATAAACAGGCGGAAGAACAAGCGGGCGAGGTGTTCGGCGAATTTGAGTCGTTTAAGATCAAAGACGAGATTTCGTTTAAATACATACCCGTCAGCCGCCCGGATCCGTTTTTAAAGCTTAGCATAAAATTCGCGAGAACGCGCCTTAACCTTAATGTGTCGGTTATTAAAGAAAAAAGCGAGCCTATCGGCTTTTCCGTGCTTTATATCGACTCCGCCGAGCTTGAATACGGCAGGGAAACCATTGTGAAAGCGGGTACGGACGGGGTCGCTTCAAACATATACGAAGTTACATATAACCTCCCCGCCGGGACAAAACTTCAAGAAAAGCTGCTTGAGTCAAGCACAATCACCCCCCCGGTCGACAAAGTTATAAAAAGAGGGATAAAGCTTTCAAAAGACAGCGTCCCCACCAACCTAAAAATGTTTATAATGCCGTATGACGGCGGCATCACATCCGAATACGGAACAAGATATCTGTTCGGGAGCACCTTCCACGGAGGCATCGATATAGCCGCCAAAAAAACCGGCGACAGCTGTTACGGCGGTTACATAAAGGCGGCGGGCGACGGCAGGGTGGTGTTCGCGGAAAGCTACGGGCTGTTCGGCAACCTGACGATAATAGAACACAAAAACGGTATAAGAACATATTACGCCCACCAAAGCAAAATTCTTGTCTCTGTCGGCGACGAGGTTAAAACGGGAGATTATATCGGCCGTATCGGCGCCACGGGCGAGGTTACCGGCCCGCACCTTCATTTTGAAGTCAGGCTCCCCGACGGCAACGGCGAATATTACAGGGTTGACCCGAAAAACTTTATAATAAACTATGATAGCTATTACAGAAAATAATCACAAACCCAACAATTTAACTTCAAAAAACAGAGCGCGGAAGCGCTCTGTTTCGTTTACACATATAAAGCGTATTACGGCGTTGCCTTGACTTTTTTTAGAACCGCGAACCTCGGCAATCCGTCAACTTTCGGCATTTTGGTCTCCCCCTGAATGAGCGGCAGAGCGTATTCGGCGAACTTATCGTTCAGCCCGTCACCCTCGGCGTTAAACCAATCGGCGGGGATTGTTTTTTCGGTATTAGCCACCGAAGTGAGGTCGAAAAGCTTGATTTTGCACTTGTATTTTCCGTCTTCGCTTACCCTTTCAAAACCCACCATTTTGTCCGTCACTCCATCGCGGGCGAACTCAACGGCGGCCTTGCCGGCGGAAAAAGCCTCTTCAATATCCGTTTGGGACGCCAAATGCGCGGCGCAGCGCTGAAGCAGCGAGAGCTCAATCCCCCGCACTTTCGCGCCGGTTTTGCTCTTGACATATTCCGCGAGATACGACGCCAGCCCGCCGAGCTGGGCGTGGCCGAAACCGTCTTTCGCGTTTGACAGGTCGTTGCCGTATTCGGAAATATATCTGCCGTTCTTGTCTTTTATTCCCTCGGATACGGCGACAATGCACTTGCCGGACTTTTCATATATGGATTTAACCTTCGCCATAAAAACGTCTATGTCAAAATTATTCTCCGGGCAATAAATCAGGTTCGGTCCCGCGCCTTTAAGGCAGGACAAATAAGAGGCGGCGGTGAGCCAGCCCGCGTTTCTCCCCATTATTTCCACAATTGTAATCATTCCCGTGTCATACACATGGGCGTCGTTGTAAATTTCCATAAGCGACGTCGCGATATATTTGGCGGCCGAGCCGTAACCCGGGCAGTGGTCGGTGCCGAACAGGTCGTTGTCAATTGTTTTGGGAATCCCCATCACCCTGCACTCATAGCCGTGATCCAGCATAAATTTTGAAATTTTATTGCAGGTGTCCATGGAGTCGTTGCCGCCGTTGTAAAAGAAATAGCGGACGTCGTATTTTTTGAATATCTCAAGAATCCGCATGTAATCGGAATCGTCCTTTGACGGGTCTTTGAGCTTATAGCGGCAGGAGCCGAGCGCCGAGGACGGCGTGTATTTTAAAAGTTCAAGCTCGTTTTTATCTTCTTCCCCCAAATCTATAAGATTATCGTCAAGCACGCCCTTTATTCCGTTTAAAGCGCCATAGACGCGGGTGATAAAACTGCTTTCAAGCGCTGTTTTTATGGCGCCGTAAGCGGAAGCGTTAATAACGGAAGTGGGTCCGCCCGATTGCCCGATAATACAAGCGCCTGTGAGGTTGTTCATAGCTAAAAACCGCCTTTCAATTTAAATTATATGCATTTTAATACATAATACCACAAAAAAGTTTTTAAATCAATTGTATATTATTAGAAAAGACGGATCAAAAATCTAAGTTTTCTATAAAAAATAACAATAATTTTTATTTATTTACGGCTTTCGGCGCGTTTTTAGCGGCTTTTTCCCAAAAAAGCAAAAGCTTCTTTAAGTAAAATTTTAACTATTTTTTACTCTCTGCCGCCGTTAATATTGACAAAGCGGGGTTTTGTGTTATAATTAGGCAAGCCGTTCCGGCTTTCAAATAATAATTGTAATAAGGGAGAATGTGTTATGCGCTTAGTAAAATTTATTTGCCTGTTGCTCTCGCTCGCCCTATTGATAGGTTTGTCCGCGGCCTGCGGAGTTAAAGATGACCCCGACGTTTCAAAAGAAGCGTCAAGCGATGTCCCCGACTCATCCGGAGATGTGTCTGAAAAAGAATCAACCGAGGAAGAAAAAGGCCCGCTTGACCACCTTGAAACCCAAGACCTTGACCGAACCGTCACTTTTTTGGTGGAAAACTATGCCGGCGGCGGATACGGCTCGCATGAAATCATGCCGTTTGAAGACACAAGCATTGCCGTTTATGTTTCCGAGCGCAACAATCTTGTGGAAGAAAAGCTCGGCGTGACAATCGACGAGATAAGAACCGACAATATGATTAACGACCTCCGCATAGCCGCGCAGGGCGTGGCCGATTTTGACGTCGCCATGCCTTATATGACCAGCGCCGGGCCGCTGATTGCCGAAGGGCTTTTTTACAACCTTTATGATTTTGACGACATTATTAATTTTGACGCCCCCTACTGGGACAAAAACGCCGAAAACAGCATGTCGTTGGGGGGAAAGCTCTACATGACCACAGGTGATTTTTCCGTTTTGACAATGGATGTCACCCACTGCACTTTGTTTAATAAAACCCTTATCGACGAAAAGCATCTCGAAGACCCGTACACGCTCGTCAAAGAGGGCGAGTGGACAATGGACAAAATGCTTGCCATGGCAAAGGAAGTAACCGCCGATACCGACGGCGAGCCGGGGATTACCTTTAAAGACACCGTGGGACTCTTTATAAACGGCAACTACGCCAACAGCCTGTTTATCGGGTCGGGCGAATCGTTCGCTAAAAAAGACCCCTACGGTGTGCCCGAGCTTACAATTTACAACAATAAATCCGTCGGCGTGGTGCAGAAGATATTTGAAATTTTTTCCGACGATAAAGTTTTACATATGGAAAGCTTTCAAACTCAGGCTCAGGCGGCGGGATATGTAAACTGCTACGCGGCCGCCCGCGACGCGCTCGGCAACAACAGGGCGCTGTTTGTCACAATCTCGCTGTCAGACGTGCTGAGTATGAGCAACTATAAAGATGTCTGCGATTTCGGGCTCCTCGTCACCCCGAAGTACACCAAGGAACAGGACAGGTATTACTCGTACATTTCAATTATTTTCGCCACCGGGTGCGTAATCCCCATTTCCAACACCGAACCCGAAATCGCCGCTTTGGTGCTTGAGGCGATGGCGGCCGCCTCCACAAAGACAGTTAAAGTCAACTATTACGAGCGGATACTTAAGCTCCAGAAAATGCAGGACGAAGAGTCCGGCGATATGCTTGATTTTATATTTGACAACCGCGTATACGACATAGGCGCGCTGTATAACTGGAACAGCATGAGGGATTTTGTATCCACCTGCGTAACGGGGACGACAAACACGTTTATCTCCTCGTTTGATTCCCAGAAATCCGCTTTTGAGTCCGCGATGCAGGACACAATCGATTTCTTCTCAAACTGACCCAAATAATTTAGTTTTAGATAGAGTTTTTATGTGAAAGCCAACTCTTTCACACGGGGGCTGCCGGCTTTTTTCGTTCTTCGCCGCTCCCCCGGCTCATCGAAAGGAAAGGTTAAAAATGCCACTTGTAACAAGCACGGAAATGTTTAAAAAGGCCTATGAGGGCGGCTATGCCGTCGGCGCTTTCAATGTCAACAACATGGAAATCGTACAGGCCATTACCGAAGCCTGCAGGGAAGAAAACTCCCCCGTTATTCTTCAAGTCTCAAAAGGCGCGCGCGCCTACGCCAACCACACTTATTTAGTTAAGCTTGTGGAGGCAGCGCTTATCGAATGCCCCGATATCCCCGTGGTTCTCCACCTTGACCACGGCCCGGATTTTGAAACCTGCAAGGCCTGCGTGGACGGCGGGTTCACCTCGGTGATGATAGACGGCTCTTCAAAATCTTTTAAAGACAATATTGTCCTCACCAAAAAAGTCGTCGAATACGCCCACGCCCACGGCGTGGTGGTGGAAGGGGAGCTCGGCACCCTCGCCGGGATAGAAGACGAAGTTGTGGTAGAGGAGGGCATGTCGTCCTACACAAGACCGGAGGAAGTCGAGGAATTTGTGTCAAAGACAGGAGTGGACTCGCTCGCGATCGCTATCGGAACGAGCCATGGCGCGTATAAGTTTAAGCCCGGCAGCAAACCTCAGCTTAGGTTCGATATTCTTGAAGAAGTGTCAAGAAAACTCCCGGGGTTCCCCATAGTGCTCCACGGCGCGTCTTCTGTTCCGCAGGAATACGTCCAAATGGTCAACGCCTACGGCGGAGCGATGCCGGGCGCTGTCGGCGTGCCGGAAGACCAGCTCCGCAAGGCGGCGTCCCTTTCCGTCTGCAAAATTAACATCGACTCCGACCTGCGGCTCGCCATGACGGGCACGATCCGCAAATTTTTCGCCGATCACCCCGAAAAGTTCGACCCCCGCGAATACCTCAAGCCCGCCCGCGCCAACATTAAAGAAATCGTTCGCCATAAGCTCACCGACGTGCTTGGCTGCGCGGGCAAAGCTTAAAGCTTAAAACAAAAGACTTTTATTCATCCAAAAACCCCGCGTTACGCGGGGTTTTTGCGTACAAAGTATAATCGTATTCTTTTTTGCTTAGCGCGGAAAACCGTCTAAAAACTCACCCGCCGCCCTTAAGGCCGCGGAGTAAAGGTTTTGCTCGGCAAGGGTTATATCAATCGTCTCCCCCTCTTTGTAAGGAGGAGCGGCGGCAAAGCTTTTTGTCACGCCGAGTCCGTAAAGTTTGGTCAGATACCCCACGACCGCGCCGCTGATAAGAAAACAGTCGACGCCCTTGGCAAGGCAAATGGCGGCGACCCCGGCGGGGAGCTTTCCGTACAGCGTCTGGGGGTCGGTTTTGCCCTCTCCCGTTACCACAAGGTCATAGCGCGGGATAATTTCCTCAAGTTTTAAAAGAGAAGATATATAGTCAAATCCCCGCTTTAGGCTCCCGCCGGCAAAAGCGGCAATCCCGCCCCCCAGCCCTCCCGCCGCGCCTCCGCCCCTCAGCGTAAACAGGTCTGGCGGCGAAATAAGCCCGGCAAGGTTTTTCATTCCCGCCTCAAGAATTTCGACTCCGGCTTGATCAGCCCCTTTTTGGGGGGAATACACGCGGGAAGCGCCGTCCTCCCCGCAAAAGGGGGTGGAAACGTCATAACAGCCGGTGATTGAGACGCCCGAGTATTTTGCGTTGACAGCCGAAAGATCGACGGAAGTTATATCTTTAAGCGTCCCCCCGACCGGTACGGGAGAGCGCGTTCCGTAAAACTTCCCGCCCAGCGCGCAGGCGAACCCCGTTCCGCCGTCGTTTGTCGCCGAGCCGCCCAGCCCTATTATAATGTCTTCAGCGCCGTTTAAAACGGCGTGGGCGACCAGCTCCCCAACCCCGTATGTGGTGGTTTTGAGCGGGTCTCGGCGGTCTTTGGGGACAAGTCTTAACCCGCACGCCTCCGCCGACTCAATCACGGCTGTTTTCCCCGCCAAAATATAAGACGCGTCTGTTTTTTCAAACAAAGGGCCGGTGACGGTGACATTTATTGTCTTCCCTCCGATTTTCCCCGAGGCGGCGTCGGCGAACCCCTCCCCGCCGTCGGAGACGGGCAGGCAGTCTACAGAGCCGAAACCCGTCCTTAGAAAAGCGCTTTTAATTATCCCGCCCGCCCGCGCCGAAGAAAACGTGCCTTTGAATGAATCAACAAGAATAAGCGAAGTTTTCATTATTTATACGCGCTCCTTTTTAGTTATAATATAGCCGTATCGAAAAAAAGTCAACATCAAACGGCAAGCGGGCGTTTGAAGATCGGCGGAGCACGTCGAGAAAAGTTTGACAAAACTACGCTTTTATGATATTGTAATAAAGTAAAAGCCATTGGCGAAACCTTAAAAAAAGGGTATAAAAAAGGTGGGGTATATTTGAAAAAAACGGCGTTTTTATTTATTGCGGCTCTCTGCTGTCTTTTGCTTGCCTGCGGAGGAAATCACCCGCCCGACGGCAATTCGATCTCGCAGTCGGCGGCCGAGTCAACGTCTGACGCCCTGCAAAACAGTGAGGAGAGTTCTGATATGACCGAAGAAAGCCTCACCTCCATTGGAGGTGACACCTCCAATGGAGGTGGCGAAGAACTTAAGAAAATCCCCATTCCGGAGGGTTCAACAGTGATAACAAACCGAAACTATGATAACGGCGGCGGTAAAATGGGGGATAACGACGGCCCCGCTTACTGCGTTTACTCAAAAATCGGCTACAACAAAGCTTCGATGGACATCGCGGTTGATAAAATTAAAATCAATACCATTCGCCGAACAGACGGAAAATTCGTGAACGCCTATATATTTTTAGGCTGCGACGTCTATAACGGCGCGTGGTGGGCGAACTGCTTTGACACGGGTCTTTGCTATTCCGGAAAAAACCCCGCGTGGCATCTCTTTTACAATATCTATAAACCCGCCGGAGACGGCGAGGCGACATGGTATGAGTCAAAAGTCAAGCTTTCGCCCGAACATTCCTACACGCTGACTCTCGACACCTCTTTGGCCGACGAGACGGCGACGCTCACTATTTATGACCTCACACTTGATAAAATCGCCGACAGCGTGACTTTTTCGGTGTACGGAATGAAAGCCGACGGCTCGAACACTTCTTATCTTATGGATTTCGCCCTTGACTATCCGCCGAACACCAAGCTTGACACAAGCGGGAACGCGTCGGAGGATTTTGTTGAAATAACGCTGTATAACACCGACGAAGACTTATATATGCAAAACATTTTGGTGGCAAACGTAAAAATCTATAAAGGGTCCGACCCCGGCGTTCCGCTTGTCTGGGACGACACCCATACCGGCAACCGCGCTCTCTGGCCGGATAAAAACATAGATCGGTTTGATTACGACTGCACAAAGGTTATAACCGCCCCCGGCGGAGGATACGACTTTTCCTTTAGGGTTGACCTTGATATGAACAGAGAATAAAGTTTATAAACAATAAATTATAATAAAATAAAGCGTAAAACTTACTTTTACCCGGCGCTTGCCCCTTCTATAGAAAAAGAAGGGGCTTTTTTATACGCTTTTCCTATATAAATCGCAAACACTTGTTCGTTTACATAAAAACATGCGCAAATATAGGCAAAAAAGGCGAAAACGGTTGAAATTAAAAGGAAAATCACAAGTTATGTCGGTTTACGTAATATAAAAAAAGTTTAAAAAAAAGTCAAAAAGGTATTGCTTTTTTAAATTTAATTATATATAATAAAAACGTAGTGGGGAATTGTGGCAAATTAATCCATAAAATCCCATGAAAGTGCCAAAAGCGACCTATCTTTTTACCGGAAGGAGGGCTGTGATTGTTTACCGGGGAATATTGGTACTCAATGGACCAAAAGGGCAGGGTGTCTATCCCGCCGAAACTCCGCGAGGGGTTGGGCGAAGAATTTAAAATCACTAAGGGTTTTGACAAATGCCTTTGCGTTTACCCGCTTGACGAGTGGACAAGCTTCGCAAACAAAATAAAAGAGCTCCCCGAGGCGAGACAGCGCCACGCGAGGCGGTACTTCTTTTCCGGCACCAGCGAGGGCAGCCTTGACGCGCAGGGGCGAATAGCCCTGCCGCCCGTTTACAGACAGTTCGCCTTACTTGAAAAAGACGTGGTCATAATAGGCAACGAAAACCATATTGAAATATGGTCAGCCGATGAATGGGAAAACGAACAGCAGAATATGTCCTCGGAGGGCGTGACCGACGACCTTATCGAGTGCGGTTTTTAGGCAAATGGAATTTTCGCACTTTCCGGTAATGGCAAACCAAGCGGTAAATCTTATGGCCGTTAAGCAAAACGGCATATATATCGACTCCACGCTGGGCGGCGGGGGGCACACAAAGCTCATCCTATCGCTCGTTGGGGAAACCGGCAGGGTAATAGGCATTGACCGCGACGTGGACGCCATAAATCATGTAAGGACAAGCCTTGACGACTTCAGACTTTCTTTGTGGCATGGGAACTTTTCCCGGATAGCCGAAGCGGCGGAAGAGTTTGGCATCCGCCATGTAGACGGAATACTGTTTGACCTCGGCGTCTCGTCTTATCAGATCGACAACCCAAAAAGAGGTTTTTCCTATGTCACCGACTCTCCGCTTGATATGCGTATGGATACGGCTCAAACCCTCACCGCTTCGGAAATAGTCAACGGCTACCCAAAAGAAGAGCTTACGCGGATTTTCAGCGAATACGGCGAAGAGCCCTTTTCCCGGAAAATAACCGAGGCGATAATAAGGGAAAGGGAAGTCTCCCCGATTACCGCCACCCGCAGGCTCGCGGAGATAATTTCCGAAGTCTGCCCGCCCTACTACCGCAAGAGCGGCCACCCCGCCAAGAGGTGCTTTCAAGCGCTTCGCATAGAAGTTAACGGCGAGCTTGACGAACTCAAAAAAGCCCTCAGCGCCGCGGTTGAGCTGCTTTCGCCGGGGGGAAGAATAGTTGTAATTTCATTTCATTCGCTTGAGGACAGAGCAGTAAAAACGTTCTTCAGACAACAAGAAAACCCCTGCGAATGCCCAAAAGACCTCCCCCGCTGCGCATGCGGGAAAAAAGCCACACTCAAAGTAATAACCAAAAAACCGGTCATACCGGGGGAAGACGAAAACACAAAAAACCCCCGCTCACATTCTTCAAAGCTGAGAGCGGCGGAAAAACTATAAAGCGGCGGTATTATTTAACCCGCGCCGGGCAAGCAATCGGCCTTAATGTTAAAAAGTTTACCATTAATTAAAAAAGAGGAAAGAATATGGACACCAAAAACAACTCGGGCAAAGCTATAATTAATACGTCGAATAAAGCCACAGCGGGTAAAAACAAGCCGCAAAGCGTCGAACATTCGCAAAGAAATAAAAACATCTCCCCCGCCGCGAAAGCCGCGCCGCGCGGGAAGACGGCTGAGCCGCTTGTGATAGAAACCAAAAAGAAAGATAAAAAACCCCTCCCCATCGGGAGCATATTCACTATCGCCGTGACCACGCTGCTGTTTATTTTCCTGCTTATGAACTACGCGGAAATCGACAACTACAACAGCGAAATCGCCTCTTTAAAAGACGAGCTGACCGAACTCCAGAAGAGCGCCGAAAAGCTCAGCCAAAGGCTTGACCGCAAAAACAATCTCATTTATTTTGAAGACTACGCCGTAAACGAACTCGGAATGGTTAAATCCTCCGAACTCACCAGAATAAACATCACAACCCTCCCCGAAAACACAGGCGCCGCTTTCAGATACGACGATTACGAGCGCGGGGGTTTCGGACTTCTTCTTTCCGGGTTCGGCGAGGTGCTTAAAAACTTTTTTGACTAACCGCCGGGCTCAAAGGCGGAGCGGGATTTTCGTACTTATTTGTATGTTCCGGCAATATAATTAATAAGGTAAGGCTGTTGGCGGCCTTATGGGGCGCTTTTCAGAAGTCAGCTTGCTTTTTGGGGTTGCCGTCGGGAGCGCGGAGCCGGCCGCCATGCCGAACACTAAGGGGAGCCGCGCTTTGAGAGAAAAAAATAACGCTGACGCAAACGTGACGGGCAAATTAATATTGGCAAGAGGACGCATCGCGATGTTGTTTCTCTTGCTTTGTCTTTGTTATTTGGTCTATCGCCTTGTTATGCTGCAGATAGTCTCCCCCGACGAAAACCGCAACGCCGCCATAAAACAGTATACTTCGGAGATCACAATCTTCGCCAAGCGGGGGAATATATACGACCGCAACATGAAGATACTCGCCACCAGCGCCACCGTTCAAACCGTTTTTATTTCCCCAAAAGATATTGTCGACGAAGCGCAAGGAGAGCTTATCGCGGACGGACTTTCGGAGCTGCTCGGCGTGGACAAAGATTTTATCCTTGACAAGCAGACTTATAAGAGCTCCCAATATCAAGTTATAAAAAGGAATATCGAAGAAGACGACGAAATAAAAGTACGAAAATTTATCGAGGACAACAACCTGTCAAATCAGGTCTGCCTTGAGGAATCCACAAAGCGCTATTACCCGTACAGCACCCTCGCCTCTCAGGCGATAGGCTTTGTGGGGGCGGACAACAACGGGCTCAACGGCGTGGAGCTTACATATGAGTCGGTGCTGAGCGGGGTTAACGGCAGGGTTATACAAGGTCAGGACGCGCTCGGCAACGAGCTGCCTTTCCCGTATGAGAGCTACATAGACGCCCATGACGGGCAGAGCGTGGTGTTAACCATAGACTATACAATTCAATCGGTGCTTGAAAAATATCTCAAAGAGGCTGTCATCGAGCACAAACCCACCTTTGGCGCGCGCGGCATAGTAATGGACCCAAACACGGGCGAAATTTACGCCATCGCCAGCGTTGACGACTACGACTTGAACAACTATAACGAGCTTACGGGTTCGTATCTCGAAAAATACAACGCTTTTGCCGGAACTACAGAAGAAAAAGCCGCCTATAAAGTTCAGCTGCTGTATGAGATGTGGAAAAACCGCTGCGCCACCGAACTTTACGAGCCGGGCTCGACTTTTAAGGTAATAACCACCGCCATGGGGCTTGAGGAAAACATATTTACCCTTGAATCCCGCTATTTTTGCAGCGGCGACATTATTGTGCTTGGCGAGACAATCCATTGCCACTCATCTATCCCCCACGGGAGTCAAACCGTAAGGGAGGCCTTGATAAATTCTTGCAACCCCGCTTTTGTCCAGATGGGGCTTGATATCGGCGGCAGTATTTTTTCAAGATATTTCGAGGCTTTCGGCTATACAGCCCCCACCGGTTCGGACATTATAGGCGAGTCAAGGAGCATTTATTACTCAAAGCTCGACAATCAGCTCACCCTCTCCAACGTGGCGTTCGGGCAATCAATGTCAATAACCATGCTTGAACATATCGCGGCGACTTCCGCTATCGCCAACGGCGGATATGTGGTGACGCCCCATATCGCGAAGGCGTTTGTGGGGAGCGACGGAAAGCTCACGAACAACACGGCCTTTGACGAAAAGCGGCAGGTGGTAAGCGAAAAGACGGCGAGCGACATACTCACCACAATAGTCAACTCGACAAAAAACGCGGGCGTTTCGGGCTATAATATATCTTCAAAAACCGGCACTTCCCAAAAAATCGGCCGCCCCGGCGCCGAGGAGGGCGCGCATTATTATATTTCAAGCTGTATCTCTTTCGCCCCGGCGGAAGACCCCCAGCTCGCGATTATCATTGTTATTGACGAGCCGACAAGCGGTATTATTTACGGCAGTCAAGTGGCGGCGCCGGTTATTTCCCGAGTGCTCTCCGAAGTGCTGCCCTACCTTGAGATAAAACCCAACGACGAGAATGTCATAAAGACATATAAAATTGATGACTATAAAAAGTCAGAGACCGAGAGAGCTAAATACGCCATTGAAAAAGAGGGCTTTAAATGCGTTGTTTACGGCAGCGGAGACACCGTTGCCGACCAGCTCCCCCGTGTGGGAACCGAAATTATTGAGGGCGGAACCATTATTCTTTACACCCAAGGCGAGGCCTACCCCGAAAAAGTCACCGTTAAAAACCTTGTGGGGCTCACCCCGCAGCAGGTGTTTGACTGGGCTAAAACCAACAATGTAAACCTTAAGATCGAGGGAATTTTCAACAAAGAATATGTAAAGTGCTACGCCGTGGGTCAAAACATAGAGCCGGGCGAAAAAATAAACGAGGGAAGCGTTATCGGCGTTAAGTTTATGTATGACGAGGAAATTCAGTAATGATACCCATTTTACTTGAAGAAGTCGCGGCCGCCGCCGGCGGAAAGCTTTACGGCGACGGAAAAAGTCTTGTACAAAGCGTCTTTACCGACAGCAGGGAGGCTGTCAGCGGCGGGCTGTTTATTGCCCTCCCCGGCGAGAGGACGGACGGGCATTTGTTTGTAAGCGAGATGTCTTCTTTGGGCTGTCATTGTCTTGTGAGCGACAAAAATTATGTCACCGGTAACTGTGTTTTGGTAAGCGACACCAAAAAAGCGCTTTACAGTCTGGCGGAATATTACAGAAGAGAAAAAATCCCATCGGTAAAAGTTATAGCCATAACGGGGAGCGCGGGCAAAACCACGGTTAAGGATATGACAAGCCTTGTCTATGGCGCGGCCTTTAAAACGGCGTCCACAAAAGGCAACGCCAACAGCCTTGTCGGCGCGCCGATAACGGTGCTGTCCGTCGGCGGCGGCGAAACCCACGCCGTGCTTGAGCTTGGAATGTCCTGCAGGGGCGAGATAAAATCCCTCTCTCTCCTTGTAAAACCTTTCTTATCTGTAATAACCCTAATGGGTTCTTCTCACCTAATGGCGTTAGGCTCAAAAGAAGAGATAAGAAAAGAAAAGCTTGATATTCTAAGCGGGCAGGACGGCGGTTATGTAATTCTTGACGGCGACTCCGAATATGAGTTTTCGCTTAAAGGCAAGCTCAATCAAAAAACAATTTATTGCGGCTTAACAAATAAAGAAAGCGACTTTTTCGCAAATAATATTCAGTATTCCCCCGGTAAAACCACATTTACGGCCAACCGTCGGGGGGGGAGCAATCAGAATCAGATAACAATTTTCACCGAGGGCGAACATAACGTTAAAAACGCCCTGTACGCTTTCGCGGCGGGAGTTATGGGCGGCGTGGAGCCGAATGACGCCGCCGGCGCGCTGGGCTTGTTTACCACTCAGGGGGACAGACTTCGCATATACCGGCCGGGTTATAAGCGAAAAGTCACGGTTATTGCCGACTGTTACAACGCCTCGCCGGAATCCATGAAAGCGGCGCTGAAGGTGCTGTCAACCAAAACGGGGAGAAAAATAGCGGTGCTCGGCGATATGCTGGAGCTTGGGGAAGACGAAGTGGATTTCCATACCGAAAACGCTCGAATAGCCCGCGAAACGGCCGATATTTTAATCTTTGTGGGGGATTTCGCGAAAACCTGCCGCGACTTCCTCCCGAAAGACCCAAATATCTTTGCTTTTGGCTTTTCTGAAAAACACCGCGCGGCAAAGCTGCTTTGTGATATTATAAACGACGGCGACATAGTGTTATTTAAGGGGAGCAGACGTATAGGACTTGACGAAATTATAAAGGAAGCCGGACTATGAATTTTAAATCCGCCGCTTTTGCCTTTGGCTTATCTTTTTTAATCGCTTTTGTGCTTTTTAAAGTTTTTATTCCCGTTTTAAGGCGGGTTAAGCTCGGGCAGAAGATACTTGAGATAGGCCCCACATGGCACAAGAACAAAGAGGGTACCCCCCTTATGGGCGGGCTGATGTTTATCACGGCGACCCTTGTCACGGTAGCGGTTGCCGGCGCCGCGGGGGCGTTTGACGGGGTGGGGCTGTTCTTCCCGATAAATCTCGTTTTTGCCATGCTCAACGCCGCTATCGGCTTTGTAGACGACTATGTAAAGCTGTTTAAAAAGCGCAACCGAGGGCTTGGCGTAAAGCAAAAGCTGTTTTTGCAGTTTTCCATAACGGGGCTGTATCTCGCCGCCCTCAGGTGGACGGATTGCGTCACCACCGAAGTTGTTCTCCCTTTCGCGGGGAAAACAGTTGACCTTGGCTCGTTTTACTATGTTATCGTTATAATTTTGGCGGTTTATATGATAAACTGCGCGAACCTCACCGACGGGCTTGACGGGCTGGCGGGGAGCGTGGCGTTTGTCATAAGCGTGCTGTTTTTTATAATCGGCTCAAAAGAGGGGCTTGCGGATTTATATCTGCCGCAGGCGGCGCTTTGCGGCTCGCTGCTGGCTTTTCTTGTGTTTAACTTCTACCCGGCGAAAATATTCATGGGGGACACGGGCTCGCTGTTTTTGGGGGTAATGCTCGTCACCGGGGCGATGCGGATAGGAAACTTCTGGCTTATGGGGCTAATCGGCTTGGTTTATCTCCTCGAGGGGGTCTCGGACATTATTCAGGTCGGCGTGTATAAGCTTACCCGCGGGAGAAAGCGGTTCTTTAAAATGGCGCCCATTCATCATCACCTCGAGCTTTGCGGCTTTTCGGAAGTCGCCATTGTGGCTATCTTTCTCGGAGTGACCGCTCTTGCCTGCGCGGCGTCTTATTATATATATTTTTACGCGTAACTCACAACTCAAAAGGATTTACTCATGAAAAGCAAAAGGCTGGTCTCGCCAAGGGGCGACGAAGGCGAATTCACCGAAGATACGCTAAAAAAAGGCGTGCTTATCCGCTGGATAGGCGAGGTCGACAGACCCTTTATGTTTCTTGTCATAACCTTGGTATGCATAGGCTCTATCATGGTTTTTTCGGCGAGCTACGCCTACGCGCAGACATATTACAACGACAGCTATTATTTCGCCAAAAAGCAGATCCAATATGTGGTCATAGGGCTTATCTCAATGATGATTGTCTCAAAATATGTCAGGCACGGCTTTATCTACCGGCTTTCGGGGTTCGGCTATCTCACTTCACTCGTGCTCAACGTCGCGGTGGTAGCTATCGGGTTTATCGGGCACGGCGCCCAGCGCTGGCTGAATATCGGACCCATTTCATTTCAGCCCTCCGAACTCCTTAAATTTATGACAATCCTGCTGTGCGCCAAATATATAAGCAAAAATCAAGCTAAAATGAACACGTTCGGGCGCGGGATACTCCCGTTTGTGCTGTTAATGGTCCCCAGCGTATTGCTTTTATACCTCCAAAGCCATTTGTCCGCCATTATTATAACCATCCTCCTCATTTATTTTATGATGTTTATCGGCGGCGCGAGCATGAAGTGGATCGGCTCTATCGGGGTCGCGGGCGCGGCGAGCGTGGCGTTTGTCGTGACCAACCTTAACGCCATAACAAAGTGGGAATTCCTTCAAAACAAGCTCGGGCATGTCTACAGACGGCTTTTGGTGTGGAACGACCCTTTCTCTTATATGAAAGACGCGCTGACCGGCGACGCGGGCTGGCAGCCGTCCCAGTCGCTGTACGCCATCTCGTCGGGCGGGCTTTGGGGGGTTGGGCTGGGGCAGTCGATGGAAAAGCACGGGTATCTCCCCGAGCCGCAAAACGACTATATTTTTTCAATCCTCTGCGAGGAACTGGGCTTTGCCGGCGCGTTTATCGTCATTTGCCTTTTCGCCGCTCTGGTGTTCAGGGGGTTTTACATAGCCAAAAACTGCAAGGACAGATTTTGTCAGCTTGTCGTTTCGGGGCTGATGATAAAAATGGGGCTTCAGGTGGTGCTTAACATCGCCGTTGTCACAAACACTCTCCCCTCAACGGGAATCGCCCTGCCTTTCTTTAGCTGCGGAGGCTCGGCGCTGCTTATCGCGCTGGTTGAAATGGGGATAGTGCTTTCAATTTCAAGGTATTCATACACGACGAGAGGGGACGACAGTTAAAAATGCGTTATTTGCTGTGCGGCGGCGGCACCGGGGGGCATATAAACCCCGCCATAGCCATCGCCAAAGAAATACAGTCCCGCGACAAAGACGCGGTAATTGAGTTTGGCGGTTCCGACAGGGGAATGGAAGGGCTCCTCGTGCCAAAAGCGGGCTTTAAACTTCATAAAGTGGAAGTTTACGGCTTTAAGCGGAGCCTTTCGCCGGGAAACTTCAAATCCCTTTTAAAGGCGGTCACGTCAGTTTGGAAAGCGTCGGAAATTATAAAGGATTTTTCCCCCGATATCGTTATCGGCACAGGCGGTTACGCGAGCTGGCCGTATATTAAAGCGGCGGCAAAACTAAACATAAAAACGCTTTTGCAGGAGCAAAACGCCTACCCGGGGGTGACCACAAAAAAACTCTCGCGAATTGCCGACACGGTTTGCGTGAGCTACGCCGAGTCTTCGGGTTGTTTCGGCGAAAAGGCTCAAAAAAAGCTGGTGCTGACGGGCAACCCCGTCACAAAACCGCAAATCACAAAAAAAGAGGCGAGAAAGAAGATAGGTCTTAAAGAAACCGACATTTACGTCTTGTCCTGCGGCGGTTCGCTGGGCGCGGATAAAGTCAACAGCATTTGCCTTGACGCCATGGAAATTTACAAAGACAAAAAAAACATTTCCCAAATCCACGCCACCGGCAAGGTCGGCTGGGAGAAATACAGCCGAACAGCAAGCGAAAAAGGGCTTGATAAGCGAAAAGGCTTTGCCATTGTGGAATACATATACGACATGGAGCTAAGACAAGCGGCGGCGGATATAGTTATCTCCCGCGCGGGCGCGATAACATCGTCGGAGCTCGCCAACGCGGGGAAAGCGGTAATTTTTATCCCCTCTCCGAACGTGGCGGAAGACCACCAGTATAAAAACGCGGCGGTTATGAAAAACGCGAACGCCGCCGAGGTGTTTAAAGAAAGCGTGATAGACGGCAGAATACTGGCTAAAACGGTAATGGATCTCGCCAAAGACCCCGAAAAGCGTGGGGAGATGGAAAGGCAAATATTGACTTTCGCCAAACCGGACGCGGTTAAAAAAATAGTTGACGAGGTTTTTAAACTGCTGAAAATAAAAGACATATAGCGTGAAAATACTTTTTTGCTAAAAATAAGGTATGCCGTTTACGCGCAGCTTTAGCCGCAAGAGCGGCAAGGGAGAACAAAATTGAGGGAAAGCGACGCCTTTTCGGAGGCGAAAACACTTCGGTTTGAAACACTGAAGTCACAGCAAGAGCGCAAAACAAGGCGAAGAAGGGCGTTTTATATCACCCTTATATCTGTTGCCGCGCTTTCGTTTTTCGCCGTTGTGTTTATGTTTTTCCTAAAGATAGGGAAGATTGAGATAAGCGGCGGGAGCCGCTACTCGTCGGAGGAAATCGCCGCCGCCCTCCCCATTAAAAAAGGGGATTCCCTTTACGGTTTCGGCGCGGAATCAGTCGTAACCTCGCTGAAAACCGAATTTCCCTATATTAAATCCGTAACCGTCACCCGGCGCATCCCCTCCGCCGTTATTATAAAAATCGTTGACGAAACCCCCGTCTTTTATATGGAATCGGGGGGCGGGTATTATTTGTTGTCAGAGGATTTTGTGGTGCTTGAAAGGCTATCGTCCCCGCCAAAGGACGGGACAGGCCTTATTTTGCTGAGAACGGGGTACGTCAAGCGCTGCGTGGTGGGTCAGCCGCTGTCGTTCGCGGAGACAAAACTGTTGACGTCGCTCGACGCGCTGTGGAAGAACCTCAGCCATTACGGGCTCGCGGGGAAGATAAACTACCTTGAGGCGGCGAATCGCTTTGATATTTATTTTGGTTTTGACAGCCGAATCCGCGCTTATATCGGCTCGGTCGCCGACTGCGACACGAAAATCAGGTTTTTCTTAGGCATAATGGAGCATATATATAAAGACCAAAGCGGCAAAATTGACCTTTCAAACCCAAAGGAAGCGACTTTTTCACCCGAAAGCGGATAATAACTTAAAAAAAGACTTAAAATCGCTAATTTTTTGAAAAAACTATTGAAAAAAAACATAATCTGTTTTATACTATACTAAGTTATTATGAAAAAACGCGCCCTCAAACGGCGGAAGGGGAATTGAACGAATGGCGGAGCAATATAATACTTTCGACGGCAATGTCATTATCAAGGTAATCGGTGTGGGCGGTGGCGGTAACAACGCTGTTGACAGGATGATAGCCGACAGTCTTATCAATGTCGAATACATCAACATCAACACCGACACCCAATCGCTTTACAAGACTTTGGCCCCGACCAAAATCGCCATAGGCGGCAGGGTCACAAGGGGGCAGGGGGCGGGCTCCAACCCGGAACTCGGCAGGCGTTCGGCCGACGAATCCGCCGAACAAATCAGCTCCGCGATCAAAGGCGCGCATATGGTGTTTATCACCGCCGGAATGGGCGGCGGCACCGGAACGGGCTCGGCTCCCGTCGTGGCGAAGATCGCCAAAGGGCTTGATATCCTCACCGTCGCGATAGTCACAAAACCCTTTGGGTTTGAGGGCAAAAACAGAATGACTCAAGCGGAATCCGGTATAACCGCCCTTTCAGAATATGTCGACTCTCTCATCGTTATCCCAAACGAACGGCTAAAATTGCTGACCGATAAAAAAATCACCTTTTTAAACGCTTTTCAGGAAGCGGACGATATACTCCGCAAAGGCGTGAGATCAATTTCAGAGCTCATTCTCAACGAGGGTTATATTAACCTTGACTTTGCCGACATAGCCGCCATAATGACAAACGCCGGGCTCGCGCATATGGGGGTCGGGCAGTCAAAAGGCAAGGACAAAGCCGAACAGGCCGCGAAGATGGCGATGTCGTCTCCGCTGCTTGAGACCAACATTTCCGGCGCTAAGGGAATTGTCGTCAACATCACCGCCTCCCCCGATATTGGGCTTGACGAGATTGACCAAGCGGCGACAATGATAACAGACGAGGCTCACCCCGACGCCACCGTTATTTTCGGCGCGGTGCTTGACCCGACGCTTGAGGACGAGATGAAGATAACGCTTATCGCCACCGGCTTTGACAAGAGCGAAAAGAAAAAGTCGCCCCCTGCCGCGAGCGCCGCCGCGAAAATCTCCGAATTCGCCCCGGCTAAACCCGATCCCGAAACCACCGAAAAAGACTTTAACGAAATTTTTGAACTGCTTAATAAAAGGCGCAATATATAAATTACAGCACACTTTCTGAACCTATTTTTATAAGAAATAAAACCGGAGGAAAAAATAATGCCAAATGAAAGCGGATACAACACAAACGTAATTATTAAAGTGATCGGTGTGGGCGGCGGCGGCGGCAACGCGGTCAACCGCATGATCAACATGAATGTCAACGCTGAAAATGTCAACTATATAAACATCAACACGGACACCCAAATACTTTTTAAGTCGCTTGCCGCGACAAAACTCTCCATCGGCGAAAAAGTCACAAAGGGTCATGGGGCGGGGTCAAACCCCGAACTCGGCGCAAAAGCCGCCGAAGAATCGCTTGAGGAAATCACCGAATCCGTAAAAGGCGCAAACATGGTGTTTATAACCGCCGGAATGGGCGGGGGAACCGGCACCGGCGCCGCTCCCGTAATCGCCAAAGTCGCCAAATCACTCGGCATACTTACGGTCGGCATTGTTACAAAACCCTTTAAATTTGAGGGCCGCACCCGGATGATCCAAGCCGAGGAAGGTATTGAAAAACTATCCCCGCATGTTGACTCGCTCTTAATCATCCCCAACGAAAGACTAAAACTGCTCACCGATAAAAAAATTACGTTTTTAAACGCTTTCCAAGAAGCCGACGATATTCTCCGCAAGGGCGTGCAGTCGATATGCGACCTTATCACCATGAACGGCTACATTAACCTTGACTTCGCCGACGTTTCCACCGTCATGACAAACGCGGGGCTCGCCCATATGGGCACCGGCAACGCCAAGGGCAAAGACAAAGCGGAACAAGCCGCCAAAATGGCAATGTCGTCTCCGCTGCTTGAGACAAATATCGACGGCGCGAAGGGCATCATTATCAACATCACCGCCGCCCCCGATATCGGGCTTGATGAAATTGACGAGGCCGTCACCCTTATCACAAACGAGTCACACCCCGACGCTAATGTCATTTTTGGCGTGGCGCTTGACTCTTCCCTTGAGGACGAAATGCGCATAACGCTTATCGCAACCGGCTTTGAGCATGAGAAAAAATCCTATGAATACAGAAAAGCCGTGGCAGAAAAACAGGTTCAAGCCCCCCCGACGATCGAGCAAAAGAAAAGCCAGCAGGCGATAAATGACGACGAGATAAACAGCATAATCTCAATGCTCAACTCCTCACGGAGAGGCGACGAATAATACTTAACCAAATGTGGCTTGAGAGAACAAGTACCCTTATCGGCGAAGAAAGCCTGTTAAAACTCATCGCCTCCCGCGTGGCCGTGTTTGGGCTGGGCGGCGTCGGCTCTTACGCCGCGGAATCTCTCGCGAGGGCGGGAATAGGCGCCATTGACGTGGTTGACGGAGACATATACAGCGAAACCAACCTCAACCGTCAGCTTTTCGCGACGCTGAACACTATCGGGGCAGGCAAGGCGGACGCGGCAAAAGCGCGGATAATTTCAATTAACCCGGGCTGTGACGTTACCGCTTACGGGTTTTACTTTGATGAAGAGACAAAAGAACGATTTGACCTTTCCCGCTATGACTATGTCGTCGACGCCATTGATTCGGTAAACCAAAAGGTTTTGCTTATAAAACTCTGCAAAGACAGCGAGGTTAAAATAATATCTTCGCTGGGTGCGGCTAACCGCCTGAGACCGGAACTTTTCAGGATAACTGATATCTATAAAACCTCCGTTGACCCGCTCGCTAAGGTTCTCCGCCAAAAGCTTAGAAAAGCCGGAATCAAAGACCTTAAAACCGTGTGTTCACTTGAAGAACCCGTAAAACCCGTCGTGGGTGGAGCTCTCGGCTCGCTGTCCTGCGTCACCGCGGCGGCGGGGCTTGTGCTCGCCGGGGAGGTTATCCGCGACTTAATCTCAGACCCGCGAAACGTTTTACAGCCGCTGAAACAGCGTGTTACATAAAGACCGCAATATGTTTATTTGCCCGACCTTTGGTTAAAACATCGGCTCGGGCTTATATTTATATTTACCTCGATTGAAATTACAAGCGTTCAGATTTTTTCGTAAGAAGTATAAAACACGAAAGGCAAAAATAAATGCAGAGTAAAAACAAAATGGAAGAAGTCTTTTCCGCCTTTGACCTGTCGGCAAGAGTTGTTTTTTATGAAAGATACGGCTCGGGTCATATAAACGAAACCTCAAGGCTTGTCTGCGAGGACGGCAGGGAGTATATTCTCCAGAAAATAAACACAAGGGTTTTTCAAAACGTTGAAAACCTTATGGAAAACATCTACGCGGTAAGCCGCCATGTTATGGGGAAGGTCACCGACCCAAGAGCGGCTCTCACAATCGTAAATACAAAAACAGGGGGCGCTTTTCACAAAGACAATTCCGGCGGTTGCTGGCGCGTCTATGACTTTGTCACGGACAGCCTTTGCCTTGAGCAGGCCGAGATAGAGAATGATTTTTACGAGAGCGGCGTCGGGTTCGGCGGGTTTCAAAAAATGCTTTCGGATTTCCCCGCCGCCACGCTTCACGAGACCATAAAAAACTTCCACAACACCCCCGAGAGGTATGAAAACTTTAAAAAAGCCGTCGCCCTTGACCCTTTTGGGAGAGCCAAAGGAGTTCGGGAAGAGATTGCTTTCGCGCTGGAAAGGGAAGAATACGCCAAAACGCTTCAGGC
>Ga0265294_10000893_pt1 | contig 40262 bp, 36 predicted proteins | sample MunlanPumphouse3_FD_192504 | JGI IMG/M metagenome (GOLD analysis project Ga0265294, IMG submission 192504) | Groundwater microbial communities from a municipal landfill in Southern Ontario, Canada - Pumphouse #3 | ecosystem: Environmental > Aquatic > Deep subsurface > Groundwater | place... | reverse complement strand
TTCACCGGTTGCTTATATGTTTTTTTAGCAACCTGCCTGTTTAGCCGTGTAAAACCCAGTATTTCACTATCGGTGTAGAGAAACAAATCATCATCAAGACACCATCCACCATCAAGAATGCCTTTATAAAGAACAACCTGACCGGGTTTTATGTGAGATTGCAGACACTGTTCCCCTGAGCTATTAATCCCGCTTTCAGCCAGTATTTCCCCGATCCTTTCCGCCTGGTGGGATACAACTGCGACCCGCTTTTTTCCCTTAACCAGCTTTGTAATATCTAACCGTAAACGGCTATAGCTGCCGCCAAACTTTTCTACCGGACCAAATCCCGGCTTGATTACAGCCACCTCCTTTTCCAGTTCCCAGCTGTAGATATAAAGCACTGGATGGGGGTTAATTTGGTTTTCAATCTCCTCCCAGCCGAAATATAAAGAAGGCGTCCCTTCGGGAAGATATCCGCTTTCTATGTAACCTCTCCGGGCTTTTTCTTCCTCGGTGTTTATGTTGGAAAGAGCCCATTGAACAGAATCTGCATCTTCTAAAATAACCATACTGCCAGCCGGCAGGTAATTTAAAATGGTTTCGTTGAAAAACAGCGGGCTGTAAAATGAAGCATGCTCGATATGCTCCCCTTCGAGCATTTTTTCCATGTCACTGGAGATTAATGCTTTCTGTTCGTCCTGAAGACCATCGAGGTTGATTTTGTTTAACAGATCGCTGATTTCATATTTGCTTGAAAACAACGCGGCACTTATTTCGCTGCCAGGCCCTATACTGCATTCTTCGATTCTCTCTGTTGAGCGCTGTGTGAGGGGATCAAAATCCCTTATTTCATCTATTTCATCACCGAAAAAATCGATCCTTACTGGTTTTTCTCTTCCTACCGGGAAAACATCGAGGATGCCTCCCCGCCGGCTAATCTGCCCTGGTAGAGTAACCGTCCCTTCAACCTTATAACCGATTCCTGCCAAATTCTGCATTATTTCAAGAAGGTCAACCTGCTGCCCCTTTTTTATGTGCACCCAAGAGTCGGCAAATTTTCCGTGATCTACAGTCTTGAAGGCGAGAGTCCTGGCTGTAAATATGATTACCGGCGGCGCTGATGCTCTACCGTGTGAGATTATCTCCCCCAATGCTTCAACCCTCTCCTGTGCGTTAACCGTACTGCCAGCCAACCGCTGATAAGGAATGGTTTCATTTTCCGGTACAATTGTGCAAGCCTTCCTGTCCAGCCAGAAATTAACCTCTTCCTCTATGCGTAATGCCCTTTGCGGGTTTGCGCATACTACTGCTACGGGAGAGCTTGCAAGCGTCGATAGAGCGGCAATCACGCAAGGGCGTGCCGCTTCCATGATAACAGTCTGAATAGAGTGCCGTTTTTTTAGCAGGGTGGCAATTATACCGATTTCCTGGTTGTTTGCTATATTGATCTTCATCGTTTTACAGGCTCATACTCCAAATGCTCATAGGGTTAGTTATTATTAAGCCCGGGTCCGATTTATATTAACACTCCAAAAGTGCTTTAACCAATCAAGGCATGCTCTTAAGCGCCCGGCTGGCTAAAATGCAAGCTACGGGCTACGCTGTGAAACAATCTGGCGCAGTGTAATGAATAAAGCAAGCACTACCACCCCAAGGCTGACATATAAGGCTGGAGTTACACCAATCCACTGGCCAATCGCTCCGACAACCGGTGCGCCTCCGGCAACTCCAACAGTAAGTAAAGCATGAAACACGCCGGTCGCAAGTCCTCTTTCATGGCTTTGCGAGTTATCGATAACAAGAGAGGAGATAGATGGAAAAATAAACCCGAATGAAACACCGAAAACGGCCATAGTGATACCCAGCGAAAGCATGTTTTCCATACTGGGAAGCAAGGCCAAAGAAACCAGGCAAAGCAGCAAACCAAATGCGGCTGGTTTCAGCCGTCCTACTGAATCTGACATCCTTCCCACTGGCACCTGAACCAGGATAAACGTTAATGAAAACATGCCCAGCAAAATCCCTACATGCATTGCATCAAACCCCAGGTTAGCTATATGGAATGGAAGTAATGTTATAAGACCCCCAAAGCTGAAATACAGCGCAACGATGGAAATATATGCAACTCTGAGCCCCGGCCGTTTGAGAAGGTTTAATATCTTTGAAAAACTACTACTATCATTACTTTTATTTTCACAAGCGTTTTCTACTCTACGTGGCAATGCAAGAGCAAAAAGTGAAGCAAGGAACAAGAGAGTAGATGTTATGTAAAATAGGGCATCGTAACCCAGCCTGGTCGCGATCAGCCCGGAAACAGGGTATCCAATCATTGTGGCAGAAGCAATAGCTATTCCATATATACCCATTATTCGCCCGCGCCCTGATTTGAGCGAACACTCTGAAAGTGCAGACATTGTTGCCGGGCCTACCATTCCCCCCGCAACACCATGAAAAAACCTGACAGCCGCTAAATGGGCAGGAACTCGGCAAAGAGAGTAGAGAAACAAACAAACAGCATCGCCGAGCAAGCCAGCAAACAGTGGAAGCTTCTGCCCGATTTTGTCTATCAACTTCCCGAAAAGAATATTGGCCGGAGTATTGGCGATGGAATACAAGCCAACAATAAGCCCGGTAACACCAATAGTGGCTCCAAGCTCCTCTGCATACAGGGATATAATAGGAAGAAGCAGAACCGTATCGATAAAACCCAGGAACGTAACAACGCTCAGTATGACCAGCGTTTTGATATCAGATAGTTTGCTGTTATTCATTAGAGGTTTAAAATAATATCATACAAGAGGCTTATCAAGTAAATGTTTGGCCTTGAACCTGCCAGGTTGCTATAATTAGCAGGCATTTTATTAATAATCTTTCAAATGTCTAAAAATAATCTAAAAAAACAGCGTATTGTAATAAAGGTTGGCACCAGCCTGCTTACCAGTTCTTCGCCACGACTGGATGGGGCAGCTATATCCAGGCTTGTAGACCAGCTTGTGGACCTCCATAACGAAGGTTATGAGATTACGCTCGTAAGCTCGGGCGCCTGCGCAGCAGGGAAGGAAAAAACCGGCAAAGTAAGAGGTTTTGCCGGTGTGGCAGAACGTCAGATATATGCCTCCATAGGCCAGAGCAGGCTGATGAATGTTTATGAAAAGTTATTTGGGGCACACAAGATTACTATAGCCCAGGCGCTACTTACCAAACATGATCTTTCAGACCGGTCCGGTTATCTTAACGCCAGAAACACTCTCATGGCCTTGCAGGATCTAAGAATAATTTGCATAGTCAACGAAAATGATGTGGTAGCTATAGATGAAGTGCGTGAAGAAAAATTTGGAGAAAACGATATCCTTTCGGCGATGGTTGCCAACCTGATTGACGCAGATTTGCTGCTCATACTATCAGACGTAAACGGGCTATATAGCCATGATCCTTTAAAATACCCGGACAAGGCTGAACTTATTCCTGTTGTTGAAAAGATTGACACCCGTATAACCAAACTGGCGTCAGGAAGCCACAACAAAGCCGCTACCGGGGGGATGATAACTAAACTCGAAGCGGCACGGCTTGCAACCGAATCTGGAATCACTGTTATCATCGCCAACGGGCGCGAGCCGGATGTAATAAAGAGAATAGCAGGAGGGGAAAGTATTGGCACCAGGTTCCTTCCATCCACCCTTCATAAGGAAAGCCGCCAGCGCTGGCTGCTTTCCGGCCTTTGTATACGTGGAAGCCTTGTGATTGATGAAGGGGCTAAAAAAGCACTGATAGAAGGTAAGCGCAGCCTTCTTCCAGCCGGCATCGCCAAAGTTGAAGGAAAGTTCAAACGTGGTGACGCAGTCAACTTGAATGACTCAACCGGAAACCGGTTTGGCTGCGGCCTTACTAATTATACAAGCGATGAGCTTAAACTCATCAAGGGACTACATTCATCCAGAATCAATGAAACCCTGGGTTATGATTACGGCACCGAAGCCGTCCACCGCAACAACCTTACAATTTTATAATAAGGAGAAACAATGCCAACCGGACACCTTTACAACGCCAATGATGGAAATCTGATAGTAGAAGTAAACTACCGCCTTATAGTGGATAACCCCGAACGATGGTGGGGAGAACTTACTCTTTCTGATTTCAAGCGCATTAAAGACGGTGACAGCTACCTGATACTGCTCGAGGACGGCCGCAAAGGCAGATGCTTCTTAAGGAAAAAGGTGAACCGGGCTGTTCAAGGTCTAAGCCCGCTTTACTGTTATCAGTTTAACGGAAATGGAGACCTGCGGGAATAGCAGGAGGTTTAACGCTTGGCAATACATTATTCCGAAGGAACAGGCTTTCTTTATGATAAAGAAAGCGATTTAATGATTGCCAAAATCAAATATCATCTCACCGAAACCGATGCCTCCATATATACAAAAAAGCGCTGGTGGGGAGAAATAATCACTTCAAAAGCGATAATCGATTCTGGCTCTATTTTTGAGTTGGAATTCAGTGATGGGCGTCGCGGAGAATGCTTTGTTTATGAAAATACCGAGATGGCCGTCAAATCCAACCGGCGCTACTATCATTTTAATGGAAGAGGCAAGCTTGGAGAGCGCCGTTTTGGACTGTAACAGATCGATGGCTTTATCTGTTTATGCTTTGTTTAAACCCCGGCAAGGTGTTAATATAAGAAAGGTTGATCAAAAGCCTGCATGCAGCTTTGCGGCTTTACGGGCCCATATAATGGGAGGTAATTAATGTCTAACTACATGGAAGAAGCCAGTACCCGGGCAGAGCGTGCCCGTGCCGCCTCCAGGAGCCTGTCTTATGCTTCGACTGAAACTAAAAACCTGGCCCTCCGCTATGTTGCAGACAGTCTTGTAAGCGAGACTGATGCGATACTTAAAGCCAACCAGGTAGATTATCTTGCAGCCCGTCAAGCAGGAATGAACACTGCTATGCTGGACAGATTAATGCTTGATTCATCTCGGATCAATTCCATGGCAGAAGACGTACTCAAGGTAATGTATCTACCCGATCCTATCGGCGAAATGATTGAGATGCGTACCCTCCCAAATGGCCTGTTGGCGGGTAAAAGGCGTGTACCTCTGGGTGTGATTGCCAGCATTTACGAGAGTCGTCCCAATGTTACTATTGACCTTTCCAGCCTCTGCATTAAAAGCGGTAATGCCCTGGTGCTTCGTGGCGGCAAAGAAGCCTTTAACTCCAATAAAATTCTGGCTGAAATTGTCGCAAAAGCCTGCGAAAAGTCCGGCCTTCCGGATGGTACGGTTGAGTTTATCCACAGTACCGAGCGAGAGATGGTTACATATCTTCTAAAAATGAACCACCTTATTGATATGGTCATACCCCGTGGTGGATCCGGGCTCATAAATATGGTTAGAGAGAATTCTACTATACCGGTAGTTGCCGGTGGCGTAGGAGTTTGCCATGCATATGTTGACAGGGCTGCCAATATAGATGATGCAGTTAAAATTGTTGTAAATGCCAAAGTCCAGCGACCGACCGTGTGTAACGCCCTTGACACGGTTATTGTCCATCAGGATGCAGCAGCTGAATACCTGCCGAAACTTGCTACCGTCCTTTCCGATGCAGGGGTTGAAATGCGCGCTGATTCCCGGTCTCTGGCGATAATAAAAGATGCCGGTCACAAATGCCAGCAAGCCTCTAACGAAGATTGGGGCAAGGAATTCCTTTCACTGGTTATTGCAATCAAAACAGCAGAAAGCATAGACGAGGCTTTAAGGCACATCGCCTACTACGGCTCAGGCCATTCAGAAGCTATCATAAGTGAGGATTATTCCGCCGTGATGCGCTTCCTGGACGAGGTTGATGCATCCTGCGTGTTTGCCAATGCCAGCACCCGCTTCAATGATGGGGCTCAATTAGGCCTGGGTGCGGAACTTGGTATTTCTACCCAGAAAATGCATGCAAGAGGGCCCCTTGGGTTAAAAGAGATAACTTCTTACAAGTGGATAGTATTCGGCCACGGGCATATTCGGCCTTAACCCAGGTTCATACCCAGATCCCTGATTACATGCTGCTGTATTTGAAGAAGCTCATTGATACCTTTTTGAGCAAGATCAAGCATCTCATCCATCTGCTCCCGGCTGAAAGGCTTGGTTTCAGCGGTTCCCTGTATTTCCACAAGCTCTCCTGATGAAGTCATGACGATATTAAAATCCACCTCGGCACCGGAGTCTTCATCGTAATTTAAATCCAGCAGCAGCCGCCCTTTTGATATTCCAACACTGGTTGCAGCAACTGCCTCTTTCAGGAACATGTTATTGACCAACCCCATCCTGGACATATTATAGATAGCCTGGTAAAGAGCGATATATGCTCCGGTGATGGCAGCCGTTCGGGTACCGCCATCGGCCTGGATGACGTCACAATCTAGTGTTATAGTACGCTCTCCCAGTTGAGCCAGTTCGGTCACCGCTCTCAATGATCTTCCGATGAGGCGTTGAATCTCCTGGTTGCGACCAGATACTCTTCCAAAAAAACCATCCCGGGAAGTGCGAACCACCGTTGATCTTGGTAGCATGGAATATTCCGCAGTTACCCAGCCACTGCCGCTTCCCCGCAAAAACTGGGGGACCCTGTCCTCGACCGTCGCAGTGCAGGCTACCATAGTGTTGCCAACTTCGATTAAAACCGAACCTTCAGCAAATTTTTGAAACCCCGGGGTTATCTTTACCGGGCGAAGTTCATTCCAGTCTCTTCCATCAATACGTCTCATAAGATACCTTTCTTTTCTAGGATCGTAAAAAGTATAGCATCATCAGCCTGCGGTACGCACAGCTTTGTATGCTCCTATGCATAAATAAGCTGGTTTTCAAAAGGGATTTCATCTTCAATACCCCTCCAAGTTTTCTAAATATTCGACCAGCCAGGTAAGAGCGGCGTCTGCAAAATAGTCTTTATTGGTTTCTCTTGTACCGGAAAAAACGTATCTCCGGACATGTGAATCGTGTGCATTTACAATAGCAATATAAACCAGCCCTACTGGTTTTTCGTTACTGGCGCCCCCTGGCCCAGCTATTCCTGTATCTGCTACACAGATATCAGCTTTTAATACGCGCCTTCCCCCTTGTGCCATTTGTATGGCAACCTGGCTGCTAACAGCTCCGTAGTTTACCAGAGTTTCAACATTAACCCCCAGGAGCTTTAATTTTATTTCATTGGAATATGCGGTAATGGACCCCATGTAATAAGCTGAGGACCCACTGACATTGGTTATACGGTGGCTTATAAGCCCACCGGTGGCAGATTCTGCAACCGCCAGCGTAAGACCTTTTTCAACTAACAGCTCACCCAGTTTTTCCTCTGGAGTACTCATATTAAACTCACGTAAAATTATAGACTAACTTCCATAGTTTGTGTTAATATCGCCATACGTGGGCGTAATATTAATTTCAATCTGGAGGCTGCTATGGCAACCATATGTCTATTGTTTAGCCTGTTTGGTCTGGCAACTGCGGTTACAGGAGTTCTAACTGCCCTCAATATTTTTCCGGCGTTTCTGGGAACAGATATCGCGTCCAGCCCCGCGCTTTTAACCGCTGTATTCTGGTGGGCTGTTTCGGTGATTCTTTTACTGTCAGGAATTGCTTTTGGTGTTTATCAGTCCAGCGAAACCCGGGTTATAAGGTATGAAAGAGAACTCCCGCCTCAATCTTAAAATTACCCCAAATGCCAGAGCCAATGAGTTCATCGGGGTTCAGGATGGAATTGTGTGTTTTAAAATCAAAGCGCCGCCAACTGAAGGCAAGGCAAACCAGGAACTGGTTAACTATCTAAGCCGTTTATTGGGAATACCCAAATCCAGATTAGAGATTATTCGTGGTCATACATCCAGAAACAAGGCAGTTGAAATCATCGGGCTGAGTGCCGAGGAAATATCCTTAAGGCTGGGTATTTAGACAAAAAGTAGCTCCGGCAACAAAAACCGGAGCTACTTTTTCTTATTTATATTACTTAATTTCTCTGCTCAACGCTTCTGCCAAATTAACAAGCGTTCGCGCAGGCACTCCGGTACCGCCTTTTGACCAGTATTTTCGGTCTTTCCCTATCATGGCAGTTCCGGCAACATCCAGATGAACCCAGGGGGTGGAATCAACAAATTCGCTCAAGAACAGTGCAGCGGTGATCGCTCCACCATCCCTTCCGCCAACGTTTTTAATGTCGGCCACATCACTCTTGTACTGCTCCTTGTACTCATCATACATTGGCATTTGCCACATGTATTCACCTGCTTTTTCGCCGGCTTGCTTTACCATTTCAACCAGTTCCTGGTTATTGGTAAAAGCACCGGTAGCAACTTCGCCCAATGCAATCACACACGCCCCGGTAAGTGTGGCTACGTCCACGATACGTTTTGCCCCGATTTTACCAGCATATGTGAGTACGTCTGCCAGTGTCATGCGGCCTTCTGCATCGGTCGATATTACCTCAATAGTTTTACCAGACATAGCTTTAACCACGTCTCCTGGGCGCTGTGCAGTACCGCTTGGCAGGTTTTCTACCGCAGCCACCAATGCTACTACATTGATCTTAAGTTTAAGTTCTGATATCGCTTTTATGGCAGAGATAACCGAAGCGCCACCAGCCATATCCATTTTCATGGCTTCCATTTTTTCGCTGGGTTTTATTGAAATGCCACCGGAATCAAATGTAACCGCCTTGCCAACCAGCGCAAGGTCAATATCATCACCGGATGACCCCCTGTAGGTTAATTTTATAAACTTTGGGGGGTTATTTGAACCCTGGGCAACGGCCAGAACCGCCCTCATCCCAAGTTCTTCCATCTGTTCACGTTCAAAAACCTCGATCTCGAGATTATTTTCTTCACTTACCTTCTTCGCAATAAGCACCATGTCAGCCGGTTTCATATAGTTTGCCGGCTCATTTACCATTTCTCTTGCCAGATTGGCTGATTCTGTGATTATGCGACCTGTTTCAAGGCCTGCCGTGACTTCATCTTTTTCAATATCCCGGGCAACCAGGTTTACTGCTTCAATACCGTTACCATCATCATCTGAAGTAAAGTACTTTTTAAAACTCCATGACCCAAGGCCAGCCCCTTCAGTAATTAACTGTGCAACAAGCCCGGTATCCAGACCAGTAATTTCTTTATCTGGTACTGCAAAGGAAACATCTTTAACTCCTTTTTTTGCCAGCATTTTACACGCACTGGAAGCAGCCTGACGGATAAAGTCTTGCCGGAATTGCTGCTGCTTGCCTATTCCGCAAACAACCACTCTTCCCGGGGCAATTTTTGTGCCGGTATGAATAACGGTAACCTCTCCGATTTTACCTTTTATTTCACCGCTATCAACAAGCAACTTTATAGCTCCACCCAGCTGCTTGTCTATTGAATCAAGTAGCTGAGAGAGATTCTTGTTATCCTGAAAACAAAAAACTGCCAGAGCTCCGGTTTTAATGTCCATAGGGGGTTTGGTAATAACTTTGTATAACATTCTTTCTCCTTTGTGGTATTTTCAGCTGCCTTATATTCTAACACCACAGATGTGTGAGTCCAATCATAATTGGATCCTCACCTATGTTTGGTAAGAAAAATATTTATCCGCATTGTTGAGATGAATCGACATATTCACTGGCAAGCTTCATGGCACAAAAGTCACCACACATGGTACAAGCCGTTCCGCCGGTTTTTACTCTGCTTCGTACCTTTTCGAAATGAACCGGGTCCAGTGCACAGGCACGTTGAGCTTCCCAATCCAGGTTCTTGCGGGCACATGACATTTTCAGATCTCTCAGGCTGGCGCCTTTAACACCCTTAACCATATCAGCAGCATGGGCAGCTATACGTGAGGCAATCACACCATTTTTAACGTCTTCTACATCAGGAAGAGCAAGATGCTCAGAAGGAGTTACATAGCACAGAAAATCTGCTCCTGCTGCTGCGGCAATAGCCCCTCCGATTGCTCCAGTTATATGATCGTATCCAGCAGCTATGTCGGTCACCAGAGGCCCAAGCACATAAAAAGGGGCTTTATGACACAATTGCTTTTCCAATTTTATATTGGCTTCTATATGATCAAGCGGCAGATGCCCCGGCCCTTCTACCATTACCTGCACTCCGGCTTCTCTGGCACGTTTCACCAATTCCCCCAGAACCATAAGTTCAGCAACCTGAGCGCTATCAGTGGCATCAGCAGTGCAGCCCGGGCGCAAACCATCCCCTAATGAGAGGGTCACATCATACCTACGTGCTATTTGGAGCAACCGGTCATACTGTGCATACAATGGATTTTCCTGCTGGTTAAATTTAACCCAACCTGCCAGAAATGACCCGCCGCGGCTTACGATACCGGCTACTCGGGGGTTGGCTTCCAGCACCTGAAGCACATGACGAGTTACGCCGCAATGCACTGTGACAAAATCTACTCCGTCAGCAGCATGTTCCTCGATAGACTCAAAAATATCATCCGCGCTCATCTTTACAATAGCACCGCGCGTTTTGATGGCTTTTATAGCGGCCTGATAAACCGGAACCGTTCCAAGTGGAATTGTAGACCTTTGTATAATTTTGCGCCTTATGGCTGAAATATCGCCACCGGTGCTCAGATCCATGACTGCATCAGCACCCGCTTCCACGGCAGCATCAAGCTTTTCCAGCTCAGCCTCAACCGAGCTTATATCGGAAGAGGTGCCGATATTCGCATTTACTTTCGTTGAAAGGCCGTCTCCAACTCCTCTGGGTTCGAGGTTTTTGTGTGCAGGATTGGCCGGTATAACAATAGTACCGCAAGCAACCTTATCCCGGATATATTCGCCGTTCAACCCTTCCTGAAGGGCTACTTTAACCATTTCCGGGGTGACAATACCATTTCTAGCTTGTTCCAACTGTGTCATATTTCTCCTCTTAAATAACAAAACCAGGGGCTGAGAAGTAAAACCCAGTATCCCTGGCCTGATGCCGACTTCCCTACGCTTGCATTATCAAGATCAGGTACAAGGGTTGCCTTTTTCAAGGCTCTCAGCTTTGCTGCTCCCCTAGCCGTTAGTTTAAATATAGCACATAACCCCCTTAAACCAAAAATGAGACGGCCATGTATTTGCTATAATAAGGCTGAATAGAATTATGCAACAGTTAATCGAGGCAGCCAATCACTTTGGTATCCAACTTAACAGCGTCCAGCTTGAGCAATTCCGGTTGTACCGCGATGAGCTTATAACCTGGAACAGGTCATTAAACCTTACAGCAATAAACACTCCGGAAGACATCGAACTGAAGCACTTTGCCGATTCCCTTTCCGTTTTACCCGCACTTGGAAAAGAAGCATTTGAAGGCTCGCCTGAGGTTATAGACATCGGAACCGGTGCTGGTTTTCCCGGTATTCCATTAAAAATTGCCTTTCCTTGCATACGTCTCACTCTGCTTGATTCAACTCAAAAAAAATTGAGGTTTATTGAACACATCACCACAAGGCTCGGCCTTGAAAATGCTTCTGTTGTTACCGGAAGAGCAGAAGAAATAGCCCATGACCCCTCTCACCGCTCTTGCTACCAGCTGGTTCTGTCCCGAGCAGTGGCAAAACTGCCAGCTTTGGCAGAATTGTGCCTTCCGTATTGCTCGGTAAATGGTTTGCTTGCGACTTACAAAAAGGGGGATATAAGCCAGGAAGTAGCCTCTTGCCAAAACGCTGTAGAAATGCTCGGCGGCAAGATAAAAGGCTTATCTGAGGTAACGTTTCCCGGTCTTGCGGACGGACGGTTTATAGTAATCATGGAAAAAATTAATCCCACGCCTTTAAAATACCCGCGCCGACCTGGTATTCCATTAAAAAACCCCCTGTAAGTGCCTGTAACAAGCCTTAACACAAAACCTGTTCTTGAATGTCCCAGCCAGGATATATAGAATATTACCAACAGGAATGATAATTTTTTAAGGAAGTGATTTTTGAACAAGTTATCAACTGATGATCTCGCCGATCTGCTTGACATCCTTCCTCCCCATATACATAAACCACTTGTGGAACAAAAGGATATCAATACTTTGATCGAAGTTGTAATGGACCTGGGCAGACCTCCCAGTGCCCGTTTCCTCGAAGAAGAAGTCGACCTTTCTTCCCGTGAAGTTATACAGGAAGATATAGATTACGTAACCAACCGCATTGGTACTTTTGGAGATGATAACCGTGCCGGTATCGAGCGCACGCTCCATCGCATATCTGCCATACGCAACCGGGCAGGAAAAATTGTTGGCCTTACCTGCCGTGTTGGGCGCGCAGTATTTGGGACGATAAAAGTAATTGAAGATCTTGTACAGAGCGGTAAAAGCGTTTTACTGCTTGGCAGGCCGGGTGTAGGTAAAACTACTATGCTACGCGAAGTTGCCAGAGTTTTATCAGACTGTGCCGGAAAGCGGGTAGTTGTAGTTGATACTTCTAACGAAATTGCTGGGGATGGAGACATCCCCCATCCTGCCATCGGCAGGGCAAGAAGAATGCAGGTGGTGACTCCTACCATGCAGCACGCAGTGATGATAGAAGCAGTAGAAAACCACATGCCGGAAGTGATCGTTATTGATGAAATTGGTACTGAACTTGAAACGATTGCCGCCCGTACGATTGCTGAAAGAGGAGTCCAGCTGGTTGGCACTGCACATGGCAACACCCTTCAAAACCTCATGTTAAACCCCACACTTGCAGACCTTATAGGTGGTATACAGGCAGTTACCTTAAGCGACGAAGAAGCCAAACGCCGGGGCACCCAAAAAACTATACTGGAGCGCAAAGCCCCTCCAACCTTCAATATCATAGTAGAGATCCAGGACCGTAACCTGGTTGCTGTTCACAGTGATGTTACCGTAGCGGTTGACGGGCTTCTTCTGGGGCAGGAGATCCCGCATGAAATCCGCTCCCTCGATGAAGATGGTGAAGTTAAAATCGAGCGCATAACACCGGCAAAAACTTCCCGGAAAGGTTCCATAAAACCCTTACCGGAACCTGCCCAGATTCACGGAGTTGTGGATATGTACCTCTTTGGCGTAAACCGTGAAAGGCTGGAAGCAACCGCTCACGAACTTCATATACCGATAAACATCGTAAGCAATCTCAATCAAGCCGATATATTAGTTACATCCAAAAGCTACTATCAACGCAAGCCGCAGAAAATCCGGGACGCTGAAGCCGCCAATCTGCCTATATATGTTCTTCGCAAACATTCCAGCTCTCAGTTCAGGCAATTTCTGCTTACTCTCGATAAGAAGAACCGTCTTTCAGAATCAACGGAACTGCCGATCACTGAAGTTGCGATCCGCGAGGCCGAAGAAGCCGTATCCCGCCTTAAAAATGGCGAAGAAACTATAGAATTGAGCCCGCGAAGTGCATATATACGCCGCCTTCAGCACCTTATAGCGGAAAGAAATCAATATCCCAGCCACAGCGTGGGAAGCGAGCCGCTCCGAAGGGTACGCATAACCAGGGAGGCCAATCATTAATGAATAATTCGTCTTTATTTATCACATTCGAAGGGCTTGACGGCTGCGGCAAAAGCCTTCAGGCCAGCCGACTTTCAGAGTATTTACAAAAAGCGGGCAGGGAGACTATCCTTCTTCATGAGCCGGGCTCAACACCTCTCGGTGAGGAGATCAGCCGACTGGTAAAATGGCACGAAGCAGGGCACCTCAGCCCTATAACCGAACTTTTTTTATTTAATGCTTCACGCGCACAGTTGGTCCAGGACACGATCAAACCTGCTCTTGCCGGCAAGAAAAATGTTATCGTTGACCGGTTTACCGATTCAACCCTGGTGTATCAGGGTTATGGGCGTGGGCTGGACCTTGAAATGATACGCCAGGTTAATGAAATCGCCTTACAAGGTTGCCAGCCTGATGTTTCCATTTTACTCGACGTGCCGATAGAAATAGCTGCCACTCGCCGCAAAAAAACCAGCGATCGGTTTGAAGCAGAGGATATATCTTTTCATCGCAAGATAAGATCCGGATACCTTGAACTGGCAGAAAACGAACCTGAGCGCTGGCTTGTTATAGATGGAACCCTTGATAAAGGCTTAATAACAGAAATTGTCACCGAACAAGTCATATGGCTCCTCGAATCCAAAGAGGTTTAGAGTGGCTTGTTCTAAAGTCGCTGTAGCTCTCAGTGGAGGACTGGATTCTGCTGTAAGTGCTGCGTTGCTGCAAAAACAGGGGTATGAAATTTTTGGCGTAACCATGGATCTTTGCAAAGCCGGGTGTATATCGGTTGTTGAAGATGCTTGTAAAGTCGCCTCCCTCCTTCGCATACCACATCACGTAGTTGATTTCTCCGATGATTTTGAAGAGAGGGTTGTAACTCCGCTTTGTCATGGGTATGCCTCCGGGGAAACTCCAAATCCCTGCGTTTCCTGCAACCGTGATTTAAAGTTCGGTTTACTGCTTAACCATATTAAAAAACTTGGGGCTGATTATCTTGCTACCGGTCATTATGCCCGTATAATAAACGTTGAAACTGGACACGCTTTATGTAAAGCTATAGACCCCATCAAAGATCAAACCTACTTTTTATACACGCTTAAATCTTCTGTTCTGGCCAGCCTGCTCTTCCCGGTAGGCCGCTTTTTAAAATGCGAGGTAGCAAAAATGGCTGAGGATTTTGGTTTGCCGGTTAGCCCGGACCGGGAAAGCCACGATATATGCTTTATGGCTGGAAACAATTACCGCACGTTTTTAAAGAAGCGAATATCAACTTCCACCGGAAAGATATATGATATTAAAGGCCGGGAAGTCGGTGAGCACTCTGGCATATCCAACTACACAATTGGGCAGCGGCAGGGTATAAATCTTGGCCAATCAGAACGTCTTTATGTAATCTCAATTGACCCACAAACCAACAGCCTGGTTGTTGGCCCGGAAAGCTGCCTTTTTACCAACACCCTGAACGCCGGTGACCTGACCTGGATCTCTGGCTTCCCGCCGGACGATAACTTACAGCTAAAAGCAAAAATCAGGTACCAGGCTCCGGAAAGCACTGTGAAGCTCTTACCAGGCGTAGGTTGTATACAGGTGATCTTTGATACCCCGGTAAAAGCTCCTGCACCCGGGCAGAGTATAGTTTTTTTCAATGGAGACAGGGTTCTTGGCGGTGGTATAATCCGTTCCTGATAAAACATGTTGAAAACAATACCCAGTTTTAGCTATGAATACTTATTTGAGGAGCAGGGTTATACCCTGATAGCAGGCGTTGATGAGGTCGGCCGTGCTCCACTAGCCGGGCCAGTTGCTGCCGGTGCAGTTATTCTGGATATTTCTGCTCATGACGGCTGGCTTGAAGAAGTGCGTGATTCAAAACTACTCAGCGCCAGAACTCGCCAAAAGCTGGAAAGCGTTATCCAGCGTGAAGCGATCGCCTGGGGGGTTGGCATGGTCTCAAACGCTGACATCGATGATTTCGGAATTTCCCGTGCTACACGGCTTGCCATGAAAAAAGCTATCAGCCAGCTCGTGATAGAACCTCAGGCTATACTGATCGATTACATAAGACTGCCTGAAGTGAATCTGCCACAAATGGGTATCACCCATGGCGACAGCCTGTCTTTTTCGATAGCGTGTGCCTCTATAATAGCCAAAGTTGCCCGCGACCGGCTTATGGAGGAGATGGATGAACGTTACCCCGGTTACGGTTTCAGCCGTAATAAAGGCTACCCCACACGGGAACACCTTTGCTCGCTTGAAAATATTGGCCCTTGCCCTATCCACCGGCTATCATTCCATCCTTTAAAACCACAACTTGGTATCAATGATGACTTCTAAGCAAACTGGTGACATAGCCGAAAAAATAGCCGCACACTATCTTTCAAAAAAAGGTTATCGCATACTCCAAACCAATTACCGCAACTCTATCGGAGAGATTGATATAGTAGCCAGGCATGGGCATACTCTGGTGTTTGTAGAGGTAAGAAGCAAAACCGGAACGTCATTTGGATTACCGCTTGAATCTATCAACCGTGCCAAATCAACCAGGCTTATAAAAGTTGCTGAGGGTTATCTTAACGAGTATCCTGCCTCCCCGGAAGACTGGCGTATTGATGTAATCGGCATTGTATTTGAACAACCACGGCAGGTAGAATCCATAACACACATCCCGGGAGCTGTCGAACGTCCTGACGGTTTTTAATCCAAACGTCGTTTTATGATAAAATAGTTGGCTTAATCGATATGGACGAATTTAAACAATCAGAATTGCCCGGCGGAACGCTCAGGATGCTTGATGCCAGCTTGAATCGTGCCGCTGAAGGGCTAAGGGTTCTCGAAGATGTATCCCGTATGGTTTTAAACGATACTTCGCTGACACATGCTTTAAAAAAAATGCGCCATGATCTTGATAAATCCCCCGTATTAGCCAGAGAAAAACTTCTTTTCTGGCGTGATTCACAAAATGATATCGGCCAGTCGGTTTCGGTTGAAAATACTCTCTGCCACAAGGATATAACTTCGCTGGTAGCTGCTAACGCCCAACGGGCCCAGCAGGCGCTCAGAACAATAGAAGAACTGGCCCGACTTGGCAATTCTGGCATTCAAAGTAAAACTATCGAATGCATGCGCTTTAATCTCTACACTCTGGAAAAAGAAATCACCTCTCGCCTGGTGCGAGCTGATAAGAGAAAACTTATCAAGGGGCTTTATGTGATACTCGATTCAAGCCTGCTTGGAGGAAGAAGCCATCTGGAGATGGCTAGTATGGTTCTTGAAGCCGGAGTAAAAATAATCCAGCTGAGAGAAAAAAATATGCCTTCAGGCAAAATGCTTGATCTTGCCTGCTCGCTAAACGAGATGTGCATCTCCCACCAGGCGATATTAATTATCAATGATTATCTCGATATAGCTCTGGCGAGCAATGCCAGCGGGATCCATCTTGGCCAGAAGGACATCCCCCTCCCGGTTGCACGTAAGCATCTACCCTTCGGTACCTTAATCGGCATATCAGTTGATTCACCGGAGCAGGCAGTAAAAGCCGAGCAGGATGGCGCCGACTACGTTGCACCCCAGGCAGTGTTTGAAACCAGCAGCAAGAACTGCCGTGCGATAGGTCTGGAAGCCCTAATTGCTATCCGCCAGGCAGTTACAATTCCCGTGGTTGCCATCGGTGGCATAAACATAGATAATATAGACCGTGTTATTAAAGCTGGCGTAGATGCTGCTGCGGTTATATCTTCGGTTACATTTTCCCCACAACCTGTTAAAACAGCCAGGGAAATGAACCGGAGATTTTACATGGCAGACTAATTGCTAATTATTAACCCGGGGAAATATCAAAAACCATCCCGGGTTATTAAAATATATTTTTAAGGAGGAAATAATTTGGAGCTGATTATTGCATTATCAGCGGGTTTGTTAGGGGTCGTGGTAGCCGTTTTTATGGCTAACTTTGTTCTAAAGCAGCCTCAGGGTACCAAGGCAGTCCGCGAAATTTCTGCCGCTATTAAAGAAGGCGCTCTTGCTTTCCTTGGCAGGGAATACCGTATTCTGGCAATCTTCGTGGTTGCAGTTACAATTATACTTGGTTTTGTGCCCCTGCTTGGATGGTGGGTTGCCCTCAGTTTTATTTTCGGGGCAATCTGTTCGGGTCTTGCCGGTTTTATCGGAATGAGCATCGCCATCCGTTCCAACTCACGTACCGCAGCGGCGGTACAGCACGGTTTAAACCACGGCCTTAAGGTTTCCTTCCGCGCAGGCGCGGTTATGGGTATGAGCGTTGTTGGCATCGGTATGCTTGGCCTTACAGCGCTTTATTTTGTCTTCAATGGCAATGCCGATTTTACCCAGATCATTCCAGGTTTTGGTTTTGGCGCTTCTTCAGTGGCAATATTTGCCCGTGTTGGCGGTGGTATTTACACCAAGGCAGCTGATACCGGTGCCGATATTGTAGGTAAAGTTGAAGAAAATATTCCTGAAGATGATCCGCGCAACGCAGCAGTTATTGCTGACTTCGTTGGTGATAATGTAGGTGATGTTGCCGGAATGGGAGCTGATCTTTTTGAATCCTACGTTAGCTCTATCATCGCCACCTCCGCCCTGGCAACTGTTGCGGTGATGTCTCCCGCCCTTGAACAGGCACTGGTTCCCAGCCAGGAAGCTGGCTGGTTCCTTCCTCTGCTGGTTGCAGCCGGTGGCATTCTGGCATCCGTGGTTGGCATCTTTGTCATACGCGTGGGCGAAAAACTTGAAATGACTGCTCTATTAAACGCTCTGCGCAGAGGCACTATTGTCAGTTCTGTTCTAGCGGCCGGCTTTTCCTATCTGGCAGTCTGGCTGCTCGGAGCAGATATCAGACTGTTCTGGGCTATCATCATCGGCCTTATCGCCGGTGTTCTTATTGGTGAAAGCACTAACTTCTTTACTTCCTACGTTTACAAACCTACCCTTAAAGTCGCCGAAGCTTCCCAGACCGGTGCCGGCACAAACATTATTGCCGGTTTCGGTAATGGACTCCTCAGCGTAATGCCACCAGTGATCTTCATCGCTATTGCTGTGATTGCAGCATATAAACTGGGTGACGTTTACGGTGTTGCAATCGCCGGTGTAGGCATGCTTTCAACGCTTGGCATTCAGGACGCTACCGACGCCTATGGCCCGATTGCTGATAATGCAGGCGGTATCGTTGAGATGAGCGGTCTCCCTCATGAGATCCGCGAACGCACCGACGCGCTGGATTCACTGGGTAATACAACCGCTGCTACCGGCAAGGGTTTTGCCATCGGCGCTGCCGGACTTACTTCTCTTGCACTTCTGTTTGCATACGCAGAAACTGTTGGCATTACCGCTGAGGGCATCAATCTGCTCCAGCCGGAAGTTTTGGTTGGGATGTTCCTTGGGGCACTTCTACCGGCAATATTTTGCGCCCTCACAATGGATGCAGTTGGCAAAACCAGCTTTTCCATTGTTAATGAAGTTCGCCGCCAATTTAAGGAGATACCCGGCTTAATGGATGGAACTGGTAAACCTGAATACGCTAAATGCGTTGATATCTGCACCAAGGATTCCATCAATAAAATGGTATTGCCAGGCCTGATCACCATCGTTTCTCCGATATTGGTAGGCTTCCTGCTGGGGCCGGTTGCCCTTGGGGGTTTCCTTGGAGGAGCCGTCTCTACTGGTCTTATCCTGGCGATCACTTTTTCCAATGCTGGCGGCTCCTGGGATAACGCCAAAAAATGGATCGAGACTGGCGCCTATGGAGGCAAGGGATCAGTTGCTCATAAAGCTGCCGTTGTCGGAGACACCGTGGGCGACCCCATGAAAGATACCTCAGGCCCGGCATTGAACATCATGATCAAGCTTATAAGTATTATCTCTGTGGTTCTGGCTCCTGTAATTGCCAGCTTCGGCGGACTCTTCTAAACCCAGTCACCGAGATACATATTACCCCGGCTTTCGGCCCTTATAGTTGTAGAGGGGCCATGGCCGGGGTATACTTTTATATCCTCGTCCAGCTTTATTATTTTTCGCAGACTTTCGGCCATTTGTGATTCATCACCGCCTGGCAAATCACACCTGCCGATACCACCTGCAAAAAGAAGGTCGCCGGTAAAGATGTACCCATCCCCAACCAGACACACCGACCCCCGGGAATGACCAGGGGTATGCAAAACTTCAAGACATATGTCCCCGGTTACAATCTTTTGCCCGTCCAAAAGTTCTTCGTCCGGCTCGAACCTTGAATCGTTTTTTATACCAAGCATCATATTAAGAATACGACTATTGGCAATTTCTGTATCCAGAGGGTTCATCATCACCGTAGCTCCCGTGGCTTCTTTTAAAGCATTTGCCCCGGCGATGTGATCGGGATGCCCGTGGGTAAGAATAATTTTTTTAACATTTATTTCCATCTCCCGTATCTTTTGGAGTATACGCTCAACTTCATCGCCCGGATCAATCACAACTCCACTGGAGCTATTCTCGCAACCAAGCAGGTAACAATTGGCGCCGAATGATCCAACAACCAATTTTTCCAACAGCATTTATCCCTCTCCTCTGGTTTACTGGGCTTGATTCTAACACCGCTTTCTACCTTGCTTCAAATACAAAATGCTTTTGACACCATCAGTATAAAGCTGGTATCTTTACTGGGACTGTTTTTATTATGAATACCACTACTGTTATTATTATTCTCATTGGCGGAGCCGTTGTTGTTTTCGGGGGGTTTTTTGCTACAGTAGCCCTGCTTCAATTTTTTTTAAATAAAAGCCGCACTGCTCGTGATCCCCAACTGCCCCAAAGCACACAGCCGGAGCCAGGTACAGTGAATCAAAGAGCCGAAACGGCCCCCGAGCCGGTTTTTCGTGCCTGGTTTGGATTTAAACAGATCTTACCTGTGCTTATTATCACCGGATTCTCCCTTGTATCTACCCTTGTTTTTATGCCCCTCCTTTCTGCCGAACCGGCTTTCCGTTTCAATAGTGCCGGGGAACCTGCCAGTTTTGCTGGTGCTTCCCTGATAATTGTTGCTTCTATCCTGGTACAGTTGTTATTTGTTGGAACAGCATGGTTCATCGGGAAAGGTATAAAAAACTTCATCAATCGGCTGGATATGCCGCAATCATCTGGCCTTCAGGCTCAAAAAGTTATCTCGGTAGCCGCTAACATGATAGCTCTTCCTCAATTGATCGCGGCTTATATTTCCTTTGATATTTTTATCTACGACGTATACAACCGCCATCTGATACCGGTATGGATATTTGCCATAATCACCATGGTTATCGGTGGCATTTTCTTATGTGTGCGGTTCTATAATATAATGCGCAGCAAAAGCCAATAATTTACCAGGAGCAGAGTTAAACACGTGGAAAACAATAATAATAAAATAACTATGGAGAAAATCGTTTCCCTGGCCCGCAGACGCGGGTTTATTTTTCCCTCCAGCGAGATTTACGGAGGCCTTTCCAGCTGTTGGGATTACGGACCACTGGGCGTAGAAATTAAACGTAACGTTAAAAATGCCTGGTGGCAGGCGATGATACACAATCGGGACGACATGGTAGGCCTCGATACCAGCATTATCATGCATCCAAAAGTTTGGGAAGCAAGCGGCCATGTAAGCGGCTTTAGCGATCCAATGGTTGATTGCATGGACTGCAAACAACGCTTCAGGGCAGACCATCTGACCACTGAAAACTGCCCCAATTGCGGCGGCAAGCTCACTCAGCCCCGCCAGTTTAACCTTATGTTTAAGACTTTTATCGGCCCGGTTGAAGACCAGGCCTCCATCGCTTACCTGAGACCTGAAACCGCACAGGGTATATTCGTCAACTTTGCCAATGTTTTAAATACAACCCGCAAAAAACTGCCTTTTGGTATCGGCCAGATCGGTAAATCTTTTCGCAACGAAATCACCACTGGCAACTTTATATTCCGTTCGCGCGAATTTGAACAGATGGAGATCGAGTTTTTTGTAAAACCCGGTGAAGATGAAACCTGGTTTAAATACTGGCTTGAGGAAAGGCTCAACTGGTTTTCCAGCATAGGTATAAAAAAAGAAAATCTCAAGCTTAGACAGCACCGCAAGGACGAGCTGGCTCATTATGCCAAAGATTGTTACGACATTGAATACCTGTTTCCGATGGGCTGGAGCGAACTTGAAGGCATAGCCAACCGAGCTGATTTTGACCTGAAACAACACGCTCACCACAGCGGCAACGATCTTACTTTCTTTGACGAACAAGCCAAAGAACACATTGTTCCTTTTGTTATTGAACCATCAAGCGGGGTTGACCGCACTGTGCTGGCTGTTCTGTGCGACGCTTACTGCGAAGAGCCCGACAAGGATGAAATCCGCACCGTGCTTAAACTTCATCCCTCGATTGCCCCTTATAAAGTTGCAGTATTGCCTCTTTCCCGCAAGGAACCGGTTGTGAATGTTGCCCATGAGGTTCACTCCGTACTTCGCAAGAGTTTCCCTACTGCTTATGATGATGCTCAGAGCATCGGCAGGCGTTATCGCCGGCAGGATGAAATCGGTACCCCATACTGTGTAACTATTGATTTTGATACCCTGGAAGATAACTCGGTTACCGTACGAGACAGGGACTCAATGCGACAGCTCAGGATGCCAATAGACGTGCTTTGCCAGTCCATTGCAGCCAAACTCAGCGGCGAGTTGTTTGAAGTCCTCCCACCCGGAGGTAAACACTGGCTGGGGTTTTAAGCCATGGCGGATAAAACCTTAAAACTTGTCCATTTTGCCGATCTGCACCTGGGTGTCGAAACCTACGGGCGTCTGGACCCGGAAACCGGGTTTTCCTCCCGCATGGTTGATATTCTGAGTGCGCTTGACAGTCTGGTGGATTATGCCATCAACCATGGCATCCACCTGGTCCTGTTTTGCGGTGATGCTTACAAAGACCGCTCACCCAATCCTACCCAGCAGCGCGAGCTTGCCAGGCGTATCAAAAGGCTTTCAGAAAATAACATCGCTACATTTATGTTAACCGGTAACCACGATCTTCCCAACGCTTTAAACCGCGCCACTGCAACTGAGATATTTGACACCCTTGAAGTTGATAACGTCCATGTTGTTTCCAAGCCCGGGCTTGAACAGATAAACACTTCTGCCGGACCTTTACAGATCCTCTCTTTACCATGGCTGCGCCGCTCCAACCTCATGAAGATGGAGGATGTCAAAAACCTGGATATGGCATCCCTCTTTCAAAAAATGGAGGAGGTTCTTACAAAAGTAATAATCCAGAACCACGCCAGGCTAAACCCTTCAATCCCGGCAGTGCTTGCTTCCCATGTGTGGGTAGAAGGGGCAAGAACCGGTTCTGAAAAAGGTTCTACTATTGGCCGTGAACCCCACCTGATGCTTTCAAATCTTGTTCAACCTGGAATTGATTATGTTGCACTTGGGCACATCCATCGCCGCCAGATATTAAGTGAAAATCCTCCAGTGGTTTATCCGGGTTCACTGGTTAAGCTGGATTTCAGTGACAGTGATGATGAAAAGGGCTTTTTTGTGGTAGAAATCACTACCCGGGATGACGGAACCCGCTCCACCAGCTATAGGTTTGAGCCATTACCGGGCCGCCGTTTTTTAACTATAAGCTCTGAGGTAAAGGATACCGACTCCGATCCTACCCAAACAATCCTTGATACTATTAACCGGTTTTCGAGTGAGTTGGATAATGCTATAGTGCGCCTGGAAATTACCATTCCTCAAGAAGCAGAAGGCCTTTTAAGAGATTCTGAAATACGCGCCGCCCTCAAGACGGCTCATTACACTACAATTGCCAAAAAAGTAACCCGCCATGTACGCTCGCGCCTGGGCAGCGGTATATCCGCCGAGGCCATTACCCCCTTTGACGCCCTGCAGGCATGGCTGGACATTTCTCCTTTCAGCCCTGAAAAAAAGGGGAAGTTGCTCCAGTATGGCACCAGCCTGATCGAAGAGGTAACCGGCCAAATAAAGCAATAAAGAGGTTTTGAATGCATCTACCAGGTACCAATCCAAAATTTGATAACCGTTACGATGCTGGTAAACAACTCAGCGAAAAATTAACCGAGTTTAAAAATCAACCGGTGGTGGTTATGGCCATACCCAATGGCGGCATACCGATTGCCCATCATGTAGCACTGGAACTTAACGCAACAATGGATCTGATAATATCGCGCAAGATCCCGATCCCACTTGCACCAGAAGGCGGGTTTGGAGCAGTAACTGACGACGGGACTGTTATACTCAACCCGGATGTTTTGAAACGCATCAATCTGAACGAAGCCCAAATCAACTATCAGGTGAGCCGTGTGCGCAATGACATTCAGCAGCGAAGCATAATATACCGCTCTTCGAGGCCGGTCTCTGTGCTCTCGTCCAAAATTGCAGTACTGGTAGATGACGGACTGGCTTCAGGTTACACCATGATGGCAGCTATAGAATCGGTGCGACGCAAGAAACCCAAGATGGTAGTTGTAGCAGTGCCGGTGGCTTCGGCCATGGCAGTAAAACAGGTGGAAAAAGTTGCAGATAGAGTTATAACTGTAGTTACAGATTACGCCCCCAGGTTTTACGTTTCAGACTATTACCGTTACTGGAACGTTTTGAGCGACCGCGAAGGCCTGGAATGCTACCAGGAATGGCACCGTCGCAGGTATCAGACCAGCATCGATACCGACCGCCGCGATCGCCCTCTACCGCCTTCTTGCTACTAGGCGATAACTTCAAACTTATTTACGTCTATAACGCCCTTGTCGGTTATCCGTATCTCAGGAATCACTGGCAGGGCCATGAAGGAAAGAACGGTAAACGGAGATTCTACATTCACCCCCATGACCTTGAGAAGAATCTCAAGGTCATGCAATTGCCCGGCGGCTGCTTCCCCGGTGTCCAGCGAAAGAAGCCCGGCAATCGGCAACTCCATTCTACCGATAGCTTCTCCATTGAGAACCATGACCAGTCCACCCTGCATCAGCTCCACCTCTTTTATTGCAGCAGCCAGATCCTGGTCGTTGGTACCAATGGCGATAATATTATGTGAATCGTGTGCAACGGAAGAAGCTACCGCTCCCTTTTTTAGACCAAACCCTTTAATTAGGCCGATTCCTATATTTCCGCTGGCTTTGTGCCTTTCTACCACCGCTATTTTTAAAATATCCCGGCTGGTATCGGCAACCACCGAATCATTTTCTATTTTAGGCTTTTCCATGGTTTTTTTGGTAACGATCTGCCCGGGAACAATATTTATGACCGGTACCTCATCCCCGGTTAGTTTCAACGCCAGATCTTCTACTTCGAAATCTTTTATATGGATAGTGTCAACCGGCTGAGATATACGGGGAACTTGTGGAGTAAAATTGGGCATCTTGTTTACTCCTACCAGATAACCCCGGTAAAAGACTTCTTCGGTATCCATAGTTTTTAGATCTGATACGGTTATCATGTTGGCAAAATACCCTGGTGCTATAGCCCCGACCTTTTTTGCACCAAGATACTGCGCCGGGTTAATAGTAGCCATCTGAATGGCACGTACGGGGTCAATACCCAGGGAAACTGCTCGATATACCGCCCAGTCCATATCCCCTTCGGTGTTAAGATCAACCGCATTACGATCATCTGTAACCAGCATACAGCGGTGGTAATTTTTGTCATTTACCAGTGGAAGTAAAGCCTCCAGGTTCTTTTCGCTGGAACCCTCACGCATCATGATATACATACCTTTGGCCAGCTTTTCCCTGGCCTCATCAGCAGATATACATTCATGGTCAGAATAAATACCAGAGGAAATATAGGCAGAAAGATCCCTCCCGCCGAGGCCGGGAGCATGGCCATCTATCAAGAAATCCTGAAACATCTTCAGCTTGTTTAAAATGGCAGGGTCTTTTTTAAGAACGCCAGGATAATTCATCATTTCCCCAAGGCCAATAACGCCTGGCTTTTTCATTATTTCTTCAAGTGCACTCACATCTATGGAAGCCCCGCTGGTCTCCAGTGTTGTTGTCGGCACACAGCTCGGTGCCATCAGGTAAAAATCCAGAGGTAGTTTATTGCACATCTCAATAACATAATTAAAGGCTTCTATTCCGAGCACATTGCTGAGTTCATGCAGATCAGTCACCAAACCAAGTGTCCCTCTTGTCACAACCGTTGTTACGTATTCAGCAACGTCAAGCATCGAGCTCTCGATGTGTACATGAGCATTGATGTAACCGGGTAAAACATACTTGCCCCTCACATCAGCAACGTCCTTACCCTCTGTATAATCACCAACTCCGGCTATATATTCTCCAGCAATAGCGATATTACCCTCTTCTATTTCGCCATTAAATACATTTACAACTTTGGCATTCAATATCAGCAGATCTGCCGGGTACTCCCCTTTTGCCACACTGATAAGCTTTGCAAGGTTTCTTTCTGCCATTATTCTTCTCCTAAAATAATAATGTTATTCAAATTACGGTAGTGTTCATCACAATCCAGCCCATACCCCACCAAAAAACCATCCGGCGCAGTAAAACCGGAATAATCTATTGTAACTTCTGTTTCCCTGCGGCTTTTTTTATCAAGTAGAGAGCAAAGCCTGACGCTTTTTGCGCCCTTGCTTTTAAGATAGCCAATGGCATATGTAGTAGAAAGCCCGGAATCAATGATATCTTCTACCAGTAACACATCTCGACCCATAATTTCGATCCGGGGCTCGAAGTAAAGAGTTACGGTGCCTGAACTTACCCGGTCGCTTCCATAACTGGATAAGCCTATGAAATCTATTTCTGCATCAATATCCAACTTTCTTACCAGATCGGCGAGAAATATAAAGCTTCCTTTTAAAACACCAATCAGCACAAGCTTTTTGTTTTTATAATCATTACAGATGGCATCTGCCATACTGTCTATGGCTTTTTCTATTTCAATAGCTGAAACAAAAACGCTGGATTTTTTACGGTTACATGTACTCATACACTTAGCCATTATAATTGTTAAAGCGCTCAGGTGTCTATCCAGAGCCATACTCTGAGCGCTTTATATGACAGGCTTCAAAGGTTAGTTAAAAAAGCAAGCTTCCTATCTGGAAAATAAGAGTAGATACGATCCATGCCACCGCTATTGTATAAACAGCTGTAAAAGCAGCCCACTTCCAGGTGCCACTTTCGGCACGGATTACAGATATGGTTGCTACACAGGGGATGTAGAGCAGGCAAAACACCATAAAGGCATAGGCATTTAATGGCCCCCAACCAAGTTGAGCGACCAGAGCGTCCCCGAGCAAACCACTCCCAGTGAGCAAAACAGCTCCCAGGGTTGCCACCACAACCTCTTTGGCTACAAAACCGGTAATAAGGCTTACAGCTATTGCCCAGTGCCCAATACCGGCTGGCCCCAAAAGCGGAGCTATCCAGCTACCCACTATTCCAAGTACGCTATCCTGGCTGGCATATTCAATACCCCAGGGAAGGCTGCCAAGCACCCATATGATGATGACAGCTCCAAGTATAACCGTGGCAGCACGGCTTAAAAAATGCTTGCCCCTTTCCCAGGTATGTATAAAAATACTTTTAAAGGTTGGCAACCTGTAAGGGGGAAGCTCCATTACAAAATGGGCTGATTCGCCTTTTTGAATGGTTTTTCTAAAGATAAAGGCAAAGAGTACAGCAATAACAATGCCGATCAGATACATGGAAAACAGCACAAGCCCCTGATGTGCCGAGAAAAACGCCCCGGCAAAAAGAACATAGATGGGCAACCTTGCCCCACAAGACATAAAGGGAGTGATGAGCATGGTTGTTATGCGATCGCGCGGGTTATCAATCGTACGGCAGGCCATAACCGCCGGAATCGTGCACCCAAAGCCTAACATCATCGGTATAAAGCTGCGTCCATGTAGACCAAGCTTATGCATGGCTTTATCCATTATGAATGCTGCCCTTGCCATGTAGCCGGTATCTTCAAGTATGGCAATCGCTATAAACATTAAAAAGATGGGGGGTATAAACACCATTACCGCACCAAGTCCACCAATGATTCCATCACTGATAAGAGAAGCAAGCCACCCAGGAGAGATACCGGATGCCATTTCTCCCAGCCATTCAAATACCTGTTCGATTCCACCCATAAGCGGCTCGGAGGCTGTAAAAACAAACTGGAAAAGCAGAAACATTAATGCTATAAAAATCGGTATCCCCGCCCAACGGTTAACCAGGACACGGTCCAGTTTATCCGTAAATGATGCCGCTTCGTGATAAGGCCGGGAATATGTATCTTTAATAAGCCCTGAGATGAACCCATACCGCGCATCGGCTATCAGGGTTTCCGCTTCATCTCCATATATACCTTCCAAGCGAAGAGTTGATTCTGCCAGTGCTTTTAAAACAGGCGCACCCTCTCCTTCCGATTCTTGAAAACGGCCGACGATTTCGCTATCCCGCTCCAGCAGTTTCACAGCTATCCAGCGAGCAGGGTATTTTTTACCTAAAACACTATTTTCAATTGCCGGAAGCAGATGTTTTATTTCTGACTCCACATCCCGGCCGTAGTTGATTTTAAGTGTAGGACATGCTACCCCATGGTCGTCCAGGGCGCATATTATTTTTTTAAGCTCAGTTGTCCCTTCGTTGCGGCTGGCGGACATAGGGACAACTTTCACATTCAGTTCTTTTTCCAATGCCTTGATATCGATTTTGTGTTTGCGCGCATTTACGACATCCATCATGTTAAGCACCATGACAACCGGTGCGCCCATTTCCAAAAGCTGTAGCGTAAGGTACAAGTGCCTTTCCAGGCTGGAGCCATCCACGATGTTTACGACGATATCCGGGTTACCGTCGAGAATAAAATTCCGCGCAACTACTTCATCGGGAGAATATGCGGTCAGTGAATAGACACCGGGCAAATCTACGATTTTTGCCGATTGTTCTCCATGACGGCAAATGCCCTCTTTCTTTTCTACCGTAACCCCCGGCCAGTTTCCTACGTATTGGTGGGAACCAGTTAGATTATTAAATAAAGTGGTTTTACCAGAATTCGGATTGCCAAGCAATGCAATAACTGAACAGTTGTTGTTATTTGAAGTGTCTTGCATGGTTGTTCAAGGTTCCTTTCTTCAAACTGTTTCTATAAGGATAAGGTTTGCTTCGTTTTTCCTGATACTAAGATTGAACCCCTTGATTTTAATTTCCATGGGATCACCAAGTGGAGCAATTCCAAGCACTTCAACCTCGGTGCCTCGTACCATGCCCATATCCATAAGCTTGAGACGAAATTTCCCCTTAAGGCCGATTTTTGCAACCTTGCCCTTTTCTCCAGGTTGCAATTCGTTTAATGGTTTAACTGGCATTAATCGCTCTCCGAAATTGTTAGGTTAAGCTAACAATTATACTCCTTTTGGACTGTTTGTCAAATTGTTACATGTCTGAATTATTTTGATATTTTTTTTCTTCTTGATAGCTAAAAAAGTATTGACAACCCTATATATAGTGGCTTATATTAATACTACAACAACCTATAGATAAGGAGAACCGAATGCCGAACCTAAAAACCATTAACATTGAGAAGATCGCCAAGCGCGATGGACGCGTGGTGCCATTTGACGTTTCCAAAATCTATATAGCCGTTACAAAAGCTCTTGGAGCGGTAGGTGATAACGATCTTTCAAAGGCAGAAAGGGTAACCAACGATGTTATCGGCATTCTGGATATAACCTGTCGGCAAGGCCGCGTGCCAGATGTTGAAGAGGTGCAAGACCTGGTAGAAAAAATGCTTATTCAGAATGGCTATGCAGATGCTGCCAAAGCATACATCCTCTATCGTGAACAGCATGCAAGAATCAGGGACGGCAAAAAACTGCTGGCAGGGGCAGTATCAATGGTGGATGAATATTTGCGTGAAAGTGATTGGCGGGTAAAGGAAAACTCCAATATGACCTATTCTCTCCAAGGTTTAAATGTATACCTTTCCTCTGATGTGCTGGCTTATTACTGGCTTACTCGGGTTTATAATGAAAAAATTCGTGAAGCCCACCTCGCTGGTGACTTTCACCTGCACGATCTTGGTGTTCTAGGCCCGTACTGTTGCGGCTGGGACCTGAAAGACCTGGTTATCCGCGGATTCGCTGGTGTGGCCGGCAAAATTGAAAGCCGCCCTGCCAAGCATCTTAGAAGCGCTCTTGGCCAGATCGTTAACTTCTTCTTCACTCTTCAAGGAGAGGCAGCAGGCGCGCAGGCCTTTTCCAACTTCGATACACTGATGGCACCATTTGTTAAAAATGATAACCTTGCCTATAAAGACGTGCGCCAGGCCATCCAGGAATTTGTTTTTAATCTCAATGTCCCAACCAGAGTCGGTTTTCAAACTCCTTTCACCAACCTTTCTTTTGACCTGGCTCCACCGAATTATCTCAAAAGCGAAGCTGCCATAGTTGGCGGCCAGCCACAGGATTATACATACGGCGACTGCCAGGAACAAATAGACATGATAAACCGCGCCTTCTGTGAAGTTATGAACGAAGGCGATTCCAAAGGACGTATTTTTTCCTTCCCTATTCCCACCTACAACATCTCCTCCGGGTTCGACCCCGATAACCCCAACCTCGATGCACTCTGGCAGATGACAGCAAAATACGGCATACCCTATTTTGCCAACTTTCTTAATTCCGACCTCAAGCCGGAAGATGCCCGTTCGATGTGCTGCCGCCTGCGGTTGGACTTGAGGGAAATCCGGCGCCGTGGCGGAGGTTTATTCGGCTCTGATCCATTAACCGGAAGTCTGGGTGTGGTTACCATCAATATGCCGCGCATCGGTTATCTTTCCAAAACCCGCGAGGATTTCTTTTCCCGTTTGCGTGCTCATATGGAAACTGCCCGAGATTCCCTGGAGGTCAAGCGTAAGGCACTCGACAATCTTGCAGAACAGGGCCTCTTCCCGTATTCCATCTGTTACCTGCAATCCATTAAGGACCGTTTGGGAAGTTACTGGGCAAACCACTTCTCCACCATCGGCCTTATCGGAATGAACGAGGCAGTACTCAACTTTATGGGAGAGGACATCACCACACCGGCCGGAGCCGCTTTTGCAAAAGAGGTTTTAAACTATATGAAAACCCTGCTTGCCGAGTTTCAAGAGGCTACCGGCAACCTCTACAATCTGGAATCTACACCTGGTGAAGGCGCTACCTACCGCCTGGCCAAGCTGGACAGAGAGCGTTTCAGCCGCATAATTACTGCCGGTGAGCGTGAACCATATTACACAAACTCATCCCAGCTCCCGGTTGATGCTGAAATAGACCTGGTTGAAGCTATGAAGCACCAGGACGAGCTGCAGACCATCTACACCGGAGGCACCGTTTTTCACTGCTTCATGGGGGAACGTATTCATGACCCGGAAATGGCAAAGCAGATGGTTATGAAAACTGCTAAAAACTTCCATTTGCCATATTTTACCCTTACTCCAACTTTTTCCATCTGCCCCAGCCACGGCTATATAAACGGGGAAAACCCCAAATGCCCAACCTGCGGCCACGAAACTGAAGTTTATTCCAGAGTGGTCGGTTATTTCCGGCCGGTGCGGCAGTGGAACAAGGGAAAACAGGAAGAATTCTCTGAAAGGCACCTCTTCAGCGAAAACATGCTGGAGAGTGTTGCTTCATAGGCTGCTAATGATATGCGGGTTTAAAAGCCTTTCTTTGATAGATTATCCGGGGCAGATTGCCCCGGTAGTCTTTGTTGGGGGATGCAACTTTCGTTGCCCATTCTGCCATAATGCAGACCTGGTATTACACCCCTCTCCAACTAAAGAGTTTTCAGAGGAAAATGTCCTGATGCGCATTGAAAGCGCTAAAAGTCTGGCCGACGGCGTTGTTATAACTGGAGGCGAACCTACACTCTGGGGAGGGCTGGAAAGTTTTATACGTAGGATCCGCAAGCTGGGTCTCAAAGTAAAACTGGATACTAATGGTAGCCTGCCCCCGGTGCTGGAACATCTTATCGAAGAAGGCCTACTGGATTACATTGCAATGGATATTAAAACTTCAATTGCACGCTATAGTGAAGCTGCTGGTGTAAGCGTTGATGTTTCAGCAATACTAAAAAGCGTTTCTATAATTAAAAATGCACATGTACCGCATGAATTCCGTACCACCTGTGTACCTGGGTTAGTGGAGGAGGATGATATCCACGCTATCTGTCAGATGCTTGGTCAAAACGAAAAACTCACCCTCCAGTATTTCCAGCCGGACCACACCATCGATCAATCGTATTCTCAAGTCAAGCCTTATCCTCCTGAAGTAATGGAGCGCCTTCTCTCAATAATAACCATTCACGGATTGGCCGGAAAAGTTATTTGATGCAGGCTTTTATTTAGTATCGCTTCAATTACGCACCAGTCCGTGCTAAAATAGAGCAAATTCTCCCAACCGACTGGAGGTTTGGATGGAATGTCCAAAATGCGGTGAGTATATAGACCGCTCAATGTTTACCTCAGACGTAACCTACTGCCCCTATTGCGGGCAGGACCTTGAATACACCCCACCCCCGGTAAACCTTGCCTATTGCCCTTACTGCGGGCAGGAACTCATTCCGGGCGCCATGTTTTGTCCCAAGTGCGGCAAGAAGCTGGCGGTAAAAAATAAAAAAAGAGAGCGTTCGGTACCATCTGCAAGCACTTACCAGACTTATGAAGATGAACCTTCAAGTCCCTCCTGGTTCAAGCGAACATCAAGCAACATTACCCGTTTTCTGACCTATATGTTCAGCTCAGAACGTAAGATGCGCCGCCTTTATGGCCAGTGGGCAGAATATGCTGATCTTTCCCCGGAAGAAATCCAGGCGCTGGAAACCCAGACAGAAATGAGCGATGAATGGAAGCGCAAAGAGAGTATACTCAAAATTGCCATTGTGGTGGGGTTAAGCTTGATTGTAATAATTGTGATAGTCGCCCTGCTGGTACTTTACGTTTTTTAGGACCCATGATCAAAAGCCGACTCATCTTTATGAGAAGTGTGAAATATCTATAATATATTTTTACGAAAAGCTATAAACATGTATTTTATCCGTTTTCAAATTCTGATATAATCAGCCAAATCAAACATTGCGTTTAATGGCAATACTGGCCAGAACGCTCGTTTTAATCAATTCTGGACGCTGGCAGGATGATTTGAAAAAACCAGGCGCCAATAATACATCTTCCTTTATACATAATATTTTGGGGATACTTCCCCGGATTTCCATCAGTTTTCGTTTTCTTGGTTTGCTCGTTTTTTCTGTACTGCTTTCCAGTATTGTAATAAGTTTTGTAATCATTAACATCAGCCGGGATTCTATCCGTAAAGAAGTTTTTACCCATAATCTTTCTCATGCTGAGCTGACAGCAGAATATGCATCCAACTATGTGCTTTCTGTACAGCACCATCTGGAGGCCTTTGCAAGCAGGCCTGACGTACTATCAGAAATAAGCAGAGGCACAACAGAAAACCTGCAGGGTTTTCTCAACTATATCGTTAACGCCATCCAGCCAGTTGAAGCAGCAGGCACCTATGATACGTCAGGGATTCAACTTCTGGCCAGTACACCGGGGGCGCCAACTGTAGGGCAATCTTTTGCTGACCGTGAATGGTTTCAGGAATGCATGGCCTCCGGCCAGCCTTATCTAAGCCCCCCGGTCGCTTCACGACTGACTGGCAATGTAGTTATGCCATATGCAATACCGGTATCCGAAGAAGATGGGGAAGTACTGGCAGTTATCACCGGTGGCATTAATCTGGGCAGATTATCTGATACAATCATAAAAATAAGCTATGGTTACGATGCACGCATATCACTGCTGGACACCCGCCATGGAGGAGTGATACTCACCCACTCCGATCCAGAGAGAGTGATGATGGCTCCAACCGGCAAAAACGAGGCAGTTAACCGATTACTTTCCGGGGAAAGTGGGTCAATGGAAGTAACTGACAGCTCTGGGAGTAAAGTTCTTGCAGGATATGCCCAGGTACCTGGTCTTCCATGGGGCGTAGTGGTATTGACTCCCGCAAAAAATGCTTTTGCTTCTATCGAGCGGCTTACTGTTAATGCTCTGCTGTCTGCTGGAGCGATAGCTATTTTCACTGTGCTGTTGGGGTTTATATCCACCAGTAGCGTTACACGGCCGCTAAATCGCTTGGTAAAGGGTACCCGTATTATCGGATCCGGTAATCTTGATTATCCGATAGCCACCAAATCAAAAGATGAGGTGGGTGATGTTTCGCGCGAAATTGCTTATATGGCACAGAATCTCAAGCAAATCCTTGTATCCCGCGATACTTTGCTTGAGGAAATCAAGAATCGCGAGCAAACGGAAATTGCCTTAAAAACCAGCCTGGAGCGTTTTCATCAGGTTGCTGAAAACGCCAATGAGTTTATCTGGGAAGTAGATGCCAGCGGGCTGTATACCTATGCCAGCCCGGCAGTAGAAAATATCACCGGTTACAAACCGGAAGAGATCATCGGTCGCTTTCACTATTACGATTTTTTTACCGCTGAAACTTATGAAAATACAAAAAAAGATGCTGAGTCTATTTTCTCCTCCAGAGACAGGTTTACAAGTTATACCAACAGCGTGCTCCACAAAGATGGCAGAGAAGTGATCGTTGAAACCAGCGGGCAGCCTGTGCTTGATAAAAAAGGCAGACTTTTGGGTTATCGAGGACTAGATCTTGATGTTACTGAACGTATAAACAATTTTAACGAGCTTGTAAACAGCCAGCAGTTTCTTTCCAGCCTGTATGATGCGCTGGAAGATGTTATTTTTACAGTTGATATTCCAGAAAGAACTATAGTTTATGTAAATAATACAGTAGAAAAGGTTTTCGGATATACAGTTGAAGAATGTATCGGAAAATCTACTCAATTCTTGTATGCAGCTGAAGATGAATACAAAAAATTCGGCAACCGTCTTGAGCAGGCTATCCAGAATAAAGAAAGTCTGATTGTACAGGTTTCTAAGTTAAAAAACAGCCAAAATGAAATTATCATGGGGGAGATATCAACCACTTTTCTGTTAAAAGATGGTAAACCCTACCGTGTAATCAGTGTAGTGCGTGATATTACCGAGAAGCTCAAAATTGAAAAGGAAAAGGAAACCCTCCGCCGCAAGGCTGAAATTTCCTCCCGCCTTGCAACAGTAGGAGAAATGGCAGCCGGCATCGCCCATGAAATAAACAACCCCCTGACAAGTGTTATCGGCTTTGCTGACCTTTTACTGGAAGAAGATCTCCCGGCAGAAACCAGAGAGCAGCTAAAGATTATTGCCGAAGGTTCAAACCGGGTCAAGGGTATAATCAAACGTCTTTTGACCTTTGCCCGCCAGGTTACCCCTCAAAAGGTCATGCTTGATATTCACGATCTTTTAGATGGTACCCTGGAACTTCGCACCTACGTATTAAATACATCCAATATAAAAGTGGTTAAAAAATATGCCCGGAAAATCCCGAGGGTTTATGCAGATGCCAGCCAGCTTCAGCAGATTTTTATGAACTTTATCGTTAATGCCGAACAGGCCATGAAAAAATTTCGTAACCGGGGGGAATTGACAATAACAACAGGGTGCGATGAAGAGTTTGTCTACATCTCTTTTAAAGACAATGGACCCGGCATGAGTGAAGAAGTAATATCAAGAATATACGATCCGTTTTTCACTACCAAGGACCCAGGGGAAGGAACAGGTTTGGGGATTCCTTTAGCAAATGCAATTGTGCTTGACCATGGTGGTTCCATTAATATTGAAAGCGAACCAGGCAAAGGCTCCAGGTTTACCGTTCGACTGCCACTGCCGAAAATGAGCGAGCAATCCCAGGCAAGCCAAAAAACTACCAGCATTCAGCCTTATCTAACAGATAAACCAGGCCTCAAAGTTTTAGTTGTGGATGATGAGCCTTCTATCAGGGTACTTTTGTCTAAATCCTTGGGAAAAGCCGGACATATCGTAACAGAAGCTCTCTCAGCCACTTCCGGGCTCAAGCTAACCCTGGACAACTCATATGATGTTATTCTTGTGGATATCCGCATGCCGGAAATGAGTGGTATCGAGTTCTTTCACCAGGCTACCGCCAAGCGCCCCGAACTGGCAAACAAGATAATATACATAACCGGCGATACTTCAGATGCCAACACTCGCAATTTTCTTCAGGAAAATGCACTGCCTTATCTTACCAAGCCATTCGATACCAAAACCCTTTTGAAAGTTATCCAAAACAAGGTAGAGTAAAAAACGCGGGTCAGTCTTTAAAGGCAAAAAACCTCTGACTATCATACCCCCAAACACCATACTCTTTATGTTAAACATAGAAACACAACAAGCTTTTTAGCTTGTATTATTTGTTCTTTGCCGCACAGAAACGGGAGGTTTTGTTTATCAACCAAAATTGCTCAATAATATCACTAATCTGGTATATAATAGAGGAAATTGATGCTCTTAATTTCTTAAAGGGAGTGTGTTGTTATGCCAAAATGGCTCGTTTTTCTTATAACTGTTGCATTGATTGTTTCTACCAGTCTCAATGCATTTTTAATATTCCACGAACAAGGCATGGTCAACGAAATTGAACTGAAATACTTAAGCCTGTTTAACCGTTTTTCTTCCGTCGAGGCAAACATTGGAAGCCTGGGAGACGAATTTTCATCTCTGAGCGCAGATCACTCTGTTGTTAATGATGACATGCTGACGCTAAGTTCAAGAGCAGGTGAACTATCCTATGCTCTTGATTCCCAGCAGAACGCAATCACCGGGATCATCGATGATATTGCAGACATCCGACAAAGTTCCACCGAAAACTATTCTGATATTGAAACTTTTTCTTTAGATTTAGATCTTATGGAAGTAAATATCTCCCAGCTGCAAACGCAGTTAGATGAGATTGAGGAGGATATCGGTGTTTTACAGGCCCACCATGAAGCCTTAAGAAAAGCCGTGGAAGCAGTGGAGGATTCTGTTGTTTTGATCCAGACTTATATACCAAACACGGGTTACGTGAGCGGTTCTGGTTTTGTGGTGAATGAAAGAGGTTATATAGTAACCAATTACCACGTAATTGAAGGCGGGAGCGCAATCACGGTATTTTTCACCAGCGGCACCAGTTACATCGCCAGCGTGATTCGTACTGATTCTGCACGGGATATTGCAGTGATAAAGGTATCCTCCTCGGAAGCAAACTTTCCGGTTGTAAGCCTGGGCTCCTCCGCAGAATCCCAGATAGGAGAGGAAATACTGGCGGTAGGGTATCCTTACATTGCTGAATGGCCGGTATTTACCAGCGGAATTATATCTGGAAAGGCGCGGCTTTTTGGCTATAACTGGCTTCAGCTGGATGCCGCTGTAAACCATGGAAACAGTGGCGGGCCACTGGTAAACCTTAAAGGTGAAGTGATTGGAATAAATACTTTGGGTTGGGTAGATTACAACATAGAAGGTTTTAGCATGGCCATCCCGGTCGATGAAGTACAAGATTTCATCCTTAGTGCCTTTTAGCCCTGGTTAATATCCTGTCTTCCAACTACAATTTACATTGATAGGGGTGGGCTGATTTCGGCCCACCCCTATCAATCATATGTTATCCCAGGCGTAACTCTGAATTTTTAACCGGCTTATTATCTTCCACCTTCCCACCATTCATAAATTGTTGAATCTTCCGGGTCCCATGCGTAGAGCATATCTCCAACAAGAGCGGAATTTAAAACAAAGATATAACCATCGGAAACATAAATAAAAGCTGACACATAATAGCCATCATTTGCACCTGCTTCCTGCACCCTTAAGGCGTGCGAAAACCATGATTCAAGGCTGGATGCTATCGGCTGAACGTGTGCTTTTACCCATACCGAGAGGGTATCATAGTCCGGAAAATCTTCAAGCGGGTATTTGGCGTTGATTTCATCAAGATCTGTGTTCAAACTAACGATTTCCGAATTGGCGTTTTCGAGCTGGTTTTCCAGATTGTATATCTGGTTGTTTAAGCTAGATATTTCGCTGCTTAAACCTTCTATTTCCTGACGAGCGTTTGCCAGATCACCGTCCAGGCTATTAATCTGAGCATTGGCAGTTGATAGCTCATTTGTTTTGATACTCAATGCCTCTTTGGTAGTGGAAAGTTCGCTGGCAGTGGAATCATACTTACCCTGGAGATCATCAAGATCGTCATTGGCGCTTATAATTGCATTATCCGCATCTGCCAGATCATTTTCCAAACTTGTGATTTCCTGCTCGAGTGCGGTTTTATCCAGCATTAACAGTTCTGCATGATGATTGGAATCTTCAAGCTGCATGAATAGAGGAACCCCCGCCGCTAGTGCTCCTGCTATTGCTCCTGTAACCGCAATACTTATAATTTTTATCAATTTCTCCCTCCTAGAAAATTATTCTAAAGCTTCTGACACCAGCTGCACTTCTATTAATGTGTTCTTCTTAAAATACTAATGATTTTATTATTTCCGATATTTTACATCACACCCGTGACAATATTACGTTCCTTTAGAACATCTATATTCTTGTTAGAGTATTTTTTTAATAATTCTTGATAATCTATGTATATTATCCCTGGCAAAACACGATCTGCCTTGTATATTGGCAATCCTGAAGGCTAAAATAAATCCAATTATTAGCCCTCCACTTAAAATATCAGAAAGATCCAAAGGAGACATCTAATGAAAATCAAAGGCATCCGGGTTGTAATAACAGGAGCTTCTTCCGGAATCGGGCTTGAGCTTGCCAGGCTTTTTCTGGATCGTGGCGCGCGGGTTCTGGGCGCATCCCTGCCTGATAGGCAAATCGCCATCGAGGACAATAACTACCACCATGTCGAACTGGACATTTCCACTCGGGAAGGGGTTGACAGGCTTTTTGAAGAAGCTCTTAATCAATTTGGGAAAATTGACTGCTTCGTTGCCAATGCTGGAATGGCGCATTATGAAAAACTTATTCGTGCTGACTGGGACCACCTTAACCCTATAATAGACACCAATATTAAAAGTGTGATGTATTCTGCTATCAAAATGAAGGAGCTTTACCCTACCGAACCTTTTCATTTTATGGTAACTTCCAGCGTGATGGGCTATTGGCCACTCCCAGGATACGCTATTTACAGTGCCACCAAAGCGGCAACAAGCACCTTTTTGGATGGCTTAAGACTGGAATGGGAAAGGGATCAGCGGTTGCATGTTGTCTACCCGGTTGCCACCAAAACCCGCTTCTTCGATGTTGCAGGCCAGCCCCATGATTCCTGGATGATGCAAACATCAAAGCACGTAGCTAAAAAGATGCTCAAAGGTCTTGAAAAGGATAAAAAGAAAATATACCCTTCTCCGATATTTGAGATGTGCTACCGAGTAGCGCCTTGGGCAATTTCATTCTACCGCAAGCGCGAGGCCAATCTGCTTAAACGTTATTACAGTTAATAACTCTGTTGAGATTGCTGTTTAGCAAGACAGTCGCTCGAGCGCAACCGAAGGGTCTTACGCAAGTTGTAACCGCCCACTCAAAAAAATGTCATTCTGGAACGGAGTGAAGAATCTTATAAGATTAGAGCCCGCCATCTCGTAAACACCCCCATGCTACAACGGGCACTATTACGTGTAAGATCCTTCTTCGCACTTACGTGCTCATCGAGGATGACACCGAATACTAAACTACCTAATCAACGATGACACAGCAGATGAAAAGCCCTGTCAACCTCAAACACCTGTTAACAAATGTCATTCTGAGCTTCAGCGAAGAATCTTAAAAGAACCGGGCGCGTTAATCTGTAAACACTGCGTATGTTGCGGCGGGCACAATCCGTAAATAATCACTCTCCGGGCTGGCGTTCTCTTACGTGTTGCCACCAACAAAATAGCAGCCTCTGATAATTTGACCTGCATGCATTTGCAGAATATAATACTGCAAATGCAGTAATATAAACTGCTATGGAGACTTAAGCATGCTGGAAACACTTTTTGGCTCAAAGTTAAGAGTAAAAGCCTTGGGTTGGCTGTTCACTCATCCTGATGAACGCTTTTTTGTACGCCAACTCACCAAAATATTGAATGAAGATTCCACCAACCTCAGCCGGGAACTAACACGCTTGGAAAAAACCGGAATTCTTGTTTCAACAAAAGAGGGCAGGCAAAAATATTACCAGCCAAACCGTAAAAGCCCTGTTTATGACGAGATCCACAGACTTATCATCAAAACAACAGGCGTTAGAGACGTGCTGGCATCAGCATTGGCGCCTTCAATGGAAAACGTTGAGGCTGCTTTTATATTTGGCTCCTTTGCCAGTGGCAACGAAAAAAGCACCAGCGATATCGACCTCGTGATAATCGGTGACATCCAATTTGGAGAAGCAGTTTCACTTCTTTCAGATGCAGAGAAAAAACTTGGTCGGGAAATTAACCCGGTTGTCTATACATCCGTGGAATTCCAGAAAAAAAACAGCGAAGGGCATCATTTCATAAAAACAGTTTTTGACAGAGAAAAAATTTTTATAGCAGGTGATGATATTGAGCTTGAAAGAATTGCTGGAAGATGACAGATTAAAACAGCATAAAACCAGCCGGGAAGAAATAGACAATTTAGTAGCCGTATATGAACGTGATTTGGCAGATTCCCAAATTGAACATATGAGTATTGATAGAAGATTTGCCACCGCATATAGTGCTGCGCTTATGATGGCACGAGCCGCACTGGCTGCGAGCGGCTACCGTGCTTCTGGTGAAGGTGCTCATTACACAACCATCCATTCCCTTGCTTATACCATTGGGCTCGATGCCAATACAATAAATAAATTCAACAAATTTCGCAAGAAACGCAATATCAGTGATT
>Ga0265294_10000889_pt1 | contig 40368 bp, 31 predicted proteins | sample MunlanPumphouse3_FD_192504 | JGI IMG/M metagenome (GOLD analysis project Ga0265294, IMG submission 192504) | Groundwater microbial communities from a municipal landfill in Southern Ontario, Canada - Pumphouse #3 | ecosystem: Environmental > Aquatic > Deep subsurface > Groundwater | place... | reverse complement strand
CCATGAGCCGTCACCAAAATTATAAATATTAAGTAAAGCTCCATATTCAAAACCCCTGTCCTGGTCATAAGCTACAATCGGAAGAGGTCCGAAAGATAATCCTTTTTTAATGATATCATCTTTTGCGATATTCTCATCATCCTGTGGTGGCGCGATTACGTTTACTTCAGGCTCTGGTTTTTTCCCACCAAAATAATTGGTTGTGTCTATTACTTGTGCATTGGCACAGATAGTCACAAATGAAGTAGCCAGAAGCAAAAAGAGTTTTTTAATCATATTATACTTTTTTAAATATTTCCTCTATTTCAACAAGTTGTGCCTTTAATTTTTTATTAAATAACCATCTCCAATCCGATGCTCCAATACGGAGTAATTCCATATAATCATATACAAACAGATGTAATGGAATTAATAATAGTATAAATCCTAGTGCATAATACCAATGCAAGTTACAAAATAGTACAATACTCCAAACAATATATATTAATCCCCACAATAACAAAGACAAAACATATCTGAAAGAATTAGAAAACGCTTTATCAGGAATTTTCTTTACCGCATAAGCTGAAGCACCAAAAAGAGGAAAAAAAGCAATAATTCCCGTGATAAAAAGAGGGAATCCTAAAATAGCGAATAAAGTGTGCCAAAGAGCAGAAATAAAAGGTTTTTTCCTTACTATAGAGTATATGCTCACTTTAGCTTTTTTGCGTTCAATGATAAAATTATTCACTTTTTCAAACAACTCTTTTGCCATATCTTGATGTTCTTTGCAGAATGTCTCTATTCTGGAGATAACTTCTTTATTTACCTTGTATCTTTTTTCAATATTACAATTATTATTTTTTCCACTTTCTAACTTTGCTAACTCCCAAGTTGCATCATAATATTCGTCATCTTTAATATAAACAATTTTTTCTGCAATTGAAAGGGCAAGTTTTTTTCTAATATATTCAATTATTTCATGTTCATTTTTCTGAGAATTCTGCAAAATATATTCTGTGACATTTATTGGCTCTCCTATCTGTACTAAAAGGGTGGTATGATATCGGAAATAATCTCCGTATTCCAATCCTATTGGAAGAATATATACTGGTTTTTCATGTCCCATTTTTTCATTTGCCGCATAAGCCATTCTTCCAATTCCTTTTCCAATAGAAAGTAAACTATGTTTTGGTCTGTGCGAACCCTCTGAAGAGATGCATATTTTGGTCTCATTGTTGAGTACATCGACAGATTTTTTTATTGTTATATCGTTTTTTGCTACACTTCTAAGTCCGTCGCGTATTCTGTTTATAGGAATCATCTTTAGCCATGTAAGGATATTTGCAATTCTACTTTTTCCAAAAATGTCGGCTCGGGCAACAAATACCTTAGGTTCGGAATTTATAGAAAGAACGGCAAGAGGATCCATCAAAGCATCACAATGGTTGGGGGCCAGTATTACAGCACCTTTTTTTGGCCAATTTTCCTTACCTATATATTTGATTTTTCGATAGGCCAACTTATAGCTGAAATTAACAAAATGGAGTAAAAAGTTATAAGCCGGATTATTATCATATATTTTCTTTATTTCTCCCATAATTATACTTTTTTAGAAAAATTAAATATGGTTGAGATAGTTAATCCGGAAATTACATGCCAAATCCCCCACCACGCGGTGATAAACAACATTCCTCCATTCATCAAGTCAGGTGAAAATATTTTTGGATTGAATAACAAAACCAATCCAAGTCCGGAATTTTGAATACCCGTCTCTATTGTTAGCGTTCTTCGGTCGGCACGTGATAATTTGAATAAAGAGGCCACGCTGAATCCAATAGATAAAGCTAGTGTATTATGTATTAATACTATAAAGAATACAAACCAAATGTATTTCAAGAATATGGTTAGATTGTTGCTGAATGACAGTATAACCATGGCTATAAAGAAAAGGATTGAAATATATTGTAATGGTTTCTTCAACTTTTCAGATATTTTGGGAAGAAAATGAGTTGTAAGAACTCCTAAAAATAAAGGAATTCCCAATAGAATAAATACAGTACTAAATATATCCCACATATCAATATGTAACACTTGCAATGCTCCTTCAGCATGCTTATTAAGATACTTTACATATAATCCACCCCAAAAAGCAAAATTAAAGGGAGTAGTAAAAGTTGCAAGAGATGTACTGATTGCAGTTAAAGTTACAGATAATTCTGAATTGCCTTTTGAAAGATGAGTCATGAAGTTTGATATATTTCCCCCGGGGCAAGCCGCAACCAATATCATTCCCATTGCTATCATTGGTGTTATGTTCCTGTTTAATATAACAACTAAAAAAAAAGTAAAAGCTGGAAGTAATATTAATTGACAAATAAGCCCTAAAATGACAGATTTTGGTTTTTTTAATACTTCTTTGAACATTGCAGGTTTTATACCGAGTGCAACACCATACATAACAAAAGCAAGAACTAGGTTAATAATATCCATTCCGCTCTTAGAGAAATTGATTTTAATTGGATCTAGGTTTAGTAGTTGTTCATACATGGACTAATTTTTAAGTGAAAAATATAATGCAAGATAATAAAAAAAAAACGCTGCCGTTATAAATTATGTTTGGTAATGAATGGTGATAATTTGCTAATTATAACTAAATTTGCACAATAAGGAGTCGTTTTTTAATTAAAAAAATACATTGATGCCATATACAATAATGTTCTATAATCTCGAAAATCTATATGATACGATAGACGATCCGAAAACAAATGATGATGAATTTACACCGAGTGGAGCAAAAAGGTGGGATTTATCAAAATATCACAAAAAGCTTGAAAATCTTAGTGAAGTTTTTGCGGCAGTGTCTTGTTCTTATGGTGGATTTCCAGTAGTGGTAGGGATGTCTGAAGTGGAAAATAATACTGTATTAAGAGATTTGGCGGCACAGAAGAGAATGTCCGGAGCACATTATAAATATATACACTATGAGTCTAAAGATTCGAGAGGAGTGGATGTTGGCATGTATTATTGTTCTGATAAATTTAAATTAATAGGTAGTGAACCTGTTAAATTGGTACTAAGAAGTGGAAGGGAATACATAGGTAGAGATATTTTAGCGGCATGGGGTTTGTTGGATGGAGAAATGTTTGCATTTTATGTATGTCATTTTCTTTCCCGCAGAGCAGGGGTAAATGCTTCTGCCGGATTTAGAAGAGCGGGCGCTGAGACTGCACGTGATCATGCAAAAATGCTTAATGAGCAGTATCCCGGAATAAAAGTGATAATTATGGGTGATATGAATGATTCTCCTTCTGATGATTCTCTAGCGGTGTTGCTTAAGGCGAGAAAACACATTGATTCTGTTGTTGAAGGGGAGTATTTTAATCCTTTTTGGGCATTGATGGATGAGGGGCATGGAACCAGTTTGCACCATAACAGATGGAATTTATATGATAACATTATTGTAAATAATAATATAATAAATCCACCTAATGGAGGTTTGAGATTGATAAATATTGATGGTAGACATTACGGGGAAATATTCAAAAAGAATTTTATGATTCAGGGAGGTAAACCAAAAAGAAGTTATCGTGGAAACATATTTCAAAATGGATACAGTGACCATTTACCTGTATTAATAAGATTAAATAATAGATAATTATGAGCGAAATAAGAGATATAAACCTTTGGGAAAGTGGAAAACGAAAAATTGAATGGGTTAAGCAGAACATGTATTTGCTTCGAGCTATAGAACAGGAATTCATCATAGAGAAACCTTTTGCAGGATTGAAAATAGCACTTTCTGTTCATCTGGAGGCTAAAACAGCTTATTTATGTAAGGTGTTAGCTTCCGGTGGTGCGCAAATGTATGTTACCGGAAGTAATGTTCTTTCTACTCAGGATGATGTTGCTGCTGCACTTGTAAAAGATGGTTTAAATGTATATGCATGGCATGAAGCAACTCCAAAGGAGTATGAACATCATTTGAGTTGTGTGATAGATATTTCTCCTAATATTATAATTGATGATGGAGGAGATTTGGTTCATCTTATTCACACAAAATATCCGGAACTTATTGAAAATGTAATTGGAGGATGTGAAGAAACTACAACAGGGATTCATCGTCTTGTAGCAATGGCACAAAGAGATGAATTAAAGTTTCCAATGATGATGGTAAACAATGCCAATTGCAAATATTTGTTTGATAACAGATATGGTACCGGTCAATCTGTTTGGGACGGAATTAACCGTACTACTAACCTTATTGTAGCTGGTAAAAACGTCGTTGTCGCTGGATATGGATGGTGTGGCAAGGGTGTTGCAATGAGAGCAAAAGGACTTGGAGCTTCAGTTATTATTACCGAAGTAAACCCTATAAAAGCGATTGAAGCAGTTATGGACGGGTTTAAAGTTATGAAAATGGTTGAGGCTGCTGAAGTTGGGGATTTTTTTATTACTGTTACCGGATGTAAAGATGTAGTTACAGAAGAGTCTTTTATAAAAATGAAAGATGGTGCTATTTGTTGTAATGCTGGTCATTTTGATTGTGAGGTGGATGTAGCTACGCTTGCTAAGATTGCAATAGAGACAAAAAAAGCTAGAAATAATATTCAGGGATATAAACTTTCAAATGGAAAGTGGATTTATGTTATAGGGGAAGGAAAATTGGTTAATCTTGCAGCCGGAGATGGTCACCCTGCAGAGATAATGGATATGAGTTTTGCCATTCAGGCACTAAGTGCTCGTTATTTGGTTCGTAATCGTGGTAAGATACCGGCAACAGTTATTACTGTTCCGGAAGAGATTGATAAATATGTTGCAGACAAAAAACTGGAAAGTTGGGGAATGAATATTGATAAATTAACTATTGAACAGGAAAATTATTTAAACGAATAGAAATGTCATTAATTGGAAATATTCTTTGGATAGTCTTTGGCGGTTGGCTAATTGCCATAGAATATGCTGCTTCCGGGATTGTATCTTGCTGTACGATAATTGGGATTCCTTTCGGACTGCAATTTTTTAAATTGGCAGTGTTGAGCCTTGTCCCTTTTGGCCAAAAAGTTCAGGTGACCGAACCGAAGCAATTGAACGGATGTTTATCATCTGTCCTTAATATCTTATGGATATTTACTGGAGGATTTGTAATTGCATTGACTCACCTGATTCTTGCTGTATTTTTATGTATAACAATAATAGGAATTCCGTTTGGAAAACAACATTTTAAATTAGTTTCACTTGCCTTTTGGCCTTTTGGCAGAAAGCCTTTATAGCTTATTTATAAAGGATTATGAGTTATAAACATATAATTTTTGATATAGACGGGACTCTTCTGGATACAGAAAAGACGGGAATTATGTCACTTAAAAAAACTGTTTTTGATGTGCTTGGAAAAGAGATGTCACTTGATGAGTTGTATCCTTATTTTGGGATTACGAGTTCTGAAGCTGTCGTCAAACTGGGTTTTGAAGATAAATCAGTTGTTGAGAAGATATGGGAGGAAAATTTTCAAAGTCTGTCCTATCTTATACAACCGTTTGTAGGGGTTGACAAAATGCTTGAAAGGATTAAGAACGAGGGTCTAATTCTCGGCATTATTACCTCCAGGACAAGAGAAGAACTTATTTCTGATCTTAATATAAAGAGATGGTTTTCATTATTCGATTATATCATATGTGCTGAAGATTCAAAAAAACATAAACCAAACCCTGATCCGATGTTTGAATACTTATCAAAGTCTGGAGCAAAAGCCGAGGAATGTCTGTATATAGGTGATACAATATATGATTATAATTGTTCTAATGGTGCGGGAGTGGATTTTGTGCTGATTGATTGGTCATACCGAAACAAGACTGATATTGCCGCAAAATATATTGTTAATAATAGCGATGATATTTTGAATATTCTTGGTCTAAAGTGACTTAGCCACAATATAGTTCGGTCCTCTTATAATACGTCCTTCTTTAGGACTATTTGCATAGCATAATATCAAGAATCATTTCATCTGTAGTTTGCATGCCGATTGAACCTATTTTTCCCAGATTGCTTATTGTTTTTTCAATATCTTTTTCAATAATACCGTCATTTTCCGAAATAGAGATGCCATCAAGAGCTAAAACTGCTGATTGAACTGCTGAAGATGCTCCGGATGCTACTTTCAGAGCACATCCCACTTTTGCTCCATCACAAACCATTCCGGTAATATTTCCTATCATATTTTTTATTGCATAACATATCTGATTATATCCACCACCTTTAAGGTATACAATTCCGCATGCTGATCCTGTTGAGGCAATTACGCAGCCACATAATGCTGATAATTTGCCTAAATATCCTTTGATGTGGATTGCTATCAGATGACTTAAAGTTAGGGCTCTTGCAAGAGATTCTCTTGAGGCACCAATTTTTTCTGCAACGGCAATTACCGGTACAGTAACAGTTATTCCCTGGTTTCCACTCCCTGAATTACTCATAGCTGGAAGTGTACATCCTGCCATTCTTGCATCTGACGCTGCCGCGGTGTGTGCTATAACATAACTCAATATTGTGTCACCATAGACAGATTTGTTATTTTTAGAGAGAATTGTTTTTCCTACTTGTAAACCATAGTTATTCTTAAGTCCCTCATCAACTAAAGCATTATTAAGAGTGACCGATTCCATAATGAATTTGATATCTTTAAATGGAACAGTCATTACAAAATCATATATATCTTTTATATTTAATTCCGTTGAGAAATTTGTAAGGTCGTATTCTGAATTAGCGAAATCTTCATTTTTTGATGATTTTTTACATGGGGCATTTGAAGAAAAAATCTCTTTTCCATCTCTTACTATACTTACTATTGAGTCATGATTGTTTTTTATGATTGTGGAAGCAGAGTGATTTTTATTATTTGACCCGGATCCAAAAGCAGTAGCACAGATAAATAATTTTTCTTTTGAATCAGCAATGGATATTTTGATAGAATTATTTTTTAAAAGTGCCTTTGCTTGTTCTATACAATTATCTGTCATATCTTTTAAAACTTCCAGCCTATATTCTGATTTTCCACATATGACTCCAAGTGCGGATGCAATATGGAGTCCTACCATACCTGTACCGGGAATACCTACTCCCATTCCGTTTTTCAGAATATTGGCACTTACTTTCACTTCAAATGAAGATGGGGCAATATTTATTTCTTTTAGAGCTTCACAACTATGGGAAATAGCCAAAGCAACGGCAATTGGTTCTGTGCAACCCAATGCCGGTTTGACTTCTTGTTTTAATAATGCTATAATTTTATTTTTCATGTTCTTTTATATATCTCTATTACTTTTGATAAGATGGATTAGATCAATAGCTATCTTCTATAGATATACAATCTATTGTTGTTACAAAAGTAAGGGAAATACCCGTAAAATATTATTGATATTAAAAAAAGCCTTGGAAACAAACCCTTGAATGGGGCTAATTCCCAAGACTAATTTTATTGAATTGGCGGCTGGTTATAGTCCTACCACTCTTTTTTTGTACTCTTTAATACAAGAATCCAATCTTTCGTGAGCTGTTGTATCTCCCGGAACATTATGTGAAGGGTGAATATAAAGTTTTACACCACGATCTGCAAGGATTTCAGCAATTGTGCATATTGTCATCCAAACAGTAGTGATAAATGCTACTGTAGAAACTGGACCAATTTTGTCTTGATGTCCTTTAAGATCAACAGAAGCATCAACAAGAGGGCAGCATGAGTCAACCACATAATCTGCAATTTCGAAAAGATTTTTCCCTCCTGAATGGCGTGGCTTTTTATTTCCGGTTTGTTCGGCAGAACCGTATACAATAACTTTCATACCGCGTTTTTTTGCTTCTAAAGCTACTTCAATATTTACAGCGTTGATTCCTGTATGTGAGAAAATCCATAAAACATCCTTTTTATCAAAATTCCAACTATCCATAATTGCTTTACCATAACCTTCAGCACGTTCAAGGAAGAGGAATTGACTTATACCCATTTCTCCAACTATATGAGTAAAAAATGTTAAAGGGAGTTCACAAAGAGGGTGGAAACCTACGAAGCCACCAATTCTAGGATACATCTCTTCAATAGGGAGGTTTGCATGACCACAACCGAAAGTATGTACCCAACGGCCTGCTTCAATAGTATCTGCCATAATTTCTGCAACCTTTTTAATATTCTCCATTTGAGTTGTATCAATTTTATTCATAACGCCTTGTGCGTTTTTTAACCATTCTTGTGCTAACATTTTTTTGTTTTTTTAAAGTTAATATCGTGTTTATCTATTTTTTCATTACGGCTTCCCATACTGCTTTACGAAGAGTTCCGGAAGCATCATCGCTGTCGTATTCCCAATACATCAGCCCTTTCATTCCAAGATTAAGTGCCCATGCCCCCTTTATGGCAATGCTTTCGCTGTTATCGTATCCGCAATAGAAACTGTTATCTGCTATTGTTGTTACGTAAGGAACAGATGCGCCACCATCCCAATTGTCTATTTTATATATAGTCTTATCTAGTTTCAATATGTTTTTGTAGCTTACGCTTGTTGGGCTCTTACTAAAAGACCGTCTTCCATAAAAAGGAATGCCCAATACTATTTTTTCAGGAGCTACTCCGGCAGCAATATATGCATTAACTGCACGTTGACAGTCCCAATATGCGCTTGCTGATCTGAGAGCGGAGTGGTGATTTGGCTTTTCATCCATATCGTATGTCATTAAATTCACAAAATCCACATATGGATCTACAGCAGCTATGTCAATGTATCTGTATCCGGTTGAAATAGCTCTTTTGTTCATTATATATCCAGCATAAGTCAATAAATATTCTGATCCCAATGTTTCGCGTAGCTGTTTCATTAACAATACATGATTTTGAACATCGACAGCAGGGTCACAGGCATGCCCACTCCATGATAATCCGGGAAATTCCCAATCAATGTCAATACCGTCAATATTCCATTCATGTATAAATTCAAGACAATCCTCTGCAAATGCTTTTCTGCCTTCTTCGGTTTTTGACATAGCGGAAAAACCTCCTCCCTGTTTATTATCAGAGTTGGAAACAGTATGTGAAAAAGAGAGAAGAATTTTCAGGTCGGGATATGTCTGTTTTAGATTTACAACGTTTTCAAAACGGGCTTGGTTTCCCTGTAGTTTAAATCCTTGATATACATTATCTACAACATATAATTCTGCGAAAGCATAATTAATATGGGTGATGACACTTGGGTCTGGTATTTGGGTTCCATAATATGTTACATAAGCAACTGCTACTCGGCCGGCAACTCGCTCAGAGGGGACATATGGTTTTTCTTTCTCAGGTTCAATCTCTATGCTTCTGTTACAACCCGCAAATACAAAAAGTAAAATGAGAGCAGTTATTAAATGATTTTTCATATGTTGTCTTTAGGTTAATTTTGTTGCAAAGATATTACTTCCCTTGGTTGTTCTAAAATTTTTGTAGAAAAATCTACTTTTCCAGTGACAAATTCAGGTATATTATAAGATTGAAGCATGCCAATATAAAAATCAGGATCTTTCTGAGGAAGAATAAAAGGTTTTGAAAATACGCCGTTAGAATCAATATGGGCAAGATATGGCCTTGTATATAGCCCGTTATTTCTACGTGAACTGAATACAACCCAATTGGAGGACGCACTCCATGAGTGGTAACTTTCAGTATCGTCACTATTCAATTCGTTTAATGGACGAATCTTGTTGCTGCGCAAATCAAGTATCCATAAATCGGAATCCTTATGCCATATGGTAAAGTTACCATATGCCGATCTGGTAAACATAATATATTTTCCATCATATGATGGACGTGGAAACGCAACACTAGCCCCTTCTCCATTGTAAAGAGTGGTAATGGTATCACCAACATTTCCTGTTTTGGGATCAAAATTTATTGAACATAGAGAGTATTTTATTTCAGTAAAATCTTTAAGAGTGGATATTTTTACTGAATCTGCTGAACAGAAAAATATTTTCTTACCATCTGCTGAAAAGACCGGAAAAGTTTCATATTGTGTGTCTTTCATAAGTATAGGATGTAGAATAAGTTCTTTTTTCTCCACATCATAGATTACTATGTCGGATTCAAGGTCATAAACATCAAGGATTATGTCCGGGATGTTATGAAATATTTGCTTAATTTCATTTACCGAGTAAACAATATATTTCCCGGAAGGATGCCAATAAGGATAAACACATGACTTTGTAACAGAATTCTTAAGATTTACAATTTTGGTACTTTCTCCAACCCTTATAACAGTACCTCCATTTTTTCCTCTGATATGAAATTGCATTTTTTGAGGATCTCCTTTAGCAAATGAATGGCAATTTATACAGGAACCGGGCAAAATTGTATTTTCAATTAATACTGATTCATTAAATGTAGCTAACTCTCGTTGGTACAACCCCATTTTATTATATGCTCCATAACCGGGAAATATTCTACGGTAACATAGGCCATAATCTATTTCGTCATCAGAGATATATATGCTATAAGGTTTATATTCTATCCATTTTCCATCAATTTTAACCTTTACAGTTACTTTTATTTCTCCTTTTTTGTTTATAAGTGATTTCCACTTTCCAACAGGGATTATAATCTTGTTTTTCCCTTTGACGGTCAGCTCTTTGTCTCCTTTAAAAACAGCATATACTTTTGTGCAATTTCCTTTTATCCTGAAATTAAGTGGAGATATATTTTTGGGGATAGTAATTTCAGTATAATCGGGAAATATTTCAGGTAACTGGTCGCAGAAAGATGAAGTCGCAGGTTTATGGCCACATCCTGAAATTATAATAATTAACAAGAAAAGTATGAGTCGTTTCATAAAAGTCTAATATCTAAATGTATAATAAAAACAATATGTTCCCCAAAAATATTTTGCAAGCACGGATGCATCTCCGGAATTTTTCCCATACATTTCAATAAAATGAGTAACTTCTTTTGTTATTGGCTCTTCAATCTTAATAAATCTGTTTTTAGATGGAATGGAATTGATTTCATAGAGTAGTGCTAATGCTTCTTGATATTGATGGGGGATCGTCTTTTGAGAATTAATCAATGAGGCAAAGTCATTTAGATTATTGTCGAGAAGAAAAGCCATAAGAAGATAATCTCTTACAAGATCATTATCCGGATGTTGTATGAAAATTATTTTTAACATTCTAACAAATTCATCCGGATTAAACAGAAAGTCGGTTTTTGGTTGCATCTTTCTGAGATGACCATAAATGGGGTCAGAATTAACATCATCTTCACTCATCTTAAGACGCTCTTTTGCCCAGTAATGATAAAACAATGTATTTTTAAGTATATGCAGGTATTTTTCAGCCACTCTTCTTCGTCCGGCAATCAGATTTGTCTCGGCAAGCCTTGTAATAAAGAATGTTCCTGTCTGGTTATCCGGCATTATAACCATTGCTTCAAAAACATATCGCTGGGCTTCATTTATAAAACCAAGATTGTAAAGTATTTCTGAAGAAACAACCCAATCATTTTCCGGTTTTGAGATAAGACTTATCAATCCATTCTGATAATATTTGAAGGCTCTTTCACCAAGAAGACTTACACCTTCTTCGTTTTTTGACATAGCCAAAGCAAGGTTAATGCTATTGGTAAATATTGGGGATGGTTTTTTATCAGTAATTTTATGTTTGATTATTCCGTTCCAATCACGAGACCTGACATGATCGATGTAAAACATTATATTTTCACTCTCTTTATTGTATTCTTTTGCTATAAAACACACACCGAGACAAATAACGGCAACTGTTAAAACTATTGAAATCCTTTTTTTATTATAAATTGGTATATATTTTACTATTAAGATGACAGCGACAACACTTGTCCAAAGCAAAACGAACATGGATAGAGGAATATTCGTATATCTATAATAATTTCCCCCAAGAAACATATTAGAATTTGTTACCTGGGGAGAAACAGAAGGAGCAAGAATGGCAGTGACTATTACAGAAATAACAGTCAGTGAACTGACGATTATGTTGTATTTCTTTTTTATTGAAAATTCAGCAATCAAAATCAAAGCAAAAGTAACTATAGCTGTACCTCCAAATAATAACCAAATTACAGGAATAATAAGAAAAGAGAATAATCCTCTAAAAACGGCATTGTTTTTTTTGTTTCTTAAGTATATGTTGGTAATCCATATTGCACCTATAAGTCCTATTAGCCCTGTTAAGGTGAAATTTTCATTACACATCAATGCCCAATAAAAAAAAGAAGGGATAAAAGTTAAAGGATATAAATAATCCTTTCCATTGATGTTTTTGCAAAAAATGAATATTTCTTTTTGGAGAGAACATAACAGCAGTGCCAATATTGCACCACCTATAGCCGGATAATAATAAAATTGTATTAAAAAGCGCGAAATGTAATCACCGAATCCACCCGGATGCCTCACGGTTTCTGTGAAATAATCCTTTGTAAAAAGGAACATTTGCATTTTTTCAATATACAGAAGGTGATATTTATATATAAAAGCAAAAAATACCCATATAGCAATGCCAAAAAATAACGGGAATGCTTTTTTAATATTGATTTTCATTACTATTTAATAGTTTTTTTCAGACGTTTATCTCTTTTTTTCTTTTCTTTTCCGTAGGATGACTTCAAATATTTATTCCACTGTTCTTTTGTGAATATTTTAAAGAATGCCTCATCCGTTTTGTCAAGCCATTTATCGGAAATATATTGGAATGATTCTTGATTACTAGCTCCTGATTGTTTTATCTTAGTCATTTCTTCTATCATCACTGGAAGATTTGCTTGTAAAACCGAATCGACAAGAAATACCTGATATTCTTCCAGTTTAAAAAGACCCATTAGGTTATCAGCCTCTTTTGCAGCCATTTCGGGAATGTTAATCTTTTCTTCATTCTGCGGATTTTGAGCTGAAATTATGGAATTGCACGTCAGTATAACGGCAATTGTTAGGATAATTTTTAAGTTTGACATTATAGATAAGTGTTCAGTTTATAATTATATTTGTGATAGACAAAGTTAAAAAAAATAAATACAACGAATTATGACAAATCTCTTTAAAATTTTATTCTGTGTTACAACATCAGTTTTTATTTTTAATACATCTGCTGAGGCTTGTACCAATGTGCTAATCACCAAAGGGGCATCAAAAGATGGATCCTGTATGGTAACTTATGCTGCTGATTCACATCAATTATATGGGGAACTTTATTTTAGTCCAGCAAGAACATTTCCTAAAGGTTCAATGTTGGATGTATATGAGTGGGATACAGGAGAATATAAAGGACAGATAGCGCAGGTTGAACATACATATCAGACAGTTGGAAACATGAATGAGCATCAATTAATCATTACTGAGACAACTTTTGGTGGCAGACATGAACTTCCTAATAAAAAAGGGGTAGTTGACTATGGGTCATTAATATATATTACTCTGCAACGGGCCAGCACGGCACGTGAGGCAATTTTTATAATGGACAATCTTATGCAGACATACGGGTTTCCATCTGAAGGAGAGTCTTTTTCCGTTGTAGACAAGGATGAGGCTTGGATAATGGAAATAGTGGGGAAGGGTGAAGAACTTGGTTCCGTTTGGGTTGCTGTCCGCATTCCTGATGGATATATATCTGCACATGCTAATCAGAGCAGAATAGATAAATTCTCCTTGAATGATCCCGAGAATTGCTTGTATGCTAAAGATGTAATATTGTTTGCACGCAATAATGGTTATTTTCAAGGAGAAGACAAAGATTTTAGTTTTTGTGATACATATGCTCCTGTTGATTGGGGAGCATTAAGGGGATGTGAAGCGAGAGTATGGTCCGCTTTCAATATTTTAGGTAAAGGTAAATTTGTATGGTCGGATGGGTATAGTGAACACTTTCGCGATGCTGCTGATTATCTTGATTATGCTATGGGTAGCAATTCAAAGAATAAAATGCCTCTATATATCAAACCGGCCAAAAAAGTTGACGTTAAAGAGCTTGCAGATGTTATGAGAGATCATTTCGAAGGTACTTCTATGGATATGACCGAAGATGTAGGTGCCGGCCAGAGTAAAATCCCATATAGATGGCGCCCAATGGATTTTGAGGTTGATGGACAAACATATGTATTTGAACGCGCGATAGCAACTCAACAGACTGGTTTTTGGATTTTAGGACAAGCACGAGGATGGCTGCCTGATGAAGTAGGTGGTCTTCTTTGGTTTGGTGTTGATGATGCTGCTACTTCTGCTCTTACTCCTATATATTCTAATATTACTTCAGTTCCCGAGTGTTTAGCTGTTGGTAATGGTAATATGATGGAATATTCTCCTACTTCTGCTTTCTGGCTATTTAACAGAGTTACTCATTTTGCATATTTGTTCTATGATAGAGTTGCCCCTGAAATTCGTGCAGTAGCAGATAAATATGAAAATGAAAGGATTGCACAAGTTCCATTTGTAGATGAAAAGGCGATTAAAATGTTGCAGGCCGGAAATAAGAAACAGGCACTTGCTTACCTTACTGAGTTTTCAAAAGAATGTTCTCAAAATTTGTTTAATAAATGGAAAGGCCTTGATGAATATTTACTTGTAAAGTTTATGGATGGTAATATCAAATACCAAAATGAAGATGGAACATTTAAGAATAATGGTTCAAGTAAAAGTATCCCTGCCGGACCGTGGCGTCCAAAGAATCGTGAAAGATGGCTAAGAGCAATAGTCAATGATCATGGAAAAGTAATTAAACAAGGAAAAGTAAATTAAACCATATAACCCTGGAACTACAACTCTGGGGTATTTTGGATTACTACAATACTTTTTTTTATTGTTTCAGTATTAAAAGAAATTTTATATGATCTTTTATCTCCAGTATCGTTTTTTGTAACTGAGATAGTAATGGTATCACTAAGTTCTCCTTCACTTGGATTAAGTATTATCCAATTTGAAGTATTATCTGCCGACCATATAACATTAGTCTCAATAATTAATTCGCTGTCTTGCGCTTCGGGACTGAATGTTAAAGTATCCTGACTTAGACTCAGAGAGGGAAGTACATATTTTTCGCAAGAGGAAAACTGAGCTACTATAATTATGGCGAAAACAACGGAAAGTAGTATTGGCAAAAATTTCTTCATAATCTTGATATTGAAGGCAAAGTTATAAAATTTTTATACCTTTGATGCGTATAAAAGTAGTAAGACAATATTTATTCTATGTCTTTATATAAAAAAAATTAATAAAATCATAAAAAAATGAAAAGAATCTACTTATTTGTATTGGCCGTTGTGATGATGGCCACAGCATGTGAAAAAGTGGTTACTCCCGAAATGAGTGTGGATAAAACTACCGCAGAGGTTGGATTTGAAGGTGGTATGGTTACTATTTCTTTGACTGCTAATTTACCATGGACTGCAGCTTGTGATAATTCTGCTGTAACCGTTTCTCCAACCAGTGGTGAAGCAAGTGCTACTGTATCTGTTACAGTTCCCGAAACTGCAGTTACTTCAACTCAGACAATTAAAGTCACTTTTACAATGGTAGGTGAAGAGGAAACAATTACAAAGAGTGTTGTTATAACTCAAGGTGCTGCTCCTGTAATCAGTGTGGATAAGTCAACATCAAATATTTCTTATGAGGGAGGTGCAGTGTCTATTGCAGTTACTGCAAATATGGCGTGGACTGCAACTTGCGACAATTCTGCTGTTACTTTGGCACCTGCAAGTGGAGATGCTGCCGCTACTGTTATTGCTACTGTTCCGGAATCTACTTCTGATTCTGAACAAACATTCACTGTAAGTTTTGTTATTACAGCAGATGTTAATGTAAAAGCTACAACTATCATTACTCAGGAATCTCCGGGACTTAAAATTGGTGATGACACATATAAGATTAAAAAGTTTGGTAACAGATGGTGGATGGTAGAGAATCTTCGTTATATTCCTTCAGGGAAGAGTGTTTCAAGTGATCCTACAACTGAGAGTGGAATATGGTATCCGTTTGATGTAGATGAAGATGTTGTTATGACAAGTAGTGAAGATGTAAAAAAATACGGATATTTGTATGATACAGCGACTGCAATGGATATTTCGGAAATAACTGAAGCAAATTCAGGTACATTTGAAGGAGTCCAAGGCATTTGCCCTTCTGGATGGCATATTCCAACTCAGGCAGAAGCACAGGCTTTACTTGATTTGGTTTGGGATGCAGAAACTCAAAAAGGTGCTCCTACTGCAGCTTTGGAACAATTAGGATTTAACCCGGTTGTTGGTGGCTATAGATTTAAAAGTAATTCTATTGCAACAGCTTCTTATCAGACTGTAATGCCTGGTTATTTTATTACTTCTACTATGAGTTCTTATTCAGTGAAAGAAGAGACCGGAGCAGTTACTTCTCAAAACAAGGGAATGATGAAGACAAATACAGCAACTTATAAAAGATTTACTATTGCAAATACATCTAACTTTGGCGGAAATTCAGTTCGTTGTATTAAAAATGCTCAATAGCAGATAGATCTTTGTATATCATAAATGATTGAGTAAGTGATTAAATCATATGAGAAACAGGGAAAAAGTGGGGCGACCCACTTTTTTTTTATAAATTTGCAACTTACAAAATAACGCTTATGAGAAAAATTTTCGTTACACTCTTATTGCTGATGATATCTCTGAACGTATTTGCTCAGAGCAATAAGTTGTCTATTGATGGTTATATCAAGGACGGATCTTCTGGCGAGCCTCTTTATATGGCAACAGTTGTAATAAAGGAGGTTGGACTGTGGTCTACAAGTGATGACAAAGGTCATTATATTATAACTGGAATTCCAAAAGGGAAATATACTATTGAGGTTAGTATGCTGGGATATGAAACTAATATTACACCTATAGAAATTAAGGATGTTAATATTACCCTTAGTATTTCATTGCCCCTTTCAAGCTTATCTTTGCAAGAAGTAGTTGTTACGGCAAAAGAAGGAGGTGAGATGAACTCTTCTTCTAAAATCGAAAAACAGACTTTGGAACATATTCAGCCTTCAAGTTTAAAGGACGTCATGCAACTTCTTCCCGGTAGTGTTACTGCAAATCCAAATTTAACAAGCATTAATAGTCTTTCTATCAGGGATTTTAGCAATAATTCTGCAAATGTCGTGGGTACTGCTCTTATAATTGACGGTGCCAGCGTTTCAAACGACGCAAATATGCAGATGTTAAATAGTGGAACGACAACTAGCGGACAATCAACAGCAGGAGGGGGTGTGGATGCACGTCAGGTATCTACTGATAACATCGAGTCTATTGAAGTTATCAGAGGGGTTCCCTCTGCCGAATACGGAAATATGACATCAGGTGCCGTTGTAGTAAAAACAAAAGCCGGTGTTACACCATGGGAATTTCGGGTTAAAGCAGATCCTGCCCTTAAACAGGTTTATGCTGGAAAAGGTTTTTCTCTTGGCGAGAAAAATGGAGTAATGAATTTTGATGTTGACTATGCTTTGGCCTATAAGGATGTACGAACTGTTTCTGATAAATATGACAGGGTTAATTTTCAAGTTGGATATTCCAATAATTTTAAAAAGAAACTTACTTTAAATGCAAAATTGAGTGCTAATTACGCAAAAGCTTCAAGTGCAAGTGATCCTGATATTTTTCTTGATGAACTTGAAGTCGAAAAAGATATGGGATTAAGACTTAATGTAAATGGTAAGTGGATTATAAATAAACCTTGGATTACTAATGTTGAATATATTTTTTCAGGAGGATATACCGATCAGTATTCAAGAAATAAAAGCTATGTCTCAGCAGGTAGAATACCAAGTGCTACCACAATGTTGGATGGAGAAAGTATAGGGTTCTTTACCCCTTTTCAATATTATTCAGATGTTGAGGTTTTCGGTGCTCCCGTTGATGCCCAGGCAAAAATAATGGCTACTCAATTTGGAAAATATGGAGATGTAAGTAATAAAGTGCTGATAGGAATGGAATATATGATGCAAGGAAATTTGGGAGAAGGAAAGGTTTTTGATATTACTCTTCCACCATCACCCGGTACTGCATCATACAGAGAAAGGACATTTAAAGATATACCTTTTTTATATAGATATACTGCATTTGCCGAGGATAAGTTAAAATACTCTTTTGGAGAGCAGTATTTAGAACTTCAGGCAGGTGCTCGGTTTTCTGGAGTGTATGCAAGTGGAGTTATCTCAGATAATTTATCAGCATTTGAGCCTCGTTTTAATGCGAGATATGTCATTTTAAATAAAAGACAAGGATTCAGAAACTTAAGTGTAAGAGGCGGTTGGGGAATCTCTTATAAAATGCCATCTATGGTTTATTTATATCCTGAAGACGCTTATTCTGATTTGGTTTCATTTTCTTATAATGATATAGACGCAAATAATTTCGGACTGGCGGTAATCACAACAAAAAGAGTTGAAACCGCTAATAGTAATTTAAAACTTCAGAAATCTGTCAACTTAGAGTTTGGAATTGATTTTGATGCAAATATTGTTTCCGGCAGCCTTGTTTATTATAATGAAAAACTTACAAACGGGTATGGATTCGTTACAGAGTATACTCCCGTAGTATATAAAAGATACGGATACGAATGGGCAAACGGAGTTCCAAAACAAACTATTCTTGGTTCTGGTGTTAATCCAGTATATAGCAATGGAAATATATATGTAGCAGGGCAGGAGTTGCCTTCTATTTCAGATACTACTTTCATGTCCTATTTAATACCGGCAAACGGTATTAGCAATAACAAATGGGGCGTTGAGTTCACATTGGATTTTCCTCAGATTAAGGCAATTAATACGAGTATCAATGTGAGTGGTGCCTATATGAACATAGCTACTATGAGAGATGAAATGTCACAGTATCTCTATGGTTCAATGATTAGCGGAAGAAGTTTCCCGTATGTAGGAATATATGCCGGTTCAAATACTTCTTCCAATAATACGATAAAAGAAAAGTTTTCTACAAATGTAAGATTCATTACACATATACCTCAAATTGCTATGGTGGTTACATTAACCATGCAGATGGTATTTATGGAAAACACTGTATATGAAAATACTTATTTGGGAAACAGTCAGGTCTATTATTATGATGATAATGGGGTGAGAGTTTCAGGAGAGGAGGCTTTAAAAGATGAGACTCATGTAAAGAAGATTAATCCTCTTTATATTATGGATAGAAAAGGTAATGTGACTGCTTTCACTCAAGATATGGAACAGGATTCTCAATACAGAAATCTTATAATGACTACCAATACCCCTACATATTATATAAAATCCGGGTATCCTTTTTACGGTCTTCTTAATCTTAGGTTGACAAAAGAAATTAAAAAACTTGCCACAATATCTTTTTATGCAAATAATTTTCTGAATTTTAAAGGAAGAGTAAAAAATAGTGTGACAGGATATGCTCAAGATAAAAATACGCCGATTTATTTCGGTGCTGAAGTAAAAATAACAATTAAATAGAGTAAGAATATGAGAAGATTATTATTACCATTATTTGCTCTTTTATTGATAACGACCTCCTGTTTGGAGGAAATTGACACAAAGGCAACACTTAAAATAAAAATATCGGCACCACAAGGCAATATTGCTGTTGAGGGGCTTGATTTAACGGAAATAGAGGTTAAACTGCAAAATAAATCCAATGCTTTTTCTTACTCAAATCATCTTGATAATAATGGAGAAGTGACTTTTGTGGTACAACCGGGTAAATATGATGTTTTAGCATCTGCTCAATATAATACAGGTGTTTCTGTAAATGCTTCAAAGTCAGAGTTCCTTTTGACGGAAGATGGAATTATTGGAGATGATGGCTCGGTCAATGTTGCAGAAATATCGCTTGAATTAAATGTTAATATTCCTAACCCTTTAATTATTAGAGAAATATATTATCAGGGGTCAAGTACACTTGAAGGGAAAAGTTATACGAAGGATAGATATATTGAGATTTACAATAATGGTCTTATAACTCAATACCTTGATTCTATATGTGTTACAACAGTTTATCCATATAATTCAACTACTGGGAGTAATTCATGGGCCGATAAAGATACAATTCCAGCTGCCGGTATGGTTTGGATGATACCTGGAAATGGGACACAATATCCTTTGGCTCCAGGAGAGTCATGTGTATTGGCATATTGTGCTGTTGATCATACTCAAAGAGCTACTTCCGGCCTTAATCTGGCTAAAGCGCATTTCGGATTTTATGAAGATGGGCTTACTGGACATGAAATAGCGGCAGGAGTTCCTCCTCTTATCAGAATAATTGCCGGATTGGGATCTGCATGGTCTTTCTCTATAAGCAGTCCTGCTGTAGTTATTTTCAGACCTGAAATGGGGGTTGCTAATTATTTGGCGAATGCGGCTACTTGGGAATTATTTGAACCGGGAAAAACATCAGGGACCAAATATTGGCATATTGCAAAAGAGTGGATTCTTGACGGTGTGGAATGTGTTCAATCTGCTGCAAAGTCTGTTAAACGATTACCTACATCAGTTGACGCTTCGTATATTTATATGAACTCTGCAAGTTACTCCGGAAAGGTTGTTACCAGAAAAGTTAAAGATATAATAAATGGGAATGAAGTTTTTCAAGATACAAATAATTCTGCTGAAGACTTTATTTCAGATCAGGTTCCATCCCCAAGATTAAAAAATTAAGACTATGAAAAAAGTTCTTATATATATATTATTACTTGTGCCTTTTGTTGTACTTGAAGCACAAGAGAAGAGTGATTATTCCATTGATAAACTCACTTGGCATAATCCAGGATTGAAGAGTCAAAATTCTGCATATTTGCGTATGAGTGAGAGTGATTTGTCAAAGATAAACAGCTTTACCGATGCAGGTATATATTTTAATTACGAAGAAGGAAAATTTAAGAATATTTTTGATCCAGAATCTCAAATTACCGGGGGACTTGATATTAATTCTTATTCAAAATTAGGTAAAATATATATTTACAGTCGTTTTGCATATGACTACTCACATCTTTCAAATAGCAAGTGGAGGGGTCTTTTAAATCCATACAGTACACCTTTTATGATGGTCGATTCAATTCCTGGTAATGCTTCATTGGAAATGTATCATATGGAAATGGGTTTAGCTTTCCCGCTTGGTGAGAAATTCACTATTGGAACAGACATTAAGTACAATGCAGGAATGTATGCAAAAAAGAGGGATCTTCATAATAAGAATACACTTATGGATTTTGAGATAAGACCAGGGATTACTTACAATTCTGAGATTGTCAATGTAGGTATGAACCTTGGTTATATTCGTGGAACAGAAAAGATAGAGTATATGCAAGTTGACGCTTCTACTGAAAAATATTTATTTGATATATACGGAATGTGGATGTATAGCTCTTTGGGCTTTTCAAGTGCTGAGAATTTAAGATTAAGAGAGTATGATAAATATGAAGGTGCGGTTCAATTTGAACTGAACTTAAATGATTTTAAATTTTTCAACAATTTTACCGTTCTTTATTCATTAGATACTCAAACTGAAACAGGATATAATAATCTTATTCATGGAGATGCCGATCAATTAACCTATAATTATAATGGAACGCTTCAATATGGATTAAAACATAGATTATCAGCATCTTATTCTGCTTCCGAGTTGTTAGGATATAGATATTTACAGCGTCAGGAACTTGATCCTGCTTCAAATGTTAAAAAATGGGTCACGTATGATAAGATGAATTGTTATGTTTCAACAAGTGCTGATTGGAATGCTGATTATACTTTCAGACAAGCTTTTTCTCAATTGAATATTTCTTGGGCGGCAACAATTGGTGCCCGTTCCACTAAACTTAAAAGGGCATATAAGGCGTATCCTCAAAGTTTTACTCAAAATTTCAGGTATACGGAGGCCTATATTTCTTTTGTGAAATATCTTAAAATGAAGAATTCTGAGTTGGCTTTAACCCCGGAGTTTTCGTATGGATCAGGAGATGGAGTAGCACTTGATATAGCATTAAAAGATAATACACAAAATGTTCTTGGAGATAGTAATTCAGTTCTATTGAATGAACAACTTAATGAAGAGTTCAACTATTTGATAAGTACAAAATTTTCTGCAGGTCTTAATGTAAGATATACTTACAAAGTAAAACCTTCTACAGGATTTAACATATATGGGGATTTAAGTGGAAAGACATTTATTCCTGTAGGAGATGAGATAGGTTTAAGAAATTTTGTTCGAATGACAATCGGTTTTACATTTTAGTAATTTATATAAAAAGATAATTATGAGTACAATCAAAAAAAATTGGATGAAACATCTTTTGCAATGGGGTGTTTTATTGGCAATTATTATTTCTTTAACAAAATTATTTGGGAATAAGACAGCAGATCCTGAAGCTTATTGCCCATTTGGAGGTCTTGAAACGCTTGCAACCTATCTTACAAGAGGTTCTTTGGCTTGTAGTATGACAATGGTACAAATAATGATGGGTGTAATTCTTACATTAGGGGTTATATTATTTGGAAAACTATTTTGTGGATATGTGTGCCCTATGGGTTTGATAAACGAACTTTTCTTCAAATTACGTAAGAAACTAAAAATTAAATTCATCAAAATTGCAAACGGATCTGTTGCCGATAAAATATTAAGAGTTGTAAAATATTTGTTATTGTTTACGGTCTTTTATATGACTTTATCCTCAAGTGAACTTTTCTGTAAAAACTTTGATCCTTATTATGCTTTTGCAACAGGGTTCAAGGGTGAAATTACAATCTGGATGACTATCATTTCAATAAGTGTTCTTATCCTGGGTTCTTTGCTTGTTGATATGTTTTGGTGTAAATATATTTGTCCATTGGGAGCATTGAGTAATTTATTCAAATTTACCATATGGTTTGTTGGGCTGATACTTTTTTATGCAATTTTAGTGCTCCTTGGAGTTAACATTTCTTGGTTGTATTTGTTGATTGCAGCCTGTGTAATGGGATATTTATTGGAAATATTATGTGGCAATCCCAAAATATTTCCATTTATGCATGTCAACAGAAATGAAGAAAAATGTAACAACTGTGGTGTTTGTGCAAAAAAATGTCCTTATCATATCGATGTAGATAAATTACAAAAAGTTAAAAGTGTGGATTGTACTCTTTGTGGAGAATGTGTGGCATCATGTAAAAAAGAGGCATTGACAATAACTAAATGTAAATCAGGGAAATATCTTCCTGTAATAATTGTTGTGCTTTTATTTGCATTAGGACTTTATCTTGGAAATAAAATTGAATTGCCTACAATTGATGTAGAGTGGAACACAGAAAAAGTTGAAGGAGTAAAACTTGAAACATTTGAGATGTCAGGATTGACTTCAGTGAAATGTTATGGCAGCTCTATGGCGTTTAAGGCAAAGCTTGAAAATGTTCCCGGTGTATATGGAGTAAAAACATTTGTAAAGAATAATAAGGCATTAATCAAGTATAATCCTGCTCAAACGGATGAAAATACTATTCAGAAGTCTATTTATACACCTTCAAAATTCAGAATCAGTTCTCCCGCAAATGGTGTTACTAAAGTTAAGGTCATAACAATTCGAACTGAAAATATGTTTGATAAAATGAATGTGAACTATTTAGGTATGCAGTTTCGTAATACGGGTAAAAAATATTATGGTTTGGAAACTGAATTTGCATGTCCGTTGATTGTACGCATATATATGGATGTTGATGAGCCTGTTGATGAAAAATTCCTTAAATCTGTAGTCGAAGCGGACGTGTTGGAAATGCCTATTCATGGAGGAGATTTTAAAAAAATTAAATGTAATTACAAATTTGTAAAACTTGAAGAGGGTGAAGAATTTGTTGAAATGCGTTCATATCTTGAAAAAATGTTCAATGGTTTCGAAACCGAGTTTAAGCAAAGAGTGGATCAATATGTAGGGCAAAATCAAGAAATATATGAAATTGCAAATAAAAATTATGAAAAGCCTATAATAATTCGTCAGATGCCGTTTTTAAGCAATCATCTCTCTACACATAATGGCATTATAGGAGTATATCTTGTGTTGAATGATAATAACTTACCTGCAATTCAAATAAAATATGCAACTGCTGATATGACTCCTGATAAATTATGGGAACTTATTACTATGCCAGTATGGACAATAACATATAAGGAGGGAGATGTTCGTGAAGAGGGAGCTAAAATAAAATTTGAAGAAAAAGGGGTAGTAATACCTGTAAAATAGATGATAAAAATGAAATATTTTAAAACGCTAATTTTTGCAGTATTGATTTTTGGAACATCGGTATTAAGTCGTGCTGATGAAGGGATGTGGCTTATACAAAATCTGACACGTGATATTGTAAGTAAAATGGAGGTGAAAGGATTGTTGATTGATGGGAAAGCCATATATGATGAGGATAATTTATCATTAAGTGATGCGGTTGTTTCTCTTGATTTCGGATGTACAGGAAGTATTATCTCCAATGAAGGCTTAGTTATTACCAATCACCATTGTGCTTACGGATATGTGCATGACCTGAGTACCTCAGATAAAAATTACCTTGAAGATGGTTTTTGGGCAATGGAAAGATCTCAAGAAGCACCACTTAAAGGGGCTGGAATATATTTCCTTAAAAAAATATTAGATGTTACGGATGAAGTAAATCAAATTATTTCTGACTTGGATAAGGGTGGCAAACCGCACGGAATGCGCAAATTATATTCAGTAATTGAGGGTAGATATAAGAAAAAATACGGGTGTGAAGTCTCTTGTGATTGCATGTGGAGGGGAGAAAAATATTATATGTCACTATATGAAGTTTATAAGGATATACGTCTTGTTGCAGCTCCTCCTGTTTCAGTTGCCGCTTTTGGCGGAGATGAAGATAATTGGGAATGGCCTCAACAGAAAGGTGACTTTGCTTTGTATCGTATTTATACTGCCCCAGATGGCTCTCCTGCGGAGTATTCTCCAGATAATGTTCCTTTAAAACCAAAAAAAGTTTTGACTATCTCTACAGATGGAGTAAAAAAAGGGGATTTTACAATGATAATAGGTTATCCTGGAATTACTGATAGATATCAGTCTTCATTCAAAGTATCTCAAAGTGAAAAATTGATTAATCCTATCACTACTTCGATAAGAAAAGAGAGGATGCAAATAATTGAAAAATGGATGAATAAAGATCCTTTAATACGATTAAAATACGCCGATAAATATTTTAATTTAAGTAATTTTCAGGAATTAAAAGAAGGGGAGATGCAGTGTTATGCAAAGTATGGCGTAGCAGCGATTAAAGCAGAAGAAGAGAAGGGACTAAATGCTGAAAATCTTAAATTACTTGAAGAAAAATATAATGCCGTAGAATGTCTTGAAGGACAAATGAATTATTTCAGAGAAACAATTGTACGCGGATCAGATATTGCCCAATTGGGATATCGAATTAATTCTTTTGACAGAAATATCAAAGATTGCGAGTCGGAACCATTTGTTGTTGCAGATAATAAAGAGTTGATGACTGCAATGATTAAAGTTTTTGAAGAATTAGATGTGCGGGTTGAAAAAGATCTTTTAGAATACTCTCTCCAGGTATTTTTTGATAATGTAGATAAAAAATATTGGGGTGGATATTTGGATTCTGTTTATGTAAAATATGGAGGAAGTGCATCTGCTTTTATTGATGATGTATGGAAAAATTCAATCTTTTCAAGTGCTGAAAGAATGATTGCTTTTACACAACAACCGCATTTGCTATGTGATTTTACCAGTGATCCTATATATAAGATTTTTAATCCCAATAAGACAGGAGCGTTCAATCAGGATATGAATATTTTGGAAGGTAAGCCATCAATAAATCGTCTGGAAAAAGAATATACACAGGCTTTGTATGAGTATCGCGCAAAAAAAGGAATGATTCAATATCCTGATGCCAATTCTACTATGAGACTTACTTATGGTACAGTTGGATCGATGGAACCAGTAGATGGAGTAATTTATCTAGAGAGGAGTACTACAAATGGTATTTTACAAAAAGAAAATCCTAATAACTACAGTTTTATAATCAAACCTAAAATGAAAAAACTTCTTGTGAATAAAGAGTGGGGAAAATGGCGTCAGGAAGGAGATTATCTTCAGGTTGATTTTTTGTCAGATAATGATATTACAGGCGGAAATTCCGGGAGCCCTGTTTTAAACGCAAAAGGTGAGCTTGTTGGTTTGGCATTTGACGGAAACAAGGAGTCTTTGGCGGGAAATGCATATTTTCACCCTACACTTAATAAATGCATAAATGTTGATATTCGTTATGTATTGTGGATATTGGATAAATATGCAGGTATGGATCATATATTGTCTGAAATAGGTGTGAAATAAAGGTTCATTCTACAAAACCTAAAGTAGCTATACTCACTTTATAGTTGTTAAGTAATGGCGATGTGCTTGCTTCCAGAGTTGACCCTGAAGTGAGCACATCATCTATAAGTAATATATGAATTATTTCTTTTTCCATGGTTGTAGGTACGATTTTATGATTAAGACAAAAGGCATTTTTTACATTTTTCTTTTTTGAATTTCCACTAAGGCGAGTCTGTGTTTTTGTGTAGCGGTTTCGTATGAGTAAATTATCAAAAACAGGAAGACTTTCTCCTTTTGTTACATTTGTCATCCCTTTTGCCACTCCATGAGCAATAACTTCAGCCTGATTGAATCCCCTTTTCCATTTTTTCCAAAAATGAAGTGGGACAGGGACTATGGCATCAATATCATCAAATCTTCCACTTTTTTTTATATATTCTCCCAAAATTTCTCCAAGTTCAAATCCAAGATTAATGCGTCCTTCATATTTTATTTTATGAATTAAAGTACTATAACCACCTGTATTCCGGTAGAAAAACAGAGATACAGCACTTTCAATAGGTACTTTTTCTCGCATTCTTTTTTCTGCAGGATTATTTTGCCATCCCCAAAAATAAGTAAGTGGAAGTTCCGTATAGCATTTCAGACATATATGTTTCTCTTTTTTTTCAAGGTCATCTTTACATATTATACAACTTCTTGGAAAAGCCAAATCCTTTAATCCGTATAAGTGATAGTTTAATTCTTTCAATATGATTCTAAGAAAACCCTTCATATAAACTATTTTATTCAAAATTATAAAAAAGCCCTATTTTTGTTAGTATGATTGATAGAAGAGTTATAGAATTTATTGAGGAACATCATGTAATGACTGTAGCGGCCGCATATGAAGACGACTTGTGGTGCGCAAATGCTTTTTATGCATTTTTTGAAAAAGAATCAAGTTTTATTATTACCTCCGAAAAAGAAACAAGACATGCACTTCTTTTTAAAAAAAATAGTTGTGTAACAGGATCAATTATGCTTGAAACAGAGCATGTGGGACTTATTCGTGGACTCCAATTCAGGGCTACCGTGCAAGAATGTGATAATTCTTTTTTTGACAAGTACAAACTTATTTATCTTAAAAGGTTCCCTTATGCAATATTGAAGGGAGGAGAGGTTTGGTTGTTGAAATTGGATGAAATAAAATATACAGACAACCGGCTAGGATTTGGTAAAAAAATATTATGGAAGAAATAGCTCTCTTTTTTGTTATATTTGTGACATGTTAGATTTTATAAATATCTCATTTATAGATGTCCTTGATATTCTCTTGGTTGCTCTTCTCATTTATGAGATTATCAAACTTATAAGGGGTACTGCTGCCATGAGTATCTTTTCAGGTATAATTTTAATATATGTTGCCTGGATAGTGGTAAGAGCCTTAAATATGAAGCTATTATCTACAATTATTGGACAAGTGCTTGGAGTAGGCGTAATTGCCTTGATTGTGCTTTTCCAGCAGGAGATCCGCCGTTTTCTACTTCATTTGGGACAAAAATATGCTTCAAACACAAAAAGAAAAGGATTTTTGCGAGGGTTGTTTAGTCATGGACAGGATTCAACAATAAGTACAGAAGTTCTTGAAGAAATTACGGCTGCGTGTAGAAAGATGTCTGAAACTAAAACCGGTGCGTTGATTGTTCTTATACATCAATCATCTCTTGACTCCTTTGCTGAAACAGGTGATATCTTGAATTCAAATATCAACCGAAGATTGATAGAAAATATTTTCTTTAAAAATTCTCCGCTTCATGATGGTGCTATGATAATATCAAAAAATAAAATAATTGCTGCCAGATGTACATTACCTATTACTGAGAGTTATAATATTTCTCCAAGATTTGGTATGCGTCACAGAGCAGCAATAGGAATAACCGAGGAGACAGATGCTGAGGCTATTGTTGTTTCGGAAGAGACAGGTGAAATATCTTATATAATAAATGGCGAGATGAAGAAGATGAATAGTATCACTGAATTACGTCTTTCAATAGAAAATTCATATAGGTGAAATTAGAGCAAAAAATAGGATTTGATAGAATTAAAGTGTTGGTTACTAACAGGTGCTCCACACAATATGCTGCAAATCGCGTAGAAGTGGAGACAATATCATGTGATGAACAGGAAATACGTAGTAGGCTTGTTCTTACTGATGAGATGCGCCTTATTTGTATGTTTGAGGATAGTTTTCCTTCAAGTGGATTTATAGATACTAAATTATTTTTAGTCCCTCTTACTGTTGGTTCCTCTTATATTGATGTGATTTCTCTTGGGAAACTTCGCACTTCATTGGAAATTTTACAGAAAGTCATCCTTTTTTTTCAGAGTAGTAAGGAAGATTTATATCCTAATCTTAGAAAAATGTCCGAATCTATTGTTGTATATCCAGAGGTTGGCAGAAGAATAAATATAATAATAGATAAATTCGGAGAAATAAAAGATACTGCTTCTTTGGATCTCCAAAACATACGGCGTTCATTGAAGGAAAAAGAGGGAACTATTTCAAAAAGAATTTTTAGTATTTTAAAAAGAGCGCAATCTGAAGGCATTATAGATGAAGATGTATCAATTTCCATGCGTGATGGGAGAGTTCTTATTCCTGTTTCCTCTGCAAATAAAAAAAAGGTCCCTGGTATAGTATATGATGAATCTTCAAGTGGAAAAACTTCCTTTGTAGAGCCCTTGGAGGTTGTGGAACTTAATAATCAGGTTAGGGAACTTCAGTTTGAGGAACAAAGGGAAATATTAAAGATTCTCATTGACTTCACGGATTTTTTGCGTCCATATTTGCCTGAACTTATTGCTTCTGCAGAGTATCTTGGAGAGATAGATTTTATTATGGCAAAAGCATATGTGTCTCTTGATATGATAGCAGGTATGCCTATTATTTCTAAAACCGGAGAACTGTCACTCAGAAAGGCAAGACACCCGCTTCTTGAAAGTACTCTCCGTAAAGAAAAAAAGGAAATTGTTCCGCTTACCCTCAACTTAACTAGAGAAAAACACATATTATTAATCTCCGGTCCTAATGCTGGTGGTAAATCGGTCTGCTTGAAGACGGTAGGTTTGTTACAATATATGTTTCAATGGGGGATGCTTGTTCCTACTTCTGAAATATCGGAGATGATGATATTTGATGATATTTTTATTGATATAGGAGATGAACAATCGCTTGAAAATGACTTAAGTACATATAGTTCCCATTTAAGAAATATGAAAGATATAGTAAATCACGCTAATAATCGTTCCTTGGTATTGATAGATGAATTTGGAAGCGGAACAGAACCAACAGCCGGTGGAGCCATAGCTGAGTCCATACTTGCCGAGCTTGATCGCTTGGGGGCTTATGGTGTGATTACAACCCACTATACAAATCTTAAATTGTATGCAAATAATAGCTCAGGAGTTGTCAACGGTGCAATGCTATTTGATGTAGCCAATATCCAGCCGATGTTCAAACTTGAAATGGGACTTCCTGGTAATTCATTTGCTTTTGAATTGGCAAGAAATATAGGTTTGCCGGAATTTATAGTTAAAGGAGCTGAAGAGCGTGCCGGAAGTGAATTTGTGAGCATTGAGAGACATTTAAGAAAAATAGCAAGAAACAAGAGAGTTCTTGATGAGAAATTGGCACACATAAAGAGTACGGATAAGACACTTGAAGGACTTACAGAAAAATATCAAAAAGAACTTGGTGATATAAAAGATCTTAAGAAAGGAATAATTGATGAGGCAAGAAAAGAGGCTAAGGATATCCTTGCCCAGGCAAATCAAAAAATAGAACAAACAATCAGGGAAATAAAAGAGTCTCAGGCCGAGAAAGAGAAGACTAAATTGGTTCGTAAAGATCTTGAAGCTTTTCAAAAGAAAGTGGAACAAGAAGTTGAAGATGAGACTGATATAATAATTGCCAAAAAGATGGAGCAGCTTATTGCACGTAAAAAAAGAGAACAGGAAAGAAAAGAAAAGCGCTCAAAAGGTAATTTATCAATAATAAATTCTTTGGCTGTTTCAGAAAAACTCCAGAATGAAGGACCATTAAAGTTAGGAGATAAGGTTAAGGTTAAAAGCAGTGACCTGATAGGTGAAATCACACAGATTTCGTCAAAAAATGTCTCAGTTTCAATAGGTAGTATTATTAGTATAATGTCTCCAGATAAGATTGAACGTATTTCTAATCAACAATATAAAGAGAAAATAAAGGAGTCAAGAAATACTTTTAGCTATGATTCTTCATCTATTTCAGAGAGAAAGCTTAATTTTAAGCCCAATATTGATATAAGGGGAGAGCGTCTTAACGAGGCAATAGATATTGTAACAAAATTTATTGATGATTCCTTAATGCTGGGAATGTCTGAGGTAAAAATTCTGCATGGAAAAGGTAATGGGATTCTGAGAGAAGAGATACAAAAATATCTGAAAACAATTCCCGGTGTATCTTCAGTTAGAGATGAATGCATAGAACAAGGAGGTTCCGGTATTACTGTAGTTAATTTGGATATATAATTAAAACAAAAAAGTATGAAAAAATTAGTGTTATTTTTTTCAATGTTAGCAATATGCTTTGCGTTGATGTCATGTACCAGTACGGAAGATAAGGTAAAAGAGAGCGTAAACGGATTTTTGAACGGATATTTTGCAATGGATTATGATGCAGCCTATACTTTTTGTACAAGTGAATTGGCTGAAACATTGAAGATTGTCATTTCTGACAGAGAATATGTAAATGATGAGATCAAGAAGATTATAGAAGAAGCCTCAAAAAAGACAACATTCAAGATTATCAAAATTGATACCGAATCTGTCCCTGAAGAGGCTTTCGTAGAATATGAAATATATCCTGCAGGAGCGGAACAATCAATTTCTAAAAGTTTGACTGTTTCCAAGGTTGATAAAGTGTGGAAAGTTTCTGGAATGAATTAGCGGATATTTTTGGCGCATAGATCTACTGCATCAAGTTTTTCCCAACCAAAGAATTGAATATTCTTTTTGATGGACTTTCCATCTCTGATTAATTCTACCTCTTTTTCATAAGGATCTCTTCCCATATGCCCGTATGCAGCAGTGGCTTGGTAAATAGGATTTTTTAACCCGAATTTTTCAATAATTGCTGCCGGGCGGAGATCAAAAATATCACTTATCTTTTTTGCTATTTCTCCATCACTAATATTAATTTTTGCTGTTCCGTAAGTGTTCACAAAAATACTTACCGGTTTAGCTACTCCGATAGCGTAAGCGATTTGAATTAACATTTCTTTGGCAATGCCTGCCGCTACCATATTTTTTGCGATATATCGTGCGGCATAAGCAGCTGAGCGATCAACTTTACTTGGATCTTTTCCCGAAAAAGCTCCACCTCCATGTGCTCCTTTACCACCATAAGTATCAACAATTATTTTTCTTCCAGTAAGACCAGTGTCTCCATGTGGGCCTCCAATAACAAATTTTCCTGTTGGATTTACATGTAAAATATAATCATCTTTGAATAGTTCGGCTGTCTTTTTGGGCAGACGGGCAATAATTTGTGGAATCAGAACATTTTTTACATCTTCTTTGATTCTTTTCAACATTGTTTTGTCGTCTGCAAATTCATCATGTTGAGTTGATATAACAATAGTATGAACACGTATTGGCTCGTTATTTTCGTCATATTCAATAGTAAATTGGCTTTTTGCATCAGGTCGGAGATATGGCATGCGGGAATTTTCTTCCCTTCTTATTTTTGCCAATTCAATAAGTGCAATATGTGATAGAGTTAAAGCTAACGGCATATATTCTTCAGTGTCAGAACAGGCATATCCGAACATCATTCCCTGATCTCCGGCTCCCTGTTCTGTACGGTCAACACCTTGGGCAATGTCTGTGGATTGTTCATGAAGTGCAGATAATATTGCGCATGAATCAGCGTCGAATTTATATTCACTTTTTGTATATCCTATTTTTCTGATAACATCTCTTGCAACAGCCTGAATATCAACATATGCATGATGTGTGGTGATTTCCCCGCCAATAACGGCAAGTCCTGTACTTACGAAAGTTTCACAAGCAACTCTCGATTCTGGATCCTGACGAAGAAAATCGTCAAGGATTGCGTCTGAAATCTGATCGGCAACCTTATCAGGATGGCCTTCAGATACTGATTCTGATGTAAATAAGTATGACATAACTTTGTATTATAAATAAAAAAATCAAATCTTTCTTATCGTAGAATAGATTTGACAAGTTATGCTCGAAGCAAGTTCGTTTTAGCATTTTTTTACGTGGTCGCAAGCAGTCAAATCTGTCCACCGATTTCTAACATTGCAAAGGTATTAATGTTTTCAACAATAAAAAAATTATTTGTTGAAAAATAAATTGACACTATTGCAACTTTTTATAAATATTTTGGGCAAATCGAAGTCGATTTGTTACTTTTGCTTCATAAAATATCTAAAAATTATTTGAAAAAACTATGAAACAAACAATTAGGCAATTTGCCATGGTGGCTTTAGGGTTGTTCATGACCGTTCTTATGTTCGCTCAGGTTACAACCTCTTCAATGAGTGGTAAAATTACTGATGCAAAAGGTGGTATTTCCGGTGCTGCTGTTATAGCTACTCACACTGCTTCTGGTACTCAGTATTACTCTATTACCGATAATTCTGGTAATTATCGTATTATGAACATTCTTCCCGGTGGCCCTTATTCTGTAAAAATACAACTTATGGGTTATCGTACAGTTGAAACTACCGGTATCTATGTGGCTCTTGCTGATAACTTTGTTATCAATCAGGAATTGCAGGAAGAAACTATTGGATTGGAGGAGTTGATTATTACAGCTGAGGCTGTCAATTCAAATATGAAATCTGACCGCGCTGGCGCTATGACCTCTGTTGATGCTCGTGCAATTCAAAATGTACCTACTGTAAGTCGTAGTGTGAATGATCTTTTAAAGATGACCCCTCAGGCATATGTATCAGGAAGTTACGCTTATGTTGGTGGTGGTAATTACCGTCAATCCTTTGTGACTGTCGATGGTGCTGCTTTCAATAACGCTTTCGGTATTGGAACAAACCTTCCAGCAAACGGTTCTCCTATTTCTTTAGATGCACTTGAACAAGTATCTATCTCTATTACTCCTTATGATGTTCGTCAAAGTGGTTTTACTGGTGGTTCTATTAATGCAGTTACTCGTTCCGGTTCTAACGAATTCTCTGCTTCAGCGTACACATACTTCAATAATCAAAATTTCGTTGGTACTAAGGTGGGTGATGTTGAGTTTGAAATAAGTAATTCTCAAAGATTAACTTATGGAGCACGTGTAGGTGGTCCTATTATTAAAGACAAATTATTTTTCTTTTTAAATGTTGAGTTTGATGACTCAGTTGAACCGGGTCCTTCACGCATTGCTTCAACTTCTTCAAATCAATATACTGATGGTTCAAATAATGTTGCTCGTCCATCTGCTACTGTTATGGATGCTTTGCGCAGTTATCTATTGAAAACATATGACTATGAAACGGGTGAATATCAAGGTTATTCGTCAAAGAGTCCAGGGTTTAAATTCTTAGGTCGTATTGACTGGAATATTTCCAAAAATCATAAATTTAATATTCGTTACAGTAATACACAGGCAAAGAATCCTACTGCTCCTTCTACTTCAACCTCAGGTTTGGGAAACAGAAACTTTACATCAAATAACCGTACAGCTATGACAGCTCTTTATTTTCAAAACGCAAGATATTATCAGGAACAGAACTTTTCTTCATTAGCTGCTGAATTGAACTCACGTTTTTTTGATGGTCGTTTGAATAATACTCTACGTGCTTCATATTCTCACCAATATGAACCTCGTACAGTAGATGGCGCTGAATTCCCGTTTGTTGATATTGCAGTTGCAGGGAATATATACACTTCATTTGGTACCGAATTATTCTCTTATGGTAACTTAAGAGATGTTCAAACCATTAATATTACAGATGAAGTATCATATAGTGTTGGAATAAATAATTTCCTGGCAGGTTTACAATATGAACACAACAAGACCAAGAACGGTTTCCAAAGATTTGGTGCAGGTTATTATCAATTTGCATTTGACAGTGAAGAAGATTTGGCTGATGCAATTGCTAATGGAACTGTATTTAATGATCCGCAACAATTTGCAATTACTCACTCAAACAATGAAGATTTCTCACAAGCATTTCCTTCTTTTGACTATAACCAACTTTCTATCTATCTTCAAGACGAACTTGCAATTAGCAATAGATTTAAAGTAACCGCTGGTATCCGTTTAGAACTTCCTATGTTCCCGGCTTTGACTACTTACAACGAACAGGTAGCTACTACTCAATTAGCTGTAAGAGCAAACAATAACGGGTACTATAATACAACCAATTTCCCTACAACTAAAGTAATGTTTTCTCCTAGATTAGGATTCAACTGGGATTTGATAGGCAACCGTAAAGTTGTTCTTCGTGGAGGTACAGGTTTGTTTACAGGACGTATTCCTTTCGTTTGGGCTGTTGCTCAGGCAGGTGATTCAGGTGTTCTTCAAACAACATATGCAGGTGTTAAGGGTAAAGGAATCGTTCCTACTTTCACTAGCGACAGAATGGAGATGCTAAGCCAAATTTATGGTGGAAGTTTTACTCCTGGTACTACTCCGTCAATTTCAAGTTGCTCTCTTGTAGATCCTGGTTTAAAAATGCCTCAAACATGGAAGACTTCATTGGCTTTAGATGTTAAGTTGCCTTGGGGTATGACAGGTACATTAGAAGGAGTTTACAATAATGATATAAATCCTACACAAGTTGTTAACGTTGGTGTTAAATCAGGTGTTCTTTCAAATATTGAAGGTTCAAAGGACAACCGTATGTATTATGGCAGTTACTATGACAGCAAACTTAAAAATGCTTATTTATTAACAAATGCAGATAAATCTGGTTATTATTATTCAATTACTGCTAAATTAGAAAAAGCATTCCAAAACGGCTTTACTGCTATGGTTGCATATTCACATAGTGCCTCTAAGGTATTGGGTGACGGTGTTGGAGATCAAATGTACTCTGCTTGGAATATTCCTGCTACAGTAAACGGTAATAATGCTCTTGATTTGAGTTATGCAAGTTATGTGATGCCTCACAGACTTATTGCTTCAGTTAGCTATCGTAAAGAATACGGTAAACACTTTGCATCTGCTATCTCAATGTTCTATAATGGTGGTCCTCAAGGTAGATTCTCATATACTTATACTTCTAACGTTGTAGGTGATGGTGGTGGATATAACCTTATTTACGTACCTAGGAGTAGACGTGAACTTACTTTCAAAGATTACACATATAAGAATGTGAATGGTGCTTCAGTCCTTTATACGGCTAAAGAACAAGCTAATGATTTTTGGTCATATATTAAACAAGATGATTATTTAAAGACACGTAAAGGTCAGTATGCTGAAATGAACGGTGTTGTTTATCCTTGGACAAATTCATTTGATATTAAACTTACTCAGGATTTCTTTATGAATGTTAAAGGTAAGAGACATACACTTCAACTTGGATTGGATATCTTAAATGTAGGTAATTTACTTAATTCGGAGTGGGGTAATGTATATTCTTACAACAAGTCAAGTATTTTGAAACTTACAAATACAAGTGCATTTAAGAACAATGAAACTCCTGTATATCAATATATGGTTAACGGAACTGAAAAATTGACCGAAACTTGGAGAAAGAGTATAGGAACAGGTTCTACTTATTCAATGCAAATTAGTTTACGATATATATTCAACTAATTAGATAATAACAAAAAAATATTTAGAGGCTACCTTTTTGGTGGCCTCTTTTTTTATATCGTTTTGAAAATTTTGTATATTTGTAGAAAATAGGGGGGATTATGAGCAGAGAGATGGAACAAGGTAGGATGGCTGAAGATATGGCTCTGGTATACTTATTGAATCGTGGATTTGTACTCAAAGAGAGAAATTGGAGGGTGGAACATAAAGAAATTGATTTGATAATGGAAAGTGAAAATTATATACATGTAATTGAAGTAAAGTCATTAAAAGCTCCCGCACAACTCTCTCCTTTTGAGCATGTGGATAAAAAAAAACAGAATAATATTGTTGGCGCAGCGCGTAAATATATTTTCCAACAAAGAGTAACAAAAGAGTTGCAATTTGATATTGTTTCTGTTTTATTCTATAGAAGTAGAGTTGAACTTGACTACATAGAAAATGCTTTCTTTCCTATTTATTGATTTTAATTAAATATTATGGATAAAAATAACTATTGTATTATTATGGCTGGTGGCGTTGGAAGTCGTTTTTGGCCTGTTAGCAGAAATGCTTATCCAAAACAATTTCTTGATATTTTGGGACTGGGAAAATCTTTTATTCAATTAACCTACGATAGGTTTGCCAATATTGTTCCAGAAGAGAATATTCTTGTGGTTACCACTACTCAATATTTAGATATTGTTAAAGAGCAATTGCCTCAAATAAAAGAGGAAAATATTCTCTTAGAACCATATAAAAGAAATACTGCGCCATGTGTTGCATATGCTACATATAAACTTTATTCTAAAAATCCCGAAGCAACAGTTATTGTCTCTCCATCTGATCATCTTATTGTTGGAGAAAATAATTTTTTAGACACTGTTTTGAGTTCTCTTAATTATGCTTCCAGAAATAATGAACTTTTGACTATAGGAATAAAACCCACACGTCCCGATACAAATTATGGATATATTCAGGCCAATAAGAGTGAATCAAGAATAATTAATGAGCACTCAATATATGCTGTCAAAACATTTACAGAAAAGCCAAATGAAGAACTCGCGAAAGTATTTCTTGAAACAGGAGAATTTTTCTGGAATTCAGGAATGTTCATTTGGAATCTTAAAACGATTAAAAGTGAAATGGAGAAATTTCTCCCTGAAGTGACTACTCTGTTTAAGGGCGGAGAAAAATATTATTATACTTCAAAGGAAGAAGAATTCATCCGTAAGGTGTATGAAGAGTGTCCGGCTATTTCAATTGATTATGGTATAATGGAGAAGACCAATAAGGCTGTTGTATTTTTATCTAATTTTGGATGGTCCGATATTGGTACTTGGGGTTCTTTATATAATCAATCATCAAGTAAAGACTCTAATGATAATATTATTAAAACTTCAAATGCATTAGTTGAAAAGGTTACAAAAACTATTATTCATGAGGAAAATAAAGATAAGTTGGTAGTTGCAAGAAATTTGGATAATTTCATAATTATAGATACAGAAGATGTTCTGTTAATTTGTCCACGCGAAGATTCAGTGATGAAGGAAATTCTTGTAGATCTTACTGTTAAAGAAAAATCAAAATACCTTTAATATATGGCAGATAGGGTTTTAAAGATTGATATTCAATCCGAAATAGGTGATCTGAATGCCGTGTTACTTCACACCCCCGGTGCTGAAGTGGAAAACATGACGCCTAAAATGGCCCAGCGTGCGCTTTATAGTGACATCCTTAATTTATCTATTGCTCAAAAAGAATATGAACAACTTGATAGAGTGCTTTCAAAGGTATCAAAAGTATATTATGTAAAAGATCTTCTTGTAAAAGTTTTGGATAATAAAGAGCAGAGGGAATCGTTGATTGGAAAAATATGTGTTGCAGAACAAGCAACTGATTATTTTGAACAATTGATGGAAATGAGTTCTCAGAATTTGGCAAAAGTACTAATAGAAGGGCTTCCGGCAAAAATCAATACCCTTACTTCTTTTCTTAAAGATGAGTATTATGCTCTTTTTCCGCTCTATAATTTTTATTTTACCAGAGATTCTTCTGTTACAATAGGAAATAATGCTCTTATATGCAGGATGGCAAATAGAGTGAGAATGAGAGAATCTCTGATTATGGAGGCAATCTATAAGGGAAGTGGCTCTTTCTCTTGTGATATAATAAACGCACATGATTTTCAGCCTACAAATAATGATGTTTTTATTGAAGGTGGTGATGTATTGATATTAAGAGAAGATATTATTTTGATTGGTAATGGGTTAAGAAGCAGTTCTCAAGGTATTGATCTTCTGATTTCACGTTTATGTAAAGCCAATTCAGAAGGCAAAAAACATATTATTGTACAGCAGCTTCCTGATTCTCCAGAATCTTTTATTCATCTTGATATGGTTTTTACCATGCTTGATAAGGATAAATGTATGGTTTTTGATCCATTAATTTTAGGAGACCATCATTATCAGACTGTTCATATTACAATAGAAAATGGAAGAGTTTCAAAAATAAAATCTGTCTTGAACATTCCATCAGTTTTAAAGAGGTTAGGCCTTGATATGGATTCTATTATTTGTGGCGGAGCAGAAGATGAGTGGGATCAGGAGAGGGAACAATGGCATAGTGGAGCAAACTTTTTTGCTTTTGCTCCCGGGAAAGTGATTTGTTATGCAAGAAATGAGGCAACTCTCAATGAGATGAATAAAAATGGATTTGAGATAATTTCTGCATGGGATGTTATTAATGGAGAAAAAAATATTGATGCTTATAATAGGTGTTGCATTACTATTCAGGGATCTGAGCTTCCTCGTGGAGGTGGAGGAGCTAGATGTATGACTATGCCTTTAAGCAGGAAGGCTGTAGAATGGTAAGGATTATTATTAAATTTGCATCCTGAAATATTGATAATTATAAAAAATGAACGATAGAATTGAGGAACTTTTGGCCGCTATTGATCAATTAAAAGCACAAAAGGAGCAAGAAATTGAAGAGATAAGAATAAAGCTCTTAGGAAAGAAAGGCGAAGTCACAAAACTTTTTGAAGAATTTAGGGATATTTTACCAGAACAAAAAAAAGAATTTGGGCAGAAGTTGAATAACTTAAAGAATGCAGCACAGGCTAAAATTGATTCTTTACGTACTTCATTTGAAGAAAATGATGAATTATCGACCTCTACTTTTGATTTTACTAAACCAGGAGATAAAATTGAACTTGGTGCGCGGCATCCTATTTCAATCACAAGGGAAGAGATTATCTCGATATTTAAAAAATTTGGATATACGGTTGCTGAGGGTCCGGAGATCGAAGATGACTGGCATGTTTTCGGAGCCTTGAATTTTCCTCCAGAACATCCTGCACGTGATATGCAAGATACTTTTTTTATCTCTACTGGAGATAATCCCATATTGCTTCGTACTCATACTTCTTCTGTCCAGGTCAGGGCAATGGAGAAAATGGAACTTCCAATAAGGGTGCTCTGTCCAGGTAGAGTTTTTAGAAATGAAGCTATTTCGGCGCGTGCCCATTGCATTTTTCATCAGGTTGAAGGGTTATATGTAGATAAAAACGTATCATTTGCTGACCTTAAACAAGCTATTTTATTATTTGCAAAAGAGATGTTTGGAGAGCAGACTCAAATTCGAATGAGGCCGTCATATTTCCCATTCACGGAGCCAAGTGCAGAGGTGGATGTAAGTTGCAATATTTGCAAGGGAAAAGGATGTAACATATGTAAAGGTACTGGTTGGTTGGAGATTATGGGATGTGGTATGGTTGATCCTAATGTTCTTGAATCATCAGGCATTGATAGTAAGGTATATAGCGGGTTTGCTTTTGGCATGGGTATAGAAAGGATTGCAATGCTGAAATGGCAGGTAAAAGATTTGAGACACTATTTTGAAAATGATGTAAGATTTTTAAAAGAATTTGAGACTGTTATTTGATTAAGAACCATAAAACTAAGTACTGTTGCAAATAAAAAAGATGTATATAAAGGTTTATAGAGAGTCTGGTTATGTATAAATTATAGATATAGGTATTTTTTTTTGCAAGGGGAAAAAATCTTTTTACCTTTGCAATCCCAATATAGAGAATATCTGTAGCTGGTTTTGATTTAGAATTAAAATTGAAATATTGCGGAAATAGCTCAGTTGGTAGAGCACGACCTTGCCAAGGTCGGGGTCGCGAGTTCGAGTCTCGTTTTCCGCTCAAAAGACCGTCTAGTGATAGATGGTCTTTTTTGT
>Ga0265294_10000888_pt1 | contig 40377 bp, 36 predicted proteins | sample MunlanPumphouse3_FD_192504 | JGI IMG/M metagenome (GOLD analysis project Ga0265294, IMG submission 192504) | Groundwater microbial communities from a municipal landfill in Southern Ontario, Canada - Pumphouse #3 | ecosystem: Environmental > Aquatic > Deep subsurface > Groundwater | place... | reverse complement strand
TCTGCGCATATGATGGTAACGAGTTCGCACCCTTTTGATAATTCTATGCATTCTTCTATGGTCTTGATCGAGACCTTGTGTTCTGAATGATTTATCAAAGTGCCGATCGCACCGCATCCCCTCACCATAGAGGGTGTGACCCATCCGGTAGATGAACCTGGAGCATGAGGATCCACATTCTGAGATAGAACTGGGATGTTCACATTCCTGGCCACCAGACCGAGATCGACCATAGGTGGACATATTGCAATCTTGATACCAGTTTCTTCGGAGACTGATTGACACGCCTTGGCGAGGTCAAGGGCACCACGGCCATCGACCTCGAGGTATGCTTTGAAGTTCACAATGATAGCTGGTTTTGAGATCGGTTTAGTCAATTTGCTCGAACCTCGAGGTCAGTTCTTTAAGCACTCCGGTCCTGGAAGTGTATTCCATTTCCTCAGCGCTCAAGATAGACGGGACGAATGGTCCCTGCGATCTCATGAATTTGCTCGCTTTGATGGAGTTTTCACGAGCAAGATCGAAGGTCCTGCCACCGAAGAAGTCCATAGGTACGTGGTTTCCTCCTTTAGATCCTATGGGTTCCACTCCCTGAAGCTTTCCTTCATTGAGTTGGAATCCAAGACAGCATATTCTTGGAGGTCCATCGAAATAGGTTGGGTCCGAATCGTCGGGTGAGCAGGGATATAATGCACCGATGTGCGATCCTCTCATCCATCCGGCAACAAGGAATGTTGTATTCAGGAAAGGCTGGGTGTATTCTCCCACTGAGGGAAGTCCGCTTTGGCAACGGCAAATACAGACGGGGTCGTCTTTTCCGATGTATTTTCCTGCTGTGAGATTGAGTTTATCTGTGGATACAACACAGGCGGGACCTATTCCAGCTCTTGATGAAATTCTTTTAATGGCATATCTGGATGTATCGCCCAGAAGTGTAAGGATGCTGAGTGTCTCTTCTGGGGATGACATCGTGACCTTCTTGTGGTCCATGACATCGTGAATCTCAATATCGAATCCTTTCTTGGCTTTTGCGTCTATGACCAGTCCTGTTGTTGTGAAAGGATCCAAGAATATCCTTGATAATGGAAGTGTATATGCTGAAGGCTCTGTTTTGTCGGCCATGAAGAATAAGAGTGGTTCTGATTCTCTCTCGACAAATGACATTTCCGCAGATCCTGGTCCTGCACCTTTAACGTTTCCGGAGAAAGCGTCTGTGAGGATATCCTGTCCTGCTGCGTAGAGTTTCATTGATTTAGCGATCTTTGTTGCAGATTGGAAGCATTCCCAAGCAGCGCTGTGGACCTCTTTATTGCCTTCGCCCTTGTAGTGGGTCATGTAAAGGTTGATATCGTCACCTACACGGGTAACGTAGAAATCTTCGATAATTCCCTGCTTTTGTTTATCAGCCAAAATATCTTTGGCTGTCTGAAGCATAGCGGGGTGCGGTCTGGAATGTCCTACAACGGATCCAACATCCGCCTTGATAATTGATACTGTTACTTTTTCTTCAGCCATGGATTCACCATTGTTGTATGGAACTGGTTAGTGTACGTTGGTTATTATAGTTTTTTGCACGTGCGCACGGATTTCTACTGCAAATTATATATCGTTTGCAGGATTACACGAGTTTGTTCATCATGACAGTCATCAGAGATTCCAGTAATATTGCGGTAAGCGACGGTACAGCGACTGTGAAAGGTTGGGTACAGGATATCAGGAACTTAGGAGGAATTTCATTTCTTACTCTCAGAGATAGGTACGGAACCATTCAGATAACTATGCCCAAAAAGAAATTGGATCCTATACTTTTTGACAGTATCACACGTCTTTCAAGAGAATCTGTAATTTCTATTACTGGTGAGGTAAAAGAAAGTAATCAAACCGCTCTGGGTCTTGAGATAATACCGTCGGAGTTTATAATATACAGCGAAGCTTCAACACCTCTTCCAATGGGTGTTATAGATAAAGTGAATGTTGAGATGGACACGCGTCTTAACAATAGGTTTATGGATTTGAGAAAACCAGAGATCAAAGCAATTTTCGAGTTAAAAGCCATTATGGTAGGATTGATCAATCATGCTGTTTCTGAGAGAGGTTTCACCAATGTCACGACACCCAAGATTGGTGCATCAGGTGCAGAAGGCGGAGCAACACTATTCAGTGTGGATTATTTTGGAAGACCTGCATTCCTTGCACAGAGTCCGCAGCTCTATAAGCAGATCTTAATGTCTACAGGAATGGACAGGATATATGAGATCGGTCCTGCATTTCGTGCAGAACATTCTAACACAAATCGTCACGTAACAGAATTCACATCATTTGATGGTGAGATGTGTTGGATAGAAAAAGAAGAGGATGTTATGGCAATGATCGAAGAGATCATTAACTTTGTACTTATCGGATTGAAAGAGAAGGGAAAGAAACAATTGGAGATATTAGGAAAAGAGATCAATATTCCTGCGCGTCCTTATCCTATCCTTAGATATGCTGAATGCCTCAAAATGGTCAATGATCACGGACTTTCTTTGAAAGATGGAGCAGATCTTGGAACAGAAGGAGAAAAGATCATTGGAGACATCATGTGTGAGAGAGGATCAGAACTTTATTTCATTGCAGAATATCCAGAGGCAGAGAAGCCGTTCTATATTATGGAAAAAGATGGAACTCCGTATTCATTTTCATTTGATCTTGATTATAAAGGTCAGGAAATATCATCTGGCGGACAGAGAGAGCACAGGTATGATGTTCTTGTAAAGAGGATGCAGAAGAAAGGATTGGATCCAAAAGATTTCACTTTCTATCTCGATGCTTTTAAATTCGGTATGCCTCCGCATGGCGGATGGGGTATAGGAGTTGATAGACTGATCGTAAAAATGCTCGATCTTGCTAACATTAGGGAAGCTATTTTATTCCCAAGGGATATCAGCAGACTTTCGCCTTAAACTCATTAAGAGAGAGTGCGTGTTCTTGCATTTCTCTCTTATTATCACTTTCGGTCATTTTCGGTCATCCCTTGATTTCCTTTTAATATTCTGGTTTTCATTTTGAAAATATGGCTCCGCCTGGCGACATCTACGAAAGGGAATTGAAATATCTTTTAGCAGGAGATCCCAAGATCATTGCAAAGATGATCAAGACGTGCGACGGTATAGAAAAAGACGCATACAATTCTATGCTAAGGGATCCCTTTCTGATGATCAGAGCGGCCGGTTCATTAGGTGTGGATCTTGTTGCTTTACGGTGGGATTTTTCATTTCCTATAGAGGTTAAGAGTTCGGCAGAGGATACTTTGCATTTTAGTAGAAATATCAGATTAGGAGAACAGGCAGATAAGATGTTAGATACATGTAACAGGTCTCATATTATTCCGATATACGCATTCAGGCTCAAGAGTGTCAGAGGCGATCCATGGAGAATATTTACTATTCCTTCAGATGAGAGATTGCGTGGACGTAGCGAACTGCTGAAAAAGAGGATCCCTAAGTTGGAAATGACGCCAAATGGTAATTATGTTATGAGGTGGAATGACGGCATGAAGTTGAGCAATCTGATATCATATATGGGGATGAGCGAATACAATGAGTGAGACGGCCGTCAGTACTCATAGGGCTCATCACGAAATCAGCCTATAATTCTCTTCATTCGGCACGCGTCTCAACACTTCATATCGCAAAACAGGTTAAACCTTTGCGTTAATAAATGTAGATATTGTTATGTACACATAATATAAATCCTTCAAGGTTCATAGTGAAACCATGTGGAAGCAAGTAGGCGAAGATTTCTGGAAGGAAAATCGCGAATCGAAAGTGGATGCCGTGATCGATACGGTTCAGGGCATTATAGATCAGGTCAAAAACGAAGGTGATAAGGCTCTTATAAGCCTTACTCAGAAATTTGACAAGATCGCACTCAAATCAATAGCTGTATCCAGGGATGATATCGATAAGGCCTATGAGAAGGTCGATCAGAATCTGGTAGAAGAATTAGAGAATGCAGCGTATAATATTCAGCGTTTTCATGAGATGCAGGTTCCACAGGATCTCTGGCTGAGAGAAGTAGAGCCAGGAATAACATTAGGTGTCAAGAGCACACCTCTCGAGAGAGTAGGATGTTATATACCAGGTGGAAGGGCATCTTATCCTTCAACAGCACTTATGTGTGTGATTCCTGCACGTGTAGCAGGTGTCGATGAGGTCATCTGTTGTACACCGGCACCTATCAATCCACTGACATTGGTAGCACTCGACATAGCAGGTGTCGATGAGATATATCAGGTCGGTGGAGCTCAGGCAATAGCTGCTATGGCACTCGGAACCGAATCTATTGAACATGTTCAGAAGATCGTAGGCCCCGGAAATGTCTATGTCACTGCAGCAAAGACATTACTTCGTAACAAGGTGGAAATTGATTTTCCTGCAGGACCGAGCGAAGCAGGTATTATAGCAGATTCTTCGGCCAATCCTGAATTTATGGCGGCAGATCTCATTGCACAGGCAGAGCACGACCCGTCGTCTGCATGTATTCTTGTAACCGATGATAGAACACTTCCCGATAAAGTATGGAAATTTATGGAAGCCATGATTGCGAATGCACCTAGAAAAGATATCATAAACAAGGCACTCGAGAATTCAGGCTACATATTATGTGATGATTTGGATCTAGCTATTGAAACGATGAACGGCATTGCACCAGAGCACTTATCGATTCAAACTACAAATCCACTGGATACACTTTCAAAGGTAACTAACGCGGGTTCTATCTTCGTTGGACCTTTTACGCCTATCGCAGCCGGAGATTATGCTTCAGGAACGAATCATGTATTGCCAACAGCGGGACACGCTACAACGGCATCGGGACTGAATGTAGCGCACTTCCGTAAGACGTCTACAGTTCAGATGCTTACAAAAGAAGGTCTCGCATCGTTAGCGCCAACCATCGAGACACTCGCGACCGCAGAGGGACTTCACGCACACTGTGAATCTGTCAAAGTAAGGAAGCCTTTTGAAGAGGACGATTACTGATAGGGGAAATAAATGGATAAAGAGATAGATCTTTACGACCACTCCCTGTATATAAACAGGGAGATGTCCTGGCTTGAGTTCAATAGGCGCTGTCTCACAGAGGCTGATGACGAATCCAATCCGATATTGGAAAGAGTGAAGTTTTTAGCTATTGCATATGGAAATATGGACGAGTTCTATATGATACGTGTTCCTGGTATCATGGTTAATGGACAGAAGGACAATCTTACTAATATTGGTCCAGATGCTTTCCCTGATGTAGAGAAGTTTGTAGAGATATTCAATAGTAAAGTAGGGAGCCTTATCGGCGGATATGAGTCTTGTTGGTTCAATTTGCGTAAAGATCTGGCATCCAAGGGGGTCAGGATAAATGATATCGGTTCGTTGTCAAAGGAGCAAAGGGCATGGGTCGATGATTATTATAAAGAAAGAGTGCATGCATTGCTAACACCTCTTGCTTTGGATATATCGCATCCGTTTCCGTTCATTTCCAATAATTCGTTAAATGTAGCTGTTAGAGCTAAGAAAAAGGACGGAGAGTATATCTATGCAAGGATTAAGGTCCCCAATGGAATACTTCCTAGATTCGTTAAGATACCATCAGAATCTGCAGGTATAGATTTCGTTCAACTCGAGGACATAGTCAAAGTGAATATCGTGAAATTGTTCCAAGGCGTTGAAGTATTAGGGGCATATAATTTCAGAGTGACTAGGAATGCAGATGTCAAGGTCACCATCGATGAGGCTTGCGATCTTATGTCTGCCATAGAGACGTCTCTTGATTCTCGTGATATGGGATTTCCGGTCAGAATGATGGTCGAGGAGACCATGCCTGCGGAGATGATCTCTCTGTTCGGAAGGAATCTGAAGCTAGATTCACATCAGATCCACAAAGTATCTGTGGGGGGAATGCTCCTTACAGATCTCTGGCAGATCGCCAATCTAAATCTTCCGAAATTAAAGGAGAAGGTATTCATACCGTATACCCCACCTGAGTTCGGTGAGGATTTCAATATATTCGATACGATCAAGAAAAAGGATTGGATACTTTTTCATCCTTACGAATCATTCGATATTATCATACGTTTTCTGAATTCTGCAGCAAGCGATCCAAATGTACAGAGCATCAAAATATGTCTGTATAGGATTGGAAAGGATCCCTCTATAATATATGCTCTCGAGAAAGCGAGGGAGAAGGGAAAGACAGTTTCTGTGCTCATGGAACTACGTGCGAAATTCGATGAGACCAACAATATACATCTTGCTAGGGAACTGGAAAAGATGGGAGTCCATGTTGTATATGGCCCTGTGGATCTGAAAGTGCATTCTAAGCTCTTACAGGTAGTTAGGTTGGAAGGGGAACACTTGGTAAGATACACACATTTGAGTTCTGGAAATTACAATATCAGCACTGCGAAGCAGTATGCAGATATTTCATTCCTTACTGCAAATCAGGAGATCGGGGAGGATGTCGGAGAATTATTCAATGCTTTGACAGGATTCTTTGGCCCCAGAGATTACAAGCATCTGCTCGTTGCGCCTATCACACTTAAATCTACACTTATCGAAAAGATCCGTCGTGAGGCAGATCTGCAGAGATCAGGAAAGAAAGGATATCTTGTCATGAAGGCAAATGGTCTCATCGATTCGGATATCATCGTAGAATTGTACAAGGCATCGATGGCAGGAGTTCATATAGAATTGAGCATCAGAGGTCTGTGTTGCCTGCGTCCGAGAATCAAAGGAATATCCGAGAATATACGTGTTACAAGTGTTGTTGATAGGTTCCTTGAGCATTCCAGGATATACTATTTTGAGAATGATGGAAACCCAGAGATGTACATGGGATCATCAGATATGATGCCACGTAATCTCATTGCGAGAGTAGAGGTCCTGTTTCCGGTTCTGGATAAAGAGATGCTCGTACTCATAAGGGAGAACATTCTCAACATCCATCTCGGAGATAATGAAAAGGCTAAAGAGTTGAAGTCGGATGGAGAGTATATTCCTGTTGTGAGAAAGAAGAGTGAAAAAAAACTGCGTTCACAGAAATGGTTTATCGACAACAGAGGCATCTGGCATGGTTGATAAGGGTGAGGTCATAGGTTTCATCGATATCGGAACGAATTCTGTTCATATACTCGTAGTGAAATTTTTCGAGGATTCAATGGGAACCCCCATCTTTCAAGATAAAGAAACTGTACGTTTAGGTCAGAATCTTTATAAGAGCGGTTACATCGACAGGGAGACCATTGATAAGACCAGACTAGTGATAACAAATTTCGTTCAGATATCCAAGAGCATGGGTGCGAAGAAAGTGATATCACTTGCTACATGTGCCGCGAGAGAGGCCACCAACAAAAAGGACCTTATGGATGCTTTCAAGATAGAAGGCACAGAGGTCAAGATAATCTCTGGGTTGGAAGAAGCCAGACTTATAAGTCTCGGAGTATTTGGTCCAGAAGGTCCGACCCAACAGTGTCTTGAGATCGATATCGGAGGCGGGAGTACAGAGATATCGCTTTGTAAAGGAAAAGAGGATCTTTATCTTGATAGTCTGAGCATGGGTGCAGTTAGGTTTGCATACGGGATAGGTATCGATCAGAAATCTGCACTATCATTTCAGGATTATGATCATCTGAGAAGACAGGTAGATCTTTTATCCTATCGTACTTGCAGGAAGGTACGCGATCTCGGTTTCGAAAGGGCTTACGGTTCATCTGGTACACTTATTGCTTTGGCAGAGATGTGTGCCGCTAAAAGGGATGGAGACGCATCGTACATGATGTATTATGAGTTGGTGGAGCTTATGAAGGAACTCTATACCAAAAGTGAAGAGGATAGGAAAGGCGTCCTCGGTATGAATCCTTCAAGATCGGATATCATCGTTGCAGGTGGTGCCATAGCTGAAGAACTAATGTATCTTCTGGAGATAGATAGGTTGGAGATATCTCTAAACGGATTGAAACAGGGGATGCAGGTGGAATATCTTCTAAACAATGGATATTCTGATTTTAACGTTAGGGAATCTTCCGTAAGGAATCTGGCGAACAGATGTCAGTATGATAAAGCACACGCAGAGACAGTGCAGAAGAATTCTCTGCTTCTTTTCGATCGGATGAAAGAATTAGGGATTCATAAAATGGGTGATGATAAAAGAGAGCTTCTCTCCTATGCTGCTTTACTGCATGATATCGGTGAGTTCATAAGTTATGAGAAACATAATATCCATTCTTATATAATAATCACGAATTCTTTCCTTCCAGGCTTTACAAACGATGAATTGAAGATGATAGGATTGACATCCAGATTCCATCATAAGAAATTTCCAGACGCTCAGTCGAAATATTTCGTCAATATGGATTATAAAGATATCAAGAGTATCTTGGAATGTTCTATGATGTTGAAGATCGCCGATGTTCTCGATAGGCATCGCAATGGTTCGATAGACAAAGTGGAACTCAATCTGTCAGATGATGTTCTGATGATAGAACTGGGATCTGAACGCGATATCAGCATGGAGATATGGAAACTAAATTCTATAAGGGAAGATTTCAAGGGCGTTTTCGGATTGGATTTCAAGATCATAAGGTCCTGATCATTTTAGGTGGGATGCATCACAGAACGGTTTGTTCTTTGATCTTCCGCATCTGCACAATGCAACGCGGTTCCTCAGTTCATATTGTTCATTGTTAGCTGAGATTATAGGTATTTCGCCTTTTACCCAAATAGGACCTATTGTCTTCACATCGTTGGTGACGGAAATCTCTTTTTTCAATATAGGTTCGATCTTTTCTCCGTTTATCACAAGAGTAAGGCTTCCGCCTGGACAATTTGCGCATTCCTGTTTCGCAACTTCTAAAGTTTTCTTATTTTTGATAGCAATTTCTATACGAGGATATGCATGGCAGAATCCTGCACCTGTACAGAGTATGTGTTTTTCCATCAATTTCACACCATCGCATCCTTCATGGATCAGACAACTGTCATTATACGGTTCGTCATCGGCTGTTTCAGTTCCGTCGAATTTGTTCACGTGTTCGCCGGAGCAGAACGGCATCGTGGAAGACTTTCCACATCTGCACAGGGCATAGACCTCGTTCTGGTTGAATTTTTGTCCCTCCACCCATTTGATGGCTTTTCCCATTGCATCTATCTGGATGGATTCTTCTCTAAGGGGTATATTACCGAAGATCAAATAGGGGCCGTTCTTTTTGATAGTTATCTTGGCATTTTCGTCTGTCATGTCCTGTACCGTAAGGATAAATCTGTTCATTCATTATTTATAAGGGTAGTTTGAAAAGATATTTTGGAGAATAGGCGCAATGTCGATATTTTACGTACTTTTTCTAAAAATTAATGAATTAGTCCTAAATATGAAAAATCGATTTTCTGATTTTCGATGATATTTAAATGAAAACGTTAAAAACCGTTAAAAAAATATTAATTTTTACAATGTTTCAAATATTGAAAAGAGCATCCTTGCATTATAGCAGGGAGCGACCCCTTGCACACGGTTTCGACCTGTTGTTCCCTGCTTCGAATATTTTGCTTTTCATTCTTTGACTGGTTTCATTTAAATTTGGTCTAAATCGTCTGTTAATTCTATGTAATAATCGTAAGGAGGTTTGCCTGAGCATCAAGGACAAAGGTTATTATCATTCAGTATTAACATGCAGTTTAGATCATCATGGCGAATACATCATTCTTCGAGGAGATGGCCGAACGCAATGCGGCAACTAGTACTACTGGTTTATGTTCCATATGTAAAGGGTCCAGAAAACTCTGCGGCAAAGATAGATGTCCTTTAATGATCAAATTCTATTCTCAGCAGAAGACAATGCCTTTGCTAGATGTCAAGGACCTTGTCGGATGCAGTCCACCAGCTGTCTTCGTGGGAAGATACGGTTATCCGAAGGTTGATATCGGACCTCTCGTGCCTCCGGAATTCGGAGACACTTCTATTTTGGACACGCCTGAAAGATGGTCTGGGAAATCGATAGAAGATATTGTAGATATGAGATTCAGGTTGGTTCGCGGAAAATACAGGATCGATGCCACGAATTTCAAGACCGCGGGTAAGATAGTGAATAATATTCAGGAACTCGCCCTTACAGAGAAGCCAGTGGAGGTTGAGGCCAATTTTAGACAGAGACCGTCAGGTCGCGTTATTCTGGATGATGAGGTGCAACCGTTCGGTCCTTCAGCCAGAATGGATGATATGAAGATGGGCAATGGAAGGTTCGAGCGGAATCTGGAGAAGAATTTCTATGATACGGACCTCCGTGCTACAGAAGCTGTTGTGAATGCTTACAAGAACGGAACGCTCATTTCAGAGATACAGAAAGCATTCTCAGTAGGTACCATGGGCGTCGATAAGAGAAGGCGGTTTGTACCCACAAGATGGAGCATCACTGCCATAGACGATATCATAGGAAAGGATCTTCTGAAAGATACAAAGTATTTTCCTACTATAGACGATTACAGAGTATATCAGTGGGAGCAACTGGACAACAGATGGTGCATTATAATGATGCCCTGCACGTGGAGATACGAGCTCATAGAAGCCTGGTATCCGAATACGACATGGAATCCGACAGGGCAGGATATCGATATCATCTCGGATCACGAATTCTATGAAGGCCGTTCAGAATATGCTCATATCGGTGGCTGTTATTATGCTGCAAGAATGGCATCCAATGAACTTCTTTTGAAAGAGAGGAGAACAGCAGGCGTTCTTGTATGGAGAGAAGCTCATCCAGGATATGTGATGCCGGTAGGCGTTTGGAACGTCAGAGAGAACGTAAGGCAGGCTTTAGAAACAAAATGTGCTCATTATGATTCTTTAGAGGGTGCTTTGGCACATATAGATCGCGTGATGGATATCAAGCAGGATACATGGATCAAGAATTCAGGAGTACTGAAAGATTGGTTAATACAAAGGAGGATCGAGGATTATTACTGATCTTATAGAATTTAATGATTCCAATTTGTGGAATGGCCCATATCAGGTTGTAGAGTGTAAACGTGCTCTTTCACCTTCGGGTCTTCCGGGTATAGATTATGCTTTGAATCCATATGGCGGATGCGAGCATGGATGCATCTATTGCTACGCGCCGGAGGTGCTTCATACGGAGTGGAAGAACTGGAGGGTTGTCAGGGTACGTTCCAACATCCCTAATCGTTTGGCTAAGGAATTATCTGGATTGAGTGGAACGATCGGTATCGGTACTGTGACGGATCCGTATCAATACGCAGAGAAGAGATTCCATCTGACTCAGATGTGTCTTGAGGTCCTCAAGGCTAAGGATATGCGCATACATGTGCATACCAAATCAGACTTGATTCTCAGAGACATAGGTCTTATTTCATCCATGAGAGGAGAGGTCGGCATCACGGTCACAGGCATAGACGATAGATATTCTAAGGTCACAGAGCCTGGTGCGCCTCTTCCTGGAAAGAGATTGGATGCATTGAGACAGTTGACAGAGGCAGGTGTCAATACATACGCCCTTATCGGACCGGTGTTGGATCATCTCGAAGGTCATGAGAAGGAATTAATAGATGCCATAGTGTCAACAGGGACCAACAGAGTGTACATCGATTCTCTCAATATGAGGCCTTTGCTATCTGAAAGACTGAGCAGAATGAATATCTCGGGTTCGAATATCGTGAAAGAGAATATACGTGTAGCATGCAGGTTGGAAGGTCTCGATGTTCGTGATGTGTTCTAAAAGTTTTGATTTGAAAAAAACAAATAAAAACTACAAATTTGCTGTGCAGCAGAAATTATTTATTTGTTATGTTATAATACGTTTATTGCAACCCAGATATGTGTCTGAGGTCTTTTCTAAAGTTATATGAAAAAGGTTTATTTTAGAAACCTTAATATAGAAGAACAAAATTACCCTAATCTATAGTTCAGGAGTATTTTCCTATGTACGGAAACGGAAACCAACCAATCATAGTGCTTAAAGAAGGCACAGAAAGAAGCAAAGACAAAGAGGCTCAGTTTAACAACATCGCAGCCGCTAAAGCTGTTGCAGATGCAGTAAGATCTACACTCGGTCCAAAAGGAATGGACAAAATGCTCGTCAATACCATCGGTGACGTTGTTATCACAAATGATGGTGTAACGATATTAAAAGAGATAGATGTTCAGCACCCAGCAGCTAAAATGGTCGTTGAGATCGCAAAGACACAGGATACAGAATGCGGTGACGGAACCACAACCTCAGTCATTCTTGCAGGAGAACTCCTCAAACAGTCTGAGGAGCTCATAAATGCAAATGTTCACCCTACAGTAATCACAAATGGATATAACATGGCAGCAGCAAAATCGATTGAGATCCTCAAAAGCATCGCGGTTGACGCGACAAAAGAGGATATTTTGAAGAAGGTTGCCATTACTTCACTTACTGGTAAATCAGTCGGAGAGGAAGAGAGCAAACTCGCAGATATCGTTGTAGAAGCATGTAAAGCCATAGAAGAGGACGGTAAGGTAGATACAAAGAACATCCGTCTTCAGAAGAAGGTCGGGGGTGTCATTGGCGATACTTACATGGTCCAGGGTGTAGTAATTGATAAAGAAGCAGTTCATTCACGCATGCCAAAGAAAGTCGAGAAAGCAAAGATCGCTCTCTTCTCATGCGGACTTGAGGTCAAAAAGACCGAGTTCGATGCTCAGATCCAGATAACAGATCCATCATCAATGTCCTCATTCCTTGCAGAGGAAGAGAATGGCATGAAAGAGATCGTTGAAAAGATCAAAGATACAGGTGCAAATGTAGTGTTCTGTTCAAAAGCAATTGATGAACTTGTTCAGCACTATTTGGCAAAAGCTGGAATCCTTGGATACAGGAGACTCAAGCAGTCTGACCTCGAGGCTATTTCAAAGGCAACTGGCGCGAACATTGTCGGCGGACCTATGGAAATCACAAAAGCAGATCTCGGTTTGGCCGGATGCGTAGAAGAGAAACTCGTCGGAGAGGATGGAATGGCATTCATTACAGGATGTAAGAACCCCAAGGCGATCACTATCTTCGTACGCGGTGGAACAGAACATGTTCTCGAGGAGATCGAGAGAGCTCTTAATGATGCAATCCGTACCGTCGGTGTCACAATCGAAGATGGAAAGGTAGTTGCAGGTGCAGGTGCACCAGAGATTGAACTCGAACTTAGACTTTCAGAATATGCATCATCTGTTGGCGGAAGAGAACAGCTTGCAATCGAGAAATTTGCAAAGGCAATGGAGATTATTCCATGGGCACTTGCCGAGAATGCAGGTATCGATTCAATTGACAGCATCATCAAACTGAAAAACGCTCATGAAAAGCAGAAGAACGGAAAGTATTACGGAATCGATCTTGATACCGGAGAGGCCGTAGATATGCTCAAAATGAATGTTGTTGAGCCCCTCAGGGTCAAAGTTCAGGCAGTTAGTTCAGCAAACGAGGTAGCTAACATGATCCTTAGGATCGATGATGTTATCGCATCACGCAGGTCGTCGTCACCTCCTCAGGGAGGAATGCCCGGCGGAATGCCCGGCGGAATGCCTCCTGGAATGATGTAAGATCATACTAAACTTTAATTGAGGAGGGTCACTCCTCCTCATTCATTAATTTTCATTCATATTGATTATTTTAGTCGTTTATGATTGTAATTCGTTTTAGAAATACTTCATTGATACGGGGCTTCTGAGAATCTTAATTAGGATTTTATTCTGTGATAACATGTTTTGTTGTCAAAAAGGATGATGTGTTCACATTTATCTTTTTAAATATATTGGAAAACGATACGGAATATCACCATACAATTTTTATACGTTAGTGTTAGAGAGTGCATATGGGTATAAACAGATTTTACGTCTGTACGATAGTTTTTATATTTGTATTGTAACGGGAGGATGAAATCAATCACATCTGTAGATGATATGGACGGATTATTTCACAGTGAGTGCTTATCGTGACAACTTTCGCAGATCTTGGAATTTCAAAAGAGGTAATTAAGGCAATGGATGAGATGGGTTGGACAGTGCCTACACCAGTGCAGGTGGCAGCAATCCCTGTCGGACTTGCAGGTCATGATCTGTTCGCTCAGGCACAGACAGGTACTGGAAAGACCGGTACATACGCATCTATAATAATGGGAAAGATCAGGGCCGGTTCAAAGGCACCAGCGGTACTTATCCTAACTCCTACAAGGGAATTGACCATTCAGGTCACAGAGGAAATGGAAAAGATCTCCAAATATACAGGTCACAGTAGTGTTTCAATTTACGGAGGAGTAAGTTTATCTCCTCAGATCTCAAAGCTTGAGCACGGTGTGGATATAGTCGTAGGAACACCAGGAAGGGTAAAGGATCTCATTATCAGAAGGGACCTCAACTCTTCGAAGATCACAATGGTGGTCTTGGATGAAGCAGATCGTATGTTAGATATGGGATTTTCAAAGGATCTTGAATTTATATTGTCGAAAATATCGAAGCAAAGACAGACACTTATGTTCTCAGCTACGATGTCTCCAGACATTAAACGCCTCGCAGTGCGTCATATGATAAATCCTGAAGAACTCCTAGTTTCAAAGGATAAACCTGTTTTAGATCTAATAAAACAGTATTACATAATTACCGATGTAGATTCCAAGCGTAATGCATTATGTACTATTTTGGATAATAATGATCCAAGGACCATTGTTTTCTGTCATACCAAGCGTAAGGTTAATCAGTTGACCAAGAAGATGCTCGCTGATGGATATATTGCAGGTGCTATTCACGGTGATGTTGCTCAGAATAAGAGGGAGAAGATCATCAATGCATTCAAGGATGGTTCACTGAACCTTCTAATTGCAACAGATGTTGCGGCCAGGGGATTGGATATCGATGATGTCACATATGTCATCAATTACGATATGCCTAACGATCCGGAGACATATGTCCACCGTATCGGAAGGGTAGGGAGAGCAGGAAAAGAAGGTATCGCAGTTTCATTCATCATGCATGAAGAGCGCAATATGATCAAACCGATTGAGAAACAGACAGGTATGACATTAGAGATATTGGATCTAGAGATCATCGAGAGACCAGATCCGATTATCATTAGACCTCTGCCTCCGAAGAAGTTTGCTCCTGCAGAGAAGAGAGGTCCCAAAGTACCCTACGGAAAGGCAGCGGGTACAGCAAAGACAACGTCAAAAGTGTCAGGAAAATCATATAACAATTCGGATTTCAAAAAGAAGAAGGATCCTGATGCACCAGCATCCATGGAGATAAATCTCGGGTGTTCTGACAAGATAACCAAAGGCGAACTTTGTAATTTTATCGTCAACAGTACGGGTATTCCGTCACGTGATATAGGAAGCATCATCATGGGCGAAAAATCGGCTTTTGTGGAACTCAGAAGGAAAGATGGAGACAACGTTGCTGCAGATCTTTCTGATTATGAATACAAAGGAAAAGAGATCAAAGCCCGTTTGATCTGAATGGGGTTTCGGGGAATTTCCCCGAATCCTCATTTATATATATTTTTTACACGCAGGCATTTGATGGCAGAGTTCTATGACATAGTATACGTGCATAACGTATTCCGCGTCATCTAACAGCGGATTTAATGTTGTTTCCCAGTCAGGGAGTTCTAAGATATCATAAATCAATACATTGTTTTCAGATATTTTTTTGAGATTCTTTTTTATGAATGATAATAGTCTTTCGTCTGAGATAAGATTGTTTGTTAGAATTGTATCATGATCTATTCTGATGATATTCGTTTTTGGGTTCTGTCTGATCAGTTCTTTTCTTACGATTTCCATTAATGCGGTGTTACCGCTCCGTTTGCGTCCAGCAAGCATTCTGTTGTTTGGGCCTTTAATGAAAGATCCTAATGTATCAATAGGGTCTGCGTTAGATGAATAGCAGGGTGTCATGATTATTCAATTATCAGAAATATTATGTTGTTCATTCGTATTTCGAAACCAAGATTTTTACACATATAGTTTCGAAAAATTGCAGACATAAATGTAGGTTTAATTTTTTAAAGTAATCTATCTTTGTTATGAAGCAGAGGTGAGGATGAGATCCAAATCTAAATTATTCAAAAGAATTCGTCAAATATTGATACTAACTATTTATATTCTGTATCTTCATTTGGTATTTGGATGGGAATCCAATGCGTGCAGCACTCTATGTAAGGGTGTCCACTGAAGATCAGGCCAGAGAGGGCTATTCACTGGATGCTCAGACCAAGAGACTTGAAGCTTATTGTAGGGTCCGCGGTTGGGAAATAGCTGACATCTATAGAGATGAAGGTTGTTCCGGCCGTAATATCAAACGCCCTGAATATATCAGGATGATGAAGGAATCCGACAATTGGAATGTTATCTTGGTTCTTAAAATGGATAGAATTCATCGTAATAGTGTGAACTTTGCACTTATGATGGATGACCTTCGTAAGAAAGGTAAGGATTTCAACTCAGTGCAAGAGAAGTTCGATACTACCACTGCAATGGGAAGATTCGTTATGGATATCATGCAGAGGATTGCTCAACTTGAAAGTGAGCAGATCGGTGAAAGGGTAAAGGTAGGAATGGTTCAAAAGGCCAAATGCGGTAACGGTGCGATGGGCTCAGGGCATCCTTACGGATATATTTACGAAAAAGGAAATTTGAAAATAGTTGAGACAGAAGCTAGGATTGTAAGGAATATCTATTCTATGTATGCACAAGGAACTTCTATGGAGAACATTGCTGTAAATCTCAATAATGCATTTATTCCTGCTAAGAAAGGCGGAAGATGGAATAGGCAGTCTGTTTGCAACATACTTCACAATTCTCTTTACGTGGGAATCATGGAATGGGACGGTATTGTTCGTGAGGGGCAACACGATGCCATTGTTAGTTTGGATATCTTTGAGGCCGTTAATGGGCCCTCACAGCTTTGTTGAGGCCCTTCTATGACTCTTGCAGCTTTGTATGTCAGGGTCTCAACCGAAGAGCAGGCGGAAGAAGGATATTCGTTGGATGCTCAAAAATCTATTTTGGAGGATTATTGCATATCGGAGGATTTGAAGATCTATGAGATCTATGAGGATTATGGTTATTCTGGTACAAACATCAGACGTCCAGGCTATCATAAGATGATGTCAGATATTGATCTATGGGATTCTATGGTGGTTTTGAAGATGGACCGTATTCATAGGAATAGTCGTAATTTTATGAATATGATGGATATGTTGACGAAAAAAAACAAAGCATTCATTTCTGCTACGGAAGCTTTGAACACAGAGAATGCATTGGGAAGATTTGTTCTTGATATGATTCAAAGAATGGCCCAGCTTGAGAGTGAGCAGATCGGTGAAAGGACATATATGGGTATGAAGGAAAAGGCCGAGACGCTCATGAATAATGAAAAAGAGAGTACAACCATGGGATTCAATGCACCTTATGGTTATATTTTAAAAGATGGAGTGTTAGTATCCATACCAGAAGAGATAAAGGTCGTTCACAAGATATTCATATATTATCTCGAAGGTGATACGATAAATATTATTGCATACCGGTTGAATCGTGAGAAGATATTCACCAAGAGGGGCAATCCATGGAATGTTTATAATATTAGGAATATCCTTCATAATCCAATATATTCAGGTTATATGCGTTGGGATGGGGTTCTTGTAAAACATTTCGCACAGATTGCAGTGAATCCAGAGGAATATAATTCTGTGCAAAGGATGATGTCCACGAAGGTAAAAGATCCATCTAAAAGAACAGTAAAATTGGTTCCAGACGATGATTTTTAAGTTATTGTAAAATAGTTACAACTACTCTTATTTAAAAGTATTTAGTTATAATCTGTATAGATAACACATCTTTCTGTTATTTGCATCTTTATGATTTCATTGCCTCTGGGTAATTGTTAAAAAGCATCCATCCATACTATGTTTTATATATACATCTGATGCGATTATATTGGCGAGGGTAAAACCTTATTGGAGGAAAATTACATGGTAGAATGTGAAAAATGTCTTGACCCAACAGCATTGGGTCTATTTTTAGTTGCAGTGGTATCATTACCTCTTGCTATTCTTCAGCTGTACAACGAAGGAGTTCCATCAGCATGGTTCTTCATAGTAATGGGATTATTGATCGTCCTTGTTGCAGTTCATGCATTTAAATCAGATAGCAATTTTGGATTTACAGTATTCATGCTTGTAGGTGCAGCAGTTGCATTGACAGGTTTCGGAATGGGTCAGTGGGAAAATATTGCATTTGCACTTGTGTTCTTCTTGGCCATAATATGGTCTGTAGTCGCAAAAACACCCAAGGCATTATCTGGTATCTGTTTGACAACAGGTTTGATCTTCCTTACTGTAGGATTATCAGTTGTTATCGGCGGAGATTATTGGCACTGGTTGATTGGAATTTCAGCACTTGCAAACTTCCTGTTGAACATCTATCTTTCGTTTGCATTGGCGCTCGAAGGAAAGATCCCCATACTGTAAACAGAGTTTACATATTGGAAAATTAAACCTTTTACATTATCTATTTTATCCGTAATATTTTTTTAAGAGCAATGTTTAAAGATATTGTCAACATGCAGAGGGACGATGAAGCAGGAAGTCAAGATCAAAATGATGGCATGGTTCATGGTATTCATCATGGTCATAGTCGTGTTCGTAGTAGCTGCATCAGCTTTGATAGGTTGAGATCGGTTGAATTTTAAGAGAACAGAGATCTAAATGTCTTATGTGTTGATCGCTGCTTTTGCAATATTCCTGTTCACATACCTTTTGATATCTGTTAGAAGACTTCCTACAGTCAATGTTAGAAGGGATGTCGCCGCATTATTGGGCGGCGTTTTGATGTTGGTGTTCGGTATAGTTTCACTCCGTGAAGCGTGGGATTTTATTGATTTCGATGTTATTTTCTTGTTGTTAGGGATGATGCTTCTTATCACTGGATTAGAATTCACTGGTTTCTTCGAGATAATTGTATCAAAACTTATCAGCAAGTCTCCGTCAAAAAGAAAACTTTTGATAATGATCATGTTGATCTCAGCTTTTCTATCCGCGATAATGCTCAATGATGCAGTTGTTCTCTTGTTCACGCCTATAGTAATACGTTGTTGTAGAGCATTGAAGGCGAATCCGATACCTTACCTGGTCGCGGTTTTCGTTTCTGCTAATATCGGAAGTGTATCAACTGTTATCGGAAATCCACAGAATGCATATATTGCAACAAAAGCTGGTATAGATTTTATCGATTTCTCCATAAGATTGGTTCCGCTGGCTGTTATATGTCTGGCGGTTGCAATTTTGTTTGTTTGTTTCTTTTATCGTAAATCAATGGATGAGAAACTTGGAAGACACACAAATCAATCTATTCAGGCGACGAGATCTGTTGATAGATATAGATTGTATTTCATGCTCATTCTATTGGTTGCCACAGTATTCTTTTTTGCAATTTCAAGTTATATCGGTGTCAAACTTTCTGAGATCGCAATGGTTTCTGGTGCTATTTCGTTACTGATTGTTATGACGAGGGGAACATCCAATGCGATTTGGGTTGTAAAGCGTATAGATTGGTCAATATTGTTTTTCTTCATCGGTTTGTTCATACTCATGGCTGGTGTAGTGCAGTCGGGGTTATTGCAAGAGATCGCCAATTTATTTCCAGGATTCGGGTATGGAGAGATACCAACTATAGGAGGATTAACGTTGTTCTCGGCCATTTTGGCTAATTTGATAAGTAATGTGCCATCTGTGATGCTTATTGGAGAGATGTTGCCTGCGGGGGATGTTACTCTCTGGTTGACTTTGGCAGCAGCATCTACTTTGGCGGGAAATGCAACTCTGATGGGTGCTGCTGCCAATATAATAGTTGCAGAAGAAGCAGAAAAAGTAGATATCAAGTTGAATTTCTGGAAATATATCAAAATAGGAATTCCGATGTCTGTTATCACTTTGATAATTACAATACTGTTCCTAACGTATCTGTGAGATCGAATTCTCTAAGTTTTAATATCTATTGAATAGGTTAGATAAAATTATAAAAAATCATGCAGACATTTGTTAGATATCTGCATCAAAATATGTTTTTCCAAGATTCATAAGTTCTATGAATTTTGCAGGGTCCTGATCTAAAGATGCTTTTTTAAGATCTTCGACAGCTTTGGAGAACGTATCCCAAAGAGCATCCCGGTTAGCATTTATGTGCTGTATCTCGTAGTATAGTTTGGGATCCTCTAACGCGACGGATTTGTTTGTATCCATGATCTTCTTGAATGTTGTAGATGCTACTGAATTCATGTCTCTGAATGAAATATTACTTCTTTGAAGTGCAGTGAAGAATGCGATATTGATCGCATGGCTCAGTCCAAGTACATATGACATGTATTTGTCATGGGAATCCAGATCCATTATGCGGATGTTAGCACCTTTATTATCAAGTAATTTTGTTACTTCCTCTACTGCTTTAGGATTACCGCAGTCGCAGATGATCATATTTTGGTCATACATAGATCTTGCCGATGGCCCGAACATCGGGTGTACTGAACATACATTCTTTGTTTTCGCCATTCTTTTGAGAGTGGCTGATGCAGGTGTTTTCAATGAGGAGAGGTCGAATATCAGTGTTTCATCAGAACAGCATTTTTCAAGTTTCATCATTACTTCATTAACAGCCGATATAGGTATGGAAACAATCACGATATCTGCAAATTTCGCATCTTCTATTGTTGATCCGTTTTGTAACGAAGAGTCTATGATTGTGATTTTATGGCCGGTTTTAGAAAGGATTTCGCACATCCATTTTCCCATTTTACCGGCACCGCCAATGATTGCTATGTTTTTGAGGAAAGTATCTGGATGGGGGATGGAAGCCTCCTTTTCTACAGCTTCTTGTATGATTGCTCTGAAGACAGTTTCCATCATATCCGGATTCAACTGATTGTTTTCAGCAAATTCTCTGTATCTTACAATGTTTTTTTCTTCCACTTCAGTATTTCTGATCGGGAGTTCTTTGGCTATCTTGTATCTGCCGACTTTTTCTGCGATATCAGTTCTCTTTTTGATGAGTTCCATTATCTCATCGTCTGTTTCTCTGATATTTGTCCTGAGTTCTTCCAAGTCCATGATACCACTGTTCAACGTTGTTATTGTTCTTTTTGTATTTTATCTCAGGTGTTTGGCTGCTTCTTCTACAGTTGCTTCATGAAGGACGATATCGGATATTGCCGATGTTATTCCACGCACGTTCTTATGTTGGAATATATTTCTTCCGATGGATACACCGTGTCCACCTGCTTCAAGTGAATCATGGACCATGTTGAGTATAGCCATGTCCGAATCCATTTTTGGTCCGCCTGCTATGAGTACGGGGACCATAGCGCCTTTTACAACGGTTCTGAATGAATCTATGTCTCCAGTGTAGCTTACTTTGACAATATCTGCACCCAATTCCATTGCGACTCTTGCACATTGTGCGATGGCCTGCGGATCGTAAGCGTTCTTGATCGAAGGTCCGCGGGGGTACGCCATTGCTATGAGAGGCATTCCCCATTCACTGCAGTCTCTGGATACTTTTCCCATGTCTGCAAGCATCATAGGCTCTGTTTCTGCGCCTATGTTTATGTGTATTGAGCATGCGTCTGCTCCCATTTTTAGTGCTTCTTCTACACTTGCAACGAGTACTTTACTATTGGAGGTTACACCGAGATCCGTGGATGCTGAGAGATGGAGGATCAACCCAACATCAGGGCCTGATGTCCTGTGTCCTTGAGGAACAAGACCTTTGTGCATCAATACTGCTGTTGCACCGCCCAATACAATATCATTAACAGTTTTTTTCATATCAATCAGGCCGGGAATAGGTCCAATACTTATTCCGTGGTCCAGGGGTACGACTACTGCATTTCCGCTGTCTCTGTCGATTATTCTTTCCATTCTAATGTTTTTTCCAAACGTATTAATCATCTACCGTGCTACGTGTTAACACGGCACACGATATAAAGATTTTCATCGGATGCCTGATTCGTGATAAATAAATATATCCATGTAAGTGGCGTATTGATAAAATGGCAGTATCGGGACTTTTCACAAAGAACTTCACTCTGTGCACAGTGATATCATTCTGCTATTCGGTCAGTTTTTTCTTATTGTATATTTGCATGTCAAATTATTCCACCGAACAATTTCATGCTTCATCTGCTGAAGCTGGTTTTACTGCCAGCATCTTTATTTTCGGTGGTTTGATAGGCCGTTTGATATTTGGAAGATATATCGATGTGATAGGAAGAAAGAAGCTTCTTATGATCGGTCTGATAATAAGCACATTCCTGTCCTTGCTGTATTTTTTAGTTCCAACACTTATATTGATGTATATTGTTAGATTAGCGCACGGTCTTTGTTATGGAATATGTACATTAGCAATCAACACGGTTATTGCGGATGTCGTTCCAGCGAATAGACGTGGGGAGGGAATGGGTTATTTTATGCTCAGTTTCTCTATTGCATCAGCTGTGGGACCGTATTTAAGCATAGTATTGTTGCAACTTGGTGATTACACCACGATATTCACATTGAATCTTGTTGTATATGTGATCTGTACGATATTGGCATTGATGATGATACTTCCAAAGGTTACTCTGACATCGGAACAGCGTTCTTCGATCTCAGGATTCAAATTGAACTCGTTCATTGAGAAATCTGCACTGAAGATCTCGTTTGTTTGTTTGATATTCTACTTCTCGTATTCCGGTGTCCTTACATTTGTAGCTCAGTATGGAACATCTATAGATCTTGCTGGAGCCACTTCAGTATTTTTCATAATGATCGCCATATCAACATTGATCTCTAGATTGTTCCTCTTAAGGATCTATGATCATAGAGGAGAGAATGCGATAATCATTCCAAGTATTGTATTATTCGTAGTCGGAATGGTGATTTTGAGTATGGCAAATACAGGTGTTGTATTATTATTGGCGGGATTCTTGCTAGGTTTCGGTATTGCAATAGTCAACACAGTAGGTCAATCCATAGTTATCAGGACTGCCCCCAAATATCGTTATGGTATTGCCTTGGCTACTTTCACGAGTTTCAATGAGGTGGCATATGGTATCGGACCGTTGTTCTTGGGTATATTGATCACATATTACGGTTACAGAGAGATGTATCTGATGATGGCAGGTGTTGCAGTTTTGAGTTTGATAATGTACATCATTTTACATGGTATGAAAATGAACAAACAGTCTTTAGACGAAATAGAATAATTAATTATCATATTAGACATTTGTCTATTAAAATAGCATATTGATGTATAAACAAATTACAATTATGGTATTTTATAAACATTTATTAATGAGAACATATTCTGTCAGTGTATGAGCTTCTTGTTTGACAAGCCATTGATCGTTCGTCTGGTGGAGATCCTATTGGCGATATTAGGCGTAGTTATGATCTATGCAGGATATCTCAATTTGAACGATGCGTCGTTCGCTGTCATATCATTTGTAATAGGTATCATGTGCATCGTCTGCGGAACATTGGTTCGTTTAAGAAGATGGTATGCGTGGCATTTTACTCTCGCAATGCTTTTGATATTTTCAGTGTATTTTGTAGTTGCATATATCGAGACATCTGATATGCTTTGGATATGCGGCTTGCTAATGACAGCTATGATCTCGATCTCATGGATTGTCAGAGTGACAAGGACATGGTTCGATTCCGGTTTTGTTAGAATTTAAACAAATAAACATATTATTTGCATCATTATTTTTCGGTGCAGATCTACTTTTTATTTCTGATATGTGTTTTGAATAGCTCACAAAGAGTTTATTAGACATTTGTCTAATATGCATTTTTAAGACACATCTTTTTGCAACACATTTTAAAATGGACATCCAGATATGATTAATTATATATTATTAATTCCAAATTAATTCATTATTTGTTTAATATCATGAATAATTGTATATAATCAAATTAGACATTTGTCTAATAAAACATAAATTTTATATACAAATACATAATTGCAAATTATGGTGAAATAAAACGTTAGCACCTTTCGGATATCAACTACTGGACTCCCTAGACGCCGCCGCATCGTTCAATTCGGTGGATACGCTCTGGGTCATAGTGGCCGCAGCATTGGTATTTTTCATGCAAGCTGGTTTCGCGATGGTCGAAGCTGGTTTTACCAGAGCCAAGAACGCTGGTAACATAATCATGAAGAACACTCTTGATATGGCGTTTGCCACAATTGTCTTCATAGCAATAGGATGCAGTTTCGCTTATGGAACTGATTTGAACGGATGGGGAATAATCGGAATTCCCGATTTATTTATGTCACACACAGATCTATCCAATGGATATACTTCCGGAGCATACATTCTGTTCCAATTGGTGTTTGCCGGCGCAACGGCCACGATTGTTTCAGGAGGTATGGCAGAACGTACCAAGTTTGGATCATATTGTCTTTATTCTATTGTCATCTGTACGTTCGTATATCCCGTGGTTTGTCATTGGGTTTGGAGTTCGAACGGATGGCTTCTAAACATGGGATATATCGATTTCGCAGGATCTACGGCTGTGCACATGTTAGGTGGAATAACCGCTTTGTTAGGTGCATACTTCTTGGGACCGCGTATTGGAAAGTACAGCAAGGACGGAAAGGCGCACGCAATTCCAGGTCATAACTTGACACTCGGTGCACTAGGAGTATTCATACTATGGTTCGGATGGTTCGGGTTCAATGGGGGTTCCTCATTGGGGGTGTCTACTTTCGAATCTGCAACTTTGACATCAGAGGTACTTCTGATCACATGTCTGGCAGCAGCTGCAGGTACTATTGCCGCAATGGTAACTACCTGGCTCAAGTTTGGACATCCCGATGTCTCATTTACACTTAACGGATGTTTGGCTGGTATGGTAGCGATCTGTGCAGGTGCCGCAGCCGTTGATTATTATGGGGGAATCATAATCGGTGCGGCAGCAGGAATTGCTGTCGTATATGTAGCTGAATTCGTTGAAAAGAGAATGCGTATCGATGATCCGGTAGGAGCATTTGCCGTACACGGTGCTTGTGGTGCACTAGGTACAGTCATGGTAGCATTCCTCGCTAACCCTGATTGCTGGTGGGGTGCAACAGGTCTTCTCTATGGAGGAAGCCTACACATCCTTGGAATACAGTTATTGGGTATAGGAGCGATCGCAGGATGGGCAGTTCTTACAATGGGAATAACATTCTATGTGCTCAAGCATACTGTCGGTCTTCGTGTCAGTGCAGAGGAAGAACTCACAGGTCTCGATCTTACAGAACACGGATTGGCTTCTGCTTATTCTGGTATGATGCCTGATCTGCATATCATTCACAATGAATCAGAATTAGGTCTTCCTATCACTCCGATGGCACCGCCGTCTGAGTTACCAGGAATCGCAGTTACTGACTACAGTATTCCAGAACCAGGTACATTGAAGAAGATCGTTGTGATAACTTCTCGTGAAAAGCTTGCGGCGTTGATGTCTAAGATGGACTCTATCGGAGTCACAGGCATGACGGTCACTTACGTAGAAGGATACGGAGTGCAGAGAGGTCAGACAACATTGTATCGTGGTGTTGAGATGGACAGTACATTATTGCCTAAGCTCAAGGCCGAGATCGTTGTCAATAAGAAGATTTCAGTTGAGACTGTTATTAATGCTGTTAAGGAAGCAATTTACACAGGATCACTCGGAGATGGCAAGATCTTTATCTACAATGTTGAGAACGCGATCAGAATCAGAACCAACGAGGTGGGACCCGACGCAGTGAATAACGAACTGTGATAATAGAAATCCATGTAATCTCCATAAACTTTTTGAAACTTTTTTTAAACATTTTCTTTTTTTAATATATTGTATTTAATTAAGTTGGTTACTTAACTAAGTATATTAATTTAGCATTAGTAAAATTGTTGAATATTTGAGTTAAATTTTATAATTTTCGAATAAAGTATATCAGATCTCTACATTCAATTTGTAACTTTTTCAGATTTTCTGTGTTATTATTTAATAATTGCATAATCACTGATTTTTTACATGAAACATGTAGACTATTCAGTGTAAAATTATGGTTTTAAGTTGATATTCGGGGAACCGTCGTGGACAAGCATAATGTACATTTTTTAAAAAAGTTATTATTTTTACGTGTAAAATAGGGCTAATTTTCATTTTACATCTAAAAATCATGATTTTTAATGATTTTTACAAAAAAATTGATGTTTTGCAATAGTACTATATTTATTAAGTTAGTATCTTAACTAAGTAAATTAATAATACAGGTTTTAATTTTAAAAATAAATTTTTAACTGAGTATAATTATTATATGTTGTTAAGTAATCAACTTAATTAATATTGTTCTGATGAATTAGATTTAAAGGTATTTTTGTCAAGCATAATTAATAAATGTAGTTAAGCAATAAACTTAATTTATAATGATAAATCAAAATTAATTTGAAAAAATTTTAATCATGTGTAATTAATATACATTATTAAGTAATTAGCTTAATTAATTATGCTAAATTACTTTGAAAAATTAATAACTTAATTTATGTGTAATAAATAAATCTAATTAAGTAATTAGCTTAATTAGTATAGTTGGTAAAAAGAATGTCAATCGATAATACGGAATCCGCTCTCGTCTCCTTCGAGATGGAACTTTATTCCGCGATCTCCGAGGATCTTTTGTATCGTCCTACCGTGTACTCCGAGACCTACATTCATGAATTGATTCTCTACTACTCTCTTTCCTTCATTTTCAACAGTAGGTTGGAATCCAAGAGGGAAATGCGCGGTCTGGACTTGTAAGGCATAGATCTTGCAATCTCTGTCATAGATAGGCCCTCCGGATTGTCCTTTTAATCCGGGAGAGGATGTTTCTATGTAGAGCATATCATAGTTTCCATCCTTACTTTTTCCTCTCATGACATTCCTTGTATGGATACCGTCGTTAGGGAACAATGGTAATGGAAGTGTGCCTTTGGTGATGTGGAACGAATTGAGTTTGCTGTCGAATTCGGAGTTTACATTCGCAAAAGGGAATCCGAGGCGACATAGGCTGGTTCCTGGACGCATGGTCTCAGGGTTTCTGAATACAGGGTATTCTTTTATCCAGTTCTTGTCGAATGGTTCTAATTTTCCAACGGCGATATCGATCTGTCTGTTGACATATACATTCGTAAGTCTGCAACCGTCCCATCCCCACCAGAATGAGTGATTGGTGAGCCATTCAGGGTCTGGTTTTATTTGATTGTTAGGTGAACCAGGTGTTGAGTTGCGTTTGTTGAGTTCCTCAACTTCTTTGATCTTATTTTGATCATTCTGGAATTTTACGAAACTGTCGAACATGTGTCCGGCGGTCATTATCCATCCGTCTTCATTGATTACAACGAATGCACCGCAATTTGCGACGACTGTCCCACTCACCATTCTGGTCGAAATGATCAGTGGACGGGTGAATTTAGCTGCTTTTTCACATGCATCTGCAAACATAGATTCCGCAATATCATGTTACTATAAATTTTCAGTGAATAAAAATGACAGAAGTGGGGCGATCCCACTTCTTTGAAAGTTTACTGGTTTGTTAAAGCTGCGATTAATGCAGGCCTATCGAGTATAGCGCCACCGATAATGGTAACCAATTCTTCATCTGCCATTATCATGTCGATGATCTTAGGGTCCATTAAAGCCATTCTTGCAGTATGCATGACGTATGATTTTGCGAGGTCTACGGCGTATTTCGCTTTGAGTTCCATCGCTCCGTTTTCTTCTTCGCGATCTTCATTAGACAGCGAGGGGAGGTAGAACTCTGTGTAGAGTGTGATCGATTCTTCAGGCAGAGACGCGATATCCCAAAGGTTTCCACTCATATCGTTGGTTCCGTCTTTAAGATCCTCGACTATGGTCTTGTATCCTGCTATGTCGTTCTTCAAGAATTCGATCATATCTAGGCAGTTTTCTGCATCTTGACCGGTTTCATTGGTTGCTCTCTCGTCGTAGTCATCCATTTCCATTACTTTACGGCCGATGACTGCGCGCATTAAGTTAACCTGATCTCTGATTTCCATATCCCCATCCATTTTTGCATCCTTCTGTGATTAGTTATAGTTTACACTACAAATGACTGTATATACTTGTACAATTTAGTCTTTTCTTCTTTATAAAGGATTTTTGTGGGTAATGAGGATTTTTGATCAGTATTTATCTCTGGAAATTCTTCTAATGGATTTGCCACAATATGGGCATTTGTTTAGGACGATATCATTTCCATCAGCATCTTCTCCGATGAGTTGAGGGCCGTCGAACGTATCCATAACGACCGTCTTTTCATTGAGCATGCTGTCTAGCATCTTTTTGCAACACGCCGCTTCTACGTCCACATCTGAGATATCGAGATTGAGAAGAGGTCTTGATTTGAGCTTTCTTTCTCTTTCCATGTGAATTATGTTATCGATCCTCTCTGCGTCTTCTTCTGCGCCAGGATAATCCATTTCTGCTGCGTAGGCGAGGAGTTTGACAGCTTCGTAGAGATCTGGTTTAACGCCGATCCCTTTCTCATACATTAGGGCGAGATGGTACATCGCGTTGGGATCCAAGGCTTTGGAAGCTTCTGATATCATAGAATATGCTGTTGCTGCATCTATTTCAACGCCTTCACCGGTCAAATGCATGATGCCGAGTTCTCTTTTTGCCGGAAGGAAGTTTTGATCCACTGCTTTTTGGAACCATTTAGCAGCTTCTGTAAAGTCTTCTTTTACACCGTTTGCGGTACAGTAGGCGATACCTAGCTTGTATTGCGCTTCTGCATCTCCTTCCTGTGCTTCTCTGAGTAACGTTTCAATTTCGGCTGACATCATTTTACCTGAATGTGATTCTGCAATTAATCGGTTTTGTTGTTCAGGCTATCAAGGAGTTCGCCAGCTCTTGTGCTGCCGCCTTCTTTTGCCAGGTTAAGCCATTTTTTAGCTTCGTCTTCGCTTTTCTCTGTGCCGAACCCGTCAAGATAGTAACATGCAAGACAATACATCGATTCCGGAAGTCCTTCTAGAGCGGCCTTCATGAACCATTCGAAGGATGCTTTCGGATCCTGAGGAAGATCGCTCGAGCTATTATAGTACAGGATACCGAGTCTATCCATGGAAAACGCATCTCCCTGTTCTGCAGCTTTCTTGTACCATTCTGCGGCCTTTATCCTGTTAACCTCTGCTCCGATACCTATCTCATAACACGTTCCGGTCTGATATTGGGCATTCACATTTCCTGCGGAAGCCGCATTTTTGTAGAGTTTGAATGCTTTTGAGGTGTCCAGTTCTACGCCCAATCCCTGTTGATAGAGATATGCTAATGAATTCCTAGCTTCGGAATTTCCTTGGTTGGCAGATGATCGGAATAGTTCTGCGGCTTTCTTGTAATCCTGTTCGACCTCGACACCGTCCATGTAAGCTATACCCAAGAAAAGCTGCGCATCGCTGACACCGGCAGCTGCTGCTTTTTTAGAGTATTCGACTGCCTTTTCGGAGTCCATATTGTCATAATCTCCGGAGAAGAACATCCTGACCAGAAGTGTCATTGCTTCGAATTGTTCTCCATTTGCTGCTTTTTCGAGGAGTTCGTAACCTTTCTCGGTGTTCTGTTCGATCTCCCAACCGAAAAGATATGCCATACCTAAGGCGTAGAGTCCGTCTATATTGCCTTCTTCTGCAAGTTGTTTTATACCATCGATGTCAACATCGACATTACCCTCATCGGTTTCTAATACGAACCCTTTTTTCTTGTCGGTCATAGCTTTATCCCTTCGGTCAGAGTATTTTACACACTATATTTAAACTATTGAAACAGTTGTCATGATGTTAGGATTTGAGTTAAGGAAATCTGATTAAATACTCAAGATAGTGCTACTTATCGTATGGCATGCCATAAAAAAGAGAAGCAGCAAATCGCTGCCCCAATGTCTTCAAAAAAAGTAGAGGCAGCAGCAGCAGGTAAGCCCGCACCTGCAGTCAAAGCCGCACCCGTTGACGACAAAAAAGGCAAAGATGCTGGTAAAAAGAAGAAATAATCGTTTTTCAGATCATTGTGAATCTTGAGGCCAGGCAGGAAAACTTACCTGGTCTCCATTTATTAGAGAATTTTCAAGACCTGTCCTTCAGGTCTTTCAGGTATGCTTCTGCTTCTTTGTATTGAGGAAAAAGTCTTTCCATTTTCCTGAACTGGGTATCGTGAGATCTACGGAACGGACGATAGCCCTGTCTTAAGTGCAGGGATTCATGATATACAACGTAATCCACAACATAATTAGGAATCTCTTCACGGTCTAAAGCAGAAGATATTGCAACAACTCTCATCATGGGCGAACAGTATCCGACCTTTCTATAACTGGGGCGCGAGGTCCAGGTGAATATAGAATTATCTATGTCGGACGGGACGAGAAGATCCTGTTCCAAAAGGCGCTGTACCGAATCGCTTATCAGGCGCGTCTTCCCAATGTCGCTTCTTGTGAGATTCTTGCTTCTTTTCAAGTATATCTTGCGTTTGGAATTTATGAATGAATCTGAAGTGACCCACGCCATATAATTATCGTCATATTCGTGGTCTTTTTTCTTTATCACTTTGAACAGTGTGTCCACACAGTTCTCGATGACATGATCGGGAGCATCTATGAGATAATCGGAAATATATAATGTGGTCTTATTCCCGTTGAATCTCCATGATAGGCAGAATTCTTTGAAGGTCTTGAAACAGGCCTCGATATTATTACAATCGTATTTTGCGGCGACAGGTTCTATCAACGCAGTGAGCTCACGATCTCTTTCCTGCATTGTATGGCCTCACAGAATCCAGGATTATATTCTTCTGTTTCTGTTTCATCTGCATCGAATGTTCTGCCTTTACATCCATTGTATTGTTGAAATCTCTGCGGGTGTAGTACATCATTGTCGATGCCGTGGAAGGTGTCGGCGTGAATATCTGCACCTGTTCTGGATTCGTTTTCAATTCTGTATGAATGAAATCGTTGAGTTCTTCCATGTTTTTCATGTAGCATCCCGGGTGGGCTGCCATAAGATAATAGGTTAGGAATTGTTTCTTGCCTTGTCTGGCATTCGATTCATCGAACATGTCCTTGAAATCCAGCAGAACGTTGGAATCGGGTTTTCCCATAAGATCCAGAACGTTCTTGGATACGTGTTCGGGAGCGATTTTAAGCTGTCCCGAAACATGGTCCTTCACGATGCAGTCAACGTATCTTTTTCCTGCAGCCTGATCGAATATGATCATATCGTACCTGATGCCCGATGTGACGAAGACCCTCTTAACATTCGGGACCTCCAACAATCTGTCGAGGAGGTGGATCTGAGCGGTATGGTTTATCGGCAGGTTCTTACACGGTCTGGGATAAAGACATTTTTTGTCTTTGCATGCACCATGGGTAAGTTTTTTCGTGCATTCTATGCCGTACATGTTCGCCGTGGGTCCGCCGACATCGTATATGATGCCGTTGAAGTCCGGTTTCGATGCGATGCGTTCCGCCTCGTCGACTATAGATTGTTCGGACCTTGAAACGACCGTTCTTCCCTGATGCATGGATATGGCGCAGAAGGAGCATTCACCGTAACAGCCCCTGTGGGTCGTTATGGAGTTCTTTATGGTGTCCATGGCCTTAACGTGGCCGTCTTTGGCATAATATGGATGCACGCGACCTTCGTAATCCAGTGAATATATACGGTCGAGTTCGTCGGGTGTCAGCAATCTTGACGGCGGATTTTGAACGAGGAATCTGTTGCCGTGAACTTGGAAAAGACCTTTTGCATTTGCCGGGTCGCAGTTATCGTAGAATATCCTGAAAGCATCTATGAAATCGATCTTGTCTTCGACATCCGCGCTGCATTTCTCATACGAGGGGAGTGCAAGATACCATTTCGGCTGTTCTGAAGAGATGTAACAGATGCCTTTCGTCTCTTTCCAATCCTGTCCGTCCCTCATCCTTTGAGCCAACTCGAGATTGGAGAGTTCTGCCATCCCATATGTGATTATGTCTGCTTTCGCATCAAAAAGTATGCTTCTTCTGATCGAATCCGACCACATGTCGTAATGTGCGATCCTTCTGAGGGATGCTTCGATACCTCCGAGGACCACAGGTTTTCCTTTGAAGTATTTCTTCACGAGGTTGGTGTATGCTATACATGCGCGGTCTGGACGTTTCGTGTTCTCTCCGCCGGGAGTGAAATCATCATCATTTCTACGTTTTTTGGTCGGAGAGTAATTGGCGACCATGGAATCTACGCAACCTGCGGTTATAGACCAGAACAATTCCGGTTCTCCGAGTCTTCCTATGTCCTTATCGGAAGTGAGATCTGGCTGACAGATTATTCCTACTTTGAATCCATTGGAGATAAGCCAGTGTCCTATCACGGCGGCTCCGTTGTAAGATGAATCTATGTATGTGTCGCCTGAAACAATTATAATGTCGAGGGTGTTCCAACCTCTTTCCTGCATTTCTTCTCTGGTTGTTGGTATGAACATTTTTCCTCTGATCAATAGCGGTATTCCATAATGTAATCATCCATATAGAATCCGTTGCCGATGTCTGCTTTCTTTTCTTCCGCAATGACGAATCCTTTTGCTTTGTATACGTCAATGGAATGTTTATTGTTCTTGTTAACGGTAAGATACGCTCTTTTCTTTTTGAGCGTCCTTCCGATATCAAGAAGTTCATCCAAGGTATTGGATCCCAAGCCCTTTCCCCTGTTCTCTTTGATCAGGTAGATCTTGCTGATGAAAAGTGAGTCTTCTTCGGGACGGATCGCGAAATAACCGACTTTCTCTGTTCCGTTGAATATGAATCCGTATTTGTATCCTCTGTCTTCGATCTGATCATATATCGCTTTCTCCGATTGGAATTTGATAAGCATGTAATTTATCTGATCTTCTGATATCATGGGCAGGAAGTATTCTTTCCATATGGGAATGGCCATCTGGGACAATTCTTTCGCCTCGAATGAATTTGCGAATGATATCGACATATCATACGCCTTCAGATACCCATATCCTTGATGAGTTTGGGAATGCCCATTTCGAAATTAACACCGTATCTCAGATCTGTGCCTGCTCTTTCTGTCCTTCCGATGCTCTCTGCTGTGAAATACACCGCGAGTTCATTGGCTTTGGGAAGGGACATCCCGTTGGTGAGGGCCGCTACGATAACGGATCCGAAAACATCTCCGGTACCGTGATAATATCCTGGTATTATGGTATGGAATGCATAACTGATCTGGTTGCTTTCGACGTCGTATGTCGCCGCTCCGAGATCGTCTTTATTCAGGTATACGCCCGTGAGGACTATTTTCTTAGCACCAGTGGCTTCTCCAAGTCTTTTCAGGAGACCTTCGATATAGTTCACTGTGTACGGACCTTCTTTGTATTCTTCACCCAGCATGAGTACTGCTTCCGTTATGTTGGGTAATATGACATCTGCTTTCGAGCAGAGTTTCTTCATGCCGTTCGGGAAGGTGTCGGGGAATATCTTGTATAATTCTCCGTTATCGGCCATCACAGGGTCGACGACGATGAGTGTGTTCTCTTCTTTCAATCTGTCGAAGATGTCTGACACTATGTCGATCTGTTCGAATGATCCTAGGAATCCAGTGTAGATGGAATCGAATTTCAGATCCAATGTCTTCCAATGGTCGACGATAGGTATGAGATCGTCGGTCAGGTCACGATATGTGTATCCGGTGAATCCTCCGGTATGTGTTGACAGAACCGCGGTAGGCATGACGGTACATTCCAGCCCTGTTGCTGAGATGATAGGCAATGCTACTGTGAGTGAACATCTTCCAAAGCAGGATATGTCGTGAATCGCAAGAACACGCTTTTGGTCCATGAGTCATCGTAAAGCATGAATGTTATAATATTTTCTCTATTTTTTGGGGTATTATATTTAAGTTGTTTGCAGAAAGGATGTGGAAAAGCATTCGAGTCACCGTATGAATTGTTTCAATTATCGACAGATTTAATGATAAACCAGTGAACTTATAAACAGAAACAGTGTATGTGAGGTATATGGTCCTGTCATCGGATGAACACCTGGAGATCGCGCTTAAAGATTACAATGATAAGGTGAATAAGTTAGAGGAGTCTGGAACGCCGGAAGAGTTACTAGATGCGTATATCAACAGAGGTTGCGTCCTTTCCATGATGGAGTATTATGTGTCTGCTTTATCTGATTTCGACGAGGCCGCAGAACTTATCGACAAGTTTGAGGCGAATGGTGTAAAGATTGACGCAGGAACGTATGTTAAGACATATGTTTCAAGAGGGGAGATACAAGGCGGAGACGATATGAGGTTAATGGCCGAAGATTATGCAAAGGCCGCCACGAGACTTCCCGATCTGAAAGAAGATTCCAAATATTACGATAGGAAGAAGATCATCAATATGTGCATTTCCTGCACAGAAGGTTTAGTAGATGAGAAGTTCCCTGCAGAGATCGATCCGTTCGTGGAGAAATGTCATTCATATCTGATAGCTAAAGAAGATACGTGGTCGAAGAACCGTTATGTTGAAATGGTGAATCTAAGAGGTCAGGCATCTATGGATCTGTTAAAGCCAGATGAGGCCATTGAATGCTTTTCTGACGCTATCGATGCTGGAATAAAGCTTCTTGAAGAGGGAAAACTGGATGATGTCATGTCTCTTGTGTTCCCATATGTCTCCAGGGGCGATATAGAGCAGCAAGAGGGTCTTCTGGAGCCTTATTTCGCTGATAGGAAGGCTGCGATCGTACTTCTGGAGGAATTGCTTTCGGCAAACAAACTCGATGATATAAAGGTCCTAGTTGCTCTTCATCAGGATCTAGCCAATACTTATCTGACCCTGAATAAGATGAAAGAAGCTGAAGAGCATCTGATGCGCGAAGTCGAATTGGATGTCAACGGTGCAAGGGAGTACATCAGGAACTTCGCAGACAGGCATCCAGATAAGATGGAACCACCTGAGTGATATCGTTCATTTTCAGTATTTTCGGTCGATTCGGCGACCTCCCCTGCTTAAGATTATATCACATACGCACTTATGGTGAATTTATGAAGGCCATGTTCTGTACGTATTGTAAAAGTCTGACTGTTCCCGGGCAGGAACGCTGCAGGATATGTGGTAAGATACTTGACGATGCTGCAGAAAGCAATCAATCCTCGCTCATGGGATTCGAATCTGCAAGACCTGTGACCAAACTCGTCATAAAGGAGAATCCAGAGGCTCCATACATGCCTTATGAGTTCAGAGAGGGACAGCTGGAGATCATCAACGACATAAGGGCTGCTCTGGACCAAAAACGTCACATAGTAATGGAATCGGGTACGGGAACAGGAAAGACGATCGTCTCTCTGGCAGCTGGTCTTGAACATGCGAAGAAGACGGGAAAGAAGATCATCTACCTCACAAGGACGATATCTCAGAGCGATCAGGTCATGAAAGAGCTGAAAGCCATTTCCAATATCAAGCAGGTAAGCGGTATAACTATCACAGGCAGGAACAAATCCTGTCCTTTATTCAATAACAATGAAGAATACGATCACGTACTTCCGAACGTACTTTCCATGCTTTGTGATGATAAGAAGGTCAAGAGTCTTCGCAATTCCTCAGGCGGATGCAGGTATTTCGATAAGACCAAGGGTGCGATAGACCAGATCGAGGATTACTGCAGGAAGAGTTTTCCGAAATCCGAGGAACTGGACAAATACTGCGAGGACCTTGGAGCCTGTCCGTATGAGGCCAAGAAGATCCTCATGAAGAACTTCGATGTCATCGTTGCCCCTTACATTCACATATTGTCCGAGGACATCAGAACTAATTTCCTTACGAATTTGGGTGGAGAGGACGTCCCCATACTTTTGATAGTAGATGAGGCGCACAATCTCATAGATGCCGCAAGGGAGCAGGAGAGCTTCATAATTTCGATGCAGATGATAGATTCGGCGATCGATGAATGTTCTGCTCTGATCAAACCTGAACTCTATGATGGTGTTATAATAGATGATTTCATCAAACATCTGAAACTAGTGGTCAGACAGATGGCCATCAAGAACATCCCTCTCGGGAAGAGCGAATACAAACTCCCGGTAGGATCCATAGAGGCTCCTATGATGACCAAGTTCGATATGAACAGGTCGGAGCTCAACATGGCGATCAATAAGATGATCGATCTAGGGGAGAACAGGATGGATGCTCTGATCGATAACAACGAACAAGGAATATCCAACATCTATGTTTTGGGAATAGCTCTGAAGAATTGGATGATGTCCGAAGACGACAGATATGTCAGGTCCATAAAGACAAAGGATGACGGAGAGTATCTTTCCGCAGCATGTATAGATCCTTCCGATATCGTGAAGTTCATGCAGGGACTCAGCGGGGCTGTTCACATGTCGGGTACGCTGCAGCCTCTGGAGCAGTATTACAAGGTCATGGGATTGCCCAAGAACACATTGGCAAGGACATATCCATCGCCGTTCCCCAAGGAGAACAGGTCTGTCGTCTATGTGGATGATGTGACCACCAAATACGACGTTATGAACGCAGACCCTTCGATGTCATCAAGGATAGAGAAGAAGATCGCAAAATTATGCAATTCGGTGGAAAAGAATACTCTGGTGTTCTTCCCATCGTATAAGATGATGAAGGGCATGCGTCCGTTCCTCGAGAGGGATATCGACAGAGACCTCTATTGGGAAGAGGGAGGGCAGACGAAGAAGACTATGAGATCATTGGAGATCTTCAGGAAGAGTCCCGATGGTGTTTTCTTTTGTGTCATGGGCGGTTCGGTGGCCGAGGGAATGGATTTTCCCGGTGATGAATTGTGTTTCGCCATAATCGTTGGAATTCAGTTTCCTCCGCCTTCTTTGGAACTCAAGGCGATGGTGGACATGTTCGATTCGAGATATGGTCAGGGAATGGGCTGGAAGTATATGAACGAGGTTCCGGCCATGAGGAAGATCAGACAGGCGATAGGCCGTTTGATAAGGACGGAAACGGACAGAGGAATGGCAGTCATTCTCGATTCCAGAGTATCAAGATATCAGAGGCAGTTAGAAGCTACGCTGTCCGATGATCCTGTCAGAGATGTAGTACAGTTTTTCGTTGATGAACGCAAATCCTAAATAATTTATATTAATCAGTTTAAGTATGGCATTACTCAACATCCTGACCAACGTCAGATACTGGATAGTTCTGGGTGTTGTCCTTGCTTTTCTTATCGGATCCTGGGGTCCGTCGACATCGATATTGGTCATCATTATTTTGATGATACAGATGACATTGTCTATGGATGGGCTTTCTTTACGTAAATCGGATCTGATCGAGAACAAGAAGCCGATCGTCTGGTCTGTTGTTTCATCGATGGTGATATGCAGCGCATCAGCATTGGCCGTAGGTGCTTTTTTCATTACGGCTTATCCAGATATATGGAAAGGATGGGTCATGCTGGCATCCGTACCGGCTGCAGTATCGGTGATCACCGTTGCTCTGTATATGAAGGGCAACATGGTCATGACCGTTCTGTCCACCACGGTGATCTATCTTATTGCGTTGTTGTTCACGCCACTTCTGACCTATGTGTTCATAGGGAATGCGATCAGTCCGCTGGAGATATTCAAGTATGTTCTTTTGTTCATCGCAGTGCCTATTCTGGCTACTATCCCTTTGAAAAAAGTGAAGATCAACAGGAATGTGAAGTTGATCGTCATAAACGCAATGATGTTCTTGTTGATCCTGCTATCCGTAGGATTCAATAAAAATTACATCTTCGGAGAGCCGATGGTGGTCCTTTACGTCGTGATAGCGTCGTTCGTAAGGATATTCATAGTAAGTTTTGTCATGGTCCACTTGTTGAAGAAGATCGGATGCAGCAGGAACAACGGTGTTATCTATGTTGCATTCGCAGTCTGGAAGAACTCGGGATTGGCCACCACATTATGTCTTGTATTGCTTACAGATGCGGCAGAAGCGGTCATACCTTGTGTTATATCTCTATTGATCGAGACATTGTGGTTTGCGGTCATGGCAAGCTACATCAACAGATTATGGTCCGAAGAAGAGCCGTTAGCGATAGGAATCAACGGTTGAATTATATACGAAAACTCATTTATCAACCTTAAGCGGAAGTAGCTCAGCCTGGACTAAGGCGCCGGTCTTGAAAACCGGTGGTGTACCACCTCGGGAGTTCGAATCTCTCCTTCCGCGCCAGTGTTCTCCAGCCAGACAGTCAAATTTCTGTTTCCAATGTTTTTTGAATTCACTATAATTTCACTCATTTTTTACCACCTATTTTGTTTGTTTTCGACCACGAATCGACTATCTGCCTGACCACACGATCATCGCGCGGTCTGGCGTATGCCAATTCTGTCGTTCTTGTGTTGCTGTGTCCTAAAACGACCGATACGCGGTCTATCGGGAAACCTTCGTCTACGAGATATTGCGCGTATGTTCTGCGGCACATTCTGAAATCAAAATGAAAGTCGAGGTCAACACATACCTTGTCTTTGTCCTGCCTAAGTTTATCATCGGACAGGAATTTTCCCTGTCTGTTTGCGAAAATGTATATCGAATTTACATTCTGATCACGGATTGAAAGATACAAACGCATGATCGGAACGCATTCAGGCCTGATAGGAACTGTTCTTGCAGTTCCGTAGGTATTCTTACCTTTTACGTGGTCTAAGAAAATAAATTGAAGATCTTTGTCTAGAAATTCCATTTTAGCATGCTGGATTTCTTGCGTCCTCAATCCGGCGCATATTGTCAGTGCTGTTACTGCGTATGCGCGGATCATCATGTAACCCGCATCGGATGTCAGACTGTCGGCTATCGTGAAGAATTTATCAAAGACCGGTCTTTCCATCACAGGAAGACGAACATGTCTGTGCGACATGAACAATAGCGGATAATGCACCCTGGCCATGTCCACGCAGTTGTTCTCGCCGGTGTATTTACATACGTTGCTTATCGCGCAGATATCATGTGCGATCGATGTGTCTCTGAGACCTCTTGTACGCAGAAAGATGACGTATTCCTTGATATCGTCTGTTTTCAGTTTTGCAGGATCCATTGTTGAGATCTTGCCGCCTTTCCACAGACCATGAAGCTGTTTGTCTATCTTCGGATATCTGCGGCTCAATTCTACCATCATGCCGTGTGAATAGACACCTTTGTAGGATTCCATGAATGTCAGCGCCGCCGACAGGAACGGATGTCTCATTTCAGCAGCATCCGTCATAATCTCGGCGTCCACTGGGAACACTTCACGTGATAGAAATTCAGAACAACCGATCCTTCGATCTGACACGCGACTTCTCCGTTGATGCGGATACAATTGGCGCAGTTCGTGCAATTGTCGTTCATGGTCTCTCCTCCACGATCTCGTTCGGTGTTTGTGAGGAGATATATTCACATTTTGCATTGAGGATGAATCCCTTTGCCATCATCCATAATCCTGTGAATATTACAGCAATCACCAAAAAATGTTAATAATCGGGAATGCGGAATATATCGTATCGGCACAAATACTTCCGACAATAAATAAACAGAACGATCCTAATATGAATATAAACTGTCAATTAGTGCATTTTCTGTAATTTGTAGAAATCGTATAATAAAAAATTGAGAATGGTCCCCCCCTTCAAAGACCTTTATTTCATAAGACGACCTGACTGATCTTATATGTTGATTGTCGACATAAGCTAACCATTCAATTGCAGATATTGAAACTTGCAAGTTCTAAAGTCTCTAAATAGGAACGCGTGCACGCAATCTTCGAGGCCGTTTGTATAATTTAGTTTCATATATGCCCTTTGTCATTCCTACATTCCTTGCCACTTTCAGAGATCTTTTCCATATGCTAATCAAAAAGTTTATTAAAAGGAGTGTTTATTGTTTTTTAAATCTACTGAATATAAAGAAACGATGTCATCAGTTGTAAATTTGTGATAAATAAGGATTTCGCGAAGTTTATCAATACTGATATCTTTAAAATCATTGGAAATTAATTCATTTAAGAACTCTAGTATATTTTTTTTCAAGTTTTCTAATTCTTTTTTTCTTATTATTCTTATTCTTGTATCATCTTCATTTAGAGTTGCATCATTTCCTAATACATTTGTGGGGATGATTATGAAAGATTCGAAATAACAATTTTTGCCGTATTCAATTTTAGACTGAAATTCTCGGATGATTTGTAGGTAGCTTGTGTAGCTACATTTTTATTTATAAAGAAATGATTTTTCTTTAAATACAGTATATAAAGGGAAGATATTATATAGTATACCTACAATATAGGTATA
>Ga0265294_10000887_pt1 | contig 40395 bp, 31 predicted proteins | sample MunlanPumphouse3_FD_192504 | JGI IMG/M metagenome (GOLD analysis project Ga0265294, IMG submission 192504) | Groundwater microbial communities from a municipal landfill in Southern Ontario, Canada - Pumphouse #3 | ecosystem: Environmental > Aquatic > Deep subsurface > Groundwater | place... | reverse complement strand
AAAAAGTTCTATGACATACTGGAGAAGATAAAGCAAGAATTGAGTACAAGAGCAAAATACAATAACGTATAGCACTAGGAAGAAGTTACTAAGGGCGTACGGGGGATGCCTTGGCTCTCAGAGGCGAAGAAGGACGTGATAAGCTGCGATAAGCTGTGGGTAGGTGCAAATAACCGTTAATCCGCAGATTTCCGAATGGGGCAACCCAACCAGCGATGGTTATCCGAAAAGGAGGCTAACCCACTGAACTGAAACATCTAAGTAGGTGGAGGAAAAGAAAATAACAATGATTCCGCAAGTAGTGGCGAGCGAACGCGGAATAGCCCAAACCAATATTGTTACGGCAAGATTGGGGTTGTAGGACTGAGACAAAATCAAAGATTTTATAATAGAACCGTTCTGGAAAGACGGACCACAGAGGGTGAAAGTCCCGTAGATGACATAAAATTTAGATTTATCAGTATCCTGAGTAGCGCGGGACCGGAGAAATCCTGTGTGAATCCGCCGGCACCATCCGGCAAGGCTAAATACTACTGAGAGACCGATAGTGAACCAGTACCGTGAGGGAAAGGTGAAAAGCACCTCGAACAGAGGAGTGAAATAGACCCTGAAACCGTGCGCCTACAAGCGGTCGGAGCGGATTTATCCGTAACGGCGTGCCTTTTGCATAATGAGCCTACGAGTTGTTTTTTACTAGCGAGGATAATTCCTTCAGGGAAGCATCCGAAGCGAAAGCGAGTCTGAATAGGGCATCTAGTTAGTAGAAACAGACGCGAAACTTAGTGATCTACCCATGATCAGGTTGAAGTTTTGGTAACACAAAATGGAGGACCGAACCGGTAAACGTTGAAAAGTTTTCGGATGAATTGTGGGTAGGGGTGAAAGGCTAATCAAACTGAGAGATAGCTCGTACTCCCCGAAATGCCTTTAGGGGCAGCCTTATGTTAGTATATTAGAGGTAGAGCTACTGATTGGATACGGGGGTTTCACCGCCTACCAAATCCAGACAAACTCCGAATGCTAATATATGATTCATAGGAGTGAGGGCATGGGTGCTAAGGTCCATGTCCGAGAGGGAAAGAACCCAGACTATCGGTTAAGGTCCCAAAATATATGTTAAGTTGAACTAACGAGGTTTTACTGCAGCGACAGCTAGGATGTTGGCTTGGAAGCAGCCATTCATTTAAAGAGTGCGTAACAGCTCACTAGTCGAGCGGTAGAGCGTGGATAATAATCGGGCATTAAACATATTACCGAAACTGTAGAATAGCAATATTGGTAGGGGAGCATTCTAATTGCGCCGAAGGTGAGCTGTGAGGTTTGCTGGAGCGATTAGAAAAGAAAATGTAGGCATAAGTAACGATAATGCAGGCGAGAAACCTGCACACCGAAAGACTAAGGTTTCCTGGTCAACGATAATCGGATCAGGGTTAGTCGGGACCTAAGGCGTAGCCGAATGGCGAAGTCGATGGCCAATTGGTTAATATTCCAATACTCATTATAACTGCGATGTGGTAACAGAGAAGTGACAGACTTGCGTACTGACGGAATAGTACGTTAAAGGGTGTAGATAAATTTTTCACAGGCAAATCCGTGGAGAATGTCGAACCTGATAGTACCTTGATCCTTCGGGAGAGGGGATAATGGTCGTAAACATGCTCTCAAGAAAACCCACTAAGCTTCAGGTTATAATGACCCGTACCGTAAACCGACACAGGTAGTCGAGGAGAGAATCCACAGGTGCTCGAGTGATTCATGGCTAAGGAACTAGGCAAACTCACCCCGTAACTTAGGGAGAAGGGGTCCCTACTCAGCGATGAGAGGGCGCAGAGAAATGGTCCAGGCGACTGTTTAACAAAAACACATGGCTTTGCAAAATTGAAAGATGAAGTATAAGGCCTGACACCTGCCCGGTGCCGGAAGGTTAAGAGGAGATGTCATCGCAAGAGAAGCATTGAATTGAAGCCCCGGTAAACGGCGGCCGTAACTATAACGGTCCTAAGGTAGCGAAATTCCTTGTCGGGTAAGTTCCGACCTGCACGAATGGTGTAACGATCTGGACGCTGTCTCGGCCATGAGCTCGGTGAAATTGTAGCAACGGTGAAGATGCCGTTTACCCGCAACGGGACGGAAAGACCCCGTGAACCTTCACTACAACTTAGTATTGAGTTTGGATAAATGATGTGTAGGATAGGTGGGAGACTGAGAAGCAGGTACGCTAGTATTTGTGGAGTCATTGTTGAAATACCACCCTTTATTTATTTGAATTCTAATCTCTGAACAGGGAGACAGTGCTTGGTGGGTAGTTTGACTGGGGTGGTCGCCTCCAAAAGCGTAACGGAGGCTTTCAAAGGTACCCTCAGCCCGGTTGGTAACCGTGCGTAGAGTGCAATAGCATAAGGGTGCTTGACTGTGAGACAAACAAGTCGATCAGGTAGGAAACTAGGATATAGTGATCCGGTGGTTCTGTATGGAAAGGCCATCGCTCAAAGGATAAAAGGTACTCCGGGGATAACAGGCTGATCACTTCCAAGAGCTCATATCGACGAAGTGGTTTGGCACCTCGATGTCGGCTCGTCACATCCCGGGGCTGGAGAAGGTCCCAAGGGTTCGGCTGTTCGCCGATTAAAGTGGCACGCGAGCTGGGTTCAGAACGTCGCGAGACAGTTCGGTCCCTATCTGTTGTGGGCGTTAGAAACTTGCGAGGACCTGACTCTAGTACGAGAGGACCGAGTTGGACGAACCTCTAGTGTACCTGCTGTGGTGCCAACTGCATCGCAGGGTAGCTATGTTCGGATGAGATAAGTGCTGAAAGCATCTAAGTACGAAACTCACCTCAAGATGAGGTTTCTTTTAAGGGTCGTCATAGACGATGACGTTGATAGGTTGCAGATCTAAAAGTAGAAATACTAAAGTCGAGCAATACTAATTACCCGTAAACTTCTATAGTGTATTTTCTTTACACAAGCTTTGCTTTATCTTCGATAGATGTTACCTACAAGTCTATAAAGAAAGACTTCAAGACTAATTAGGTGACTATGGCGGTGGTGTTCACCTCTTCCCATTCCGAACAGAGAAGTTAAGCCCACCTGCGCTGATGGTACTGCCCTAAGCGGTGGAAGAGTAAGTCGTTGCCTATTTCTTTTAACAACCTCTTGTTAATCAACAAGAGGTTGTTTTTTTATCCCTCCTTCCCTAACGAATACGTAAATTTTAGATACTATCCCAAAAAGTATGTAAATTCAAAAAAATATACTTTTGTAAAAAAACAAAAATTATCAGATATGAATTTCACACAAAAGCAAAGAAATACTATAGCAAATAGTCTGTAAAGAAGAAAGTTTAGTGGATATTCCGATTAAATTGCTCCACCACTCCCCTGCCGTTGCTTCGAAATCGGTGGGTCTGTTTGCTTGAGAAAATAATAAATGGAAATATACTTTGACTACATTAATATATCAGACATACATACTATTTTAGTGAATTTTTAAAATCGTCACAATGCATAACTATACAAATTAACTATTTTTTTTGCCCCCTTATAAATAAGTGGATGGATAGATTATACAAGGATTATAAACGTACGATCGGAATGCGGGGAGCATTCCCAAATATAGAGTCAACCTGAAAATTATACCCTTTAGTTAAAAGGGACTGATGGCTCTTACATAGATTGATTTTTGATTTAATTTAAGGGCATAGTATTGCATTTCGGCTAAAATAAAATCCACATGATAGGCTTCATGGGTACTGTATTCGGTGGAGGACCAATAGGTTTTACCCAATATACTTTGTGCGCCTATATCGATGAGGGTTTCATCAATGAGGAAACGATTTTCTAAGATTTCTTCCCAATCGTGTTTGGATGGCAAGCACCAACCGGTTATGCCGTTTGTATTTTTACTGTCGCACCAATAGAAGGCCGGAAATCGTTGTTGCCAATGGTCCATTTGTTTAATTATATTCATATTCTTAACGGCATCCATTGTATCATTAGCCTGAGTAAGTATCGTATCGCCCCAAGCACATTCGGCTTCGTTCAAAGAAATAATCATACCGTGTACACCACCATCCGATACTTTATAAACTATACCCATCACCCCTCCTTCCGAATAAAAATCGCCTACTTTATAAGGATAGTTGGTAATACGTTCTATATCGTTGATACACGAAGTAGCACTTAGAAGCAAAATGCAATAACTTACTATAATGATAATTCTCTTATTCATAGGTATTGTATTAAAATCGTCTGATGGGTAAAACCACACCCATGCCTGCATGAATTTCAAAATAAGGAATTTTATTTCCTATAGGCAGCATAGCCGCACCCAGCGATAGGGTCAACTCCTGAAATCGCAGGGTACTTCCGGCTTCCAACTCAACCGAACGATAGCGATTGTAATAATAGTATTCCGGATAAGCTCCCACTTGGTCGTTGTAACAATTCACTTGAATCATTTGCTTGCGTGAACCGTAACCTATGCCGAAATAAGCATATACGGGTTCACTCAAATGCAAATAAACCCCTACCAAAGCTCCGAGACGATGGTATCTGATTTTTTCAATGTCTTTAAAGTCCGAAGTGAAGACTAATTTACTGTTATAGCGTGTGTTGAAATTAAAATTACTTTTAAATTTAGCATAAAAACCCACTTCCGATACCATGCCCACATACAACTCACAAGGCGATACACGAATTTGCTCAGCAATTAAGGGGAAACCTATGTTGTAACCAATCAAAAGGACTTGTTCTCGGGCAAATTGGAATGAATAGTAAGTGGTTGGCTTCTCAGCAGGAAACGCATTTCCCTTCTCTGCAGCATATGTTAGCACAAACGATGCGGAAAACGCTATGAAAAGGATATATTTTATAATGTCGCTATGTGATGATTTCATATTAAGCGGTTTTTTGTTTAGCCAAAATATACGACAAGGAAATGAGCAAATCGGCAAAAAGAATTTTAGCATTCACATTGTATTCAATATGTGATATAGCATCGTTGAAGTATTTATAAAACACCGAAACATTATTCTTATGTATAAAACTTCGAAATTTCAACAAGGCCTCTTGTTCTTGCTTGGTTATTCTCAATAAATTATTTAAATTATAATCTAACAGCATACTTTTACGCACGAAACTGATGACGTATCTTAAAAAATCTTTTTGTTTTTCTCTTCCGAGGGCTTCTAATTTGGATATAAAATCAACTACACTGTTAAAGTCGAAGGTATGCGATGGAAAGGCTAATTGATAGGCTAAACGCATACATGCCACAAATAAGTTCAATTTAAACACATCTTCATTTTCATCCTCCTGCGTTCTCATGGCATGGATAAGATGATTATCGGATGATATGGCAATATATTGTGCCGTTGAGGCATCGTAGTGCTTAGTCTGCATCAAAACATCTACTAAAGCATCGGTCGACAGTTTATTTATTTTCAGCAATTGTGTTCTGGACAAAACGGTTTTTAATACTTTATCGTGATTTTCTGTAATCAACACAAACAAGGTTTTTCCATCGGGTTCTTCGAGTGTTTTCAATAATTTAGTGGCGGCATCGAATCGTAGTTTATCGATCATCCATATAACAAAAACCTTATATTCTGCTTCATAGGCTTTCATCGATGCTTTATAGAGTAAGTCTTCCACATCTTTCGTATTGATGATGCCTTGTTTATTTTCTATTTCAATTTTGCTATACCAATCATTTAAAGTAAACATGGCCTGTGTGGACAAGATCATTTCGCGCCATTCGGTATAGAACTCGGAGGATTGAGGGTCTTTTTTTATTTTTTGATTGGTTGCATTAGGAAAATAGAAATGCAAATCGGGATGTGCCAACTGTTGATATTTTTTACAGGAAGGGCATATTCCACAGGAATCTTTTTCCGTACGATGAGAACAGTTAATATATTGAGCATATGCAATGGCCAAGGCTAAGCTATGTGTTCCTTCACTTCCTAAAAAAAGTTGAGCATGACTCACCCGTTGATTTTGGACAGTGCGTCTCAATCTGTTTTTAACATCTTCATTTACATATACATCTGAAAATAGCATGAATAAAATTTATATCTGTTTAACAAGTTCTGTCACAATAAAACCAAGCGTAGGTTCGGCTTTGGCTGCTTGAAGTAAAACTTCTTCATGAGTAACTTCTTGGCTATAACAGCTTCTCCACATATCGGTTATCACTGAAAAACCAACACATTTCATAGCAGCATGTCGAGCTACGATGGCTTCGGGCACAGTCGACATTCCCACGCAATCGCCACCCAGTATATGATACATTTTATATTCGGCCGGTGTTTCATAAGTCGGACCGCTAACACCTACATATACCCCTTTCTTAAGGGGTATGGCGTGTAAGTGAGCTATGTGTTCGACCTTTTGTATCAACTCTTTATCATAAACCTCGCTCATATCGGGGAAACGTACTCCCAAAGTCGATTCATTTTTTCCTCGTAAAGGATGTTCCGGGAACAAATTGATGTGATCGCTTATGAGCACGATATCTCCCACTTCATAACGCTGATTTAAACCACCCGAAGCATTCGAAATGATTAAGGTTTCTATGCCCAAGTTTTTCATAATCCGTATGGGAAATGTAATTTGTTTCATATCATAGCCTTCGTAATAATGAAACCTTCCTTTCATAGCCACAATCTCCACTCCATGCAAGGTGCCAAACACCAAACAGCCTTCGTGACCTTCGACCGTGGATAGAGGAAAATGTGGAATGGTATTATAGGGAATGGTAATTTCCACATTCATTTCGTCGAGCAAACGATTCAATCCACTTCCTAATATAATGGCTATTTTAGGCTTTGAATGAATGTTAGCTTGAATATAGTTCGTTGTTTCATGAATATTTTTCAACATAGTCAACTATTTGTTGATTAAAATCACATTTATATTTTGCATGAAATTCCACAAAAATCGGGATATAATAAATAGGCATATCTTCAATCATATCTTTGATTGTCTTATCCATCAAACGGGAAGCATCTTTTTCGGTGGTAATGATGGCTTTATTGGGTGAAATGGCACGACTCAATAAATAGCGTACATTTTTAATATCCTTTTCCGTAAATTCATGATGATCGGTACAGGTATAGATTTGTATGTCCTTATATTTTTCTTTTAAATGAGCAATCAACGGATAGGAATTATGTATTCCGGTAAAGACCACAACGCTCTTAGGCTCTTCCTGTTGTTTATTCGCTATAGCCGTTAAGGGAACCATATCGCCGTAACGAATATAAGAAAAATATACTTTCTGATAGGGTAACGGATTTAATTTATCGATGATTACTTTTTCTTCCAAAGGAGTAACCATGCTTGGGGCTTTAGAAACCACAATGATATCAGCCTCTTTGGCCGCCGAAGGCAGTTCTCTCAAATTGCCCGAAGGGAATACATAATCATCCGAATACAAATGATAATAATCTGTCAAAAGGATAGTTAAGCCTGCTTTTATTCGAAGATGTTGGAAAGCATCATCCAACAAAGCCACTTCCACTTCGGGTAGTCTCTTCCACATTTGCTGTAAGCCTTCCACCCTATCCTCGCATACCGTTACGGCTACGGTAGGATATTTTCGATAATATAAAAAAGCTTCATCGCCCAAGGATTTATTGGTGGATGAGGCATCGGCAAACATAAAACCTTTTGTATTGCGACCATATCCTCTGCTTAAAACTGCTAGTTGATACTGATTGCCTAATAAACGTATGAGGTATTCCGTATGCGGTGTTTTACCTGCCCCGCCCATACATAAATTCCCTATGCATATCACAGGTTTGGAAAATTCAAAACGTCGTTGACCGTTGTTTAGATTATAAAAACGACGACGAACTGACATAATTAATGCCCAAATAAGGGAAACCGGCAAAAAGATAATTTTCCGCATTATATATACAACAAACTAATTAGACAGATATTACAAAATAAATCTGTTTTTTTCACCCGTATGTAATTTCAATGGCTAAATTAACATTTTTTTTTATACTTTTGAAGAAAATAAAAGATAAATATTAATTCAATCTGAAAAATGAAAATATCAGACATCATAAACTATATAGAAGAGTTAGCACCACTTTCATATCAAGAGAGTTACGACAATTCCGGTTTATTAGTAGGCCAAGCGGAACAAAATTTTCGCAAAGGTCTCGTATGTTTTGATTTGAATGAAAAAAGCATGCAAGAGGCCATCGACAGCGGAGTGAATTTCATACTCACTCATCATCCCTTTCTCTTTCATAACCTTAAAAGCATAACCGGTGAAACCTTAAGTGAAAAACTCCTCATTCAAGCCATCAAACACGACATTGCCATTTATGCCATGCATACTAATTTAGATAATGTTTTTCATGGAGTTAACTATTGTTTTGCGGAAAAATTATTATTGAAAGAGCTGAAAATATTACGTCCCGTTCCAAACAGACTAAAAAAAATCATAACCTATGTTCCAACCTTACATGCCGATCAAGTAAGGAATGCCTTGTTTGAAGCCGGTGGTGGCCACATAGGTAATTACGATAGTTGCAGCTTCAATGTTTCCGGAACCGGCAGCTTCAAAGCCAACCAACAAGCCAATCCCTTTGTGGGGGAAAAGAATAAAATCCATTTTGAGAACGAAATTCGCATTGAAACCATTTTTCCCGATTACAAAGAAAAGCAACTCATACAAGCATTATATCAAGCGCATCCTTATGAAGAACCCGCTTACGACATCTATCGCCTGGAAAATGAAAACCATAGTGTTGGATCAGGAATGATAGGCAAACTAACCAACCCAATGACTGAATTTGAATTTTTAAGTTACATCAAATCGCAAATGAATCTATCGCTTATTATGCATAGTAAACCCCAAAACAAAAGCATTCAACGCATAGCCCTTTGCGGCGGAAGCGGAGCCTTTTTAATTAAAGATGCTATCAAACAAAAAGCCGATGTATTTGTTACAGGGGAAATACGTTATCATGATTTTATTGATTTCGGTAAAGATATATTTTTACTTTCGATCGGACATTATGAAAGCGAATATGCCATAAAACATTATTTATGCAAAAAACTTATTAAAAAATTTAGTACATTTGCTGTTTCTAAAACAGAAATAAATCCGGTAAATTATTTTTATTAAAATATTGAATTACAAAGTGTTTAAAATCAAAGCAAGCACATACCTGACAAGCAGAACAGGATATTTGAATCAAAACATGATATAAAAAGATAATCTCATTAAAAACTCAACATAAAAATGGAAAACATTTCAACTGAAAACGTTCATAACGACAAAGCAAATCAAGACACCGAATTAATGATAAAAAAATCGGTTGAAGACAGTTTATTAGGTTTATATAAACTACAACTCATTTATTCCAAAGTCGATAAAATTCGAATTGTCAGAGGGGAATTACCTTTGGAGGTGAGAGACCTGGAAGACGTCTGCTCAGGCATACAAACACGTATTGAAAAGTTTCAAGATATCGTCAACGACTTAAATACACAAACTGAAGAAAAACATCAACTCATTAAACGTTCCACTATGTTAATTGCCAAATACAAAGAGCAATTAGACAACGTGAAAAACAACAGAGAATACGAAGCTTTAAACAAAGAAATTGAATATCAAAACCTGGAAATTCAACTTTGTGAAAAAAAGATCAAAGAATTCAATCAAAAAATTACGGATAAAACCGAGGAAATAACCGAATTGGAAAAAGAATTAAACATCTTGCGAAGCGAACTTCAAACCAAAGAAAGCGAGCTGAATGATATCATTGCGGAAACAAAAAAAGATGAAATGCTTTTATTGGATAAAGCCAAAGAATTCGAAGACAAGATAGAGCCTCGCTTATTGACTGCCTTTACACGTATACGCGACAATATGAGAAACGGCTTAGCCGTTGTAAAAATCGAAAGAGATGCGTGCGGCGGTTGTTTCAGTAAAATTTCACCCCAACGTCAATTAGACATCCGAATTCACAAAAAAATCATCGTATGTGAATTTTGCGGTCGGATTTTAGTAGACAACGAAATTGCTGAACAATCAGAACGAATGCTTCAAGAACAATTATAAAGCGGGAGGCATATCCGCCATGCGAAATCAGGTTTCAATGTGCTTGCACCCTTGACATGGGAATAGAATCACTTAGCTAAACTGTCGACAACTTATGGCCGGAAATACTTTTGGTACACTTTTTACTATAACATCATTCGGAGAATCACATGGATGTTGTATCGGAGGTGTTATTGACGGTTGCCCTTCAAACCTAAGGGTCGACTATGATCTCATCCAGCAAAAAATCAAAGAAAGACAAACAAACAGCCTCCCCTATACTTCCTCCCGCCATGAATCAGACGATGTTATCTTTTTATCAGGTATATCTAACAAGCTGACAACCGGAGCTCCTATTGCTTTTTACATTAAAAACCAAGACATCGATTCCTCCCATTATGAAGCAAACAAAGGAGTATTGAAACCTTCACATGCCGATTATACCTATGTAAAAAAATACGGCATCTACGATTACAAAGGAAGCGGACGAGCGTCGGCACGCGAAACCCTCGTACGTGTTGTTGCAGGCTGCTTTGCCATGATGTTTTTACAATCCAAAGCAATCAAAATCAAAGCATATACTACCCAAATCGGAAGCATTGTATATCCAAAACCACTCACACAAATCCTGCCGGATGCTGACATCAACGACTTGCATTGTCCTGATAAAGAAATCTATCAGTCCATGCTGAACGAATTAAAAAGCACCCGGGCACAAAACGACAGCATCGGAGGAAAAGTAAGTTGTGTTATAGAAAACACCCCCGTAGGTTTAGGAGAACCCGTTTTTGATAAACTACAAGCCGATTTAGCCAAAGCCATGTTGAGCATTAACGCAGCAAAAGGCTTTGAATACGGATCGGGCTTTCAATCGGCAGCCATGAAAGGGAGTATACATAACGATTTATTTACTAGCGAATTTCGAACCAAAACCAATCATTCCGGCGGAATTCAAGCCGGCATCAGCAACGGTGAAAACATCTACTTTTCGGTCGCTTTCAAACCCCTGGCATCTATCGGACAAAACCAAGAAAGTGTAAACATACAGGGCGAAAAAGCCATCTACAAAGGCGGCGGACGTCATGATGTGTGTGTAATTCCAAGAGTTGTCCCCGTAGTGGAAGCCATGGCTACCCTCGTTCTCGCCGACCATTTATTACGTTTTAACGCTTATAAAATTCATTAAATTATGACCATAAAAGAAGCTGAAGATAAAATTATCAACGAATTTTCCTTTTTCGACGATTGGATGGATAAATACAATTATGTTATTGAATTAGGAAAAACACTGCCCCTTATCGACGAAACCTACAAAACAGCCAACTACCTAATCACCGGTTGCCAATCCAATGTATGGCTACATGCTGACTACAAAGACGGCAAAATATACTACAGTGCCGATAGCGATGCTATTATCACCAAAGGCATTATCAACTTGCTTATCCGAGTGCTTTCCGGACATACTCCCGACGAAATCATCGATGCCAAGTTAGCGTATATTGATGCTATCGGATTGAAAAACCACTTATCCCCCACCCGTTCCAACGGATTGGTCTCAATGATTAAGCAAATGAAATTATATGCTGTAGCTTTTAAAAATAAATACGAATGAAAGACATAGAAAGCATTAAATACGACATCATAGAAGGGCTTAAAACTATTTATGACCCTGAAATCCCTGTAAATATTTGGGATTTAGGCTTGATCTATCAAATTGACATCACACCTGACTATCAGGCGAATATTCTAATGACACTCACCTCTCCCAACTGTCCGGTTGCCGAAAGCTTACCCGCCTCTGTGAAATCCATGGTGGAGCAAATACCCGAACTGAAAAAAGTGAATATACAGCTTACCTTCTCTCCTCCATGGAGCATGGATAAATTATCCGAAGAAGCGAAACTTGAATTAGGCTTCCTCTGAAAAGCACAACATTTCTCGCTTTCACAACAAAGAGAAGAAAAAAGAATTCTATGTGAGACTTAGTACATCTATCATAAATTTCAGCTAATTTAAATTTTTGTATAGTATCATAGTAAAAAGAAGTCAAAAAAATGCTATTTTTGCACATCACGTAAGCAGTAAAAATAAATGGAAAACTTTATCGTATCAGCCAGAAAATATCGACCTTCTACTTTTAAGACTATTGTGGGACAAACTTCCATCACCACAACCTTAAAAAACGCTATTCGTCAGAATCAGGTAGCGCAAGCCTTTTTATTTTGCGGACCCAGAGGCGTAGGTAAAACTACTTGTGCGCGTATTTTAGCCAAGACCATCAATTGTAAAAATCGTACCGATGACGGCGAAGCCTGTAATCAGTGTGAATCCTGTTTGTCGTTCAACAATTCAGCTTCCTTTAATATTTTCGAGCTCGATGCCGCCTCAAATAATTCGGTCGATGCCATTCGTAATTTGGTCGAACAAGTGCGCATACCACCCCAAGGCGCTACCTATAAAGTCTACATCATCGATGAAGTTCATATGTTAAGCACACAGGCATTCAATGCTTTTTTAAAAACCTTGGAAGAGCCTCCGGTCTATGCTAAATTTATTTTAGCAACGACCGAAAAACATAAAATCATACCTACCATTCTTTCTCGTTGTCAAATCTTCGATTTTAAACGTATCAAAATCCATGATATGGTCGAACATTTAGCCTATGTAGCTTCCCAAGAAAATGTCAGCTTCGAAAAAGAAGCCCTCGATGTGATTGGACAAAAAGCCGATGGTAGCTTAAGAGATGCCCTTTCTATTTTCGACCAAGCTGTTAGTTATTCCGATGGAAACATCACTTATCAGCATATCATTGAAAATTTGAATATCCTTGATTATGACTATTTCTTTCAAATTATTCAACATATCTACAACGAAGACATTGCCCAAGTATTAGTTCAATTTAATGAAATCATTGAAAAAGGATTTGACGGCCAAATTTTTATTGACGGCATCAGTGAACACTTGCGTAACCTCATTGTCTGTAAATTGCAAGTAGAACACATTGTCGAAACCGGCGATAACATCAAAAAGCAATTCATCGAACAAGCTAAAACCATGAATGTTCCTTTAATGTTAAGTTATTTAGATATCTTTAACCGTTGCAATGCGTCATATAAAACAGCGAATAACAAACGTTTACATGTGGAACTTGCGCTCATGATAGCTGCTAGCATAAAAAACAAACAGAAACAAAGCTCTACCGGCAATTTATCAGACAGCAAAGAAAAAATATCCCCTACATCCACCAACACTCCCAAACCGGCTACCACTCCTCCTACACAATCAACGCAAAGCTTTAATCGACAAGAAAGAATTACGAATCCTGTTATGAAAACTGTTCAAATAAAAAATATTCTTCATAACAATACACCCTCCGAACAAACACAAGCAACACCAAAAACGAACGACATAGCGCCTAACAACAAGCAAGAGCCTAAAGCGAACGATGAAACCAAAGATGAAAGTGAAAACGGCTGTGATTCCTGTTCTCAAGTGCAAGACCCTTTTGAAAAAATCATCCAAAATTGGAAGCTTTATGTCGAAAAAGCTTGTCAAAATGCCATTGCTGCACGCAGTATTCTACAAGAAATCAAACCGATATTTAAGGACGATAACCTATTAATTTTTGAAGTTGCCAACACCATTGCCGAAAAGGAAATTAAAGATGTAATGAATCCGCTTTTACACCTCATCCATTCCGAAACAAACGTAAAATTCCGCTATGAAATTAAAATCAATCAGCGAAGTCCTAAAGAAAGCAGAATCATCGACCCGGACGAAAAATTCAAAAAAATGTTAGAAACTAATCCCTCTCTACTATCTTTTAAACAACAACTGAATTTAAGTATTATCTAATCATATAACATCTATCACCTATGACAAAAATAAAAGTATTTTTAGCAAGTGTAGTCTGTCTCTTGACAACAATCGCGACTGCACAACAAACCCTTGATCTCACCAAAGAACTGCCCATCGACCCTAGAGTTAAAATCGGTCAATTAGACAATGGTTTGGTGTATTATATACGCAAGAATGCCAAGCCCGAAAAACGTGTCGAACTGCGTTTGGCTGTCAAAGCAGGTTCTATGCAAGAAACCGATGCACAAGTAGGATTAGCCCATTTCACCGAACACATGGCATTTAACGGAAGTAAACATTTCAAGAAGAATGAACTCGTCAGTTATTTGCAATCCATCGGCATGCGTTTCGGCGGCGATTTAAATGCCTATACTAGTTTCGACGAAACGGTTTATATGCTTACCGTGCCCACTGATTCCAAAGGTCAATTAGACAGTGGTTTTCTTGTCCTTAACGATTGGGCTGCCCATTTAACATTAGATGGAAAAGAAATCGATGCCGAAAGAGGAGTGATCATCGAAGAATGGAGAACGGGAAAAAATGCCGACGAACGCATGCGTAAAGTTTGGTTTCCGGTTGTATTTACCAATTCGTTGTATGCAAAACGTCTACCCATAGGCACCTACGACAACTTAAAATCATTCAAACACGAAACATTACGAAATTTTTACCAAACATGGTATCGTCCTAACCTACAAGCAATCATAGTTGTAGGAGATATTGATGTCGACTATGTGGAAGCTAAAATCAAAGAACTGTTCGGCCCTCTTCAAAATCCGGAAAATGCTCCCGAAAAGATTATGCATTCCATTGGCGAAAACAAAGAAATTTTAATTGCCCGTGCCACCGATAAAGAAGCCACGCATAGTCAGATAATGACCATACGCAAACACAAAGGTTTCAGACCGAAAACCCTCAACGACTATCGCGCAAGTATCATGCATAGTTTGTTTAATATCATGATTAACGAACGATACAATGAATTGCAACAAGATCCGGCCTGCCCCGTAATTGGTGCGGGCAGCTATTACAACCAATTCGTGGGTGATGTAGATGCCTTTACCGGTTATGCTGTCGCAAAAGAAAATCAAATGAAAGAAGCTATGCTGCTGTTGATGAAAGAAGAAGAAAGAGTGAAACAGTATGGATTCCTTGAAACCGAATTTCAACGTGCCAAAGATGCCTTGTTAGCAAGACTAGAAAAAGCCTCGAACGAAGCCGACAAAACCTATTCTTCCTCCTTTGCCGGAGACTATGTTAACCATTTCTTAAATGAAAATCCGATTATGGGAGCTAAAATCAGTTATGTACAAGCTCAAAAACTGATCGAAACCATTAAAGTGGAAGATGTAAGCGAATTAGCCAAAACATGGATTACCGACGAAAATTTCGTAATTGTAATTCTCGGCCCTGAAAAAGAAGGATTGCACATCCTCACCGAAGAGGAAGCCAAAGAGATATTGAAAAATGGAGCTTACAAAGAGGTAACCGCCTATGTCGATAACTATAAACCCGAACCTCTTATCAACAAAGAGCTCACAGGTTCTAAGGTGAAATTTAACACTCCACGCCCCGAAATAGGCGCCACGGAATACATCCTCGAAAATGGCATTAAAATAATCATTAAACCTACTGAATTCAAAGATGACGAAATACTTATGGTAGCAAAAGCACCGGGTGGGTCCTCCTTGTTTTCTATCAACGATTTCCCGTCTACCATGTTTGCAACCGATTTGGTGGAACGCTCCGGACTCGGTAATTTCGATTATATTTCCTTAGAGAAAAAATTAAAAGGAAAAAACTTAAGCATCACCCCTATGATCAGCGATACCTGGGATGGATTCTATGGTAGTGCAAGCCCCAAAGACTTTGAAACCATGTTGCAATTGCTCTATTTATATTTTGATGCCCCCCGTTTCGACGAACAAGCTTTCGAAGCCATTCTTTCAGAAACCAAAAACCAACTCAAATTTATTTCCGGCAATCCGATGTACGTCTTTTTGGATACACTCATCAAAACCAGTTCACAAAACGATCCGCGTGTGATTGTCATCCCTGACGAAAATTTTCTAAATTCAACAAGCTATCAACAAGCCATGAATATTTACAAAGATCGCTTCAGCGATGCCGGAGACCTTGTATTCACCTTTGTAGGAAATATCGATGAAAAAGAAATGATGCCACTCATCGAAAAATATATCGGCAGCCTACCTACTTCCGACAAAAAAGATATGTATAAAAACGTGTACTACGGCTTCCCCAAAGAAACAAAAGACCTGAATATATATGTCGGCATGGAAGACAAAAGCACCTTCGGTATTATTTTCAGCGAAGAATATGAATGGAACCTCAAAACCAATTTATGTTTAGATATATTCCAAGAAATCTTAGATATACGCTTGGTAGAAATCATTCGAGAAAAAATGGGCGGAACCTATTCCCCCAACTTACAATTTTCTTACGAAAAATATCCTGAAACGAAATATACCGCGTTAGTACTGATAAATTGCGAACCTAAAAAGACAAAAAAAATCAGCAAAACCGTATTTTCAATTTTCAACAATCTTTTAACCAAAGGATTCACCCAAGAAGAAATGCAAAAAGCCAAAGAGCAAATCAAAAAATCACTCGAAGTAAATTTAGAAAAAAATGCTTATTGGCGTAACTACATCAACGAACAATACTATAACGGCGATCCCTTGAATGAATACCAAGAGTATCAAAAGATACTCAATGAAATTACCGCCGAAGAGGTTCTAACAATCATTAAACCCCTATTTAAAACCGAGCACAACGTGAGCGTATATCAATATCCCGAAAAAAAGAAAAAATAAACCATTCCTATCATGTATAACAAAAACTGTCCGTTAACTTGGTGGACAGTTTTTTTATTTTAAATTACTATTGTCCGATAAAAATTCCGATATTGTTACAGATTCTTCGCTTCGCTCAGAATGATATCCTTACTCTCTATGGGGGAGTAAGTGAAGCGAAGAATCCGTAGCTTTAACCATTACGAACCTTAGATCAATTACAAATTAAAAATTACGAATTACGAGTGAAGTCGCGGGTCGCGGGACAACGCACTGAATCTCGCAAACCGGAAAGTGTTTTAGTCTCCTAAGAATCCGGTCTGAATTATTAGGGGGGGGCAAAAAATCAGTTAATTTGTCTAATTAGACATTCTATTTGTCTTGTTAGACATTCTATTTGTCTTGTTAGACATTTCATTTGTCTAGTTAGACATTTTGAAGATTTTAAATTTTATCAAGATAGCATGTATGCTTTAACAATTACGAATTAAAAATTAACAATTACGAATACAAAGCTCTCGTTTTTATTATAGCTTTTAGGGGAAAGAGGAAGAGATAAAACCCTGCAAATAAAGCCGTAAATCAAAAAATCGCTCGAAGGAAATGTAGAAAAAAAATGCTTACCGGCAAACTACATCAACGCTCAATACTATAAGGGCAATTCATTCAATGAAATCATTCCTGTTTATAATCGCCGCGAGCCACCACTACTTCATAGCCGATTTTACGCATTTGTTCTTTCAACATATCCAGGTATTCCGAAGCTTCTAAACCGGTAGCGATTTTATTATCATAGATCATATATTTTTCTCTCACATCGAGAGGCGACAAATTGGGCATTACGACATTAGCACCCGATAATATTCCTTGTTCTCTTCCAAAAGGATCGATGGTACCAAGAGCCGTCGTAGATGGGATCAACAAAGAAGGGAACATCAACCGTAGTATAGCTAACATAAACAATGTCAATTCTAAGGTTCCATTTTTCTCCTTGGCAAAGGGTGTTTCATGATGCGAAATAAAAGGTCCTATTCCTACCATGTGAGGATTTAATTCGGCTAAAAACAGCAAGTCTTCGGCTAAATGTTCCGCGCGTTGATAAGGCGAACCGACCATAAATCCACTGCCCACCTGAAAGCCTAACCGTTTAAGGTCGAACAAACAACGTTTTCTATTTTCAGCAGTCAAACTATCGGGGTGTAATTGTGCATAATGCATGGGATTGGCAGTCTCATGACGCAACAAATACCTGTCGGCACCCGCTTCTCGATAGGCGGCATAGGTTTGATAGCTGTTTTCGCCCAAAGAAAGGGTAATAGCACAATCAGGATAAGATTGTTTGATAGTGCGCAGGATATCGACCATGCGCTTTTCATGATAATAGGGATCTTCGCCACCTTGCAGGACAAAGGTTCGAAAGCCTAAGTCATATCCTTGCCTGCAACATGCTAGAACTTGCTCTTTACTTAGCCTATAGCGCGATACATTGGAATTACTCTTACGTATGCCACAATAGTAACAATCGTTTTTACAATAATTGGTCAGCTCAATCAAACCACGTATATATATGTCTTTGCCATAAATTTTCTCTCTTACCCTACGGGCATTTTCAAATAGATATTGACTGAGTTCAGGAGTTCGTCCACTGATCAACTGTATAAATTCTTCTTTAGTAAGAATTCTGTTTTTCAATAATTTATCAACTAAATCACGCATATACATCCTTTATATATTTGGTGATGCAAAAATACACTATTTATGTATATGCAGGAAGGTATACACTTTTCTTTCTTAGTCCTTGTCTGCTTTTTCAACGCCAATGATGTAAGAATAATCCACTTCCGCACTTTGCAAGCGCAGGTCGACAAAGTCGTAGGTATCGGACTGTGATCCGGGAAACGCCCTCCATAGAATCACATTTTTACCTTTTTTAATTTTATAGGTTTTCGATGTCGTTGCCTGATTGCTTCTCATAATAGCTTGGACTGTAAGTTTAGTTTTCACCCGAGATTGTATGCTTATCCGCAAGGGTTCTTTTTCGTATACAAAGGAAGAAAGTGAGAGCGTCATTATCAGATTGCCCTTCTCGTCGTAGGAGGCTTCATCCTTACGTAACAAGTTATATGCTTTCCACATATCGCTGATGCCATATCCCAACAAGCTGTCGGGAGCATGGGCTATACTCCCACTTTTTCTGACAGCTTCCATCACTTCGAAAGATGATTTCTCCGGAAATGCCTGCCACAAACAAGCCATCATACCTGCTAACAAAGGAGAAGAAAAGGAAGTACCATCGGCAAGGGTAGTTTTAGCGTAAGGATTTGCCACGTAAACGCCTTTCCCTAAGGCACAGGCATCGGGTTTTACACGACCGTCGGCACTGGGTCCCATGGAGGAAAACGTGGTTTTATTTCTTTCTCTGTCAACAGCTCCAACGGCAATGATATCCTTAGCATCGGCTGGACATCCTATAAAGAACCAAGGCCCCCTACCCGCGTTTCCGGCACTGTTGCATACGATAATACCTTTGGAAGCGGCAATAGAAGCAGCTTGGGAGGCTCTACTCACTTGACCCGTCAAATCGGCGGCTGTTCTACGTTGTGTAGAATCATCGAATTGGGTATATCCCAGAGAAGAATTTATAATATCACACCCTAAACTATCCGCCCATTCCAAGGCAGCCACCCAATTATCTTCTTCAATTTTATGTTCGGAGGATCCATCTTCAGTAAGGGCCAAACAAACACTCACTTTGGGAGCTGTACCTACAAGTTCTCCCGGTACATCTGCAGCAATGCACGAGAGCACATAGGTGCCATGACTGTGATGACGAAGTGGATCTTCACACGATTTAACGAAATTACGAACACACAACAACCGATTTTCGTTACGCAACACTTCCAGATGACGAATAGAATCCACATTGTGAAATCCTCCATCAAAAATACCCATTTGCACACTTTCACCTAAATATCCTATACGGTGCAACCAATGCCCTCTATTGATTTTTATTTGATCTTCCGCTTTACCGTATGCCAGGTCAAGGCTTTCAGGCATTGACGGTTTAGATAAAGCGGATGCCAGCGAACGACTTGAAACTCTTCGGTAAATGCTATCACATGCGAGTTCGGGTTGTTTCAGTTGAATGGTCTTTTCTGCATAACGAACAAAGGGAATGTTTTCTAACTTTTTAATTAGATTTTCATCTTGGGAATATACACTGATGCCATTGAGCCATTTCGACTGACTCAACAAACGCATGGAAGTATCCATGGCAAGAAGCTCATTCACATAGGACTTAGTAAGCGGTAAATCTTGCGTTGTTATTTCTATATGAAAACGTTTTCTTTTTTCAAGGGCTCTTTTTGACAAAAAAGCCTCCGGCTGATCAACGGAATACCCATTGTTATTTTTATCGGTAAAGGCTATCCAATATTTAGCCGGGCTTTGGGCATACATTCCAACATTCACTATTAGGAATAAACAGCAAATCATCCTTTTCATACAATCACTTCCAAACATTCTTTTCTAAATTGAGATTATTTTTTCTTAAATATTAATTCGGCACGATTAAAGTCAGCAGCAGCATTGATCACTTTTTGGTATAAGGTGTAGTCTTCAACGGGATAATACAACTGATTGTAATATTCATCTGAACGAATTATGATATAATTGCCTTCTTTCGTAACTTTAGCCGTAAACATACATTGTGCATTTTGAGCTTCTTTTGCATCATAGACTTCTACATTTAAATTCTGATAATCTTTGCACTCATAGCCTTCGGGTATTTCAATTTTGATGCAACGATAATAATGTGAACGGTTTTTCCTTTCAATGGGAAGTATACGTTCGCTTTCTTGTTTAAACTCACTTTGTTTTCCAATAAACACACCGATGGGCACTGTGATTTTATCATCCTCGAATTTAGTGATGTAATAATCTACAATTTGTCCGTTAAAGACCATGGGTTTTACCAAAACATCCTCATAAGATGTATTTTCAACATCCACTTCGTTCACATTGATGCTTTCGCTTCCCAAAGCTACATACTGATCGATGATTTCTTCTTTGAATTCATCTTCGTAATCGTTGTAGTTGGCTTGAAAGAGTACGGCATTATATCCGGTCAAAGAGCGAATCACCTGTCCACTTATATTTTTTTTATCCACATCAAGCTTTAAAGTTACTTCCAAACTATCGCCCGTTACTTCCTTAGGCAAAGCCGGTATTTTTGAAAAACTAGGCACAAAAGAAGTTACTTTTCCTACTTTAATGGTTTTCAAAAACAATCCTTCATGATCGGTTAAAACCGCAGGTGTCAAACCTAAACGATATCTTGTAAAGTCAGGAGCTATATATTGTTTGATATTGGGGAAATAAAACAAAGATTCACGCAGATAATTAGAGGCATCAAAGCGACGATCGAAGGTTTTATAGGTCTTATTACTCGTTAAAACAAATTGATTATTTATATTAAAATAATCAAACAAATAATAATAAATTTTTGCCAAACCAATGGAATTTCCATATTTTAAACTCAATACGTTGCTAAGATCACTGAAGTGTGAAGCATTGATGGATATGTAATTGATGTCTTTTTTGACATATTTTTCTATGCATCGAATTTTTTGTTCTTCGTTCATGCCTTTTTCGATGGGAATCTTAGCGGCAAATTTTTTCATCAAACTTTTTTCTTCTTTTTCGAGTTCAGCAATAGCTCTATAGAAATTTGATGATAAATCACTGATCGAATTAACTCTCATTCTACTTCTGCTATAATTGTAAGCAATAGCAAATTCCACCCTGGCTTCATGAGCGTCGGAAAAGGCATCCTGATCTTGGCTTATCTTTGGCAATTTCTCCGCATAGGTATAAGAATAACGTTTCTCTTTAGTTTCCATAAGTGTGTCATACACAGGTTTCATCCCATTGTAAACAGCACATATAGCTTCTAAATAATCGGGCAGTATCAATGTAAATTCTGCCTTTTTGATAGAAACAAAACCGGGATAATAGTAGCTTCCATTTTCTATGATATTGGTTTTACGAATTATATAAAAAAAATCGAATACTGCCGGTGTATCTATGGTTTGAAATACCAAATATTTCTCTTTTTCTTCATCTATTTCTCTTTCAACAATATCACTTTTTGTAAGATAGGTCATTTTACCTTCTTTATTCAAATACCTTGCTTTACAAGCTATGATATCTTCATTTTCTACTTCGGGCAAATAAAACTTATGGTAGCTTTCCAAGCCTTTGGATGTATATGCTTTTACAGTATAATGTAAACATTCCCATAACTCTATTTGTTCTCCATCGTAGCGATAATCAAGCACACGATTGTAATACAGTACAACAGCTCCTTCTTTTTCATAGCGGGCATCTTCCTCCGCTGTTAAGGTAGGTATCTCTTTAAAATCATAGTCTTTTAAGTCAAGTTCGAATTGAGCAGCAGTAGTATAAAAAAGCAACATACAGCTCAGATAACATACAAGTTTCTTCATTTCAAATAAATTTTATGAATTATACAATAGGGTTTATTTCAATCTATTTCCAAAATACCAAGTTTGTTCGAAAATAAGTGTTCCTCTTTTGGAATAACGTTTACAACTTCCATGCAAAGCATCTTCCACGTAATTAGCCTCTTGATAGAGATTACCATTATCATAATACTCCTTACACTCACCATTTCTTAGATTTTGATAGTAGTTGGTGTTGGATTTCAATACTGCATTTTGATACCATAATTTATAATTCCCGTGTTTAAGATTATCTTTAAAATAGGTTTCTTCAAATAAATTCCCATTGGGATAATAAATACGTAGGTATTCTTGGTACATTCCATTCTCAAATGTCAGTTTACAGGAAACACCTCCTTTGGGATAGTAGCAGCTAAGTTCGATTCTATCTTTCCCAATAGGTTTAAAATCCGACATTTTACCATCTTTTCCCATCAAAGCATAACTGTGAGCCTGATCATTATAATATAAGAGTTTATATAGCACGGTTTTACCGTCGGGGGCATAAAAGGTAAATATTCCATCTCTTACGTCATTACTAAAATTACCGGTCAAACTCAACATAGCATTTTCGTGGTAATAACGACAAGGGCCTTGAGCATTACCATATTCAAAATGTAATTCAGAACTTAGGGTTCCATTTTCATAATATAAGCGAGCCTGGCCATCGAGTTTTCCCAACACATAGTATAAATGGGATTGAATGATTGTAGGGTCGATGGAATGATAAAATTTTGCCTCGCCGTGTTCCATATCTTCTATATATGGAGTGAAATGCGAAGGTTTCCCTTCAAAAGAAAACCACTGACAGGTATCGATATAATTCCCGGCAAGCATAGAACACTTTTTTTCTTCTCCACCATGAAGGTGATAATCTCTTACCACACCATTGCCATTAATAAATGTATCAATCTTAAAGATTTCGTTCTTTTCATCATGAAATTTTATGCAATATAATAAGTTGTTTTTATATATACTTTCTTTCGAATACTTGCCATCAGGTAAATAAAAAGCTTTATATACAGGGTTATTGTCGATATAAATATATAAAGTATTTTTATTGCCATTCATGTAATAGGAATACCAAGCACCATACTTTTTATCGTTCATATATCTTCCTTCTTCTGCCACCGAATCATTTTCAAAATAGCGTATATATACTCCATCGTAATCCCCTTCTTTACACATTACATAGGTTTTAATTTTACCGTTGAAAAAAAAGGATTTGGTAATTCCATCTTGTTTATCGTTTGTATAAGCTACTTCGTACATTTTTTGTCCGTTGGGATAATACTCAACATAGATGCCATGTCTTTCGCCTTTGGCATTTAACGGTATTTGTTTCCAAAGATATTCCATATGATCGTTCATCCAATATACATCTATACGCATGTTTTTCTGGGAAGAAAGTGTATAACGCTCCCGTACACTTTCATCATAGGTATACACGACTGCTTCGTTTAGGTTCCCATTTTTGTAGGATAATTTATACAATAATTTTCCATTCGGCAAATAAAAGGTCTCCTCAAGTTTTTTCCCTTTTTCATAAAGGGTTTGACTTAATACATTTCCGTTTCTATCAAAACTCTTCCATGTACCATTCTCTTTGCCGTTTTTATCGAAGATATATACATTACTTACATTTCCATCATAATAATAGTATTTCCATTCACCTACAGCAAAATTGTCAATAATCTTCCCTTCGTTTTCTATTTTTCCTCCCGGATAATAATATACAGCACTCCCCTCTTGACCTTTACCGGCATAGGTAATTTTTGATTTCAAATCGCCATTGGCATAATATTCTAATGCCTCCCCCAACAAATCGCCCATCTTGTATTGATTGTGATTATGAAGTTTCCCTTGAGGATAAAAATCCATATAAGAACCATCATACCAATCATCCACCCAATTCGACTCTTCCAGCAATATGCCGGAGCGATTATAGGTTTTACGTACCCCATTAATTTTATCATCTTTTATAGGTATTTCTACCCATAATTGTTTTTCGTCAACTTTACTATCATGATTAAAATACAAATAACATAAACCTTGTGTGATATCGTTTTCCAAGGTATACTCTTTGATGATATTTCCATAGGTATCATACTCCTTCCAGAATCCTTCAGCATTTCCTTTATTGAAATTTCCTTCACGTAAAATGCCGCCTTCACTGTTGAGCACAATCCAATAATCGTGATATACTTTTTCTTTTTTGTCGTTCCATACTTTTTTACCGAAAGCCTCTAAAAATTTAGCATTATATATATAAGAAATTTCCTCGGGATTGGCCATTCCCAATCCTCTTTCCATCACTTGTTTTAACATATCTAAACTGCGTGCCCATAGGGCATCAAAATCTTTTTCCATTTTGGGCGCTTTCGCATTTACTTTACCATCATCTATATTGGTATTACTGACTAACAAATGAGAAAATATATCGTAATCTTTCTTTTTCTGAACTATCATTTGAAAATACGGAATATACAATTGCTCTTCTATAAAATGGGATTGAGGATCATGATGCAAATTCTCAAAAATAAATTGATTTTGACGTATAACGATATGGTTTATTTTACTTTTTGTTTTGAATTTTTTATGCAAAGCAAAATTCGATTTCACCAAGGTTTCCAAGTCGCGAAATTTGGCATTTCTATCATACATAGCATCCGATTCTTTAAAGGTATTATCAGTATTATATGAATCAAAACCATTGACATATATATCATTTAAAATTCCCAAAGCAGTTAAAGCCTTGTCTGTCGAAGGAGAAATCATTACTGCATAATTCAAGGCTAACACTCCCGGAATATAATATTTTTGTTTTAAATAGGTTATACCTAACTGCAAATGACTTGATTGATGAGTAGGATAACATAAAATAGATTTTTCAAAACATGGCATGGCTTTGTCGTAGGCTTGCATTTTTTGATACACTATTCCTTTATTAAAATAAAAAGAATAATTATATGGGTAGCTTTCCAAGGCATAATCATATATCTCAATGGCTTTTTCATATTGATTGTTATCGCTGTAATTATTTCCCAGCTGAGCGTATACCAAACTATAATTAATCCCTTCCACTTTATTATCTAAAAAATTCAATAAAAGCTCTATTGCTTCCTGATACCGATTCTGATTGGTATATACCAAAGAGAGTTCATACTGTGCCAAATGATAAAGCGTATCGCCCAAAGGTACTTTTTTAAACAACTGCTCTGCCTCCGAATAATTCGATGCATCAAAGGCTTCTATTCCCTTTTCAATAATCGTTTTGGAATTTTCTAATGAAAGATTTTTGGTGATTTGTCCATACATAAGATTACTTATTCCTAAAAAAACAAGTACTGATATTACTTTTCTCATAATACTATCCATTTAAAATTTTTAAAGAATGAAATAATGTGCAAATGTATTAAAAAAAAATATAAAACTGTTAATTCATCAAAAAAAAACGCTAAAAGTATTATAGACCATATATTCCAAGCAAAAATCAATTCACATGGAAATATGTAAGAAAAGGATACTATTCTTTTATTTTACTTGATTTCCAATATATACATCTATCAATCCATCGGGAGCTTCTATGTATATTCTTTTGTTGATTCTATCTACTTTTTGTATGATTTTATCGACAATAGGGATAAGGATTTCCCCTTTAGGATGTAAAATTTGAAAGACGGCTTGGTGTGGATATTCGAGTACAGTTTCACAAGTGCCAACATCTCCGTAAACGGCATCGATTATTCTAAAACCTTTCACTTCATGGTAATAGAATTTGTTTCCTGTTAGAGGAGGCAATTCACTCAAGGGCAAATACAATGAGGTGTTTACGTATTGCATGGCTTCTTGCGCATCTATATCTTCAAATTGAACAATAAATTGGTTATCGGATTTATACTTTATAGATGCTATAAAAAAAGGAACCGGTTCTTCGTTGATTTCAAAAAAAACCGATTCCATGCTTTTATATTTTTCCAGTTCATCCGTATCAAGATAAACCAATAGTTCACCTTTTAATCCAAAGACTTTGGTAATTTTACCTAAATAAAAATACCCCTCAAGCATATTTATTCTGCTTTTTCGGTATTTTCGTCTTTGATTTCTGTATTTTCTTCCGGAGCTTCGATAGATTCAGCGGGTGCTTCTTGATTATCTGCCGGTTGTTCAGCAGCAGTTTCGGCTTCAGCAGCTTTTTGAGCTTCTTTTTCAGCTCTTTCGGCAGCGGCTTTGGCTTCGGCTTCTTCTTTTATTTTACGCTCTTTTTCCATTTCAGCCATACGCTTTTCGTTCAATATAGCTTCTTTGGCTTCTTTCACTTTATTCTCAACCTCTAAACGTTGTTTGGCTTCCGATTTGTTCTTATTCAACACTTCGAGTTTATAATCACTGATTTTACGAAGTTTTTCCGTTTTCCATGTTTCAAAACGTTTGTTGGCTTCTGCTTCGTCGAAAGCTCCTTTTTGAACGCCTCCCATTAAATGTTTTTTCATATAAACACCTTCCCTGCGTAAAATAGCACGTACGGTTTCACTGGGCTGTACACCACAATTAACCCAATAAAGAGCTCGTTCAAAATTTAATTCAATGCTTGCAGGAATGGTCAAAGGATTATACGTTCCAATCTTTTCAATAAAACGCCCATCTCGAGGTGCTCGACCATCCGCTACGACTATATGATAAAAAGCTTGTTTCTTTTTACCACGCCTTTGTAATCTGATTCTTGCTGGCATAAATATCTTTTTTTATGTTTTATTTATTAATTTTTTTGAGTGTGCAAATATCGTAATTTTTCGCTTACCATTTTCATTTTATGTGTTATTTTTTTTGTTTTCACTTTCATTTAATATCTTTTTGGATGTTAATATCTTATAGCTTAAGCCGTCGGAAAAGCAAGACAAATGAAATGGAAAATTGAAGCATAGAAGCATTTTTTTTGTACAAAGAATGGCATTTAAATGATTTTTGGAACGTATTTTGTATATTTTTAAACGTAATTTTACCATCAAAGGAAAAGAATGAAATTATTTCGAAAAATATTTACCCTATGCGCCTTAACGATATTCGTTACCTACAGCGTCGGTATTTGTTTTTCGATACATCATTGTGAACACTGCCAAACCAATAAAATTTACCTCTTACATCATCCCGATTGTTGCGAAGCCTCGGCTTATGAACATCATCATGCAAATAACACATCGGAAACGAATCATACTTCCGCGTGCTGTTCCGACCTGACAACGCATAAAACAGATCAAAAAACACATTGCCACAACCATTGTTGCATTACTAATTTTAAATATTTTAAACTAGACTTTTTATATCACTTACCCGAAGCTTATAGTTTGTATGCATTTCACTCTCTTCCTATAGAACTTACAGACTTCGATCTTGTGAGTGAATGGCATCAAGAACTCATTCATACCGTTGACAAAAAACCTCCTTTAGGGGAAATCCCTCCCTTGAAACAAGGCGGTTCTTTATACCTCATTGCCACCCATCAACAAACCCTTTACGCTTAATTAATACACTATCTTTACTTTAAATTTTGTGTCAAACAAGTTTTGACATCATTAAGTACAATTAGTATATCATTAATTAAACGTAAAAAAAATGCATAAACTCATTAATCATATAGGTATAATCCTATTACTAATCCTAACAAGCCATACTATATACGGACAACAACTCGAAGGCACCCTTTACGAAATCAACGAAGACGAAAAAAAACAAGTCTTAGCCGGAGCGACCATTTATTGGCAAAACACAAGTATTGGAAGCATCAGCGATAGTCACGGCAGATTTATCATACCCAGGAAAAACCAAGAAAGACATTTGATAATCAGTTTCATCGGCTATCAAAGCGACACCGTGCTGATTGATAAAGATCAAACAATACTTGAACTCATCCTGCAAAAAGGAAAAGAATTGAGTGGAGTTACCATTACGAGCAATGAATCGACCTATATATCATCTCGTCCGATACTCAGCCAGCGCATCACTACGGAGGGACTTCGTAAGGCCGCCTGTTGTAATCTTTCGGAAAGTTTTGAAAGTACTATCAGCGTAGATGTGAGCTATTCCGATGCTATAAGCGGAGCAAAACAAATACAAATGCTTGGTTTAGCCGGTATCTATACACAAATCATGTTGGAAAACACACCCTATATACGAGGGCTGGCTGCTCCTTTCGGTTTGATGTATATACCTGGTTCCTGGATGGAAGCTATAAATATCTCTAAAGGAACCGCTTCCGTTATCAATGGCTATGAATCTATCACCGGACAGATAGATGTCAATTATAAAAAACCAGAAACGAATAAAGAAAAATTATTTGTCAATGTATTTCTGAACAGTATGTTAAAAACGGAATTGAACCTAAACACACGCTTTCAAATCAAAGAAAACAGCAGTAGCATGTTTTTGTTCCATTTCGAAAATCAATTTTTAAAATCCGACCACAATACCGATGGTTTTATCGACTCACCCTTGAATACTCAACTTAATTTCATGAATCGCTGGGATTACTCCATCCCCAACAAAATGGAAGGAAGAACGCTGATATCTTATCTTTACGAAAACCGTGAAGGTGGACAAATGGATTTCGATAAACAGAATGACCACCTCAGCACAAAGGCCTATGGTTTAGGTATTCAAACGCATCGGATGAATATCATTTCGAAAAATGGTCTGTTGTTACCAGGTAAACACGAAAGCTTAGCCAGTATCCTATCGTTTACATATCATGATTTTGATGCTTTCTACGGCTTGAAGAGTTTACATAGCCAACAATTAAGCGCTTACGCCAACATTTTCTATGAAAACTTTATAGACAAAAAAGAGCATCACAAAATCGATGTAGGTATGAGCTACCAAATCGATGGTTACAACGAAAGCTTCAACGATAGCAACAGCCTACGCATAGAATCCGTTCCGGGGATTTTCGCACAATACAGTTATATTTTAGATGATAAATTTATAGTTATAGCCGGTCTACGAGGCGATGTACACAATCTGTATGGATTTTTCCTTACCCCGCGTTTACATATGAAATGGCAAATGCTGAATCATACCTCTTTGCGACTATCGATCGGCAAAGGCTATCGTGCTCCTAATCTATATATCGAAAATACTTCGCTTATGAATACTTCCCGCGTTTTCGTCATCGAAGAAGATATAAAGGCGGAAGAAGCCTGGAATGCAGGAGCAAGCATAACCCAAACCTTTAAAATAAAAGGAAAAGAATCGACTGTAATCCTGGATTATTTTTACACCCATTTCAACCAACAAACCATAGTAAACGTAGACCGCAATCCACAAAAGGTTTACTTCTACAATTTAAATGGGAGTCAGTCTTTTGCCCATTCCGCACAAATCGAATGGATGTTATATCCTTTCAAAGGCTGGGAAATCATAAGTGCATACCGTTTTAATTACGTAAGACAAGAACTTGATGGCAAACTCATGGAAAAAACCCTGAACAGTAAACACAAAGCATTGCTCAGTCTATCCTATGCCACTAAATTCGAAAAATGGAAATTCACAGTAAGCGGACAATTTCATGGGAAACAACGGCTACCCGCCACAGCTAGCAATCCCCTTGCCTACCAAAGAGCCGATTACTCGCCGAATTTCTTTACCTTGAATGCACAAATCACCAAAAAATTTAAATACATCGATATCTATGTGGGAGCAGAAAACCTAACTAATTATAAACAACACCATCCAATTATCGCTGCCGAAGATCCCTTCGGTGAATATTTCGATTCATCCATTATCTGGGGACCTATCGACGGCATCATGATATATACCGGATTGAGATTAACCTTAAAATAATATCTAAACCATTAAAATATAAAATCAAATGAGAATCAAATTTTTAATCAGCATAATAGCATGCATGGCATTCAGTTACGCACTAAAAGCGCAACAAACAGAAACTACTCATAAAAAAATTGACACCCTTATCATACAAACTAACGGCCACTGCGAATCCTGCAAAAACAAAATCGAAAAAGGACTTGCCTTTGAAAAAGGCATAAAAGATGTGACCTATGAAATCTCAACAGCCAAAGTAACGGTAATTTACAACACAAACAAAACTACGCCTGAAAACATCCGACGATTTATTAATACATTGGGATATGATGCTGATCATATGAAAATTGATAATAGTCAACAGCAAAAAAGTGAATGCACGAAAGAGTAATCTTGTACATTCTGAAAAAAAATATGCGATAAAGGTAAATGTTTGATGAAAACATTTACCTTTGTATTTTAAAAATAACCTCTATGAATACGTCTTATGCTAAATGGACTTTATTTATTGCAGCCATAGTAGTGTTTGTGTTAACTATATGGTATTCTGATATATTAATTGAAAAAATAGCCCAAGACGAAAGAAATAAAGTCAGTATTTGGGCAAATGCCATTCAACGTAAAGCGACTTTGGTAAAATACACTAACGATTTTTTTGAAAAAGTACGTGCTGAAGAACAATACAAAGCCGAAATGATGGCAAAAGCGTTTCAAAGAATAAATACGGCAACCGGCCATGAAGACATTTCTTTTTATACTGAACTTATATCCAATAATCAGTCTATTCCATATATTTTAGCCGATAAAGATGGGAATATTACAGCCACTAAAAACCTGGATGAAGCATATTTGAAAACCATAAACACCCCCGAAAAGTTCTTCAACGCATTAAACAAAGAAAATTATAATGTTATTCCAATCAATTACTATAAAAACTTTTACGTGTATCTGTATTACAAAGAATCGCATATTTACACGCAATTAAGGGATGTGTTAAACGATTTGCTGGAATCTTTTATTTCCGAAATTGTAGAAAACTCCTCCTCGGTTCCTGTAATTGTTACGGATTCCACACAAAAAAACATCTTAGCTTATGGAAACATCAATCCATATTACATCAAAGACAGCAATTTCATGCAAGCGAGCATTGCCTCTATGCAATCGGAAAATCCTCCCATTAAAATTTCCATAGGACTTAACAACGAAGGATATGTGTTTTACCAAGAATCTTATATATTAAAAAATTTACGCATTTTCCCCATCATTCAAATCATATTGGTATTAATATTTACCACCATAGCTTACCTCCTATTTAACTTTGCATGGCGATCCGAAAAAAATCAAATTTGGGTAGGTATGTCAAAAGAAACCGCCCATCAATTAGGCACTCCCTTATCATCACTCATGGCATGGACCGAAATACTACGTAGTGAAAATATCAATCCCAATATAGTAGTCGAAATAGAAAAAGACATTGCTCGTCTGGAAACCATTACGCAACGCTTTTCTAAAATCGGATCAACACCTAACCTGAGAGCAGAAAATATTCAAGAAGTTATCCTTAACTTTATTACGTATTTTAAAACCAGAACATCTTCTAAAATAGCATTCCATATCGATTTTCCGGAAAAACCTATTATCATTGAAATCAATAAATATCTTTTCGAATGGGTGATCGAAAACCTATGTAAAAATGCCGTCGATGCCATGAACGGCAAAGGAACCATCACCATTAGTATATTGGAAACAAAAAAACACATTGAAATTGATGTAAAAGATACCGGAAAAGGAATAGATTCCAAAGCACAGAAAAAAATATTTAAACCCGGTTATACTACTAAAAACAGAGGATGGGGACTTGGACTTACTTTAGCTCAGAGAATTATAAAAAACTACCACAATGGAAGCCTCGAAATTAAAAGCTCAATCCCTTTCAAAGAAACTGTTTTAAGAATCAAACTAAAAAAATTAAAGAAAAAAAAATAATTGATTAAAAAAGATTGTATTTTTGCAAAAAAAATCACGGTATAGACCCATTGTATTTTATACTCCTTTAACAATTTGCTTCTTTTTAGATACACTTAAACATCGCAAAAAATGAAAAATCTCATGCTTGCCCTTTTTATCTTTGCTATGTCTCATCACGGTTTTGCACAAACCGACAGTATTATTGTGATTGAATCAACGGAACATAAAGCGGAACAGCTTTATAACAGTGGTGTGAAAAGTTTTGAATCAGCAAACTACATCGAAGCTATCAAATACCTGCAACTCTCTATCCTCGAAGATATTCATTTTTCGGACGCTTATTTCTTACTTTCTCATATTCAAAAAGAAAACACCACCTATATGGATGCTATCCAAACCTTACATGATTATGTATTGGTAAACGATAGAAAAGACACAGCCTACTATTTAATTGCTGAAATCTATTACCAAAATGAAATAAAAGATTCGGCTACTCAATACCTCAACCTTTGTATACAACAAAATCCCAACTTTTTCAGTGCCTATTACCTCAAAAGCCAGATACATTTTGCATTAAAAGAGTATGAAGAAGCAATTTATAATTTATCCAGGACCATCCATCTACAACCGGCTTTTTCACATGCTTACAACGACAGAGCCAGTGCACATCGGATGTTGGGCAATAATGAAAAAGCCTTGGAAGATTATGCAAGAGCCATACTCATGGAGAAAAATTCTATTTACTATAGCAATCGTGGCAGCATCTATTTAAAACTTGAAAAATTTACTGAAGCCATTCAAGATTATAGTCAAGCTTTAAGCCTAAATCCTAATTACTACCTCGCATTGAATAACCGTGGGGTGGCAAAAATGGAAACAAAAGATTATGCCGGCGCTATCAAAGACTTTAGCTTATGCCTGGAAATAAAAAACGACTACTATCCTGCTTTGAGTAACCGAGGCATCGCTTACTACAAGGCAAAACAGTATCAAGAAGCCATTAACGATTTCAATACTTTGATTGAACGTATACCTTCCGATGGCATAAATTACCTCCATAGAGGCAATACAAAAGAAATGTTACGCGATGCGGAAGGAGCTTGCCAAGATTGGGAAAAAGCCGCTGAACTAGGAGTAGAAGCTGCTAAAAACTACCTTAATAACCAATGTAAACCTTAACCCGTCAAATCTTATTTTTATGAAAAAATTATCCATCGCTTTATACCTTTTCTCCTTGCTTTCCTTTGCGAATACCCAAAATATAGCATTTAGCAAAATCAATTTCCCCGACAGCAAGAAGGCTTTACGTTCCGCTGTTTCAAACATAAAAACCGGCGATAAATATTTCAAGAACCAACTATATCGAGAAGCAGTGAATGCCTATCTAGAGGCTCAGCATTTCAACGATAGAAACGCCGACTTAAACTATCAAATCTTTCTTTGCTACCTTAATCTTACCGAAATCGAAGAAGGTTTTCCCTTCCTAAATAAAGCATTTCAACTCGACTCCTCATTACATCTCGACATGCATTTCTACATGGGACGCATGTATCATTACTATATGCGTTTTGATACAGCTATCTATTATTACAACAAAGCTCAAACCAAACACGATGAGAAAACAAAATACATCGAGGAATGTAGGTTTGGGGAAAAAATGCTTGAACAACAAATTCGTTGTTTCATCGATAATATAGGTGCCAACATCAACTCTCCCTATGAAGATTACAACCCTACTATCACGGCCGACGGTCATACCATGTATTTCACTTCACGCAGAGACGGAAAAAAAATCGATTACGCTCTGGACGGAAAATTCTTTGAAAATATATATGTCTCCGAAAGAGACAGTAACGATATCTGGAGCAAAGCTATGATTGTGGATGAGCTGAATTCGAAAACACACAATGCCGTACAAGGACTATCGCACGACGGCCTTAAAATCATCACCTATAGCATCGATAACAACGGCGATTTGTTTGAATCGACCATGAAAAATAATAAGTTCCAACGACCTAAACCTTTAACTCCCATTAACAACGACGATTCACACGAGATTTCGGCTTCTTATACCTACGATGGCAAAATCGTTTACTTTTGTTCCGACAGAAAAAATGGACAAGGAAAACATGATATCTACAAAGCTACCTTAGACCGTAAAGGAAAATACAGCCATATCGAAAACTTAGGACCTGTCATCAACACCGTGTACGAAGAAAAATGCGTATTTGCCCATCCCGACGGGAAAACCATTTATTTCAGTTCCAACGGTCACGAGGGCATGGGTGGCTACGACATCTACTATGCTACCTTCGAAAACGGTCAATGGTCCAAACCTGTCAATCTGGGATATCCGATAAATACTCCCGGCGATGATATGAATTTTACCATTACTGCGGATAATAAAACCGGTTATTACGCTTCCAATAAAAAAGGAGGATTAGGCGGAAAAGACATCTACAAAATCACCTTCCTCGGACCGGAAAAACAATTTGTGTACTATACAGAAGATAATTTGTTATCTGATGGGCTTAAACCTTTTATTGAAAACAAGGAAATCAAAACCATAGCCATAGATTCCCCTAAACTCACTCTGCTCAAAGGCATTGTTATTGACGAAGAAACGAAAAAGCCCCTCTATGCTAAAATCGACCTCTACGACCTTGAAAAGAACGAACGTTTAGCCTCTTTCGAATCAAACGACCAAAGCGGACGTTTCCTCTTATCCCTTCCCTCCGGAAAAAATTATAGTGTAAACCTTAAAACCGAAGGTTATCTTTTTCATTCCGAAAATTTCAACCTTCCCGACACTGCCAAATACCAAGAGATAGAACAAATCATAGAACTGAAAAAATTAGCCGTAGGTAAAGAAATCGTGCTCAATAATATATTCTTCGAATTCAACAAAGCAACCTTACTTAAGGAGTCTATAGCCGAATTGGAAAACATCTATCTCCTATTAACGGAAAATCCTAAACTTCATGTCGAGATTTCGGGTCATACCGACAATGTGGGCTCGGCTGCTGTTAACAACAAACTTTCGCTCGAAAGAGCCAAAGCTGTCGTGGACTATTTAATCGAAAAAGGTATTGCCAATGAAAGACTCACCAGCGTAGGCTATGGTTTTGAAAAACCCATCGCCCCTAACACCACCGAAGAAGGACGCCAGAAAAACCGACGTACGGAATTTAAAATCATTAAATAAATCGTAGGGACATAACATGTTGTGTCCTTTATTGACAATATTATTGGGATATAACATATTATTTCCCAACGTGTTGATTTATATATTAAACGATAATCCGATAAATGCCGTTCGCGGTAAAGACGGACCGTAAATATAACCGGCATCGCGTAATTCCCCTTTGTCGAAATCTTTCTGATATGAATTCAATATATTTTTCATTCCTCCGTTTATTTGCAATATCATTTTCTCTTTTAATTCAATATCATAGGATAGTTTAACATTCATATCGAAAAAATCAGGTGTTTGCTCTTCTTTATCCATCGGAATATAACCTGCAAAATGTTGTATCAACATACTTCCCGTATACGTACCTGATAAGGCTATATCAAATCCTTTGGTAGGTTCATAAACCATGGCCAGAAAACCATAGGTGTCGGGCGAACGAAACATAATTTTCTGGGCTTCGACCGATTCGCTCCATTGTTCCGCTTTTTTGTATCGGCTTTGTTGATAGGTAAACCCGAATTGCACATTGATTTTCTTATGAGGAGCTATATTTCCTTCCAAATTAAATCCTTTGACACTGGCTCCTGAACCGTTTCTACGTTCAAGTATCAGGTTGTCATTAATATCTCTACCCACTTCTTCCAAAAGAAATACATGATGTAAATCCGTATAAAAAGCCTCTAATAGCACATCCAACATCCACTCTTCAAATTTCTTATTGAAATTTATCGAAGCATTTACACTGTTGGAACGTTCAGGTTTTAAGTCGGGGTCAATCCGAATGAGCGACACACCCCCACCTACAGCGGTAACGTGTAAATCTTCGTCATAGGCTTGAGGAGCTCTAAAACCAGCGGCATAACCGGCACGTAAGGTGATGTTTTTATGAGGGGCATAGCGTAGATTTAGCCTAGGGCTAACAATCGGATGTTGTATTAAATTGTGTTTATCCATACGGGTACCCACCAACAAACTTAGCTTACGATTCGACCACTCATTTTGTAAAAATACACTGTAGATCAATGCTTTTTGATCAATAGTACGATTATAACCCAACATCTTATCAAGTAAAGAATTATAACTTATCTCCATTCCCGAAGTAAGAGTAGCAGGCATAAATAAACATTTTTTCATACTCAACACATATTGTATTCCATCTACATTGGCCAAATCTTTGGTTGTACCGTAGGCATTTAAATCTTTTCCTGAACCGTAATAACTTTGACGGTCGATATGTTGTAAGGATGCATATAACTGCAACCAATGCTTTCCATTATCGAGAAAAAGATCGTAGGTAATTCCTGCTGTATGAATATCATGTTCGGTTTGTTCGGCTATATCGGCTTCGTGTGCCGGCAAATGCAATAAATTACCGCCCCGACGAAACTCACGAATGGTATGATATTCGAACGTTAGTTTACCATGATCGTTCAGATGCCAATAGCCTCGCATACCTAAATTTTTATTATTTATTTTACCAATTTCGGAAAAACCATCCTCGTTGGCATCATAGGCTCCCCTTTGACGTGCACCGGCAAACAAGGTTACTCCCGCCTTATTTTTATTCGATACGACCGAAGCATTCAAGGTGTTATTAACATCTATAGCATTGAACCCTATGAGTTGAGTCGTATTTTTTAAACATACTGCATTGATTTTAGGTTCTTTGGTGATAATATTGATGGTGCCGGCAATGGCATTGGAACCGAAAGTAGCCGAACCTCCTCCCCTCACCACTTCTACTCGTTCTATCATATTGACCGGAATTTGTTCTAAGCCATACACTCCGGCCAACGCACTACTGATGGCTCGGCTATCAATCAAAATCTGTGAATAAGGTCCTTCTAAGCCATTGATACGTACCTGCGGAAAACCACAATTCTGACAATTGCTTTCAACCCTTAGTCCGGATTGATAATTTAAACCGTCAGCTAAACATAATGATTGTACATTTTCAAACATCTTCGGACTAATCACATTCACCACACTGGGAGCTTCCTGACGATTAGTAGCATTGCGATTGGCCGAAACAACCACGTTATTTAAGGATAAAACATCCTCTTCTAATTCGAAATTCACTTCTATGGTTTTCCCTTTGATTAATTCAACTTTTTTTTCAACACTTACATATCCAACATAAGATGCTACTAAAGTGTATTCTCCCAGTGGTAGGTTTTTTAAATAATAATGTCCAGAGGCATCGCTCAAAGTTCCTATTGTCGTGCCTTTTATGGCAATGGTTACATAATGAATATGTTTTTTAGTGGCAGCATCAATCACATGACCTACAATATTGGCATCGGTCGTGTTGGTCATTTGTGCCGATGAAACAGCATAAATTATCATTAATAATGATAGTAAACTATTCGTTTTTTTCATCTTTATTTTTCTTTTAAATATTTCTTTCATATAAGGTGTTAATTATCGATTTTTTCTTTTTAATTTCTTTGGCAAAAATAGAAGCATTGTAACGATAAGCCTATCCCCATATGCAATGAAAAGTAAACCTATTGCTCATTATTTGTAAGGATATTTTTGCCTTCAATTTTTACTCGCGACTTCAATCTCATAATCCTATAATTCATTTCAAACCTGACGAGGCCTAAAAAAGCTTGACCTTTTTTAACTTTTTTTAATTTTTCCCATTTTTACATGCTATTTTTATTAAAAATCTTTCATTTTTCTTATACTTTTGTATGCTATTGCAAATCAGCAATGTAGTTTTTTAAGGAGTTTTTTCCACCATTTTTTGGCATGTCATACAGCAAGGGGCCTAAAAAAGATGCACCCAAAGCAAAAAAAAGATGCAGCAATCTCCTAAAAAACATAAGCAAGTTTTTAGAAAATGTTAAGCAAGTTTTTAGAAAAACTTGCGCAAGTTTCCGATCTTTGTTGCGGAAGTTTTTGAGGGTAGCTGCTGCATCTTTTTGAGGGTGGTTGCGCATGTTTTTGAGGGTGGTTGCCGCATAATTTTTTTTGGTGCTGATTTTTATTTTTAACATTATTTATATTTTAATCATCATTGTTCGATAAAATCCATAAAAAACAGTGAGGGGGCGATTTGGATTCACCTCCTGACTAAATCCTAAAAAGGACTAAACGACACGAACGACAGAAATGCAATTGCTTACTTTGGTGTCCCTAGTGTCTTTTTTGTCCTTTTTCCGCCCACAGATTAAAAACAATTAAGAATTAAAAATCAGTATAGAATTATTCATATAGTCGCAAGTCAACGCATTGAAAAACTGACAACTGAAAACTTTTTTAAACCTTTGCGGCTCTCTGCGGTTAAAAAACTTGTAAATTATTTTAATACCGTCATAAAAACAATGGTCATTATCATAAAAAAAGTATTTTTGCAAAACGAAATTAAAAACAAATGAGTGTTATCTACAACGGGAATAAGTTTCAATGTGCTGTGTCGCAATTTCGCCTCTTACCCACCCCTCTAAATCTCCCCAAATGGGGAGACTTGACTACCTGCTATGATTGATAGGAGATTACAGTTAAACAACAATATGAAATAATAATTTTACGTTTTAGCCATAAAGAAATTTTTAACGAAATAGATAAAGTTCTAAATCAGATACAAAAAGCAATAAAAATAAACAATAATGTATAATCTCCTAATTATTAAGCCCTTGAAATCCTTATGGACGCAATTCCTCCCCATTTATTCGTATAGCTTTTTGAATTTTAAATTAAGGTACTCATGCTTTCCGCTTCGCTTCAAGTGGGGAGGTTGGGAGGGGAGGAAACAAGGCTTCCTCTATGCTCCATTTGGAGAACTCATGTACGAGCACGATCCTTTATGGCAAAACAACCGCGTCCCGAAATATTCCTTCAACGCCAAGGAGCTTGATGAAGAAAACGGCATGTACTATTATAGTGCCAGATATTATGCTCCGCCCACTTTTATAAGCCGTGACCCGATGTTTGAGAAATATCCAAGTATTAGCCCTTATACTTATTGTAAGAATAATCCGGTAAAATTGATTGATCCAGATGGAAAAGCTCCTGGTCCAGGTGATCCACCTAAAAATAATACATTACCTAAACCTCAAATTAAAACTTCTCCTCGTTTTATGAGAATTGGAGAAGGATTAAATAATATGTTTTCTGGAGCATTAACAGCAACATTTGGAGTTGTATATGGTTCAACAACTGAAGGATTAGGTTATTTTCTTGGAGGATCTGCACTAGTTAGTTTAGGAGGGTATAAATTTAACAAAGGATTGCAACAATTTAATAATGCTGTTGCTGGAGTAGATCCTAATAACGATCCTAAATACGTTACTCCTGTTGGCGATGCAACAGATAATAAAATTTTAGATAATATTACTGATGTCGCAATAGGTCTTCCAACACCAAAAAATGTTCCCAAGACTTTAAAAACTATAAATACATTAAATACAATTTATTCTGCGAAAAATTTGATTCAAAGCATAGACGAATCTAAACCGAATGCTGAATCTTCATCAAAACCCACACTTGAAATAAAAACAGAAGTCATTTATCAAGATAATACACGAGTTAATAAATCTCCAATTTCGGTTACTTTGGATCAATAACTATTGATATAGAATAATTTTAAATATTAAAAAAATGTCAACATTTTATCCAAAAAGAAAAATTAAATTACCTAAAAATTTAGAGGTTATAATTCAATCTATTGGATTCTCATTGATTTTCCAATCATGGATATTTATATCTTATTTAATTGATGGAGTACATAATAGTTTAAGTTTAAATCTATTTAGCAAATCTTTAATATATATATTTATATTTTATTTTTATAAATTAACAGAAACAACGACCGTTGTTGATAAAATTGAAATAGATAATACTAATAAACAAATAATTATTCTTTATTGGTATTTTCGATTAGTCAAACGCACTGTTAGTATAAAATTCGAAGAATTAAATATAAAAGAAGGTCGACCTGTTGGTATACTAATGGGGGGAAGTGAAAATATGAAAATATATAAAAACGATAAATTTTGTGTAAAGATAATTGCATTAGATGGCTGGAAAGTTGAACAAATAAAAGAAATAAAAGAAGAGCTAATGACAATAATTTCAAGTAATGTTAATGGTAATGGTACTGAATCCAATAGTTAAGCACTAAATCAACTAATCAAAAAAATCAAAACGGGAGC
>Ga0265294_10000886_pt1 | contig 40432 bp, 37 predicted proteins | sample MunlanPumphouse3_FD_192504 | JGI IMG/M metagenome (GOLD analysis project Ga0265294, IMG submission 192504) | Groundwater microbial communities from a municipal landfill in Southern Ontario, Canada - Pumphouse #3 | ecosystem: Environmental > Aquatic > Deep subsurface > Groundwater | place... | reverse complement strand
AGATTATGCATATAAATAGACAATTGACTAACCTCTACTATCATAACTTCACCCCAGCTTAATAATATATCTTAGTAACATTGGTAATTTTTTAGCAATGAATTTATGGTAAATATATAGAATACACAAACTTGTAATTTTATTTTACGTCAAAAAGCACATTATATCAATATTATTTTTCAATTTCCCCTTATATTTTAATGCTTTTTAAGATATTTTTTAATAACTACTACACCTATTTGTTCTTTTTACAATCAAAACTTAATCTTCAAATAACTATGTTGGCGTTAGTGTCAACTAACAATTGAATAGTAAAGTATTTTGGCATTTATGTTAACACTTTTTAATTAATTGCTATCTTTTCTTGGCAAATAAGCAATTTTTTGTGCTAGTATGGCAACAAAGGTGAGGTGAGGTTTTTGAGTAATAATCTGAAAAAAATAAGGAAATCAATGAACAAGTCACTAACACAAGTTTCAATAGCAACAGGCATCGATAGAACAACTCTTTGTAGAATAGAAAACGGAATAAGACCTCTTTCTCAAAATAAACTTGAAATACTTTGCAAATACTTTAATGTTACAAGTGATTATATGTTAGGAATCTCAAAAGAATATAACCAAATTCCAAGCTCTAAAAAAAACTATGATAATGGTGATGACACTTTTTGCGAAAGCATAAGAAATTTAACTGAAGATCAAAAAGAAATAATAGAGGTATTAATAAAGGCATTTAACGAAAAAAATAGTAATAGAGAAAAGAATTTATAAAAATAAAAGACACCTTAACAAGTGTCTTTTACTTTATTTAAATATTAGTGATAGTATTCACATATACATTAATTCATAAAATTATTTGGTGGAGATGGCGAGAGTCGAACTCGCGTCCAAAAGCAGTCTTACCTAGCCCACTACAGTTTAGTCCATTTATTATTTTCATCATTAATTACAAATAAACAAAATCATTAATAACTATTCTAGAAGTTTTCGTCCACTAGTTATAGAAATCCTAGCAGCTTAGCCCATCTTTATAACACTTGTTTGATAACGATAGACAAATCATCAACAAGCGACGCTACTCTCCGAAAAACGGAGCCATCAATGTGTTAGTTAAAACTAAGCAGCGTAAGCGTAATTTGTGTTGCCATTTAATTGGCTTTGGTTATTACGTAACCACTCGACTGCGTTCTAAGCCCTACATACCCCTGTCGAAACCATGACATCCCCATGTGTATATATGCATGCTAATAATACACAATTACTAAAATATATTCAACAAATATTATAATATTACTTCTCTATTCTATATACTCTTGCACTAACCATTTGCTTACTTATTTTGCATCTATTTAAGCGCTCAATTACTTTTTTAGATCCATTAGTAGGAACATCTACCAAAGTATATGTTCTAAAAATATTTATTTTTCCAATTTCTTCACTTTTAAGACCAGCATCTTCAATAAGTGCACATACAACATTTGATACCTTTACTTTGTTAACTTGTCCTAATCCTATTCTTATTCTTGTCATTGTCCCATCTTCAATAAACTTGTCGGTATCTATTTCACTTCTTTTTCTTTTTTCAACATTCTTTACTTCTTCTATCTTAGGAAGTTTGAATGTTTTAGAAATTAATACATTAATAATTGCTTCGTCACTCATTCCATAGTTATGCAATCTATCAATAACATCACTATAATCCTCGCTAATGTTTGTGGATTTATTGAATAAATCTTCCACATATTTTTGAACTTGATTGTTTTTTAATTCATTAATAGTTGGAAGTTTTCTTACATCAATTTTGGCATTGATTTTTTTAGTAATATCAAGAAATTCTCTCATTTGTGAGCGACCACTTATAAATGTTATTGCCTCTCCAGTTTTACCTGCTCTACCAGTACGTCCAATACGATGCAAATAGTACTCATGTTCATTAGGTAAATCATAATTAACAACTAGTTCTACATTATTAACATCTATACCACGAGCTGCAACATCACTGCAAACAAGTACATTTATTCTTTGATCTTTAAAACTATTCATAATTTTTGTTCGATCATTTTGACTTAAATCACCATGTAAACCAGCAGCCTTTATACGATTAGCAAGAAGTTTCTCTGTCAACTCATCTACCATTCTTTTAGTATTACAAAATATCATGCATACTGCAGGGTTGTCGTTTAGTAAAATAGCCATTAAAGCATTGAATTTCATAGATTTATCAATTTCTAAATATTCCTGCTTTATTGAAAAAACTGATAAATTATTGCTTGATACAAATATTGATTCAGGATTGTTTTGATAATTTTTAGCAATTTCCTTAATTGCATTAGGCATAGTTGCAGAAAAAAGTGCTGTCTGACGATATTCGGGGGTTAATGATAATATCTCTTCAATATCTTCCTTAAATCCCATGTTTAACATTTCATCTGCTTCATCAAGAATTAAAATTTGAATACTATTCAAATGAATTGTTTTTCTGCGAATGTGATCTAAAACCCTCCCTGGAGTTCCAATAATTATTTGAGAATCACCTTTTAATTTTGTAATCTGCCTATTTATTGGTTCTCCACCATATAAACAAACTGCACCAACTCCACTTTTCTTTTCAAGCAAATTAACAAACACTTCTTCAATTTGTAATGCTAACTCCCTAGTTGGGCAAAGAATAATTGCTTGGTTTTTCTTATTGTCTCCATTAATTTTTTCTACAATTGGTATGGCAAAAGCTAAAGTCTTACCACTTCCAGTTTGGGATTGACCAATTAAATCCTTATCTTCAAGCATCAAAGGAATTGCTTTTTGCTGAATTTGACTTGGCAAAGATATATTCATTTTTTCAAGTGCATTTAATGTTATCTCACTTAAATTCATGTCTTTAAAATTTATACTCATTTAATCACTCCTTAAAAAAAGCGGAGACAAACTAATTCTCCGCTTTATATAGCATAGATTTGACCAGCGCATTATAACACTATTAAAGATTAAAAGCAACTTTTATATCTTTTCATCTATTTCTTTAATTTTATTTTTACCTTTCATTAAGAAAAATAAATACACCAAATATACTATAACAGTGAATAAAGCCAAGATAAGAAATCCTGTCTTTAACCCAAAACTTTCACCAAGCAACCCAACAATAGGGAAAACTATTATCATAATTACTGAAAATACCATACTTGAAAATGATAAAATAGTCGCTCTATATTCGCTTTCTATAAAGTCGTTTATATATTTTGTCATTGCAACATATAAAATGGACTCACAAAATGACATTATTGACAAAGCAATAACTGATAATGGCATAAATGGAAGACAGATCAAACCTAGACATATTAACATAGGCATATATAATAGTAATTTAAATTTTCCTAATTTTGCCATTACTTTGCTAACTATTATTCCTGCAATAATTCCCGCAAGACTTTCAATAACTAAAAATAATGAGATTATTGATAAGGAATATCCTAGACTTTGCCAATAGTTAGTAAGATAAAAGAAAGAGGCAGTAATTGATGCGGAAAAGAACTGTAAAGTAAATATATATACTAAAAGTATTTTGTTGTTTTTAATGACTGTAAAAGATATTTTGTATTGATCTGCTATTTTTTTAGAAAATCTTTCTTTTTGGATTATCTTTCTGCCCTTTACTTCTTTCATTAAAAGTAAGAATATCAATGATATTGCAAGCACTGCTATTTCAATTCCATATGCATATTCATATTTAATATCAGCAAGAATACCACCAATTGCTACACCAACTAAACCAGCAACTTGTAACACTACTTCTCTATATCCTTGCACTTTGGTAAATTTTTTCTCTTCATTGTTTTCTAACAAAGAGTCATATACAAATGCTGTATCACTTCCAGATTCCATATTATACGATAATGCCGAGACAATAAATGCTATTATTGCCATAAAAAATGTATGAGTAAATAAAAGCATTACAATTGAAACCACTTTTAATAGAAGTCCTATAATTCTTGAAAACCTTCTGCCAAAAACATCAGCAATGGCTCCAGTAGGAGTTTCAAAAAAAAGTGAAGTTAAGTGAAAAACACTCTCACAAACTCCAACTTCTATTAAACTCATACCTCTAAATACCAAATATGTTGGCCATAATGCCTGAACAAAATTACGATTTAGTAAAAACTCATATATATAATTTAAAAATATATTGTTTTTATAAGATCTTTTTATCATATCAATATGTTTCCTTAGATAGTTTTCTTGCTGTTTTTTCCATTGACTTTACTTTAGCATCATCTCTTTTGTCATAATTTTTCTTACCTTTTGCTAATGCAAACTCAAGTTTTGCTCTTCCACCTTTTAAATAAATCTTTGTAGGAATAAGGGTTAAGCCTTCTTCTTTAACTTTACTTCCCAATTTATATATTTCTTTTTTATGAAGTAATAATTTACGACTACGTAGTGGATCATGATTAAAAATATTGCCTTGAGTATAAATAGAAATATTCATGTTTAAAACGAATGCCTCATCATTTTTTATAACGACATATGCATCCTTTATACTACAGGAATTTTTTCTAAGCGATTTGATTTCTGTTCCCATTAATTCTATTCCAGCTTCATATCTATCTAACAAGAAATAATCAAATGATGCTTTTCTATTTTCTGCTATTATTTTTATCCCTAATTCCATCTCTAATACATCCTTTATTCTAAGGCAATACAATCTATTTCAATTATTGCCTTTTTTGGTAAATCTTTAACTTCTACACATACCCTTGCTGGATACGGATTATGAAAGAACTCTCCATATACTTCATTAACTAAAGAAAAATCTTTCATATCTAACAAATAAATTGTAATCTTAACTGCTTTATCAATTGAACTACCAACAGATTTTAAAATATTATTTATATTAGTTAAAACCTGTCTTGTAGCTTGACTAACATCGCTTATAATCTCTCCATTTTGAGAATTTATTGGTAATTGACCTGAGACAAAAATAAAACCACTAGCCTTTATGGCTTGTGAATATGGTCCTATTGCTTTAGGAGCATCTATAGTAAAAATTGCCTCTTTCATGTCATATCCTCCACGACTATCGTTTTTTGATTATAACATAATTAAACTTATTTAGAAAGATTCCGATGATTTATTAAATTCATTAACTGCTTCAAAAAAGCATTCAATTGGGGGATATACTATGCCCGCACCAATTTGACCCACTCCTGGATTTTTGTGAGCAATACCGGTATTGATAATTGGTAAAACTCTAGTTTCTTTTACCTTTCTTATGTCAATACCCAATGGTACGCCACGATAATTTAAATATGGAATTAAAAATCTTTTATGTTCTGCTACTGTTATCTCGTACATTTTTTTACTATATTCCAAAGCTTCTGTAGCACTTATGCCAATAAACTGTCTTATCCCAGGTGCACATCCCATTGCAAAAGCACCAATACCCGAAGCTTCAGATATATATGAATCTCCCATAACCGGATTTGCATCTTTTGATGTAAAGTTAGGAAAATAATTGCCTAGCGCATATGGCGATTTAAAAGTAATCCATTTGTCTTTTAATGCTGAAACTTTCATTCCAAATTCATATCCATTAGTACACATACAAGAAATAAGCGAACAATTAGGAATACCTTTTATTGTATCCATTGTTGCTTTACTAACACCCATTGATAAATTTAAAAATGTATGGTCATTCCCATCAAGAAATGCAAGAACGTTGGAGATATCTTCTTTAGAAAAACTTGTCTTCACTAAATAAGGAGCTATTTTCCGAATAAAAATACTAGTACAAGCTTTATTCCTATTGTGTGCTTCATCGCCTCTTTGCAACCCTTGAGCTAAAATTGCCGATACATCTAGTGGTCCCATTATTTCTAGTGTTTCTTTAATAATAGGAGCATATATTTTTTCAATCCAATTTAATCTTGCAATAACACTTTCATCATTAGCACCAAATCGCAAAGTTTTTCCTAATCCCTCATTAACAGTTACCATAGAAAAATTATTATAAATGGTGTTTTTAAAAACATATACTGGCATTGATGGTGAAACAATCCCTGCCATTGGACCAACTGCACCATAATCATTACAAGAATAATATTCTATTGTTCCACTACTTGCTAAAACCTCAGCATCACTAATATTGTTAGCCCACTTTTCATACACAATCGCTCCATGAATAGCATTTTTCATTGCACTACACATATTTTCATACGCAACAGGAGGACCAGAATGTAATAAAGCCTTGCCTTTACTTAAAATTTCTATCTCTTTACTAGCTTTTCCTATTCTTATTAAATGAACAATTGATTCTTGAATTCTATCAATGGCCTTTTTATTAGCAATTTCAATATTATCCATTTTATCATCTCCACTATTTTAATTTTCTAATAAAGGTAAAATCAATTTGTGCTGATTTTTTATCTGTTGCTTTTACCTTAATTTTAACTTTGTCTCCTAAAGCTATTGCTTGATGACTCCCCTGACCAATAGCTACCATCCTTTTTTCATCAAACTCAAAATAATCATCCATTGATTCAAATTTTACTAATCCCTCAATAGTATTTGGTAATTCAACAAAAAATCCTGACATAATTATTCCACTTACTATACCATCATAAACAAATCCAATTTTATCTTCCATATACTCAGCTTTTTTCATATCTTCAACATCTCTTTCAATTTGATCTGCTTTTCTTTCGGAAATTGAATTTTGCATAGCAATATATGTTACTTCTTCTAATAGTTCTTCATAATTTATTTTTTGAGGCTTTGCATACATTTTCAACAAACGATGCGCTAATAAATCTGGATAACGTCTTATTGGCGAAGTAAAATGACTATAACATTTACTACCCAATCCAAAATGGCCAATATTAACGCTGTCATATTTTGCTTTTGCAAAACTTCTTAGCATCAAAGTTGTTATTACTAATTCTTCTGGTTTGCCTTGGATTCTTTCTAATAGTGCTTGTAATGTCTTAGGATGAACTCCATTTTTATCACCAACCACTTTATAACCAAGTGGAGATATCTGCATATTAAAAATAGACATACTTTTTTGTTTTGGTTTATCATGAACTCTATATATATATGGTAACTGTTGCCAAAAAACATGAGTTGCTGTTGTTTCATTTGCTACAACCATGAAATCTTCTATTAATTTTTCAGCAATACCTTGAGTTCTTAATACAACATCAACACATTTTCCTTCCTCATTTAAAATAACCTTTGCTTCTGGAGCATTTAATTCTATTGCTCCTCTTTCTTTGCGAACGTTTTGGAGTATTTTTGATAGTTCCAACATATTTGTTAGCATCAAAGCAAGTTCAGGGTCATATTCATGCTCATTGGCAAAAAATTTATTTGTTAATGTATAATTTAGACGATATTTAGAACGAATTACACTTGGAGTTATTTTATAGTTTACTACTTTACCTGCTTTATTTATTTCCATTATGCAACTCATAGTTAATCTATCCTCATTAGGATTTAAAGAACAAATTCCATTTGATAAAATATGTGGAAGCATCGGAATAACATAATCTGCCATATAAATTGATGTTCCTCTTTGAAAAGCATCTTTATCAATTAATGACCCTTTAGTAACATAATTTGAAACATCTGCAATATGTACACCAAGTTCATAATTACCATTATCAAGTATTTTCATTTCTATAGCATCATCTAAGTCTTTTGCATCTTCACCATCAATTGTAAATATTAAATGACTACGTAAATCTAATCTATGCTTTAAGTCTTCTAAAGAAATTTCTTTAGATTTTTCAGATGCTTCTTTTAAAACATCATCTTCAAATTCTACCGGAACTTGATGCTTATAAATTATAGACATTATGTCCACTCTTGGGTCATTTTTATGTCCCAATATCTTTTGAATTTTACCTCTAATTTCTTTGTCAAAATCTACTATATTAACAACAACTTTATGACCTTCTACTGCTTTTAAATTATCACCTTTAGCTATATATATTCTAAATGGCAAATATTCATCATCTGGTACAACATAATCTCTTTTACTAGAATGGAATTCTCCAACAACAAACTCATTTCCTCTTTCTAGAACTTTAAAAATACTTGCATACCTTTCATCAAGAGGTTTTATCAAAACACTGTCATAACAAAAAGCATCTTTCATATCAGCATCTTCTACCCTAAGGTCTTTTTCTTCACTACTTTTTTCATCATAGTATCTTACTATTCCAAATTTTTTAAAAACTTTAACTACTTTAGCTTTAACAAGTCCAAATCTTGTAGCAAGAAAATATTCCTTCTTTTTAGAAGAAAAAATAATTCCTTCTTTTTCAAGAGCTTCAATAATTGGAAATAAATCATCACGATTGATATTAAGATCTTTTGAAATAGCAAAAATATCGCGACCATTATAATTTCTTTGCTCCAAATACTCTAGTAATTTCTTTTGTAAATTTTCCATTCATATTCCCCCTTTTAAAAGCAAAAGAGGCATAAGCCTCTCAAAGATGTTATTAAATATTAAACATTTTCTAACAATCTAACAATTATTGCTAGAAAAAAGAATGCTCCCGCTAATCCAAATGTAACATAGGACAATATCTTTTCTGGCCCTCGTTCTTTAATATTAGCAAAAGAGCGAGATCCAATTCCTCCCATAATGGATGAAGAGGCTCCATCAGATTTTCCCCCTTGTAATAAACTCAAGATTACTATTAACACCGCAACTACAATAAATATTATATCTAGTGCTACCATTTTATTTCCTCCAATCAATATTTATAAGATAAATGAAAAAAATCATTCATTTATTATATTACCACATTTTATAGGTAACCTGGCAAGAATTTAATTTAACTTTATAAATCTTAGTCCTCGCTTTTTATTTCTAAAATTATATCTCTTAATTCTGCTGCACTTTCAAAGTCTAATTTTTTAGCAGCTTCGTTCATTTGCTTTGTTAAAGAAGCTAATAATTGTGTCTTGGATTTTGAAGAAAGTTTTTTGTTTTTAGAAATATATTTGTCAATACCTGTTACTTCTTCACTAACATGAATTGGTTCGTGAATTTCTTTAATAATTGTTTTAGGAATAATATTGTTTTTGATATTATGTTCATTTTGTATTTGGCGACGACGATTGGTTTCATCTATGGCTTTTATCATAGAATCTGTCATGTTATCTCCATATAAGATAACTTTCCCATCAACATTTCTTGCTGCTCTACCAATAGTTTGGATTAAAGAGCGATATGATCTTAAAAAACCCTCTTTATCAGCATCCAAAATTAATATTTTAGCAACCTCTGGTATATCTAATCCTTCTCTTAAAAGGTTAATACCAACAAGAACATCATATTTTCCTTTTCTTAATTCATAAATTATTTGTGTTCTTTGCAATGTCTTTGTTTCATTATGAAGGTAAGCTACTTTAAAATCTCTTTGTTTTAAATAAGCAGTTAGATCTTCCGCCATTCTTATAGTTAATGTAGTTATTAATACTCTTTCTTTATTTTCTATAGTCTTATTTATTTCATTAACTATATCATCTATTTGATTTTTTGATGTCCTTACTTCTACTAAAGGGTCTAATAACCCCGTTGGACGAATAATTTGTTCAACAACCTTATTCCCCGATCTTTGAACTTCATAATCTCCTGGAGTCGCCGAAACAAATATTACTTGATGTAATCTGCTTTCAAATTCTTCAAATCTAAGTGGTCTATTATCCAAAGCACTTGGAAGACGAAATCCATAATTAACTAAGTTTTCTTTTCTTGATCTATCCCCATTATACATTCCTCTTACTTGAGGTATTGTTGCATGCGATTCATCAATGACAACTAAATAATCTTTGTCTTTAAAATAATCAAATAATGTATATGGCGGTTCTCCTTCTTTTCTTTTGTCTATATGCCTTGAATAATTTTCAATTCCAGGACACATGCCAAACTCTTGCAAACTTTCAATATCATGAAGAGTTCTTTGCTCAAGTCTTTGTTCTTCTAATAAAAGATTTTCTTTTCTAAAGTAATTTAATCTATCTTCTAGTTCTATTTTTATTGTCTCACAAGCCTCAAGCACTCTTTGTCTACTAGAAGCATGTCCTGCTGCTGGATATATTGGATAATGTTGATAATTTTTAATAGTCTTCCCTGTTAGGGGATCAACCTCTGAAATTTTTTCAACTTCATCACCAAAAAGTTCAACACGCAAATAAAATTCATCAGTCCATGCTGGAGCGATTTCTAAAACATCACCTCTAACCCTAAAATTACCAGGCAATAATTCCATATTATTTCTTTTAAATTGTGCATCTACAAGTTTATTTACAATATCTTTTCTATCAATTGATTCTCCAACTCGCAAATAAAACAATAAGCTTGAATATTCTTCCGGATCATTCAAAGCATATATTGCCGCTACAGAAGCAACAATTATTGTATCGTTTCTTTCTAACGCTGAATTTATTGCTGAACTTCTTAACATTTCAATTTCCATATTCATTACCGCTTCTTTATCAATATAAGTATCTGTTTTTGGTAAATAAGCTTCTGGTTGATAAAAATCAAAGTTTGAAACAAAATACTCTACTCTATTATGGGGAAAAAACTCTTTAAATTCTGCATAAAGTTGCCCTGCTAGTGTTTTATTATGAGCTAAAACAATTGTTGGTTTATTAAATTCTTTAATTACATTTGATATTGTGAATGTTTTGCCTGTTCCTGTTGCTCCAAGTAATACTTGCGATTTTTTGCCACTTTTTATTCCAAGGATTAATTCTTCAATAGCCTTAGGTTGATCACCTTTAGGAGTGTATTTTGATACAAGTTCAAATTTATTCACTAATATCACTCCCTAAAAGAGAAATAGCTTTTAGAAGTTGATTTTCCTTACCATCTTTTCTTTGAATATATAAATCTTTATTAATTTTCCCTTGAGTTGCTAAGTCATATCCACCTGTAATACTTATTCCTTGTTTACTTTGATAATCTTTCAAAATATCTACATAAGTATCTCCAATATATCCAAGTTCTTTTAAATATTCTAAAACCCTGTTTTCAAATGTCTCTCCAGTACTATATTCTTTATCCCAAATGGTATATGCACCTTCTTCTTTAATAACAACATCCGGTGTAACTCCAATTTGATGTAATTTTTGACCATTGGATCTTATAAATTCAGCATATGTATATTTGAATGAACTCCCATCTTCAAAACTTACTGTCTTTTGAGCAATACCTTTTCCATATGTTGTTTCTCCAACTACACTAACATTTTCAAGAGAATCTTTTAAAGATGCAGTAAACGATTCTGAAGCACTAGCACTATTTCCATTTACTAGAATTATTATTTTAGAAAAAGAATATTTTTGAGCAGAAGAAGCTCTAACTGTATAAGAATCTTCTTCATTTTTAAATTTATATGTCCCAAAAACTGTGTCTTTGGGTGTAAATAAATCCGCTAGTTTAGTAAACACCATAACATAGCCCCCTGGATTATCTCTTAAATCTATTACTAGATCCTCTACTTTAGTCGTTCTACTTGAACTTGTTAAACTAGAAAGTATTGCATCTGCTGTAATAGAAGTATTATCATCAAATCCTGTGATTTTTAATACGGCGTAATTGCCATAATCATATCCAAAAACGCTATCTTGCTTCCAAACATCTCTTGTAACTATAAATTCTCTTTGCACTGATTCTCTTAAAACTGTGATTGTCACATCAGTTTTATAATCACCTTGTATCAGCTCACTAATATCACTTGTGGTTTTATAACGTATAGAAATACCATCTACTGCTGTAATTAAATCCCCTATAATTAGACCAGCTTTTTCAGCAGGAGAATTACTATATACTTCATCAATCATTAAATACCCATCGTATTGAGCAATACTAACACCAATTCCGTATTTTATAGGATTTGTAACTGGATCTACTGGTTCTGGTATTGAGTAATAATGAAGATAGTTATCAACATTTTGTTCATTTACCATTGAAGCTAGAGCACGATCAATATATGATTCTTCATTTGTTACTTCATCTCCAAAATACCATTCATCTTTTATTGTTTCGTATATTTGTAAAAATTTTGCCATATTCGGATCATCTTGTGTATCTACTGTAAAATCTTTCATTAAATTTATTGTAATAAAAACACCCAAAATTAAACTAACCAAAGATGATAAGCCAACAAACACAAAAGTTTTTGTTCTATCTTTGCTTAACTTAATTTTTAAGTCATCATTTATATAATAATTTTTTTGATTGTTATCCACAAACCAACACCTCCGCTTAACAAAACTATTCCTTAATTTTCTTAAATCCTTCTCCAAATACATCTTTAGCATTTAAAACTGTTATAAAAGCATTTGGATCACATTCACTAACAAATTTTTCTAATAAATAATAATCTCCTCTTCCAATAACAACTTGCAACATGTTTTTAGCTTTTTTAGTATATCCTCCAATACTTGGTATTATAGTTGTCCCTTTATTTAAAGTATTATTTATATAATCGTTAATTTCTTTACTTTTTGTAGATACAATAAACATCATCATGGTCTCGCTACCACCAAACATTATTCTATCTATTGCCTCCATAGAAATAAATGATAAAACTATACCAATTAAAGCAGATTCTAGGCCAACTGTAAATAATCCTAAAAGTATTATCACCAAATCTTGAATAAAAATCAATTTTTCAAAACGAATGTTAGTGTATTTTGCAAGTATTAATGCTGGAATGTCTGTTCCCCCACTACTACCGCCAACCCTAAATATTAAAGCTCCACCAATTCCAAAAAGTGCACCACCAAATACTGCTGAAATCAAAGGATTATTAATTGATAACGCCGCTTTTTGAATTGGTTCAATAGAATTTAGTATATATATAACAAGTGGATATATAAAAGTACTAGGTAAAGTTTTTAAAGCAAAAGATTTTCCCAATACAAAAAAGCCAAGAACAAACATTGCCCACATAAATATAGTAATAAATATCGTAGGATCAACATTGAAAAGATGTCTTAAGACTACACCAATACCTCCAGAACCTCCAGCGACTATATTAGCAGGAAGAACAAATATTGAATAAGCGGCTCCCATTAAAACATTTCCTAAAACTATACTAAAGGCTACATGAAATAAATTGAACTTTTTTTGTTTTGTTCGAACCATTTATTTCACCCCCATTTTTAAATATGCATATATTAAACTATCTATTTTGCCATCCATAACTCCATTAACATCACTCGTTTCAAAATTACTACGATGATCTTTTACCATTAAATAAGGCATGAATATATATGATCGTATTTGTGAACCCCATCCAATCAGTTTTTGCTCTCCCCTTATTTTATTTAATTCGTTTTCTCTTTCAAGCAAAGATTTTTGATACAATTTTGCCTTAAGTGCTGCCATAGCATGTTCTTTATTTTGAAGTTGAGAACGTTGTGATTGACAACTTACAACAATACCTGATGGAATATGTGTAATTCTAACCGCAGATTCAGTTTTATTTACATGTTGTCCACCCGCACCACTAGAATGATATGTATCTATTTTTAAGTCCATTTCATTTATTATAATATCTTCGCTTTCACTAAACTCTGGAATTACATCAACAGAAGCAAAAGATGTATGTCTTCTTCCTGAAGAATCAAAAGGAGAAATTCTAACAAGTCGATGCACACCTTTTTCTGATTTTAAATATCCATAAGCATTATGTCCGCTTACGACAAAAGAAACACTTTTTATTCCAGCTTCTTCTCCTACTTGATAATCAAGTGTTTCAATTTTATATCCTTGTCTTTCGGCATATCTTACATACATTCTATACAACATTTCAGCCCAATCTTGAGATTCTGTTCCTCCCGCTCCTGGGTGTATTTCTATAATTGCATTTAAGTGATCAAACTTTTCGTTTAACAAAATAAGCATTTCAAAATCATCTATTTTCTTTTTTAATTCCAAATACTCATCTTCTAGTATTTCATGCAATTCAGCATCATATTTTTCCCTAAGAATATTTAATTCATCTATAAAATAGGTAACTTGAGCAAAAAGTGTATTATAAGTTTCCACAATTTCTTTTAACTCATTTAAATTCCTTATAATTAATTGAGCTTTTTTTTGGTTATCCCAAAAAGAAGAGCTAACCATTAAATTATTTATTTTTTCAATTTCACTTTTTTTCCCTTGCAGGTCAAAGTGAATCACCTAATTCCTTGAGGTGATTATAAGACTTATTAATACTTTGACTCATTTCAAATAATTCAATTGCCATCATTATTCTCCTAATTATTTTTGTTAGCTTCTTTATTATCAGATTGTGCTGGTTTTTTTTCAAATTTAACAACAGCATGCAAACAATAAACACAAGTTTCATAAGCTATTCTCAAGACCATGTCTTGGAACATTTGATATCCTTCATTGATATAACTTTGTAAAGGATTTGTTTGAGCATATGCTCTTAAATGAATGCCATCTCTTAACTTTGACATTCTATCAATATGTTGAGTCCAATTCAAATCAATTATTCTAATTAAAATTTGCTTTTCAACAGATAGGAAAACCTTTTCTCCCCATAAAGCTTTATTCCTTTCAAAAAAGGAAATCAATAAATCTTTAATTGCTTCAACAGTCTTATTAGGAGATAATCCATTTATTACTTCCAAATCTAAGGCTTCTTCACGAATAAACTGAGGAATTAATTGTTTCTTTATTTTAGCAATATCAACAAGTGGTTCTTTTGCTTCATAATATATTGATTTATCAACAATATCTTGAGCAACTTTACTAAAAAGATCAATGACGCTTGGATGAGCGTTATCTGTGAAAATTACATCATCTCTTTGCTTGTACATTATCTCTCTTTGTTGACGTAAAACATCATCATATCCTAATAAATTTTTGCGAACATCAAAATTATAGCCTTCAACTCTTGTTTGAGCAGAAGTAATAACTCTAGTTACAAGATTAGATTCTATTGCTTCTTCTCCTAAGGATTTGAACATATTACGCATAGCATCGTTACCAAATCTCAACATCAAATCATCTTCAAGAGAGACATAAAAGCGGGAAAATCCTGGATCTCCTTGTCGTCCAGAACGCCCTCTTAATTGGTTATCTATTCTTCTTGATTCGTGTCTTTCACTACCCAAAACTGCAAGTCCTCCAAGAGCAGCAACTCCTTCACCTAGCTTAATATCTGTTCCTCTACCTGCCATATTAGTTGCTATAGTAACTGAACCTTTTTCACCAGCATTAGCGATTATTTCTGCTTCACGTAAGTGGTTTTTTGCATTTAAAACTTCATGTTTTATTCCTTCTTTTTTTAACATATCAGAAATTAACTCAGAAGTCTCTACGGCTATTGTACCAACCAATAAAGGTTGCCCTTTAGAGTGTCTTTCTTTAATTTCACTTATTAAAGCTTTATATTTATATTCTTTTTTAGCATATACCAAATCCGGAGCATCTTCTCTGATAATTTTTTTATTAGTAGGTATTTCTACAACTCTCATATTATAAGTTGCCAAAAATTCCTCTTCTTCAGTTTTGGCAGTTCCGGTCATACCACCAAGTTTTTCATATAATCTAAAAAAGTTTTGATAAGTTATTGTTGCAAGGACAGAAGTTTCAGATTTTATTTGAACTCCCTCTTTTGCTTCAATTGCTTGATGTAGTCCATCAGAATATGTTCTTCCTTTTAATAAACGTCCAGTAAAAGAATCAACAATAACAACCTCTCCATTTTGAACTACATAATCAACATCTTTTTGCATAATATAATTTGCTTTTAATGCTTGATGTAAATGATGAACCAAAGACGTATATTCTATTCTATATAAATTATCTATTTTCAATACCTTTTCAGCATAACTATTTCCTTCATCTGTCAATTGAACTGTTTTAGATTCAATATCAATTGTATAATGAACATCTTTTTTAAGACTCTTAACTAATCTATCAGAAACAATATATAAATTAGCAGTTTGACGTTGCCCACCAGAAATAATTAAAGGTGTTCTAGACTCATCAATAAGAATTGAATCTGCCTCATCTATTATTGCCATATTTAAATCTCTTAAAACTCTATCATTAGGATTTACGGTCATGTTATCACGTAGATAATCAAAACCTATTTCAGAGTTCGTAGTGTATGTTATATCGCAAGCAAAAGCTGTCTTTTTTTGAGCGGGTGTTAATTCACGATGATTTACCCCTACTGTAAGACCAAGAAATTTATAAATTGCCCCCATCCAATCAGCATCACGCTGTGCTAAATAATCATTTACAGTAATGACATGAACACCCTTACCACCTAAAGCATTCAAATATGTAGGCATAGTAGATGCTAACGTTTTACCTTCACCAGTTTTCATTTCTGCTACATCGCCTTCGTGTAAAGCTATAGCTCCCATTATTTGTACAAAATATGGCTTTTGTTTTAAAACTCTAAACGCTGCCTCACAAACAACAGCGTAAGCCTCTGGCAAAAGACTATCCAAGGTTTCTCCATCTTGAATTCTTTTTTTGAAATCTTGTGTTTTTAATTTTAATTGATCGTCTGTTAATTTGGATATTTCTTCCTTATAATTTTCAACTTCTTTAGCTTTTTGCTCTATTTTTCTTAAATTTTTTCTCTCAACATTAAATAATCTATCTAAAAATGAGTTTGCCATATAGACATGCGCCTCCTTTATTTTACAGTATTATTATTTTATCATTATTTCCTGAGAAATAAAACTATTTACTCAATAAATGTAATTGTATTGTATAATAAGTAATGTATAACAATTGCTTTGTTATTTTATTTTAAATTTTTAGGAGTGTAATTATATGAAATATCCACATTTTTTAACTAGTAAAGCAACAATAGGTATTATTGCCCCTTCTTTTGGATCCCAAGATGACCCATACCTTTCAAGAGTTTTAAATGCTCAAAAAAAATTCATGAAAATGGGCTATAGTTTTAAAATATCAAAAGATGTTTTTAACTTAGAAAAAGCACAAAGTGCAAATAAATTTGAAAGAGCAAAAGAATTTGAAAATTTCTATTTTGATAAAGATGTTGATTTCATTATGTCTGTAGCTGGTGGTGAAAGAATGGTGGAAATACTACCGCTTATTGATTTTGAAAAAATTAAGCAAAGCAAACCTAAATTTTTTATGGGTTTTTCCGATAATACTACCTTAACTTTTTTGCTTACCACTTTATGTGATATAGCTTCTATATATGCTCAAAATTTTCAAGACTTTGGAATGGAAAATTGGGATGAATCTGTAATTGATTGTTATAATACAATATCAAACAAAAATAATATTCAAACAAGTTATGACAAATATGAAATAGAAGACTTAAAACATAATAAAAACAATAAACTTTGTAGTTATAATAAAACCGAAAAAGTATTAATTGAAAATTTGAAAAATGAAAACGAGATTAATGTTTCTGGTCGAATTATTGGAGGATGTCTTGATGTTTTAACACTTTTTTGTGGAACAAAATATGACAAAATTAAAGATTTTAACGAAAAATATAAAAATGATGGAATCATTTGGTTTTTTGAAGCAGCAGAACTAAACCCAATGGGAGTTTTAAGAAGTTTATGGCAACTAAAACAATGTCATTGGTTTGATAATGCTAATGCCTTTATTTTTGGCAGACCAGCAAATTACAATGATTTTATGGAAGTTTCTCATAAAGAAGCAATTAAAGAAGTTTTAGAAGATCTAAATATTCCTATAATATATGGAGCAGATATTGGCCATTTACCTCCAACAATAACTATAGTAAATGGCTCTTTTGCAAATATTACAAGCAATGATAATAAGTTAATAATAGAAATGTTATATAAATAAAAAAAGGCTTAACAAGCCTTTTTAATATTTAAGAACATTTTTTGCCTGCAAACCTTTTTCAGTTTCACATAAATCAAATTCCACATCTTGGCCTTCTTCTAAGGTTCTATAACCATTGTCTAAAATTTGGGAATAATGAACAAAAATATCTTTATCATCTCCTCTGTTTATAAACCCAAATCCTTTTTCTGAATTAAACCACTTTACTTTACCTTTTTCCATATAAATTTCTCCTATTAATTTAATTAACAATATTATATTTTAAATATTATTCTTTTTAATAATTTTAAAGAATAAAACTTCTTATTATTTCGACAATTATACGCTAAAACCAATACTTTTATTTTTGAAACATTATTTTTTTTAAGAAGATTAATACAAGTTTTTAAAGAGTTTTGTGAAGTAATAATATCATCTACAATAAGATATTTTTGATTAATTTGGGGTCTTTTTTTCAAATCTATTATTTTAGAAATTTTATTTCTATCTTTAAATTTTATATTGCTTTGTTTATAATTTTCCTTTTTAAAAAATATATTATCTTTTTTTATTCCGATACCATTGAATATTGTTTCAACATGATTGAAGCCCCTTTGTTGATCTGAATCTTTTGTCGAAGGAACATAAACAAGATAATAGTTTTTAAATTTCCTTTTTAAACTATTTATTTTATTATTTAAAATATTTTGAGCAAGTTCATAATCTTTATGCATTTTTATTTGCAAAATAACTTTTTTCATGAAATCATTATACTTATACAAAGCAATAGCCTTTATTCCATTAATCTTAAATTTTTTATCAATACTATTCATCTGACAATAGCAATTGTCACAAATCAATTCATTGGGATTTAAAAATTTATTTAATGAAAAATCTTTTATTTGTTTTTGACATATCAAGCACCTATTCATTTTTATTTTTTATCTCTATTATACTTTCTTCTATTGCTAAATTTTTATCGTTTGCAATAAAAGTTATACTACCTTTTGTATATGGGTAAACTCTCCCAACTCTTCCCGCAATTTGAATTAAAGATGACTTATCAAATATACGACTATTGGCATGAACAACAACTAGATCCACATTTTCTATTGTTATTCCCCTTTCTAATATTGTTGTTGTAATTATAATTTTATATTTTCTATTTTTTATTTTTTTAAATTCTTTATCTTTGTCAGAAATTTTACTATTAAAAATAATAATTTCACCTTTGAAAAAAACTTTTAAAATCAAAAAATATTTTTTTGATAATGCTATAGTCGGGAAAAAAACTAAAATAACTTTATTACTATTTTTCAATAATTTTCTAATTAGAAAAAACAGGAAAATACCTTGTAAATTATCAGGAACTTTTTTAAAAACAGGTACTGGTAGTTTTTGCTGATGATACCTTTTATTTAAAGAAAAATAATTTCTATTTTGTAATTCTTTATCAAAAGTGGCACTAAGAAATATTTTTTTACCATAACAACTATCTTGAACAAATTTATGCAAAACTTCATTATTTTTAAAGGGGAAAGCATCATATTCATCAACTATTATCAAGCCAAATTTATTCTTATATTTATAACTTTGATGAGTTGTTAAAACTATTATATCTCCTTCTACATCTTTAGTATGTCCACCACAAACATAAGTTATTTTAATGTTTTTATAGACACTATTTAATCTTGTGAATATTTCTTTTACAACTTCTTTTCTTGGTATAATAAACCCTACTCTTTGTCCTTTTTTCAAAAATTGATTTATAGATTTAAAAACTATTTCAGTTTTCCCTGCACCACATACCGCATTAACATAAGCATCCCCATTACAATTGAGTAAATCATTACTAATACCTTCTTGTTCTTTACTTAAATCATAATTAAGCTTAAATTTGAAGTTAGGTGGATCAATATATTTACTTATATTAACAACTTCCCCTCCAAATTCAAGACATTTACGACAATAACAACGCCCACTATTATCATATGAAAACAAAGAATTATCACTATTACCACATTTTTTGCACTTTACTTTAGCACCTCCTTTAAATTTATCATTATAATAAAAAAGAAAATTCCTAAATGATTTTCATTTTGTTATAATTGTTTTGAGGTAGAAAAAATGATTAAAACCATAAAAACTAGCGAAAGTGCAAAAATTGAAATAGATAAATCAGTTTTCATTGCAAATATATTTAATATTAAAAACAACGATGAAGCTAAAGATATTATTAAAAAAATAAAAAAAGAAAATTATAAAGCTACACATAATTGCTATGCATACTATATTGATGATAATAATTTAAAAGTAAGTGATGACGGCGAACCTTCAGGGACTGCAGGTATGCCAATTCTTGGAACAATAAAAAGTAGTGGATTATCAAGATGTCTTATTGTTGTAACTCGCTATTTTGGAGGTATTAAATTAGGTACTGGAGGTTTATTTAGAGCATACCAAAAAGCTAGTCTTGCTGTTATTGAAAAAGCTAAAACTGTCCTTATAGATTGTTTTCCACATTATAAGTTAGTATTTGATTACAATCTTAATAATGTAATTGAATATTTTTTAAATAAAAATAATATAAAAATAATAACCAAAGATTATGATACGAAAATTTCTTTCACAATTTATACAAAAGATCCTGAAATTAGCAAAAAATTAATTGATATTACTAACAATAAAATTAATGTAACTTATTTATTTGAAAAAGAAATTGAAATATAAAAAGACCGGAGAATACCCCGGTCTTATTTAATTATTGTAACGTTATTGAGATTGCGCTGCCAAATTACTATTTTGCTGTTTAGAACGTTGATCTTTTTCCAATATAATTTGCTTACTCTTCATCAAACGAATAATATTACTTCTTTCGTTATCATCGAGTTTCATTGTTACATAGTGGATAGTATCAATATAATCTGGAATCATAATATACTCTATAGCATTTACTCTTCTTCTTGTCTTTTCAATTTCATTTGCCAACATATCACAAGTTTTCTCAACTTGAGCTAACTCTATCATTTTTGGCAATAAATTTGATAATGACAAAATTGCACCATCTAGTTCGCTTGGAGTAAAGACAAAACCATAAGTTAAGTCTATTTCTTTATCATCAGCAGCAAACTCTACCGTTGGTACTTTAATGGACATTATTGTCTTAGTTTTAACACTAAGTTCAGCACTTTTTGAAGGCACCATTAAAGCTTCCATCAAACCTGCATAACTCATAGTTAATTGAGCTGCGGAGAATTTTTTCATAATACGAGCTAATTCACTTTCAATTTCTTTACGTAAAGCTTGATTGTGACGAATAATAAGCATGAACTGACGAATCATTTCATCTTGTTTGTCTTTCAAAAGCTTATGACCTCTAGAAGCGGTCGCAAGTCCATTTTTAAGTTTTGTTAACTCCATTCTGGTAGGATTTACATTCATTAATGCCATAATTACTCACCAGCTTTTGTTGGGTAATACTTATCAATTAATTGTAAATCAATTCTCTTTAATTCGCTCTTTGGTAGGATGGTTAGAAGTTTCCAACCTAAGTTTAATGTTTCTTCAATATCTCTATTAGTGTAATACCCTTGAGAGACATATTGGTTTTCAAACTCAGTTGCAAACTTTGAATATAATTTATCAACATCAGATAGAGCAGCATCTCCAAGGATAACAGCTAACTCCTTTGCTTCTTTTCCTCTTGCATAGGCTGCAAATAATTGGTTCATCGTTGAAGAATGGTCTTCACGAGTCTTACCTTTTCCAATACCTTTATCTTTCAAACGAGAAAGTGATGGTAAAACATCAATTGGAGGTACTAGACCTTTATGATATAGTTCACGTGATAAAATAATTTGACCTTCAGTAATATATCCTGTTAAATCAGGAATTGGGTGGGTCTTATCATCTTCTGGCATAGTTAGAATAGGAATTTGGGTAACTGAACCTGTTTTTCCTTTAACTCTACCAGCTCTTTCATATAGTGAAGCTAAGTCTGTATACATATATCCTGGATAGCCACGACGTCCTGGAACCTCTTTACGAGCTGCAGAAACTTCACGTAGTGCTTCAGCATAGTTAGTAATATCAGTAATGATAATCAAAACATGCATTCCTAATTCATATGCCAAGTACTCAGCACAAGTGATAGCCATACGAGGAGTAGCAATTCTTTCAATTGCAGGGTCATTTGCTAAGTTGATAAATAGAACAGATCTTTCAATAGCTCCTGATTTTTGGAAATCTTTGATAAAGAAATCTGATTCTTCAAATGTAATACCAACAGCAGCAAAGACAACAGCGAAATCTTCGCCTGTACCTCTAACTTTTGCTTGCCTTGCTATTTGAGCAGCAAGTTTTGCGTGAGGTAATCCTGATCCAGAGAAAATAGGTAACTTTTGTCCTCTAACTAGAGTGTTTAGTCCATCAATAGCACTAACACCAGTTTGAATAAATTCTGATGGATAGTCACGAGCAACAGGATTTAATGGAGCACCATTAATATCTTCAACTTTTGTTGGTATTAATTCTCCACCACCATCAATTGGACGTCCCATACCATCGAAAACTCTACCTAAAATATCTGGAGCAAGTTTTAATTCAATACCATGTCCTAAGAACATTGCTTTTGAATCATCAATTTTTAAACCTTGTGAACTGGTGAATAATTGTACTAGTGCCTTGTCCTCATTGATTTCAAGGACTTTACCAACACGTTCCTCACCATTGGCTTGTTTAATTTTAACGAGTTCATCGTACTTTACATTTTCGACTCCCTCAACAAGCATTAGTGGACCAACAACTTCTTTTATAGTTTTATATTCTTTTGGCATTATTGTTGTCCTCCTTTTGCTAATTCTTGATATTCTTTTGCTAATTCTTCTTGGACTACCTTTAATTGATTGTCAAAATCTTTTTCAGCAACATACTTCATTCTACCAATATTTTCAATAACTTTCATTTTAGTTATTTGTTGGAATCCGACATTATTATTTAAAGCATCTTGACCAAGTTTATACCAAGTAAGAATTAAATTTAACATACCATATTGTTTATTTAATGATGTAAATGTATCAACATCATGGAAAGCAATTTGGTGCAAATAGTCTTCACGAATACTTCTAGCAACTTCAAGAGTTAATCTATCTTGGAATTCAAGAGAATCAGCACCAACTAGACGAACAATTTCATTAAGTTTTGCTTCTTGTTGCAAAATGTTATGAGCCATCGCAACTTGCTTTGACCAATCCTTCTTAACATTCTTATCAAAATATTCTTGTAATACATCATCATATAATGAATAACTCTTCAACCAGTCAATGGCTGGGAAGTGTCTTCTATAAGCTAATGTTGCACTTAATCCCCAGAAAACCTTAACAATTCTAAGTGTAGCTTGAGAAACAGGTTCTGAAGTATCTCCACCTGGAGGGGAAACAGCACCAATAGCACTAACGGCTCCTTGACGACCTTCACTACCTAGACATTGGACAATACCAGCTCTTTCATAGAATTCTGCTAGACGGGAAGACAAATATGCTGGATATCCTTCTTCACCAGGCATCTCTTCTAGACGGCTGGACATTTCACGTAGAGCTTCTGCCCAACGTGATGTTGAGTCAGCCATAACAGCGACTTTATAGCCCATATCACGATAGTATTCAGCAATTGTAATACCTGTATATATTGATGCTTCACGAGCAGCAACAGGCATATTTGAAGTATTAGCAATAAGAACTGTACGTTTCATAATTGTATCACCAGTTTTAGCATCAACTAATTCTGGAAATTCCATCAAAACATCAGTCATTTCATTACCACGTTCACCACATCCAACAAATATAACAATATCGGCATCTGCCCATTTTGCTAATTGATGTTGAACAACTGTCTTACCACTACCAAATGGTCCTGGAATTGCTGCAATACCACCAATAGCAATTGGGAAAAGTGTATCAATAACTCTTTGTCCTGTAACCATTGGTTGAGTTGGAGCTAATTTTTTTGTATATGGTCTTCTGATACGAACTGGCCAACGTTGAATCATATTTAAAGAAATTTCTTTTCCTTTTTCATCAACTATTTTAGCTATTGTATCTTCAACTTTTGCTTCACCCTCATAAATCCAGGTAACTTTACCTTTTAATGTTGGTGGAACCATAATTTTATGTAAAACAGCTTTTGTTTCTACAACTTCACCAAGAATGTCTCCGCCGACGACTTCATCGCCAACTTTTGCGACCTTCTTAAAATTCCAAACTTTATCTCTGTTTAATTTAGGAACATCTATACCAAGTGGTATCTTGTCACCAGATTGGTCATAAATAACGCTCAAAGGACGTTGGATACCATCAAAAATACTTTCGATTAATCCAGGGCCTAATTCAACAGACAAAGCTTCACCAGTTTGGTACACTGGTTCGCCTGGTCCAAGACCTGCAGTCTCTTCATAAACTTGAATTGAAGCCCTATCGCCTCTTAATTCGATAACTTCTCCAATTAATCGTTTATCACTAACACGAACAACGTCATACATTTTGACGCCAGTCATGCCTTTTGCAATAATCAATGGTCCGGCAACTTTCGATATGACTCCTACTTTATTATCATTCATCAATCATCACCCCTTCTATAAAATATCCATGCCTATGGCTTTTTCGACATTATCTCTAATTTTTTTCATTCCTACTCCCTTACTTCCTTTTTGGGATGGAATTGGAATGATGATTGGGAAAGTTTTATCTTTGTATTTCTCCAAAGTTTCCCCCATCATAGTATATAACTCCTCAAATAAGTAAATAATCTTGCATCCTGCTTGAGAAAACTCGAACACCTTCTTATCTGCTTCTTGGGGATCTTGAACAAGAACAGTCATAATGCCAACAGCATTAAATAAATAAATTTCATCTGTGCTACCAATAGCAGCTACTTCAACTTTTTCCATTCATTTTCCCCCTTTTTAATATTCGAGAAGATCAGAAATTTCCGTCTCTTTATTAGAATAGATCATACGGATATTTTTTGCTTCTGCTTGTTTTTCTAAATAATAATAGATTAATGGTCCAACACTAAAGAATTCAAGACTATAATCTTTCATAAGTTTGAGTCTTAATTCATCAAGGAATTTCTCAAATTTACTAAGATTTCCATCTTCGCTATATGCTTTTAATCCTTTAGCGAGTTTTTCACCATAACTGTATTTTGTAAATTGTTTTACCAAGCCATCACTAGCCAAAGAGTAAGCTTCAATAAAATCATTTTGCTCAATAGTGCCGTGTTCTACAAACATCTCAAGAAATTTATCAAGACCCCAGTTAAGGGCTCTACTACGAATTAAAGTCATTATATTTGCAAAATCTATAAATAGTTTGAAATAATAACCTAAAGTTTCATCCTTATATTTTTCTAATTTCTTGAATATAAAACCAAATACACAACTATCTATTTTGGCGCTGATGAGGCGAGCATTTTTTAAGTTGCTAACTTTGCTTTCAATATCTTGAAGCAAAGGCAAATACTCTTGTGGAATAGCATCCTTTTTTTCATTAAATATGTAATTAATTAATGCATCTTTACCAATTACGCCAGTATCAACAAAATTATCTTTATGGTCTAAACCAAATATTTTTGATTTATAAATGACCTTAATATTTTGAGCATCATTTTGCAAATAAAACAAATCTATAACTGGGTTGTTATTATTTACTTCGTCCAAAAATTGTTTTGTTTTAACTAACTCTGAATTGATAATTCCTTCTAGATTATTTGCTTGGTTGCCATAACCCATATCTGTCAAATATTGCTTGAAATCTTCTTCTTTTGCATTAAAAAGTTTTGCAAGCTTGCTTTTATCTAACAAACGAGTTTCAGCAACTTTTATAGCACCATTAGCATAAATGTATTTGCTACTACTCATATTATTCTCCACTACCAAATAGCGTTTTTGCTATTTCAGTTTCGTATGTTTCTCTAAGTTCATCAAGTAAAACTATAAATGAATGATCTATATCATAAGTATTCCCCATTAATATAAATCCTCCATCAATATCTGCAGGTTCATTTGAAATTGTCAAATGATATTTTGAACCAAGTTTATTGTTCAATAAATCAAGAACAACTGGCTTAGATTCACTATTAGATGCAAATATACGCACGTATTTACTATAATCACTTTTTGAAACTTTTAAAACTTCGTTACCTTGAATTTTCTCTGAAGAAATTGTTTTAACAACTAAATCAAATAGTTCTTTATCACTAATTTTATTTAGTTGTTGATGAACTTTTTTCATTACTTCATTAATTTTCTCTTTCTTCAAAAACAAGGATTTTTGTTTGGCAGTTTGATCGACTTGTGTAAGTTTTGTTTTTAGATAATCTTCATTTTGACGGTTAGCTGATTCAACTATTTTTTTATACTCTTTATCATAACCATCTAAAATAGTTTTTTCTAATGCTGCGGCTTTTTCTTGTCCAGCTTTGTAAATTTCTTCGGCCTCTAAATTTCCTTTATCTTCAATTTTTTTGTAGATTGAACTGTTAACCAATTTAATCACCTATTTCCTAGATACCGAAAATAAGTAGGATACTAACAAGTAGTCCAAGAATAGCATATGTTTCGACCAATGCGGTCATTGTCATACCTTTGACGAATGCATCTGGACTTTTACCAGTCATGTGGATAGAGGCTGCTGCGGCTTTGCCTTGGAAGAAGGCGGATGCAAGCCCAGCAATAGCAATAGGTGCTGCTGCCCAGAAATAGGACCAGCCTGTTGCTAGATCAATTGTCCCAGCGTTTCCACCTAAGACACCGATATTAACCATAATTAGAACTGCCGCCAAGAAACCATAAATACCTTGTGTTCCTGGTAAGGCTTGCAAAATCAATAATTTACCGAATAATTCTGGCTTTTCTGATGTAACGCCTGCTGCTGCTACACCGGCATTTCCAACGCCCCATGCTGAACCAACTCCAGCAAGTGCTGCTGCAAACGCAGCGCCTAGAATCGCAATTGTTTGTCCTGACATTTTTATAAATCTCCTTTACTTTTAATTTATATTACATCGTTAATTTCATTAACATATTTGTATTCAAGTGCAAGCGGTTTGAAATCTACACCGCCGCCTTCATAGAATTTTCCAAAAAATTCAATGTATTGTAGACGACTATCATGAACATAAGTTGATAGCAATCCCATGGCTAGGTTGAATACGTGACCTACCAAGTAAATTAATAATGAGAATATGAAGCCAATTACACCATTTGCTCCAACCATTCCTGCCAATAAGTTCATAACATAAGCAACAATAGCAGATGACATACATAGTGCAAGAATTCTAGCATACGATAATATATCGCTTAAATAACCAGTAACTCCATATAGCCCCAATAAACCACCAACAACTTTTCCAAAAATATTCTTTTTTCCACGGCCTGCTGTGAATAGAATTATCACTGCACCAACTCCAGCAATTATATATCCTGCAGTCATTACTGTTGGAGGAATTACTGGTGATGTTGGCAACATATTTGCACAAAATTGTGATAATGATAATGACAATCCTACCATAACAAGAATCCAACTTACTTCATCAAAAATTGCATCAAGTATATGCCCATCTCTAATTTGAGAAACGGCTTTTATAATTAAACCACAACTCAAATGAACAACACCTAATACCAAAGAAAGAATCAGCATACTAATTGGATCATTTGAAGGTACAAACCATAATGGATGGAATTCAGCTCCGAAATAACTTCCGAAAATTATACCCCATATCATTGTGGTAATACTTCCCAAGAAGAACACTTTAATAAGTTTTTTCATCATCCCTCTTGGTTTTAAGAGCTTCATTATCAAAAATGTTCCGATAGCTAATACAGCTCCATAGCCGAAATCTGCCATCATTAGTCCAAAAATAATCCAATACCAGAAAGACATGACTGGATTTGGATCAATTTCTTTACTATTTGGGCGAGAGAACATATCTGTAATTGGCTCAAAATTAGAAATTAACTTAGGATTTTCTAGAGCAGTAGGAACTACTTCTCCTTCTTCTGGATCCACAATTTCTAAATCATATGTATCAGTGGCTGACTCTACAGCTTTTTTAATTTTTTCTGCCTTGTTCTTTTTTACCCAGCCTTCCAAATAAATTGTATCAACTGTGTTAACAACAGGAGTTTCTTTTAAAATCTTTTGAGTTTCCATCTGATCACTAAAAATCTTAATCTCTTGCTCTTTGGATGCATACTTCTTCAACTCTTCCTCAATTTCACCAATCTTTTTCAAATTGTCATCGATGTGTTGTTGTTTTTCAGCAACCAATTCTTTTAAAGTTTTTTCTTCATTTGGAAGAGAAACTTCCATAAAACCAAATCCTTTAATTTGGTCCATGATTGATGCATCATCTTCTCGCCAGTTGACAAGCATGAAAGCAACAGTGTCAGAAGAGACTTGAAATTGTTTCAAATCACTTTCAAAGTTTTCAAACTGTTTCTTGAAATCTTCTACAAGTTTTAATGGTATAAAACCTGTATGAATTGTTGTGTATTTAGAAGTATAAATATTTGATAATTTTCCTTCTAAGCCATCCCATGGTGACAAGAAATTGATGAATTCTTTGGAAGAATCATTTTCTGCTTTCAATTTTGCAATCTCGCTGTCAGCTTTCTCAATTTCATCAAGAATTTCCTGATTTCCGTGATAATCAGGATTCACAAAGTCTTTGTAATTAACCGCACAATATTCACCAATACCAAATGGTTTTTTCTTGCCCGTGTAGGGTTTAATTACTTGCAATGATCTTTGTGTTCGCTGAACGAAGACTTCATCTTTGCTTGAATCAAGTGTCTCACTACTTTCTTCAGTTTTAATAACCATAAGCTCTCCGATGCGTTGCAAAGCTTTTAGTACAGCATCCTTGTCTTCTTTTAAGAAAACAATTTTTGCTTTTTTCATTGGTGCTATCATGATGAGACTACCTTCTTCATAATGTAACTAATTGCAATATCAATTCTACTATCCGCTAATGAAGCCATGTCGCGATCTTCTTTTTCATAACGAGCAATCAACTCTTTTTCATTAGCAGCTAATTTGATAGCTGTTTCTTTAGCAATTTTTTGCTCCACAACTTGAGCTTCTTTTAGTAAATCATTGCCTTTAATTTCTGCATTCTTTTTGGTCTGTTCCATTAAGGCTTCAACCTTGTTTGCTGCATCAATTTTGGCCTGTTCTGCTTTAGCTTCAGCAGCTTGAATAGAATCTAAAATTGACATTCAATCACCACCTTTCGCCATAGATTATAACATAATCTATTTTATAATTAAACACCAAAACATAAAAACGCTTTCATATAATGAAACTTAATATTTGACATTAATTTGTCTTATAATTGCTAAATAATAAAAACCCTTATAGACAAAGGGTTTTTGTTTTTTTGTATTTTTCATGTATTCAATGAAAACGTTTTAAAGCACGTTCTTTATAAAAATAATTTATGCAAAAAAACAATTCATTTTTAGCCTATTTATTTGGTTCCAAATAGACGATCTCCAGCATCTCCTAAACCAGGAACAATATAGCCAATATCATTTAATTTTTCATCTTTTGCAGCTAAATAAATATCAACATCCGGATGATCTTTTTGAACCTTATCAATTCCTTGTTGAACACCAACTAAACATATAAGCTTAATATCTGTTGCTCCATGATTTTTAACTAAAGAAATAGCTGCAGAAGCACTGCCTCCTGTTGCTAACATTGGATCCAAAATAAAGACTGTAGCACTCGATAATTCTAATGGGAATTTTGCATAATACTCACAAGGTCTTAATGTTTCTTCATTTCTATATAATCCGACATGACCTATTTTTGCAGTTGGTATTAACTCTCTAATTCCATCAACCATGCCCAGTCCTGCCCTCAATATTGGAACTAGCACTATTTTTTTGGTCAATTGTTTTCCAATAGTTTTACATATTGGAGTTGTTATTTCAATATCTTCTGTTTCTAAATTCCTAGTAATTTCATAGGCCATCAACCCAGCAATTTCATCAAGATTTTCGCGGAAATCTTTAGTTCCTGTCTCAATTTTACGCATAGTGGTCAATTTGTGATTAATTAACGGGTGATTTAGTACTTTAAGCATTATTATTCCTCCTTATTTATGTAATGGCTTATCCTTAACTAAACTTAAAACTTCTTGTTTCAATTCTTCATGTAACTTCTTATCATCAATATTTTTCAAACACTTAGCAATAATTTTACCAACCTTATAAAAATCATCACAATTAAAACCTCTTGTAGTCATTGCTGCACTGCCAAGTCTTATTCCTGAACAATAAGCAGGTTTTTCTTGATCAAATGGTATAGAATTTTTATTGCAAGTTATATTTATTGTATCTAAAATGGTCTCTGCCTTTTTACCAGTAATTCCACAAGACTTCTTTACATCAACAAGAAGTAAATGATTGTCACTACCTCCAGATACTATTCTAAATCCCTCTTCTTTTAAAGATTTTATTAATGCTTGAACATTGTCTAATACTTGTTTTTGATACACTTTAAAATCTACATTCATGGCTTCTTTAAAACATATTGCTTTTGCTGCTATTATGTGTTCTAAAGGTCCTCCTTGAATACCCGGGAAGATTCTTTTATCTAGTAAATCTTTATATTTCTCTTTACACAATATTAATCCTGCCCTTGGACCCCTTAAAGTTTTATGGGTTGTAGATGTAACAAAATCTGCATAAGGAACTGGGCTAGGATGCAATCCAACTGCAACAAGACCCGCAATATGAGCCATATCAACCATCAAATATGCACCAACTTCATCTGCAATCTCTTTAAATTTTTTAAAGTCAATAAATCTTGGATAAGAACTAGCTCCACAAACTATCAACTTCGGTTTATATTTTAAAGCAACATTTCTAACTTCATCATAATCAATGCATTCAGTTATTGGATCTACTTTATAACTATGAAACTCATAATTTATTCCTGAAAAACTTAATGGATGCCCATGAGTTAAGTGCCCTCCTGCTGATAAATCCATTCCCAAAACAACATCACCATGATTCAATATTGCTTGGTAAACTCCCATATTTGCTTGTGAACCAGAGTGAGGTTGAACGTTGGCATGTTCAGCATTAAAAAGTTTTTTTGCTCTTTCTATTGCTATGGTCTCAATTTGATCTATATACTCACATCCTCCATAATATCTTTTTGAAGGATATCCCTCAGCATATTTATTTGTCAATATGCTTCCTGCTGCTTCTAAAATATCATCTGAAACAAAATTTTCTGAAGCTATTAATTCTATATGAGTTAATTGACGTTCTTTTTCTTTAGCAATTAATTGGCCTATTTCAATATCTTTCATAAACTAATGATTCCTTTCATATTCACTTATCAAATCTATTCTTGTACAATGACGTCCATTAGCAAAAGGTGTTTTTAAAAACAAATCAACTATTTTCAAATTTGTTTCTATTGGAGTAAACCTTCCAGAAAGAGCCAATACATTTGCATCATTATGCTCTCTACTAAGTTTTGCAGTATTTTCATCAGTTACAAGTGCACATCTAACGCCCTTTACTTTATTGGCTGAAATAGATACTCCTATTCCTGTTCCACAAATTACTATTCCATATTCACTTTCTTTTTTAACAACACTTTCTCCTACTTTAAAAGCAAAAAGGGGGTAATTAACCGAATCTTCATTAAATGTCCCAAAATCAATTACTTTATATCCTTTTTTTTCTAAATTTTCTTTAATTATTTTCTTAGTATTAAATCCTGCATGATCTGAACCTATTGATATTATCATATTAATCCCTCCAAATTTCATTTATTTGATCTATAGATATTATTCCTTCTCTTAATATTTTAGGCTTATCTGTTGTTAAATCTACAATTGTTGAAGGAATTTGAATTGGGCATTCTCCTTTAACTATTGCGCGAACCTTTCCATAAAATATTTTCTGTGCTTCTTCATCGTTTAAAGATGAAGGTTTCCCTGATAAATTAGCACTTGTAAGCAAAATTGGTTTACCTAAATCTTTTAAAACCTTTAAAACAAACTCATCATCACTCATTCTAATTGCAATACTATCTTTATTAGACGTAATATAATTAGGAATATTGTCTTTTTTCTTTAAAATAATCGTAAGAGGTCCAGGCATTAATTTATCTATTATTCTTTTTTGCCTGTTATTAATAATTGCATAATCAAAAATTTGTTTTTTATCTCCTACCACGAGAGGAAACGCCTTTTCTAATGGCCTATTTTTAACATCAACCAATTGCTTATAACTATCATAATTATCAGCAACAACAGCTATTCCCATTACTGTTTCTGTAGGAAAAACAACAACGCATCCTTGAAATAAAAATGAGGCAACTTGTTTAAACTCTTTCTTATCCAAGATAACAGTTTTCACAATACCACCTCTTTTCTTAATTATACTATCACAACTTATTTAAGATAACAATATCAATGAAGGTTAATTCATTTGTATTCATTTATTAGTTTAGTAAGACTATTTTCAAACCTTTCATCATCTTGAAAATTTCTTTTTGGCATATTTTTTGTTCTCATTTTTGCTTGTCTTGCCTTGGAACTTATATAACGATAGTTTAAATATGATTCTATATTATTAGAATCAACTATATGTCCTGAATTTAAAAGAATCTTAGCACCCTTTACTAAAGCTAAACTAGCAAGACCATAATCTTGGGTTATTACTAAATCATCTTTTTCAATCATACTTATAACTTTATAATCTGCATTATCATTTCCTTTATCGACATAAATTACCTTTCCATAATTTGATGTTATTTCGTGTGAATTATCACAAACAAAAATTAATTGAATATTTTTTTTAGTAGCAGCATTTTCAATTATACTTTTTGTAGGACAAGCATCTGCATCAACAATGATTTTCATAATTCTTCTCCAAATCATATAGATATATTTTTATCACTCTATCTAATCCCGATAAATCTTTATAAGATTCTACCTCACTATTTTTTTTATAATATTTTTTAACTAAATCTAAAACTTCTTTTTTTTGCTTATATCCAATTTCAAAATATATCACTCCACGATTTTGGAAAACCTTTGGAGCATTTCTTAAAATTTCATCATAATATTCTAATCCATTGTTATTCGCAAACAATGCCTTAAAAGGCTCATGATTTTTGACATTTAAATCTATTTCTTGATCATTGTAATCAATATATGGTGGATTAGAAACAATAATATCTAATTTTATTTTTTTTTCTATATATGGATCTAACATATTACCTACAAAAAATTCTATTGAAACATTATTTGCTTTGGCATTTTTTTTGGCCATTTCTACTATTTTTCTGTCAATATCGCTAGCAAAAAAATTAAAATTAGAATTTAGCTTTTTTAAAGAAATTGCAATACACCCGCTACCTGTACCTAAATCTGCTATATTGTAATTTTTATTGTTGAAGTCTTTACTAATTATTTCGACTAAATTTTCAGTATCAAATCTAGGTATCAAAACATTATTATCTACAAATATTTTATTGCCATAAAAATATGTATATCCAAGTATATATTGTATTGGCTCTTTTTTTAATACTCTTGCTAAATAACTTAGGGCTTTGCCTTCTATTTTTTCGTTTATTTTTTCTTTCAAAAAAAGATAAAAATCAGCACCACTAGAAGACAACAAGTCTTCTAATATAATTCGTGCGATATTTTTATCCATATTTTCTTTTTCCAATTCTTTTTGAATATAAAGATAAAGATCATAATAAGTTTTCATCTATAGTGAACTTCCTTTTATTTTCATCTTTTGATCTTCATTTATTAAAGCATTTATTATAGATTCTAAATCTCCTTCCATTACCCTATCTAATTGCTGAATAGTAAAATTTATACGATGATCAGTAACTCGATTTTGTGGATAATTATAGGTTCTTATCTTTTCGCTTCTTTCTCCAGTTCCTATTTTTGAACGTCTTTCTGCGCCTCTTTGGGCTTCGGCTTCTTGAGATATTGAATCATATATTCTTGTTCTTAATATAGCTAAACATTTTTCTTTATTTTCGTGTTGAGAACGACCATCTTGACACGTAGCAACAATCCCTGTTGGAAGGTGGGTCATTCTTACTGCTGAGTCAGTTTTATTGATATGTTGACCACCTGCTCCACTTGCTCTATAAGTGTCAACTTGAATATCGATAGGATTAATCTGTACATCTAACTCATCGGCCTCTGGCATTACAAGAACTGTTGCAGTTGATGTATGAATTCTACCACTTGCTTCAGTTTTTGGCACTCTTTGAACCCGATGGGCACCTGATTCATACTTAAGTTCAGAATAAACTCTTTTACCTTTTACCATGAAAGATACAAAAGAAAATCCTCCAGCTGGTCCTTCATTAGAATCAAGCATTTCTATTTGCCAATCTTTTCTTTCACAATATCTTGTATACATTCTAAATAAATCTCCAGCAAAAATATTTCCTTCATCTCCACCAACAGCTCCTCTAATCTCAATAATAACATTCTTGCCATCATTGGGATCTTTGGGTATAAGTTCTAATTCTATTTTTTTAATTATTTCTTCAGACTTTTTAAGTGCTGTGTCGTGCTCTACTTTTCCCATTTCAACAATTTCTGGATCTTTATCATGCATTAAATGCATTGCTTCTTCAATTGTCTTTTCTAAAGACTTGTATTCAATATATAAATCAGCGACATCTTGCAATGACGCTTGTTCTTTTGCATACATTTTATAGCGTTGAAAATCCGCAGCAATTTGGGGTAATTGCATCATTTTTTCAAGATAAATATGTCTTTGTAAAATTGTTTCTAATCTTTCTTTTAATGTCTCTTCCACTTTAACTCCCCCCTTGCCTAGCCTTAACATTATATATTATATGGTAATTTTTTTAAAGTTATATATTTATATGATATCACTTACTAGTGCTGCCACTACCTATTGCTAATTCATCAGTAATGTTTTTCAACCAAGTTCTTTTGTTATATCTTCTCATACCAATTATAATTCTAACTAATTGTTCTGTTTGGACTATTAAATAGAATAATGCAACATCTTGGACATGAAATATTTTAGTTGTTAAAAATGCAATTGGAATACCAACTAACCATAGTATTCCAGAATCTAAAAACATAACATATTTAGATTCTCCACCGGCTCTAAATGTTGAAAACAAAATGACAATAAAAACTCTAAACATTATCCTTATACTATAAACTCTTAATACCCTGACAGCATTTTCTACAACAATATCTATAGGATTATTAAAAAGTGCAACAAATAACGGAGCTAATACAAGATTTAATATTCCTATAAAAATTGCTACCCCCATACCCAAAAGTAAAAACCAATTTCCATAATTGTTTGCAAGATCCAAGTCTTTCTTACCAAGTGCTTCTCCAATAAGAGCAGCAACAGATGTTGCAAGTCCAAATGTTATCGTAAACATTACATTTACGATACTTTCAGCAATTCGATAACCTTCATAAGCATCACTACCTAATGTATTTATAAATACAACATAAAGAGCTGTCCCTATAGAAAATAATGTTTCATTTGCAATAAGTGGCCCAACTCTTTTTATCAATTTTTTAACAAATTTTTTATTTAAAGCTTCCTTGAAATTAATAAAACTCGGCATAAATAATTGTTTTGTTTTTTGAGCATATACTACATTTATTATAAATCCTACAAGGCAAGAAATAACTGTTGCAATTGCCGCTCCTTTTACACCTAGCTCTGGAAAAGGTCCAATTCCAAAAATTAATAAATAATTAAATAATATATTCATCGAAGAAGAAACTATACTTATATATAAAGGCACTTTGGTTTTTTGAATATTTCTATATGCTATTGAAAAAGAAAAAGATAATGCATTAAAAATATAAGAAAATGCTTCAATCTTAATATAATCCATTGCCTTATCTATTACTTCCATATCTTGAGAAAATAGCATTAATATCTCTTTAGGGAAGATTAAAACTATTAATGTTGTAATTAAAACAAAAAAGCATACAAAAACAATACCTAATGCAAAACTATTTTTTAGATTTTTATCATCTTTTGCACCAAAAAATTGGGCAATATATATCCCAATTCCAGAATTTATTCCAAAAACCACTGTAAATATTATCATTGATATTTGAGCAGCAATACCAACTCCAGCTACCCCTCTATAGATTGACCCCACCATTATTGTATCTACAATACCAAAAGTATTTAATAATAATTGCTGCAAAATTAATGGTACAGAAATAACTAGAACCTTTTTATAAAAATTCTTATTACCTATATATTTTTTGATCCATTGCATTTTATGCTATTCTCCAGATCCTACTTTTATAATTGGTTTATCTTTAACCTCATGACAATGACGACATCTAGGTTCATAACTTTCGCTTGCTCCAACTAAAACTATTGGATCTTTATATGAAGCCGGCTTCCCGTTTACAAGTCTTTGAGTTCTTGTTGCTGGTGCTCCGCATTTCACACAAACTGCACTAAGCTTAGTTACAAATTCTGCTCTTGTTAAAAGTTCTGGTATAACTCCAAAAGGCTCTCCTCTAAAATCACGATCAAGACCAGCAACCATGACTCTTTTGCCTTGATCTGCTAATTGTTCACAAACTAATACTAATTCTTTATCAAAAAATTGAGCCTCATCAATAGCTACTACCTCAGTATCTTTACTAACTAGACGTAAAATGTCAGAAGCACAAGTAGCATTAACAGACTTAACTTTATATCCAGAGTGTGAAGCGATTTCATCTTCACTGTATCTATTATCTATTTTAGGCTTTATAACTAGTATATTTTTCTTAGCAAACTGTAAAACTCTTATTCTTCTTATTAGTTCTTCTGTCTTGCCAGCAAACATACACCCTACAATTATTTCTATCCAACCTAAACGATATTGTTGATACATCATAAATAAAATCTCCATTTCTTAAAAAATCACTATTATGATTATAACAAACCAAATTAAAAAAAGTAATATGATTATTGTTTTTTTATTTAAGTTTTAAGTATAAATAAAGAAAAAAATCAGTTATAATATTTGAAAATGGAGGATTAAGAAATGTCAAAGGCAAAAAACATTATTAAAAAAGCAGAAAACTGGTTGAATCAGCATGAATATACTAAAGTTGCTTTATTTTTATTTGTTATTGTTTTTTGCTGTTTTAGTATCCATGTATTCAAAAATGGTTTTACTTTGACAATGAATGGGGATTATGTTTTACAACAACTTCATTTTTATGTAGAAGGATACGACTCTTTTTGGAACTTCATTAGAACTGGAGAATTCAAAATGTGGAGTTATGAAGGTTTTTTAGGAGTAAATTATTTTGCTGCTAACACTTTCTATTATCTAACAAGTCCCTTCTTGCTTCCACTAATGCTATTCCCTAGAACATTAATACCTCAAGGAATTTACTTCATGTATGTTATTAAATTAACAACAGGAGGATTGCTATTTTATATACTATTACGCAAATATCATAAATTAAGTTACAAAGTTGCTTTAATTGGAGCCGTTGCTTATGCACTTTCTGGCTGGGGTATGTATTATTTGTGGTTTAATCATTTTGCTGATGTTTTAGCTGTATTTCCACTAACACTTATTGGTGTAGAACATTGTTTGCAAAAAAAACAAGGTTGGCTTTTAGCAATAGGTTTATTCATTTGTGGAATAACTAACTACTATTTCTTATTTGCGTTTGTTTTTACAACTTTCTTTTATGCAATATTTAGATATTTCCAATTATTCAAGCAAAACAAAGGATATAACTTAAAAATAATACTTATGGGGTTTGCATTTTTTGTTGTAGGAATAGGATTAAGTAGTGTCGTTTTAGTAACTGCATTAAAAGTTATAACATCTACTCCAAGAGTTGAAGGGAGTACATTGCTTAATGAATTCTTGGCTTTTTTCTTCAACGCTTCTACTACAGATCAATCTGGCTTTTTGGGATTAGGAGCATTAAAAGGAATTAAAGAGTTTTTCCAAGGAGATAACATAAAATCATTATTAAAATATATGTTTATTTTTAATGAAAGATATATGTCAGAACCAATTACTTCTACACAAACCTTTCTTTATCCTATTGCCACATTTTTCTTCCCACCCGTTAGCAATTGGGATACTTTAGTATTTACTAACAAAGCCTTTGATAACACAATTTCTAGCATTTATATTTCCGCACCCTTATTTTTACTTTTCTGGCCTGCTTTGATAAAGACCTTCAAAACAAAAAAGATATGGAACATTATAGGCTTAATATTCATGCTAATAATACCTTTTATTCCAATAACATATTACGCTTTAAATGCTTTTTCAATGATGTATGGAAGATGGCAAATATTTTTAGTAGCAATTGCTATAATTTACACTTCTTCTATGTTAGAAAAATTTGATGACATCCCTAAAATTCATATTGATATCTCTTTCCTTATCACAATAACTTTAATGATAAGTGTAGTAGCTTATTCTTTTTCAATAGGAAGAGTGTCTTTTGAATATGGAAAAGGATATGGAATTGCTGCTCAAATTCTTTATGTTTGTTTTGTATATTACTATATGAGAGAAAGATTAAAAGGTCCTGGAGTTTACGACAAACTATTAACTCTTGTAACTGTAGAATTGCTGGTAATGGGAAATATAACAACCTTTGGTCAAGGTGTTACTAATTACTATGACCTTTATGGAGGTCAAGATATTTTAAAAGAACAACAAACTATAATTAATGATTTAAAAGATGATGATGATAGTTTCTATAGAATTTTTGACTCGTTAGCTGATAGAAATTATAACAATATCGCAATGACATTAGGATATAAAGGACTCTCAACTTTTCATTCAGTATATAATTTTGAACTTGATGATTTCATTAATAATTTATCAAAAGTTTCTTACTCTTACTACAACTGGTCAATGGGTGTTGATGAAAAAAGATATAATTTAGACACATTTTTAAATGTTAAATATTATGTTTTAAAAAATGAAGACACGAATATTCCATTAGGTTTTTCTTTATACAAACAATATGATAACTATTCAGTTTATATTAACAATTATTTTGTTGAGTTAGGTTATGCTTTTGATGATATTATAAATGAAAACAACTTTAATGAATATTGGGACTATCATCAAAATGAACCATACTATAATAAATATGCAATAATTGCTTCTGAAGATATTGAAGAAATAACTAATATTTTGGGTGATGATATAACGCTTGCTGAAAATAACAATAAATTATACTTCAAAGAAGTTGGTTTATATAATGCAAAATATTATCTCCAACTACGTGGAGAAGAAACTATAACGCAGATTCCTGGAGTTTATTACGCAAGTGAATATTTGCCACAAACAAGAATTGGATCAAATAATGAAAAGAACTTTTATGGAACTGATAATACCAACGGTAATATTGGTGATAGAATTTATATTGACTTAGATGAAAATCAAACACTTTGTCCAAACGGAAGCAGTGAAAATGGTTGTCATATAATTGCTAAATTGAATTATGGGCCAAATATAAAAGTAAAATTTTATTATAATGACACTTTAATTACTGAAGATGCCCATGGCACTAGTAACTACGACAAAAGTGGCGACCACAAATTTGCTCGCGGTTATTATGTTACAACCAAAATTAATAGAATAGAATTAGAGTTTTTAAGTGATGCCGCTTCAAGTACTTTTACAAAATATGGATTTAATGTATATTACGAAGAATTTAATGAATACAAGCAACGCCAAGGAAACCTAATGGCTAACAAATTTGAAAACATTGTAGTTACAAACAATACCATTAAGTTTGAAACAAATTATGATGATAAAAAGATGATAGTTCTTTCTGTTCCATATGACTCTGGGTGGTCATTAAAAATTAATGGTGAAAATCAAAAAATATATAAAGTTGATTCTGGTTTTATTGGATTTATTGCCTTAAAAGGAAAAACAACATATGAATTAAACTATGTTACTCCTGGCATTAAAACTGGTGTAATTTTATCATTAATTTCCTTACTATTATTTATTATTTTAATACTTTTGTTTAATAGGGAAAAAATTATTATAAAATTGAAAAACAGAAAAAAGAATGTTCATAAATAACATTCTTTTTTTAAAATCTAAAAATCTAATTCTTCTATTTTTTCGCCATCTAATGTATAAATCTTCAATCCATAATCATCAATTATTATATAACTTGGTTTTGAATTGGCTTTAGGAACTCCAATAGACCCTGGAGAAGCAACATAAACTCCATCTTGACTTAATAATAATGGTATATGAAAGTGACCCCTTATTAAAATATCTCTTTCATTTAACAAAGGCATATTATGTTCATTATATACATGACCATGAGTTAGAAAAATTTTTCTATTACCTATAAAAATTATTGAATTTTCAACCAAAGGAAAATTTAAAATCATTGAGTCAATCTCTGCATCACAATTACCTTTTATCGCAATAATTTTATTGGCATATTTGTTTAAAAAATCAACAATTTTCTTTGGCTCGTAATACTCATTAATATCATTCCT